>VFQN01003729.1_pt1 | contig 21212 bp, 26 predicted proteins | sample 3512371 | NCBI WGS metagenome assembly VFQN01 (sample SAMN10412370, study PRJNA504923) | tailings metagenome | isolation source: Replicate 2 from Balatoc abandoned mine | place: Philippines: Itogon, Benguet | collected 2017-08-28
TGGGGTGGGGATGGGGCTAGGGGCGACTAAAGGGTCTGGGCTCGCTCGCGCTGGCCTTCAAGGCGCTCAGCGAGCCACCGATGACGGTGGTGGGTGGGGGCGGGGGTGGGGGTTGGGGTGGGGGTTGGGGCTGGGGTGGGGATGGGGCTAGGGGCGACTAAAGGGTCTGGGCTCGCTCGCGCTGGCGTTCAAGGCGAACAGCGAGCCGCCCAGGACGGTGGTGGGTAGGAGGCGGGAGGGAGGGAGGGGAGGGCAGGGTGGAAGGGTTGGAGGCCTGGGTGTCGGAAGAGCGCTCAGCGAGCCGCCCAGGGCGGTGGTGGGTGGGGGTATGCGTGACGCATGATGGGGAGAGCGGGAAGGGCGGGTAAAGCAAGGAAAGCCTACGCGCCAATGCCTTCCTTCGCGCCCTGCCTCATCCCCGCTCTGCCCCCTCGCAGCATTACCCGATGTCCGACCGTTGTACCACGGTCCTCCCGCCCTGCCTCTGCCCCCGCTTTGCGCACAAGGTTCTTCCACTGCTGACCCTCCCTCATCGCAAGCCGCTCTGCCCCCTCATTCCTGCTCTGCCCCCTCGCAGCATTACCCGCTGACCGACCTGCTGGCTGGCCAGTCCAAAGCGCCCGCCATCTCCCAGCCGCCGCCGCCGCCGCCCGGAACCGTCATCGGGCAGGTCGAGGTGCCGCTGCCGCCGCCGCCACCGCCGCCGCCAGCGCCGGTGCCGCCAGAGAACGCCGCCGCCGCCGCCGCCATGCCGGCGGCCGCCAACGGCAAGTACGGCAACGGAGGTAGTGCGAGTACGACGGACAAGGGGCCGAACGGTACGGCGGCGGGCGAGGACCTGCCGCCGAGGTCTTCGCTGAGGAACGGGGTCAACGGGGTCAACGGCGGGCCGCAGCAGTCGGTGACCACCAAGAAGGTGGGCTTTGACCTGGAGCCCAAGAAGGACGCGTGAGGCGACACGCGCCACGTGGCACAGTGTGGTACGGCGTGTGGTACGACGTATGTGTGTGGGGTTTGATCTGGAGCCCAAGAAGGAGGCGTGAGGCGCGAGACGGCACGCGCCACGTGGCATGGTGTGTAGCGGGCTGGCACAGCCGGGATCCCGGTACCGTTGTAGCCCAGCGCGACCAAGGAGGCGGAGTTCGATCTGCAGCCCAGCAAGATGGAGGCATGGGGTGGCACGTGGCAACGCGTGGGGGCCTGACGCGTGGGGCATTGGTCTGCGCGGCGTGCCACATGCCACGTGGCAGATCTGTTGTGCGTGCGGAGTTCGATGTGCAGCCCTGCAAGAAGGTGGCATGAGGCGGCACGTGGCAGGGTGTAGTAGGATGCGGTGGTGCACGTGGCACGTGGCAGGGCGTGGGGTTGACACGTGTGGCACCATCGTGCGCGGGGTTACGTGAAAGCACGTGCACGTGGAGGTTGAGACGCAGGCGGGCGCGTGGCCGCCACACGGCGCAGCGGGACGCAGCGGATGGGTTGGGGTCGGGGAGCGCGGAAGAAGGGAGAAGCTGATGAGGGAACACGCACGGCAGGCGCCAGGGCTTGCTGTCATCTGTGCCTGGGATGCGAAATTCCGCTGCCGCCGGCTGCGACCTGGTCAGGCAAAGACGCTGGAAGTCGAGGATTCACGTGTGGGTCTTGAGGCCCCCAATCAGGGGAGCGAGACATTGATAAATGACCGCAGGGGTAAACGCGCAGGAGTGGTGGTTGCCGGGCGGGTGGGGTTTGGAGAGCGGGAGCGTGCAAGGCGTCGAGGTCGCAGGAGCGAGGGTGGTGGTGGTGGTGTTGGTGTTAGTGGTACAGGTAGTTGTGTTTTGTCGGTCTGTTGAAGCTGGCCACGAAGGTACGCCATGTGTTGTTGCCCCTTTGCCTTGGCCACTCCTCTGCCGACCACAGGCCAGGAAGCCGGACCAAACAGTAAAAGCCGTTGCATGTAAAAGCCGTTGCATGTCGTGTCTCGTGCCAGGTCGTGCCGTGCCACTAATGTGTGGAACGGGGCCGTCCGAGCTTGCTGTACAGCAGGCGCATTGGCGCGCTGAGCACAACACTTCCTCCACGGTCTTGGGCCCTTTTGGCGCCGTTCGGTTCGCTTGTGGCTCTGACAATGAACTGATGGGCTGTTGCTCGCGGTATGCGAGATGCTTGTAGCAGGTTATGTATTGCGTGTCGCCAATCTGCCATTTGCGCCGGCAAATCCTTTGAGCTGTGGGCGCACGATGGCAGTCCAAGCTGGTCCAAGGGCTGCTGCCCCACTATGGGTACGGACTCCGTACCGGTACCCATCAGAGATCAGACCGAGTGGGGCAGCCCTGGTGCGGACCAGCGGTCAGGAGGGCAAGACCAACACCGACACTGGGAGTAAGAGTAAACCACGAGGAAACCGCATAAGGCCCAGGGTGGCGCTGGTGCCTGCACGCTTGGACACTGGGCGGCATCTTGTAGATTTGTTCCGCCAGCAAGGCGTGCCGTGAACGGCACAAACTCATCCAGACTAAGCTGTCCCGTTCAAGTTACAACGCGCTGTAAAGCTGCTGATGCTGCAAAGCCCAAGCTCTCGCAATCTGGGAACTTTCCCCTGGTCGTCGGTGTGTCCCTTGCAGGTCCCTTGTCACGGCGTGGTGCAGGGACCCGGGGTCTCCCCCTAACTCAGCACTCCTGACGTTGACCGGCCTGAAGGTGTCCATGAACACAGGTGCAAGCCCACAGGGCGCCCCCCTGCCCTGGCTTCCACTGCGGAGTGTTCAATAAATTCCCGTGGGAGACTCCCCTGGTCCTGGTCTATCCGGCAGCAGGGGAGTCCAGCCGTCAAGGCGTGACCACCTACTACGCATTCATGTTATACAAATACAAGATATTATTATTTGCATCTGATTACGTCCCCGTTGTCCTGGCCGAGTCATCCAGGTTTTGGGTCCCTCGTCACGCGACAGGTGGCCGGTTTTCCATGCATGCTCGAAGAGTGGAGTATAGCAGAGCAGAGTCTTCTTGTGCTAAAGTAAAACTTGGTATATGACTATCCGCTACATGATGACAGCTTGACCAAAGTCGTTGTCCAAAAGCTAACAGCCTGAGGATGGACCCAGTACCTCCGGCGACACCAGACCCAGGGCTGCGACAAGCCCTAGAAACTCTGCGTCTAAGGTAGGTTGATGGGCCTTACATACGCGGACATTGTTGTTGCCATGTCGTTGGCCCTGCTGCACCCACCTGACGCCCGCACCCGCGACCTTCCTCCTTCCCCGCAAAGGCCCTCGCAGCGCACAGCACCCCAGATAACAAAGCTTGCTGCTCTGCTACGAGGATACGAGGTGGGTTATCTTTAGGGACACTCAATGCGCCACCCCGCATGCCTGCTTCCCTCATCGTCTCATTTACGTTCCCGCGCGCTCTCTCCTGCAGGGCTTCCTCCACTCTCTAAGCCAAGCAGACTGCGAGATTGTTTGCCGATGGCTGGAGTACGAGTTTGTGGCGCCGGGCGCGCCAGTCTACACTGAGGGCTCCCTTGGGGAGGCCATGTGAGTCCCAACACCAGGCACGGCAGGCTGCTGCGATTCTTGTGCTGCAGGGAAGCCAGAAGTGGTCGCTCAAGGCCGGATGCTAGAGCCACATGTCATGTCGGCAGTGCCAAGGCTGAGGGGTGTGCAGGTGCCGGGGCACCATGGCGTGCATCGTCCAGCGTTGAGTTTGCTGCCACCGATACCAAGCCTTGGCCGTGTGGCATTACCCTGCAGGTATATTGTTGTGAGCGGCACCTGCGAGGTGTCGTCACCCAAGGACACGGCAACCCCGGCCGGCAAGAGTGAGTCCCGCAACCGATTCCCTCCGTCCAGCGTTGGTACTGTCTCGGGCCTCCAGTGTTTTAGGTATTGGTGTATTAGGAACGTGGCCTCTGCGCCTCCCCACATTGAGCTGCACGCGCTGCCCGCCCTCAAGCTGAACCGGGGCCGTGGTGCAGCCTGTGTCATGTCCGTCCCGGTACTTGCAGCAGTCGCCCCGCCAGCCGCCAGCTTGACACAGCACACGTGACGACACGCTGGGGCCCACACCAGCACCGCCCTCTACATACGGCATCCCCTGCCCTCCAATGCCACCCACCCAGGCGTGCTACACCGCGGCGAGTTTGACCCAGTTTGGCGGCAACACCGAATCGTGTAGCATCCTTACCGGTACGTTCCCGTCACCCATCCCCACACGCAGGCGTGCTGCACCGTGGCGAGGCGTTTGGCCACCTCGCACTCATCCACCCCCGCGCGCCGCGCACCCGCACCGTCACAGCAGCTGCAGCCTCTTCCTCTTCCTCTGGCGGCGGCGCTGGCGGCGGCGACAACGGCGGCGGTGTGCACCTTGCTGTGCTGCCCCGCAGCACCATCAACCACATGCGCTTCGTGGGGGACGCGCAGGTGGGGAAGCCAAGCAATTTAGAATGTGCGAGAAAGGTGGGAAGGGGGGCAGCATAGCAAATGAGCTTTTGTGAGGCGCCGCCACGTAGCCACATGCGATTCGTGGGGGACGCGCAGGTGGGGAAGGGCCGTCGCCCTTACCCACGTCCTTCGTTCCGTGTCGAGCTCCCCACTGGGATGGCTAGTCCTCATCGTATTTGCGCTAACGAGAATTCAACCCAACGCAAACGTCCCCTAATCCCCCGCACTCGCCAGCCGGTACTTCCGCGCGTCACTGCTACTTTGTTCTCCTCCTTGCCCCTCGCTGTCTCAAGCCGGAGGTGGCGCGCGCTCTGCAGGCCGTGCTGTAACACCCACCACGCACCCCGTTTCCCCCTCCCTACAGCCGGAGGTGGGCCGTGCGCTGCAGGCCGTGCTGTGCGCCTGCTGCATCAGCGTGCTGCGCGTGCCGCAAGGGGCCCGCAGCGGTGAGGAGGTGGAGCTGCTGGCGGCCTTCCTGCAGCAGCTGGAGGTGCGTGTGTGTATTAGCACGGGTGTGGCGCGTGTATTGTGTGTCGGGGCTGGTGGTTGGGGTGGAGCTGCTGGCCGCCTTCCTGCAGCAGCTGGAGGTGCGTGTGTGCGTCCGCCTCCCTGACCCTCGTTCCTCCTTTTTTCTCTCCTCCCCAGGCCTTCCGCCAGCTGCCTGCCGGCCTGGTGTCCCGCCTGGCCGCCGACTGCTCCCATGTGCGTCTGCCCGCCAACACGCTGCTGTTCGAGGAGGACAGCGCGGGCAACGCAATGTAGGTTAAGAAAGGGGGGGGGGGCCTTAATACACACAGCGGGGCTGTCCCACGTGCGGCTGCCCGCCAACACGCTGCTGTTCGAGGAGGACAGCGCGGGGAACGAAATGTGGGTTAAGAGGGTTGTAGTGTCGCACACATACTCCACTGTCCTGTCATACGCATGTCCACCACGCGATAAGCGGTGCGTGCTCCTGTCAGCGGCTACGTCCTCGTCCTTGGAATGTGGTCTTTCACTCTTAGGTCTCAACCGGCCCCATGTACGGTGTACCAGCACAAGCGATATCCTATGACGGCGTCTGCTTGCTTGTGTGCACGCCCTTACACACGCAGGTACGTGGTGGCGTCCGGCCAGTGCGCGGTGCGAGCCCGGCCGCTATCGCAGCGCGCCTCCGGCCGTAACACAAGCAGCAAGCTGCAGCAGCAGCAGTCCCACAAGAGCACACGGGTTCAGGGGTCTCACGGCCGGGCCAGCGGTGTCAACGTGGGCTGGTCTCAGCGGCCCAGCTACAGCGGTGTGGGGGCAGGCGTGGGTGCGGGCAGCGGGGGGCCAGGGGAGGGGGCTGAGTCCATGGCGGGCGTGACGACGCTGGTGCGGTTCCGGGTGCGGCACGAGCGCACCACGCCGAGCGATGCGGTGGGCGAGGGCGACGGGGACAGCAGCGAGCAGCAGGACGCTGAGCAGCAGCAGCAGGTGGGTGCGTGGTCGGCTGAATGGGCGGGTGTAGGAAGTATCCAATTAGCGTCTGTCTGGCGTCGCTTTGCTGAACGGGCATTCGGGCAAACATCCTGATAGTCCGCAGCCAGGTATCGCTCAGGCCAGGGGTGCATTCCTACCGCGTTGCTGTCCTAATGCTAAGCTTGCGGCTGCATCAGCTCCGACTCACGGCCACACTGCGCGTTGCTGCCCCTGCAAAGATCGTATGCGCCTACCCTTACCTCTTACCCGTACCCCTACGTGTACTCCTAAGGCTGCGGCTTCCAGCAACAAGAACAGCCCCTTCTGGATCGCGCGCTTCATGGCGGACGCAATGAAGCGCCTTGGGGGACCTGCCCCGGCTGGCGGCGTGGACGGACCCACGGGTCAGTCGGGCCACGGACCCACGGGTCATCGCGGCGCGGGCCTGGGCCAGGACGGCAGCGTAACGCCCCTGGCGGCGGTGGCGGCGGCGCGGTGGCGGCAGACGGCGCTGGGCTCCCGGCGGCAGCGGCTGTCAGAGGTGGCGGAGGAGGGGCCCGGGGGAGGTGGGGAAGGAGGCGAGGGTGCGGGGGTGGAGGAGGAGGAGGGGGAGGTGGTGCAGGCGGCGGCGGCGGGGGCGGAGGGGGCGATGGAGGCGCTGCTGGGGCGTGCTGCGGCGAAGGCGCTGCGGCGGGCTGCGACGGAGAGCAGGGCTTGGGAGCGGGAGCAGGAGGAGGAGGAGCAGCTGCAGCGAGGGGTGCTGGAGCAGGGAGCAGCCGGCAACGGGCAACCTGTGGGGGCTGAGGCCGCGGTGGCAGCAGTGGGTGACAACGGGGAGGACGCAGGAGGGGCGCCGGGAGGACAAGAGGCGTCGGCGGCTGTGCCAGGGGCGGTGGCGGCGGCGGCGGCGGCAGCGGTGGCACCGCGGCCGATGCGGGGCTCCTACTGGGGCGCCGCGTCGACGGCGACGGGGGTCACTGGCAGTGGGGTTGCGGGCGGCATGGGGATGGCGGTGGAGGACCCGGCCAAGCGGCTGTTGCTGCAGCTGGGGAGCAAGGACCCCGCCAACGCCAGCCGTGCGCTGCTGTCCGAGCTCGTACAGCGCGCCGACGTCAACGTCGTACTGTACGAGGTCGCGAAGCGGCTGATGCGGAACGGCGGCGGCGGGCCGCAGCGCGTCACGCGCAAAACCAGCCGCAAGATCGCCGACGCGCTCAACCGTCAGATCCGTACGGGTACGGACCGCATGGATACAGTCAGCGGCCAGCGCGTGTTGGGCCGGTCTGCGTCCGTACACGACCGTACGGCGATGGCGGGCCCGTACGGCGGCCTGCCGCGCCGGGAGAGCCAGTCGAGCGGTGTCGGGCTGTCGCCGACGGGCGAGGAGGGCTCGTACTACGGCGGTGTACGGGCAAGCCATGACGGGCAGCGCCCGCCGAGCGCCCAGACGGGCAGCTACGGCGCGGCGTCCGTGTGGGGCGGGCTGACGTTCGGGTCGGACGGGGAGGGGTCGGACGGGTACGACGAGGACGGGTCGGCGTCGTTCGACATGGACGACTTTGCGGGCAGCGAACTGTCGTACGGCATGGTGTCGTACGCGCACAGCGCGGCGTCGCACAGGCGGCGGGCCATGTACGACCTGCCCGAGCTGGCGCACGTCCGGAGCCTGGGTGAGTGAGCTACTACCGTACCGGGGGCTGTCGGCGCGTACACGTGGGGTCTGGCTTTGGGACTGCCGGGAACAACAGGGCAATCGCCAGTCGGGGTATGCATCTTGTCACAGCGCACTCCTACATGCTGTCCTCACCCCGCCCCCTCCCTCTCCTAACCAGGCACCGCCACCCCCTCCGAGCTGGACGCTGCCTTCGGTCCCACCCTCACCCTGCCCGCACCTCACACGGTGTGTGCACCACACAGTCACACCTCCCCCACACCCACACCCACACCCCAGGCACTGCCACCCCCTCCGAGCTGGACGCCGCCTTCGGTCCCACCCTGCGCACCGTGGCGCCCGGCCAGAGCTTCGGCGAGCTGGCGCTGCTGCACCGCGACAGCAGGCGCACAGCCAGCGTCATTGCGCTCGGTTCTGGGGCGCAGGGGGCGCAGGGGGCCCAGGGGCCGGAGGAGCAGGTCAGGCAGCAGCGAGGGCTGGGCTCGGGTGCGGGCCGGAGGTCGGCCGCCTGGAGAGGTACGTGGTCCTGGAGAGAGGAGGGAAATAGCTGGGCGTGTATGTGGGTGTTTGCGCGCGAACGTACGGGAGCGTTGTCTAGGGCGGAGCGGCTGCTTGGGCATTGTAGCGCATCACCTGACACCTGTGCTCAGCAAGGTTGCGGTCCTGGAGGGGCCTGCTGCTCACCAAATCGACCCAAAACCCACATTCCACCCCGCCCTACGGAATGAGCAACTGACCCCCACCCTCTCCTTTCCTCCACCCGCAGCCTCCTCCTTCGGCGCCGCCGACCCCCGCTCCGACGCCGCCGCCGCCGTCGCCGCCGCCACCGCCGCCGCCACCACCCCCTGCCTCTCCGCCGAGCCCTCCACCGCCTCCGTCGCCCCCTCCGCCCGCCACAGCACCAGCCCCGCTCCCAACTCCTGGGTGGACCTGATCGTGGTGCCCCGCCAGGTGTGTGGTAACGTATAGGACGCGGCGCAGGTACAAACTATCCCAAGAGAACTGGAACGCGATGGCATGGGCAGTTACTAGCGAGGTTAGCAACCGAGGCGGAAGCTGCATGCAGGCACGGTTGCCGATGTGCAAGCTTATTGTTATATATTGTTGTTTTAAGGCCATGTGGTTCGGTGGTCCCTCGCCAGGTGTACAACCACACGGTGCGGGGCCTGCAGCGCGCGCAGCTGCAGGGGCTGCTGGGCTTCCTGTCTGGCCTGCCGCCCTTCCGCGGCATGGACGAGCGGCAGCTGGCGGCGCTGGCGGTGTTCTGTAGGACCCGGGAGGCGGCGGCGGGGGAGGTGCTGGCGGCCAGGGGGCAGCCGCAGGAGGAGCTGTGGATGGTGGGTTAGCGGGGTGGGGGTTGAAAGGTCTTGGTGCAGTGCGTAGGGGTGTTGGGGTCTGAGGGCTGAGGGGCAGGGGCAGCCGCAGGAGGAGCTGTGAATGGTGGGTTACTGGTCAGGGACGGTTGGTGCGAGTCTGGGTCCCGGGACGGCTGCATAGGGGAACAGCCGGGGAGGAGCTGCTTTGAGACTCCCGGATGCCTGACACGGTTTCCTTGCGTTCCATGCGTATCCCACAGGTCCAGGAGGGCGAGGTGGTGCTGTTGGACGACTCCGCCGCCGTCACGCAGCCCCTGGGCCCCGGGGCCGGCCTGCCGCCCCACGCCCGCAGCGCCCCCGGCCCCGGCTGGCGGGCGCTGCACCGCGCCCTCAGCAACCCCGAGGACTCCCCTGGCCTGCTGCAGCGCCTGGCGGCGCAGCCGGGGCCCCGGCCCGCCGCGCTGCAGCGCAACGGCCGCAGCCTGGGGCGGCAGGTGTCGGTAGCTGCGGTCCGAGAGGCGCGGTACGGCAGTGGGAGCGGGGTGCAGCAGGAGAGCGGGGCGGGAGGGAGGCGCGCGGCGTTTGAGGGGCGTGTGGGGCAAGGGGAGGGGGAGGCGGGAAGCAAGGGAGGGGCGGGGGAGGGGGGGATGAGGCACGTGGCACCTGGGGTGCTCAAGGGAGCGACGCTGTCGAGCATGGGGCCGGGGGGCATGTTTGGGGAGGGGGTGTTGAAGAGGGTGGTGGGGGAGGTGGAGCAGCAGCAGCTGATGCAGGCGATGCAGCAGCAGTATGGCGGCAGGCGGGGCGGCGGCCAGGGGGACGTCCAGGTGCATGCCAGGCCTGCGCCGGGCGCGCCCTACCCCTGCACGGTGGTTGCCCGCCGGCCGTGCAAGCTGCTGGTGCTGTCGGCGGCCGACCTGTGCCGATTCGCGCACGAGGTGGGTGGGCATGGGTACAGGTTTGCCACAGCATACCTACACCGTACAGCTGTACTTATCGTTGTCATTGCAACTCCTCGCAAAGCCTAGCAGCAAGGACCTCTCCTTGCAAAAATCCCCATACCTCAAGAAAACCCCCACCGCCCCACAGGTCCTGGAGCCTCTGTCCCGCCTGGCGGCCGCGCGCGGCGAGCTGCTCGTCCAGCGCTCGTCCAGCGTGGCGGCGGCGCAGGAGGCGGTTTCGGAGCGCGTGGAAGCTGGCCGGAAGCTGCTGTCCGACGTGCGCACCCAGCTGGCGCGCGGCCTGCCCGTTGCCTCAAACGCCAAGCTCAGCCGGGCGCTGCAGGAGGAGCTGCTGCTGGCCGTGGAGGCTAATACACAGGAGCAGCAGCTGCTGCAGGAGCAGGAGGACGAGCAGCTGCAAGGCGTTGGGGGTGGGCAGGGGCAGGGGCAGGTCAGGCTGGTGTCCAAGGCGGGCCTCAAGGCGGATGCGTTGCGCAGGGGTGGGAGGGAGCGGCCGAGGCTGCAGCTGCCGGGGGTGGGTGTAGTGGTGGACATGAATGTGATGAGCCTGGTGCTGGGTGGTGGTGGGCCCCGGGTGGCCCGGGAGCCGCACCCACTGAGCACGCGGCTGGAGGGGGTGCTGCAGCAGGGCAGTCCGGTGCTGCCTCCGCCAGTGGTGGTGGGTAAGGTGCCCACGCCGACGCCCACACGGCCGGCGTCTGGAGCTGGGGCGGATGGGGGGCAAGGGCACCTGCTGACGCAGTGGTGGGGGCAGCAAGGGGAGCAGGAGGAGGGCCAGGAGGGGCAGGGGGAGGGGGAGGCAAGCGCGGGGGCTGTGGGTCCGGGTGGTGGTCCGGTGTACTCGCTGTCTACAATTGTGGAAGAGAGCAGCGCGACGCTGAGGGTGCATGCGGGGGTGGGGGCTGCCGGGGTGGTGGGTGGGCAAGGGGAGGAGGAGTCTTTTCAAGAGGGCGTTGTGGAGGAAGCGCTGCAGCATCAGGGTGCGGCAAGGGCGGAGGCGTCCGCGGACTCGCTGCTGGTGCGGTGCAAGGGGTCCCGCGGAAGCAGCCTGGCGGCGTCGCACGTCGAAGGGGAGGAGGCGCCTGGGGCGCTGGGCCGCGGGGACGGTGCAGGAGGCACGGAGGGGCAGCTGGAGGCGCTGGGCCGTGCGGTGGCGGACGTGCAGCATCTGGTGGGCCAGGTGCAGCAGGCGGTTGCTAATACACAGCCCGCCACCAGCAGGACCCCCAGCCGGGTGCCAAGCATGAAGCGCCAGAGCCCCTCCACCATGATGCCGGCGGCTCTATCGAACAACGTCGGCATGGCGCCTTTGGTGGTCCCGGCATCCCCCGTGTCGCCCGGACTGCCCACATCCCCCTCCGGCCGTCAGCTCCCTCCCCTGTCCTCCCGCCCGCCCTCCTTTGTGACCCGCGAGACCAGCGCCTCCAGCCTGGCCAGCGGCGCGCCCACCCCCACCGGCCTGTCGTACACCTCCCAAGGCACGCCGCCGTACGGCAGCGCGCACACCAGCGGCAGTGGCGGGCTGCTGCCCCCGCTGCCCGCCAGTGGCCCGCCGTCGCTCCGCCGTACGAATTCCGACAGCGCCCACCGCCGCGCCTCCTCCGGCTACCGCCTCGGGCCCTCGCCGCGCCAGCACGGCTCCTCCGCGGATGGCGGCGCCGTACCGCCGCCGCAGCTGTACCCCATCCCCTCCCTGGACTCCGCGCCCCAGGCCTCCCTACATTCCTACCCCTCCCTTGGTCCCACGGCCAGCGTCACGGCAGCCGGCCTGCCCAGTGCAGGGCACAGCACCACCAGCATTGGGTCAAACTCCAGCCGCCGGGCGTCGGGCACCGCCGCCGGTGCCGTACTGCCGTACGACAGCAACAGCTCCGTCGGTGCGGCGGCGCTCGCGGCGGTGGGCGGCAGCCTGGGCGGTGTCTCCGTGTACACGGACGACGACGGCGCGCCCAGCCCTGAGCTGTCCAGGGTTCCACGGGAGCTGCAGCTGGCCCGCAGCCCCTCCGCCATGGCTGCCAACCACCTCAACCACCCCAACCACCCAACGAACGTACCGCTGCTGCCCAGCCTGTTGCCGTACCCGAGGCCCGCCGGGCGCATCCACCGCTCGTCCAGCGGCAGCAGCACCGGGCCGCGGGGGCCCTCCCTTGCCGCCTCCCCTGCGGGGACATCCCCTGACGCGGAGGCCGCACAGCCCCCTGCCGCGCCATGGCAGCTGGGTTCACCCTCGGCGCGTCGGTCAGCGTCGCCTACTGCCGTACCGTACGGCGAGGAGGCCGTACTGATGGAGGCCATGGGCGCCAGCCTGGAGCGCGTGTCGGGCGGGCGGCCCGTACGGATGCGGTCTCGGAGCGGCGGCTTTAGTAATGACGGCAGCTGGCCGGTGGTGCTGGTGGGACCCCAGGCGCGGCGCGCGAGTGTGACGGGCGGTGCAGGGGAGGTGGTGCATGGCTCGCTGTGGGTGCAGGCGGAGCAGGCGGGTGAGACGGTGTGGCATGATGGTGAGCAGGCGGGGCAAGAGGGGAACGGGGAGGGGGAGGAGGGAGAGGGGGATGGGCAGCCGCGTCTGGTGCTGCCGTTCCTGGTGCTGCCGCGACTGGTGGGCGATGGCGGTGGTGTTCCGGAGGCGTGCAGCCCGCGTGCTGCGGCGCTGTTTGGGGTGCGTGGGGGCGGGGGCTTTGACTCGCCTGTTCATAGCCCGCGCCTTGTGTCTACTGTGTACTGAGTCGGGAGGCTGCTGGCCGGTGAGCTGCATAGCCGGACTGCGGTTGCAGACTGCAACAGGGGAGTCTCCTGACCAATACTGCATTACATCAGCGGGGCTCCGTCCGTGTGGGGTATCACCCGTGCTTTGGTGTCCTTCTGGTGGCCTTCTGGTGTCCTTCTGGTGTCCCCTGAGGCCCCAACTGCCAAGGCCCGGGAACATATCAGGCGGGCCACGCACACCAACGGATTTGTCTTCGAGCGTACTAGGTGCCTGATCACGTGTCGTCCTTGGTAACCGCCCTCCTATGGTAGTTGTGACAGTTGCCGTACAAGGGGGTAGCAAGGGACTCAATAGGCTTTTGCACGCATATTGCAAGCCAGGGGTCCCCTGTTGCAAGCTTCGCCACCGGTTGCAGTGATTGAATCGATTGTAGAAAATGTTTATAATTAATGCATGGCTTGTAACTGTCTCGGGGCCATCGTGCTGGCCGGACCCAAAGTTGCATGCCCACGTGCCGACGGGACTACTAGGCCCGCTGTCTAGGAGCTAAGGCGCCCCCGAGTGCGGAATCGGAGCCCATGCACATCCTGGGACACTAGGAGACTGCTTTCAGCGCGTTCTGCGACCCTTCGTTGCTATCGGTCCGGCCACGACATGGCTGACTACTGGCTGACCAACCCACCGGAGCCCACTCCTTCCTTTCGCCTTGGTTAGGCCCCGCGCATGGTGGAGAGCGTCAGTTGCGTGGTATTAGATGACGTGATGCTTCCCTGGATGTAGCTCCGGGGCGTTGGCAGTTGGCACTGTGAGTGTCTGGCAAGGGCCATTTGAGAGGCTGAAGGGCCATTTGAGGCTGACCAGAGTTGGTCAGGCAGCGGTTGGGTGGTTACGGATGCGAAGGCAGCGAATGGGTTCCAGTGCTGATACTGAAGTACCACTCTGCTGCAAGTCGTTCAGTGTCGAACTACATTAATAGACGATACAGGGTACACGCGAGCGCAGCAACAAGGGTTTGCGTTTGTCAGTGACTCTCACTGTCCGATACGTCCGCATTTGGGCGTAGGCCGCCTTTCTGCCGCAATCTCCATGCCACTATAGTAACGACGCTGAAAGTAGCGCTGGCATACAAGGGGCATACGTTATAGGCAAGTGCGCATCGGAGATGGCTCCTCGCACTACCGTTGATCGTGACTCTTCGAGACGCCAAACGAGCCTTCAGAAACTGCTGGGCATTGCCAAAAGCGTTCTGCAGCAAGCTGGCAGTGGTCGTGAGCCTCTTCTTACTGCACTTGACCTGGGCGCTGCGGCCAGGGCTGCGCGCGAACACGTACAGCAGCTCCTCTTGCGGCCAAACGACCTGGAAGCACTTTGGGCAAAACCCAACCAGGACACAGCCGCATACCTGGCCCTCTTCTTCCTGGCGCTGCGGCGTTCCACTCCATGCCACGCGCAAGAGAGCGCCGAGTTCTCCTACGCGAGCCTCCGCGACTGCTTTACGGCGCAACTCGGCCTGTACAGCGATTTGATCGAGGATGCAATGTGGGGCTCCTTCTGCTATCACCTCCTGGGCCCGGCGCTTCTCCGGACGGATGCGCTGCGATGCTACTCCCGTCTCCTTGCTCAGGCCGCCGGGCAGCTTAAGCCAGCAGCAGCAGCGGCAGCCGCGGCGCACCCTGCCACACACCGCGGAGCTGCTGCGTCTGGGCCGCACGCGGAAGCGGTGCTTGCTGAAGCAGGGGGCACCAGCCGTGGCCGCTCTGGGCAGGGGGAGCAGCACGACAGCCCGCGGTCTCAGCCGCCGAGCCTGGAGGATCTGGAGCCCCTCCTGAGCAGCGTGCTACAGGTGGTGACGTGTGTCGTCACCGGAGTGCTGTCCGGCACTACGGTCTACTGTGCTACCGGGCCATGCCCGGCCGGCCACCCCACCTCCACCGCACGCACCCAGCTGCAGTCTTCAGAGGTGCTGGAGCACTGGGCGCAGGTGCTGCTCCTGAGCTCCGCTGCGGCTACAGCCAGCCGGAGGACGCGAGAGAAACTCGTAGCCCAGGGCAAGCAGGCCGAGCTAGTCTCGGCGCTGTGCCACCAGCTGCACAGGACCTCACACCTGCCCTTTGCGGACATCCTGCGCCGGGCCTGCGGCTGCGCCCTGGCTGCCACCCACATGGCCCAGCTGCGCGCCGCCCTGGACGGTGGCACCACGCTTCATGCGGCCAAGCCCGAGGTGGTAGTGCTGCTGGCCCTCGATGTCAACGAGCAGACTGCTACGGCGTTCGCAGAACGGACGGCTCTTGAGCACGACGCCTCCCTGGCCATGAGCAAGCGCGGTGTGAGTGTACACGCCGCGGTGGTCATCTTGGAGGCCTGGGCCGTGCTGCTGGCGGAGGCGCTGGCGGACGGTCCGCACGAGGCAACAGCGGAGGCTCGTGCCTGCAGGGGCGCAGGGGCTAGCGCAGGACGAGCCGGAGGCAGCGGCTCGGACGTGGGGCAGGGGCCGGCGGAAGGGCACACGGAGGCAGCGGGCGCCAGCCTCTGCAAGCTGCCGCCCTACAGCCGCACCGCCACGTTCCGTCTGTGCCTGCGCCTGGCCAAGGGGGTGCTGGCCTGCTGGGGGGCGCCGCTCCAGGGCGTCACGCTGAACACGTGCGTGCGTGGCCCCAACCGGACCACCCCCTTGCTGCCGAAGACGAGCGGTTCGGTGCTGCTGCACCGTGCCCTGGCGTGCGCACGGCTGGCCCTGCTGCCGGCCGTGTGGGGCCGGGAGCGGGTGCCCAGGCGCACGCGGGAGCGGCTGCGCGAGTGGTGGGAGACGTACGTGGCGGCGGCGCAGCACCCAGAGGCGCTGACGGTCGCCGTGCCGGAACCACTGAACTACCCGGAATGGGCGTGCATGAGGCACAAGGGTGAGTCAATCAATCCGTACTCTGTAGGTCCAATCCGCAAGGAATGGGGTTTTGGACCATGCTTTGCAGTCCCTACCACGTACTGCGTGATGCAGAGGACGGCTGCGAAGCCGAGGCGGACGTTCAGCTTTCGTACCGTATGGTTGCTTCGCTGTCTGGCATCGTTGTTCTTTCGCTTGCTTGTGGATGTGCTTCCTCGAGGTACCTGTAGGAGCTACTGTCAACCCCGTAAGTCCAGCACGCAGTTACATGCGCGGCAGGACAGATCAGACACATCAGTGCTACTCCGCATGTACCCAAATCCACGGGTCGCTGCTCCCCCCAGGCGTGGCCGCTCGGCCCACTGCCGACGCCGCTGCTGCGATCGAGGCCGGCCTGCTTCCGTGTATGGCTGGGATGGTGAAGCGCATGGGGGCGCCAGGCAACAAGGGCACAGTGTGGAGCGCCCCGGACGCCTTCCCTGGGGTCCTGGCGTGCTGGCGGGACGTGTACCAGCTAGGCCCGCTGGGGCAGGTGGGAGAGCTGGTGTCGACGGCGGCAAGGCGGTTGCTGCTGGCGGTGGAGGAGCTGCGGGCGTTCGCAGCTGCCATTGAGAGTGGCACAGACTGGCCGCGCAGCCGCAGGAGCGGGGACTTGCTGGCGGAAGTGCTGCGCGAGACGATGTCATTGGCACGGAAGTGCCTGTTTGACATGCACCTCGCGGTGGTCTACAACAGCGGTGGTGCGGGCTCCGTTGGGGTGGCGGCGGAGGCAGCGGGCGAAGCGGGGGCGGGAGAGAGTGCTGACGCCGACTGGTGCACGCAGCGTGCACTGCGGTCGTCTTTTGCGCTGGCGGAGCTGCTGCCCCCATTGGCACGCGGGGTGCAGCTGTGCGCTGGGCTGCTGCCCTTGGCGCGGAGGTTGGAGGGGCAGGCGCATGGGGCAGCAGCGCAGGGCTGCGCGGCGATGGATGTGGATGCGGTTGGACGGGTCCTCCGGAGCCTGATCGATTGCAGCGCCGACTGTGCGTCGACTGCGGCCGTGTGCTGTATCACGGTCATGACCTGGTACGGCGGCATGGCCGCTGGCGACTGGGAGTCAGCCGGCAGCAGCGGCAGTGGCAGCAGCGGCGGCGGCGGCGGCGGCAGCGGCAGCAGCAGCGGCGGCGGTGGTGGCGGTGGAGGCATCGGCATTGGCGACGGCAGCGGGGGCAGCAGCGGCGCACCTTGCGTCATCCACCCGGCGTGGCGTCAGCTGCTGCTGCGGGACGTGCGGCTGATGGAGCTGCTGGGGGCGGGGTTGGCGCTGCAGCGGGAGAAGGAGGAGGCGCAGGAGGTGCCGAGGGGCGAAGCGCCCGCAGTCAACGCTCTGGGTGTCCATTTGGCACATGCGCTGACCTTGGCGGCCGCTCACTTCCCGGAGGACCTCCGGGCGTCTGTTGGCGGATGTGCGGGTGCTGGCGGAGCGGAGGCAGCAGCATGCGGGCGGGTTGCAGGGGCCTCGGGCAGCGGACTGTCCGGTAGCAGCGCCGGCGCCAGGCCCTGCATCTCTCTGCCCGCCGTGTGGCGCGTGATGGGGGGACAGGGCGCTGAGTACAGCGGGGAGCTGGAGTTGGTGGCTGGGGTGCTGGGGGATGCCGCGATGCAGATGGGTGCCGAGCGGCAGCTGTCCGACCTGGCGAGGGCGTTTCGGTTGACGTACGCGAGGCAGCCCGGCGTGCCCATGTACCTTGACATGCTGCTGCCGCCGGAGGAAGCCCGCGCAGCAATGGCAGCCGGAGCAGCCGCATGCGCATCTACTGCGCGGTGAGGACACCTCCCCGGACCTCCTTCGTCCTTGCCGTGGCGTCAGTGTGTGGGCATGGTACATAGGCGGACGGGGTGGTGGTGGTGGTGTTCGTGCTGGGCCGTGGGTTGGCGGCGGTGGGCGTGGGAAGCGCACGTAGGAGGGGGAGTGGGACGGGCTGGCTGGTAGCAGGTCTGGAGGCGTATATATGTTGGGTGTGACAGGCCGTTCAGTGCGACCTGCACTTGGGATATTACTGACTATTATTGACTTTTTGAGCCACGGGACCCAAAGGGGTATCACACAAAGCGCGGCTTGCTCGTTTGAGCTTGCGTGCTGAAGAGTGCCGCATGCGTTGACACTGCAACAAAGGAGACTGGGTATTGTTCACAGCCGTAGTGCATTGAATTTTGCTGACAAGGTAGCTGACAAGGTAGCACATGGGTTGTGGTAATCTCCATGGTGGTCGATGCAGGGGTTGCTCGGGTGAATCTTGTGGAGGGTTGCACACTGCAGGCGCCGGGACCGCAAAAGTTGCAGGAGCAGGCGATGGGGCCGGCACCCGGCAGTGACGGGCTTGTGGGCAGTGTGTTGGCAGTGCTAGATGGGCTCTGTGCTCTGCTGCCCCGGTTATACGTGGGATGGATGCTCATCGGGTAAAAGTCTTGCTTCTGGCTGTGGCGGTGGTGGACTGCGCGTGGATGTCAAGAGGTGGCTCTGGAGTAGACGTGGGCTGAGCTTTGAGGCTGGCGATGCCGTACCATATGTGAGCGTACGTGGCGGGGTAGGAACCCAGCGTTGGAGGGGCTCACGCGAGGGCTTGAACTACAGCCTATGGTGGCCGGGGTAGCGCGTTAAATTGTGCGCTATTGAGCTGCTGCCGAGGTTGCCGACTACAGTTGCAATGCCAGTATTCACAGGCCGTGCATGGCGGGGGCAAACCGTGCGTCCTGCCTGGCTGGGACCCTTGTTTGCGACTTGTGGACGTCATGCACTGCACACGTGTGATTGGGTAAATCGCGCTATATACTACGGCGTTTGAGCATGCAATGGGTTGGCCCATGTACACGGGGGGCTCACCCCTCAAGGGGTGTTTCCGTTCGTCCCTTTGCCGCTCTGTGGTTACCCCTAGGTGCGTGCCGCTGTGGAGAGGACTCGGGCATGGACCCCCCGGCGTTGGCAATTGCCGTACCAGGGGACCATCTTGAACGGTGTGCACATGAGACGGTAACAAGTGAGCGCAGCAGCCGCTCATATGTATTGGCTGTGGGTATGACTGCCTGGCATGGCGTATGGGCATGCTCGTGTTCAAGTATGCCATGCGTAACCTACGCAGCAGAACCTTGCCAGGCCTGGCCGGACCTGAACCACTCACTACGCAGCCACAGTTGCTGTACACACAACCTGTCGCCACTCCCATACCGGTACTGCAAAAAATGCCAAGCCAAGCGTGAGCGTACAAGCATATGGGGCCGGGGAGCTCGCTGTGGGTTAGCTTCCGTGCTTACGGTTCGAGTCTGAGCACTTGATTTGATATCACTGAGTGGCAGCTGTCCGCAGCGGTTTCCTTAGCGCGAGGCAGGGGAACCCCCCGGACCAATGGCCAAAAGCAGGATTGCAACCACAAATCTTGTTACCATACACTAGCACCAGCATGGAACCATGGATGCTCCCGCGCCCCTGTTACCGTATGCTGCCGAATCCCCTTCAACTCAAGGCGCCTCCAAAGCGCCTACCCTGCTACTCACTGTCATCCAAACCCAAAATTGCGAGCTTCATGCTTTTTCATCCACCGCTCAGCAGCAGCTGTGCTGCCCAGAGACGGAGAGATACAACATAGTATACGGTACATTAACGTCATTACCGAACCGTGCGCCAGGGTTCCTCTGCCGTACACACCACGACAAGGGCCCAGCCCTCAACGAGCGCAGCACCGACAAGCAAGGGGCCATGCCCAGAACACGGTGCTGGGCGCTCCGTCCCAACACCACCATCAACACGCACACGAGCAGCACCAGCACCTTCCCCATCACCGCCAGCAACCACTGCTAGCCCACACACACACACACACACAAGCAGCTCCACTTCGCTCCGGTTATAGCTACAGCCACGCCTTCCTGAGCTCGCGAAATGCCCTGCAAAATCCCCCACTCCGCTCTTCGCTTCAGTACCGTATCGTTCTCCGTAGAGTTCCCTCACTCCAGGGTGCGTCAAAAAGGGTATCGCGAGTCTGCGTGGCACCAGGAATGGTCGCACAGTACGCCGCAAGGTACACAGCACGACGAGGTCAGCGGGTGCGGAAAATCAACGAGCCGCGACGCGACGCGACGCGAGGACACACAACATTTACGCTGGTGCACGAGTGATCGCGTACCTACCATTTCCTGCCCATTCAGACAGATGTAACAAACTGCATGAGGTGGCTTGAAAAGCTTTGCAACGCCTAGTCCCCCTTCGCGGGGCGTCCATGAATACACCCTTCGTCGCAGCTCCTCTTCGATAGCATCCAGTGGCGCTCCAACCCTTCCTTGCAACACACAACGCTTACAATAGGCAGGAATAGCCACTCACACGGATCACCTGAAACAGGTCGCTCCTCTGAAGCAAAATTTGGCCAGGCGACGCACCGCCGGCGGGGAGCCACCACCGTGCCCATCCAACACCTCCTACTCTCTTCGCTTATACACACATGCTAATTTACATACGTCATCTGCCACCATTTCTCCTTCCTTATGCGTACACTTGCTAGTACGGAGACACCGCCTCACGCCAGCAGGAACTCCTGCGCCAGCGCCAGGAAGCCGTCCACCACCGGAGAGCTGCCGCCACCTTTACCCACCACCTCGCCCGTTAAAACACATGCGTGCTAATACACAGAGCACCGCCTCACGCCAGCAGGAACTCCTGCGCCAGCGCCAGGAAGCCGTCCACCGCCGGGGAGCTGCCCGGGGCCGCCCCGCGGCGCAGCTGGCCCACCGCCGCCGCCAGCACCCGCAGCTGCGGCGGCTGCAGGGAGGGCACCCGGGGGCGCGCCGCCTCAGTCACAGCCTCAACCCACCTGCGGCATGAGGGCGGCATCAGGGGCGTGCAGGGGAAGTAAGACACAGGCTAATACACACACGCCGCCTAATACGGGCCGCCTCAGTCACAGCCTCAATTCACCTGTGGCATATGAGGGCGCAGGTGCGAGGCAGGGTGGCAGTGGTAAGTGGTCAGGTAGATGCCGTACTGCCTGGTTTGCTGCGGTCTGTGTGCGTTACTGCCATGGCAAGAGCCCTCGGCCGCACCCGACGTCCAGCTGGATGCTGCTGGCAGGCGGCCGCCGTCAATGCCCTGAGACATAGCTAACACACCGACGCACCCCGCCCGTTGTTGCTGCCCATGCCCGGGACACAACTAACGCACATGTATTCCGCCCGTTAATACACACGCCCGCACCTGACGTCCGGCTGCGTGCTGCAGCAGCAGGCTGCTGCCCAGGCCACGTTGGCCAGCTCCCCTGCTTCCAGCTGGCTGAGGCCCCGGGACACAGCTAATACACATGCACCCCGCCCGATAATACACATGCCTCACCTGACGTCCGGCTGCGTTCTGCTGCACGAGGCTGCTGCCCAGGCCACGTCGGCCAGCTCGCCTGGCTCCAGCTGGCCCAGGCCCCAGGCACACAGCTAACACACATGCACCCCACCCGTTAATACACGTGCCTCACCTGACGTCCGGCTGCGTGCTGCTGCAGGAGGCTGCTGCCCATGCCACGTTTGCCAGCTCCCCTGCTTCCAGCTGGCTGAGGCCCCGGGACACAGCTAATACACATGCACCCCGCCCGATAATACACATGCCTCACCTGACGTCCGGCTGCGTTCTGCTGCACGAGGCTGCTGCCCAGGCCACGTCGGCCAGCTCGCCTGGCTCCAGCTGGCCCAGGCCCCAGGCACACAGCTAACACACATGCACCCCACCCGTTAATACACGTGCCTCACCTGACGTCCGGCTGCGTGCTGCTGCAGGAGGCTGCTGCCCATGCCACGTT
>VFQN01003730.1_pt1 | contig 21207 bp, 15 predicted proteins | sample 3512371 | NCBI WGS metagenome assembly VFQN01 (sample SAMN10412370, study PRJNA504923) | tailings metagenome | isolation source: Replicate 2 from Balatoc abandoned mine | place: Philippines: Itogon, Benguet | collected 2017-08-28
AAGGCCTGCCACTCCTCATCCGTGCGAATCACGATCGTCGCCGGAGCGGCATGGCGCGACGAAGGGCCGTGCACCACGACCGAGTGGCGCGGAGCGGCCGTTGCCTCTGTGGGCGCGTCCAGGTGGATCGGTATGGCATGTCGAACGGTGTCTGCCGTCCTGGCAGGCACGGCCTCAACACTGAGCAGGTAGGCTCCGCCATTCAACCCGGCCGTGTCGATCAGACCGGTCGCGCGCTGCCTGTCGGGCGATGCGCCAGCATCGAGCAGGCCGTCAGCCGTCCTGACGACCGCACCAGCGGGGCCGGTGAGCACGACCCGGACGACGACCTTGCCCTCCTGAACGGGCCGTCCCGCGATCTCCGCCTGGACACCGAGTGGCGCGCCGGCCACGAAGCGACGGGAGGCCGTCGGGGTGACCCGCTCACCCACGCGCTGCAGGACGACTGGCGGCGCCATCAGCAACTGACGCCCGGGTTCGATGACCTCGACAGGCGTGATCACGAGGCCCGTCTTCGTCGCGTCGCTCGAGACGGCAGCCACGCGAAGCTGGTGTCGCCCACGCGCCAACGGGAGCTCGGTAGTGAACTCCAGTGGCTCCCCGTTCGGCGGTGGCTCCAGCCTCACCTGATGCTGGCTGGTCGCGCTCCCCTCCTCGTCGAAGGTCGCGATGACCACATCGATCGGTGAGATGAGGGGCCCGTCACGCTCATCTGCCAGAACGGTAACCGATACCGAACCATTCTTCCCATTGGCGAAGCGGGGAACGGCATGCACCGTGAGGCGCAGTTTCCCCTGAGGAGCGCTCCCAAGCAAGGTGCGTCTGAGCAGGCCACTGTCCGCCGTTGTCGCGACCGTCGCGTCGCCAGGTGTCGTCGCCTCGACGATGTAGCCGCGGCGTGCCGAGACTCGCGCGCCGGGCCGCTTGACGCGGATGTCGATGCGATGGCGTCCAGGCGTTCTCGACACCGGCGATTCGTACACGAGCAGATACGCGACCGAGTTCTGCTCGATGATGCGGCCCATGAAGTCGCCGAGGTTGTTGGCCATGGTGATGTAGCGGCCACCTGTCTCGCGGGTAATCTGAGTCAGCGGGACGGCGACCATGTCGTCGACGTCCAGCTCCATCGTCATGCCCCCGCCCCCGCCGAACCTGGTGTCCGCCGTACCTGCGCGCAGCGTGCCTCCCGAGCGCTTCGAGTCGGGCGGGTCGTCGATTCCCGGGTTTTCTCGTGGATCGAGCACGAAGACGGTGACGTCGGCATTCAGGGCAGCGGCCAGCGCGCGGCGCTGAGCGGTGCGGCTCCCCTCGGGGTCGAGAGGCGACACGCCCATCGTCTGTGTCACCCAGAGCAGGACCTTCCGGCGCGAGCCCGCGCGGCCGAGGATCTCCGCAGCGGCGGCCACGGCGGCCGCCCGGCGAGCCGGCCGCGTGGGATCCGCGCAGTCGAGGGAGTCGGTGACGGCAGAGCCGACCCCGCACGGCGCACTCACGGAGCTCGTCGTGGTGTTGGGCAGGCGGGGGTCGATCCTGTGCCGCAGCAGCAGTTGTCCACGGAAGTCGCGCACCTGCTTCACGTGCGCAGGGCCCGGCGGTTCGAGGGTGAGGAGTGAGCCGTTCAGGCCGCTGGTGGTGACGACCGACACCAGGGCGGAGTCGGGAATGAACGACAGGGCGCGCTCACCCGCGCGGATGACGCGGTGCGAGTCGCGAGGGCTCGTGTCCAGGTCGTCGAGCAGGAGCACGAAGGCCGGCGCATCGGCAGACGCGGTGCTGGTCGGCAGCCGCTCGACGTATGCGGGCGACACTGGTGAAGTCGAGACCGCTGTCGCGGTGTCGCGCGACTCCACCGCGAGCTTGCGCACCGAGGCCAACGTTCGAACCTCGCCGTCCTCGAGCACCTCGAAGTCCGACGCCGCGAGGTCCTCAAGGCTCCGGTCATCCTCGCCGGTGACGACGGCCACCACTTCGACGAGGTTCACCTCGGCACGGAACGTGGGCTGGACATCCCGTCGCGTCTCCTGCGCGCTCGGCAGCGCCGTGACGAACACGATTGCCGCGGCAACCGCGCCCGACATCGTGAACGCCCGGCGGACGGCGCCAACCTGATCAATGCCCATGCGCTTCGACTGCTGGAAGCCCCAGTCTGCCACGATCCGCGAGAATCCTGAGAAACGCCCAGAGGCTGACCCACGCGAATCGCACCAGTTGCTGACCCGACAGGACGTCTTCCAGCCAGACCCGGCTCACAACTCGCTCCGATGAGCGCGGGTTGTACGCATTCGGCAACAGGCTCGCGCCCACGAGGATCATCGGTGGAGCGGCCCGTCGAGTCGTTCGAGCAGGTCACCTATATTGTCCAGCTGTACACCTGGCATCAGCTCGCCGAGATCGCGCGCCCTCACCGTGAAGCGCACGGTCCGCGTCGATGCCGGTGTCGTGGAGAGGCTCTGCCTCAGAACCTCGTTCACGACCTCTTTGAAGGATCGCCCGGTGCGCCTGGCCATCGAACGGAGCTTGGCCGCGATGTCGTCGTCAAGAGTCAGAGTGGTGCGCACACCTTGACGCTATTGAGTAGGCATCATGATGTCAATGCGGCGAACAGACCCCTCGCCCGCGCGGCGACGGCACCTGGCAGAATCGCTGTCCTGACCCGTCTGGCCGCCCGCCGCCTGCTCTTTCTCTCCTCACTCGTGATCGGCGTCGCAGTGCCTGCCGCCGCTCAATCGCCCGATCCCGCCATGGGTCGCCAGGGCCAAGGCCATCCACGAGCGGGTGATCACACTCGACACGCACGTCGACATCGACCCGCGCAACTTCGTCGCTGGTGCGCAGGGGTACACGAGCGAGATCGACACGCAGTTCAACCTTCCGACGATGGAGAAGGGCGGGCTCGACGCGGCGTTCTTCATCGTCTACGCCGGCCAGGGCCCGCAGACCGCCGACGGCTACGCCAGGGCGTACGGACAGGCCGTGGCGCAGTTCGACGCGATTCACCGACTCACCGAGCAGATCGCCCCGGCGAAGATCGGCCTGGCGTTGACAAAGAGAAAATCGGCGTCCTGTGTCAGGCAGACCACCTCAGCGTCCTGCACTCGCTCGCGGATCCGCGTATCGGTCGCGCCTCGCCAGTCGATTGTGATGATGTGGTCGGCCTCGAAGCCGTCAGCGCGCAGGCCGCGCAACAGGCCGAGGGGGAAGTTCTCGTCGAGCAGGATCCTCACGACGCCTGGCGAACAGCGGGCGGGAGGTGCGCGACGATGTGGGCTACGTAGCCGAGCGCCGAGCGCACCTGCTCAATGGTGAGCGCGTACGCCTCAGCGACGGCTTCGACGGTCTCGCCGGCGGCGACGGCCCCCACGATCGTGGCCACGTCGATGCGCGTACCCGTCAGGCACGGCTTCCCAAACCGGATGTCCGGATCCATCGAGATGCCTGGGAACACTTCCATGGTGAGACCTCGGCTGAATCTACCACGCCGTGCAGCGCTGAGCGGAGAGCGGAATGGCCTTGCTCGGCTTCAAGAAGGCGCTCAACGCAGGGCCGCGACCGGGTAAGAGATCTGAGCCGGGAAGGAATCGACCACGAGGCGGGGTCGATGACCGGAGCCGAGTGGCTGATGATTTCCTGGCGAATCACCCGAACGTAGTGAGGGTGGTGAGCCAAGAATTCACGAGTTGGAACCAGATAGACGGCTGGCTGCGGCAGCTGGAGGCCTTGAAGCGCGCGGCTTAGTCAGCGATGTCAGTCGGGCACCTTGGTGACAAGCGTGTCCGGGTGATCAGGGGGCTTGCGGCTTCATCGTTGCGAACAGTGCGACGGCCTGCTGCATGCGCGTGCGATCTCGCGTCAGTGCCTCGACCATTCGTCGCGTTCCCCAATACAGCGAGTGCGGATAAATGTCGAACCCGCCTGCGGCATTGCGAACGACGACGGGGGGCAGCCATGACGGCGGGCGTCCGGTCGATACCTCGAGCGCTGCAACAGCCTCCTCGGTCAGTGCCTGCTTGACGACGCCGAAGGCCTTCGCGCTGGCATCCATGATGATCCGCTTGTTCGGATGCTTCCCGACCTCCTTCGTGGAGACGGCCCAGGCGTGCGCGAGCGGATTGCGGTAGTCGGCGTAGATGGTCGCCACGCTCTCCGCCTGCGTCGCGCCGCCCTTTGGCTGTAGCCGCCACGGGTAGTAGTCCTTCAGGACACCCTTGAACCGTTCGGCGTTGGAGCCGCTCTGGCTGTAGAAGATGGTCGACGCCCCAGCAATGAGGCCGCAGAGTGACGATACGCAGGCAAAGTTGCAGCCGGCCTCCAAACCGTCTTCGGTGAGGGGGAGGCGCAGCATGGCATGGACGTCCGCGAACTGCATATCGACGTGGGTCGCGATGAAGTCGCGAATCGAGTTCGGCGCGCGCGTCGCGTTGAGAGGTCGATACGGCATCAGTTCTGGGGTTGGTTCGAGTCCGCCTGAGGCGGGCGCTGCCCTTGGACCAGACGAAGCCCGTCCTCAACGTTCTCAGCAATTTGCCGAGCCGTAGTCTTGATCTTGCCTTCGATGCGCTCTCCGGCATTCGTGCGTCGTCGCTGGTCGATGGCATGCTCGACGAATGCGCGGTCGTCTGGCGAGGTAAGCTGGCCGGCGATCTCCTGAGCGAAGATCATCGCCTTGTCTGAATTGGATCTGCAAAGCACCAAGGCGCTTGAAGCCGCGCTGGCCAAGCTGCTCTGGTCTCCTATCATGGCAGCTACTCCAGCGGCGGCTCTGCAGAGTTCGATGCCGTAGTTCTGAAGGTTCTGAACCTGGTCGTTGCGCCCCTCGTGCTCAAATCTGAGGCACGCGACGCCGATCGACATCGCCAGACGAGGCAGCACCCTCGGTAGTATCGAAGCTTGGCTTGTCCGGAGCAGTCGATTGATAATTCGAGAAGACCTGATGAGGGTTAAGTCGAGCCTTCGGTCTAGTTGCTGCCGCGACAGCTGAAATGTCGGCCCCGCCTGTATCGCGACCTGCTCTGCCATGCGCAGGACGTGTCCGTCGTGTGCCAACGCGCTGACTTGTACTGCGAGGGCGAATACGGCCGCGTAGTACTTAAGGTGCTTGGGTCCACGGCCGGTGAGCGCTCTCAGTTCTCGTGCGACCCGATTGCTGGTCTCAACACGTTCCCGATCGCTGAGGCCGGCGCGTATCTGCCGATCCAACTCGGCCGCCTCCCAGATGAGCCAGGCCTTGAACTTGTCCTCAACTGCACTTCCAGGCGCCTGCAGCAGTTGGTCGATCACGTTGAAGGCCTTGTGGTGGTCCCCTGCCACTGCGCGAGCGTACGCATGCGTCAGGCGCAGAGCATCCGAGTGAGACTGGAAAGCCCGGATGGCTTCTTCTGCGTCGCTCCCAAGAACGTGCTCGCCGAGTTCTGCCACCAGCGTCGGCCGCACTCTCCGGGCTGCGCGAACTGACAGTGCCGCGTCTGCAAGTTGGAGCGCTTCGACGAACGCGGCCTTGGACGCAGGCAGTTCATTGGTGACAGGGAGGTGGAGAGTGACGGACTGGTCGTCGTTCAGCGAGTCCAGACGCCCGACGACCGATGCATCGAGCTGCGGCAGCAGCCAATACGAGCGCTCTGCGGTGACGTCGCAATGCACGACCACGGTTGGGACTCTCAATTCGTGCGTCAGGTACTTCGCGTTTGCGACCCGAATTGGCTGGGAGACGACGGTCCCATCAGACGAGTACTGCGTCGACGCCGAGCTCTTCAGTTGAACCTTGAAGGTAGCGCCAGTGGACAGGCCATCCTCGAAGATCTCGACCTCGTAGTCAGCACCGTAGTCGTTCTCGATGGCGTTCACGACCCAGCCGAACCCCTCGAATGCCTTGTGCAACAGTCGTTGCCCGGCGGCATCGGTTTCGTGCTGGACGGGGCGCCTCATCGAAAGAATCATAAGGCCGGGCCGCCGCCCCTTGACCGGGCGCCGTTGCCGGGTCTCGTGCGCCGATCGGCGGCCCTGTGGGCCCCAGCGTCCGACCTTACGTCTTGGGGTACAGACGTTGAACTAGACTTTTGACAGAAATACGGCCAGTATTTCTGTCTCCGATGGGTAAGCAGGCCGCCTCCGTAGACTCCCAAGTGCTGGCGAGGATTCGCCACCAGGGGCCGGGGACCGTCGTGACGCCCGCCGACTTCGTCGACCTCGGCCCGCGCAACGCCGTCGACCTTGCCCTGAGCCGGAACGCGCGAGCCGGCACAATCCGCAAGCTCGCCCGTGGAGTCTACGACCTGCCGCGGCGCGATCCCCGACTTGGCGAACTGTCGCCATCCCCGGACGAGGTCGCGTCGGCCCTGGCTGGTCGTGACGGCGCACGCCTTCAGGCGAGCGGCGCCCACGCCGCCAACCTGCTGGGCCTGTCGGACCAGGTGCCGGTGCGGCTGACGTTCCTGACCGACGGCCGCTCCCGCCGGGTGCAGCTGGGCCGGCAGCAGATCATCCTGAAGCACACCACCCCGAAACAGATGGCGACGGCGGGTCGCATCAGCGGCACCGTCATCCAGGCGCTGCGCTGGCTGGGCCGAGACCACGTCGACGACAGGGTGGTGTCCACGCTCCGTCGCCGGCTTTCGGACGCCGACAAGCGACAGCTGCAGCAGGACCTCCGCTACGCCCCTGCGTGGGTCGGCGACGTCCTGCGCCAGATTGCCACCCCCGCGGCGAAGTGATGGACGAGTTCCTCAGGCAGTCGCTCCAACGCCAGCGCGTCATCTACGAAGAGGCCGGCCGTCGCCTCGGGCTGAGCGCCGGCAGCGTGGAGAAGGACCTCTGGGTGTGCTGGACGCTCCGCGCGCTATTCCGCCTGCCCGTGTCTGGCCCGCACCTTACGTTTAAGGGCGGAACGTCGCTGTCCAAGGGTTGGAAGCTGATCGACCGCTTCTCCGAAGACATCGACGTCGTGATCGATCGCGAGTTCCTCGGCTTCGGTGGCGCTGAGGCTCCGGAGGACGCCTCGAGCAACAGGCAGCGGGTCACGCGTCTCGAAGCGCTCATGGGCGCGGCGCAAGCGCACATTCGCGACGTCCTCGGCCCCGCGCTTGAACAGGAGATCCGGCAGCTCCTGCCACCGAAGGCAGGCTGGACACTGGAAGCCGACGCAGACGATCCGGATGCACAGACGCTGCTGTTCCACTATCCGTCTGCGATGGGTGCTACCGCGTACGTTCGGCCAGTCGTGAAGATCGAGCTTGGCGCTCGGTCCGACACCGAGCCGTCTGCTACGCCGGAGATTGCGCCGTACCTCGCCGACGTCTTCCCCGATGAAGTGCCCGGGTCCCGGTTCTCTGTCCACGCCGTGGCACCCGAGCGTACCTTCTGGGAGAAGGTCGCCCTGCTCCACGAGGAGACGTACCGCGAGGGCTCGGCGGCGCCCAGGGCCCGCCTGGCTCGGCACTACTATGACCTGTGGTGCCTGATCACGCGCGGCACTGCCGAACGTGCGGTCCACAACAGAGACCTGTTCGACCGAGTTGCCTCTCACCGCGCCGTATTCTTCCGGCGGAGCCGTGACGCACAAGCGTCCTTCGCGCCTGGCTCACTCCGGATTGTCCCGGCCGCCGACCGCCTTGCCCAGTGGCGACGTGACTACGATGCCATGCGCGAGTCCATGTTCTTCGGCGAGGCGCCGGAGTTCTCCGAGATCCTGGCGGCCGTGGGACGTTTCGAGGAAGACTTCAATGCGGGCCGGCATCATGGCGCCGAGCCGCACCTGTGACCATGACTGCTGACCACCTGAAGGGCATCGCCGAGTTCGAGGCGCGACTTTGGAAGATCGCTGATACCCTCCGCGCCAACGCCAACGTCCCCTCCAACGAGTACTTCATGCCTCTCATGGGCCTGTTGTTCCTGAGACAGGCCACCAACCGGTACTACGCGGCGCTCGATGGGATCGAGGAGGACAAGAGAGCGGGGCGGATGGCCGACCGGCCGCCCGTCGCCGCGGACTTCGCCCGCCGCCGCGCCCTGATGCTTCCCCCGTCGGCACGCTTCGACGAGATCCTCAAGACGCCCAAGGACGGCAACCTGGGCGCGGCACTGACGACGGCGATGGAGGAGATCGAGCGCATCCACCTGCCGCTGGCGGGCCAGTTGCCCAAGGACTATGCCCGCTTCGAGAACGACTTGCTCGAGGGTGTGATGCGGACGTTCGACGACGAGGTGCTTCGGCGGGCGAGCGGCGACGTGTTCGGGCGCATCTACGAGTACTTCCTCGCCGAGTTCAGCAAGCAGGGCGCGCACGACAACGGCGAGTTCTACACGCCCCCTTCCATCGTCCAGACCATCGTCAACGTCATCGAGCCGGAGCACGGCATCGTGCTCGATCCCGCGTGCGGGAGCGGCGGCATGTTTGTGCAGTCGAGCCACTTCATCGAGCGGGCGGGGCAGGATCCGATGAAGCGGGTGACGTTCTACGGCCACGAGAAGATCGAGACCACGGCGAGGCTGGCGCAGATCAACCTTGCGGTCAACGGCCTCGAAGGGAAGATCAGGGCCGGCAACGAAGCGATCACGTACTACAAGGACCCGCACGAGCTCGCCGGGAAGTGCGACTTCGTGATGGCCAACCCACCGTTCAACGTCGACGAGGTGGACGCCGAGAAGGTGAAGGGTGACAAGCGGTTGCCCTTCGGCCTGCCCGGCGTCAACAAGACCAAGAAGGTCTCGAACGCCAACTACCTGTGGCTGTCGTACTTCTACAGCTACCTGAACGAGAACGGACGCGCCGGCGTGGTCATGTCGTCTCAGGCCTCCAGTGCCGGACGCGACGAGGCGGTGGTGCGCCAGAAGCTCGTCGAAACTGGCGCCGTGGACGTCATGATCGACATCCGCGGCAATTTCTTCTACACACGGACCGTGCCGTGCCAGCTCTGGTTCTTCGACCGGGCCAAGGAGCGCGACACGCAGCGCCGCGACCAAGTGCTGATGCTCGACGCGCGGAATATCTACCGCAAGGTGTCGCGCGCCGTCTACGACTTCTCGCCGGAGCAGCAGCAGAACATCGCGGCCATCGTGTGGCTCTATCGCGGTCAGCGCGAGCGTTTCCTGACGCTGGTGGAGTCGCACCTGGAGAAGGCGCTGGCCAACGGCGCGGCCGCCGGCGCTCCGCTCGATGCGTTCACGCAGGCGCTCACGTCGCTTCTCGACCTGATCCAGCCGTTCGTCACGCAGCCCCGTGAGCCTGATCCGCTGGCGGAGACGTGGACGGAGCTCACGACGCTCCACACAACGCTGGCCGCCGACATCGCGGCGTTCAAGAAGGACGTTGCAGTTCGAGAAGCAGAGTGGGAGAAGGCGACCCGCGACAACGCCGGCCTGACCGGAGCCCGTACGGCGCTGCATCCTGCAGCGGAGCGCTGCCGCGACCTCACCAAAGCAATCGATCTCGCCGCCAAGCTGGCAGGGCGCGTCGTCGACATCGCCGTCAAGGACCTTGCCGCCCGCGACTCCGACGACTGGCCGAACGCCGAGGTCACGCGCGCCCGCAAGACGCTGGAGGCCGCGCGAGCCGAGGCGGTAGACGCCCTGCACCAGGCGCGCTACTTCGTGAAGCAGGCCGACTGGCTGCAGGAGCGGTTCCCGGACGCCACGCTGCGCGACGTGGAGGGACTCGTGAAGCTGGTGAGCCGCGAGGAGATCAAGGCCCACGACTGGAGCCTCACGCCGGGCCGCTACGTCGGCGTGGCGCCCGAGGAGGTGGACGAGGACTTCGACTTTGAGGAGGCCCTGCGGTCCATCCACATCGACTTGAAGGGGTTGAACGAGGAGGCTGCCGAGCTGTCGGCCCGGATCACGAAGAACTTCGAGGAGTTGGGCGCGTGACCGCTGCCGAGATGACCGGCTGGGAAGTGGTACCGTTCAAAAGCCTCATTTCTCACAGCGCCTTTGGGCCACGATTCTCTGGTGATCTTTACTCGGATAGCGGGAACGTGGCCACCCTCAGAACGACCGATCTCAGTCCTCATGGCGAGATCGCCTATGCGTCCATGCCCTTGGCGAGGATCGACGAGAACCGTTTCGCATCTCACTTTCTGCGCAAGGGCGACCTAGTCATTTCTCGCTCTGGGCGTATCGGGACTGCCGCAGTATTCGAAGGCTTCGAAATCCCGGTACTGCCCGGCGCGTTCTTGATTCGCTTCAGGCTGACGGATGACGTCGAGCCGGCGTTCTATAGATACTTCTTCAACTCGAGCGTCGGGCGACCTGTGATCTTGTCCGTTGCCCGCGGAGTGGCACAGCAGAACATCAACATCTCCAACGTTGAGCTGTTGAGTGTTCCTCGCCCGCCCAAGCGTGTCCAGCAATGCATCGTGGAGACGCTGGCCGGCTATGACCGGCTCATCGAGAACAACCAGAAGCGCATCGCGTTGCTGGAGGAGGCCGCGCGCCTGCTCTATCGCGAGTGGTTCGTTCACCTCCGCTTCCCCGGCCACGAGCACGTCAAGGTGGTGAATGGCGTGCCGGAAGGCTGGTCCGCGATGACGGTGGGAGACGTGGCCCAGACGAACCGCCGCAGCTACTCGGTCAGCGACTTGCCTGCAGAGATTGCGTACATTGATATTTCGTCGGTCCAGACGGGACACATCGTGTCAAAAACCCTGATGCCTTCAGTGTCAGCGCCGGGGCGGGCGCGGCGCAGAGCAGCGGACGGTGACATTATCTGGTCGAATGTCAGGCCCAACCTGCGAGCCTACGCCCTAGTTCTTGAGCCCGAAGAGAACGACGTTTTCTCTACCGGGTTCACGGTCCTGTCGGCGAAGACGGTCCCCTTTACCTGGTTGTATCTCTCCGTCACCACGGATTGGTTTGTTGGGCATCTCGTCAATCATGCGACTGGTGCTGGTTATCCAGCTGTGCGGCCAGACGACTTCAAGCGCGCTGCGGTCTCTGTGCCGCCCACACACTTGCTTCAGCTCTTCCATGAAGCGACGGAGCCAAGCGTTAGGCTTATATCCAAACTGCAGCAACAAAGGCGGAAGCTCGCTGAGGCGCGCGATCTCCTGTTACCTCGCCTTATGAGTGGCGAGATCGCCGTGTAGGATTCCAGACCAGCATGGGAGCGCACGCGCGATGGCGGTGACGCCGATCAACGGTGAAGACCGGCTGGTGCAGGCGACCTTCGCCAGGCACCTCGAGCAGGTGCTCGGCTGGGAGAGCGTCTACGCGTTCAACGACGAGACGTTCGGCCCCACTGGCACGTTGGGCCGTGCCGACACCACCGAGGCCGTGCTTACGCGCGACCTGCGTGCCGCGCTCGTGCGGCTCAATCCGTCGCTGCCGGCCACCGCGATCGACGGCGCGCTGCGGCAGTTGACGATGTGGGACGTGAGCCGGTCGCTGGTGCAGCACAACCGCGATCTGTATCGCCTGCTGCGCGGCGGCATCCCCGTCGAGTACCGCGACGTCGCAGGGCAGCGGCGGACGGCACGCGCGCGGGCCATCGACTTCGAGAATGCGCCCGGCGCCAACCGGTTCCTTGCGGTTCGTGAACTGAAGCTGACGGGGCGACGGACGCCCGGGTACAACCGTCGCGCCGACCTGGTGTGCTTCGTCAACGGCCTGCCGCTCGTGTTCATCGAGCTCAAGGCCGTCTACAAGAACATCCGCGCCGGCTTCGACGGCAACCTGCGCGACTACATGGACGAGAGCGTCATCGCCCATGCCTTCCATCACAACGCCTTCCTGATCGTCAGCAACGGCGACAACGCGCGCTACGGCTCCATCACCAGCGCCTGGGAGCACTTCAACGAGTGGAAGCGGCTCGACGAGCAGGAGAAGGGCAGCGTCGCCGCCGAGACCCTGCTCAACGGCATGCTCGCGCACGACCGCCTCCTCGACATCGTCGAGAACTTCATCCTGTTCGACGAGAGCAAGCCGGGCGCCACGCGCAAGGTGGTCGCGCGCAACCACCAGGTGCTGGGCGTGAACCAGGCCGTGGAGTCGGTGAGGCGGCAGGAAGCACTCAAGGCCACGTACCCGCCAGGCGAGCGGTTGCGGCATCGGGTGGTGGAACTACCGCTGGACCGCGAGACGCCGGCGAGCGACAAGGCCGTCGCCAGGCAAGAGGGGAAGTCGGACGCGGCCCCGTCGCCGGCGCCTCTTCAGTCGTTCGTGCCTCCCGGCCCCGTGGAGATCATCGAACGCGTGCACCCCGATCTGGGACGCCTGGGCGTCTTCTGGCACACCCAGGGCAGTGGCAAGTCGTACTCGATGGGCTTCTTCACCGAGAAGGTGCGGCGCAAGCTGCACGGCAACTTCACCTTCCTGCTCATGACGGACCGCGAAGACCTGGACGACCAGATCTACGGGACCTTCGTGGGCTGCGGCATCGCCGACGAGGAGACGCCGCGGGCGAGTTCGGGGACACGCCTCAAGGAGCTGCTGCAGGAGAACCACCGCTACGTCTTCAGCCTGATCCACAAGTTCAACCAGGACGTGAAGTCCGACGAGCCCTACAGCCATCGCGACGACATCATCGTCATCTCCGACGAGGCGCATCGCACCCAGGCGGGAAGGCTGGCGCGCAACATGCGCGTGGCCCTGCCCAACGCGGCGTTCATCGGTTTCACCGGCACGCCCCTGTTCAAGCAGGACGAGCTCACCAGGCGCATCTTCGGCGACTACGTATCGCGGTACGACTTCAAGCGCTCGGAAGAGGACGGCGCGACGGTCAAGCTGGTCTATGAGAACCGCGGCGAGAAGCTGGGTGTGGCCAAGGCGGATCTCAACGAGCGCATGGCAGCGCGGATCGACGAGGCCGACCTCGACGCGGACCAGCAGGCCCTGCTGGACAAGCTGCTCGGCAAGGACTACGAGGTGGTCACGGCCGACGAACGCCTCGACCGCATTGCGGCGGACTTCGTGGAGCACTGCGCCGCGCGCTGGGAGTCGGGCAAGGCGCTGTTCGTGTGCATCGACAAGATCACCTGCGCCCGGATGTACCAGCGCATCCTGCCGCGGTGGCAGGCCCGGGCTGCCGAGCTTCGCGATGCCGCGCAGAAGGCGGCCTGGGACGGGCGCGACCAGGAGGCCCTGAAGCTGCGCGCGCAGGCCGACTGGATGGACGAGACGATCATCGAGATCGTCATCAGTGAGGCCCAGAACGAGATCGCCGACTTCAAGAAGTGGAGCTTCGACATCATCCCGCACCGCGCGCGGATCAAGCAGGGCTTCGAGGGCCCCGGCGGGGACCGAGTGGACGTCGAGCAGGCGTTCAAGGACCCCGCGCACCCGTTCCGCGTGGCGATCGTCTGCGCGATGTGGCTCACCGGCTTCGACGTCGAGTGCCTCTCGACGATGTATCTGGACAAGCCGATGAAGGCGCACACGCTGATGCAGGCGATTGCACGCGCCAACCGCGTGTACCCCGGCAAGGACTTCGGGCTGATCGTCGACTACAACGGCATGCTCACGAGCCTGCGTGAGGCACTCGCCCAGTACGCCCTGGGTGCTGGCCCCGACGGTGGTGAGGCCCCCTTCATCCCCATCGAGCAGCGGGTCCAGGCGCTGCTGGAGGCGCTCGAGGCCACCGAGTACCACCTGCGCTCGATCGGGTTCGAGCCCGACAGGCTGCTCGGCGCCACGGGCTTCGAGAAGATCGCGGGCATCAGGGACGGCGTGGAGGCGGTGTACACCACCGACGACAGCAAGCGCCGGTTCGAGATTCTCGCCCGTCAGGTGTTCGTGCGTTTTCGCTCGCTGGTGACCGAGCCGACGGTCTACCGCTACGCCGAGCGCCACGACAACATCGAGTCCATCTACAAGAAGCTCACCGAGCGGCGCGACACGGCCGACGTCACGGAACTGCTCAAGGCGCTCCACCGCATCGTCAACGAGGCGATCAGCACGAAGGCGCCCGGACAGGACCAGGCAGGCGGTGTGACGTTCGACCTGAGCCGGATCGACATGGACAAGCTGCGGCAGGAGTTCGCGAGCAAGGTCCAGCGCAAGGCGACGGTGCTGCAGGACATCCGGGAGTTGGTCGAGCAGAAGCTCGCCGAGATGCTAGATCGCAATCCGCTGCGGATGGACTACCAGCTCAAGTACGAGCAGATCGTCACGGACTACAACCACTCGAAGGATCGGGCCACGGTCGAGAGAACCTTCCGGGAGTTGATGGATCTGGCCAACAGCCTCGACGAGGAGCAGAAGCGGGCGACCCGGGAGGGCCTCACCGAGGAGGAACTCGCGCTGTTCGACATCCTGCTGAAGGACGACATCGGGAAGTCGGACCGGGAGCGGGTCAAGCGGGCCAGCCGGGAGCTCCTGATGGCGGTGAGGTCGCGTCTCGCGGAACTGGATCGGTTCTGGGAGAAGGAGCAGACGAAGGCAGACGTCGAAGCCCTGATTCTCGACCACGTTTACACGCACTTCCCAGACCCGCCATTCAGCGAGGACGAGAAACGGCTTATCGCCGCGAACGTCTACGCACACGTCTGGCAGCAAGCCCTGAGCGATGGCTATGCACTTGATGCGAAATAAGCGTCCCTATAAAACCGCTTGACCGTCGTCGTTTTGAAGCGTTGGCTGGCTACATCCGATCTCCATATAGCGTCTTCTTTGCTGAAGAGCTGTCGTGGTTCGAGGAACGCGACGAAAAGCTGCTCGGTGTGGTCTCGGTCGATACGTCCGACGGCGACTACGTTCTCACCGTGCTGGCGCGCGATGCTGTCAATCGATATCGAGCCGTTGACTTGCAGACCGGCCTGGAGACCCAGGCCGCTGCGACTATCGAGTTGAAGGCTAGACTGGCAGCCCTGGCTGACAAACCCGCGGAGTTCTTTCATCAGGGAGACGAGAGAGGCCAGCCAGTCGATTTCTTCACACCGGTGATTCCGCCTGAGCGACGGTCACAGGCGTTCGAACGGCTGAGGGCTGAAAAGCACTTCAGCCCGGCTCTCGGACTCATCCGAGAACTCTCGCACTATTTCAGGGACCCGGATGGCAACTTCGTGGAGCAGTTCCAGTCGACCGGATTCGACGCTCGAATCTGGGAGCTGTATTTGTACGCGTTGTTCACCGAACTAGGCTATGGGCTCGACCGGGAGCATCAGCGACCGGACTTCCATTGTGTTGGACCTCTCGGAGACTTTTTCGTCGAAGCTACAACGGTGAACCCCTCGGCCGTTCCTCCGAATGTGGACGAGGCCAATCAACAGTCGTACTTCGACGACTACGTTCCCATCAAGTTCGGAAGCGCCCTCTTTTCCAAGGTAGCCAAAGAGTACTGGAAGCTGCCACACGTTGTCGGAAAGCCGTTGGTCTTGGCGGTTCAGGACTTCCATGCACCTGGTTCCATGGTCCACAGCAACACTGGCCTACAGGAGTACCTGTACGGCTTGAAGCAGGATGTCGTGGAGGAAGATGGCCAGTCGAAGGTCGTGACGTCTCCCATCGAGTGCCACCAGTGGGAAGGTAAAAGGATTCCGTCGAACTTTTTTGCTCAAACTGGCTCCGAGCACATCAGTGCCGTCATGGCCAACCCCAACGGGACTCTCTCCAAGTTCAATCGGATGGGCTTCATCACGAAGTTCGGCGTGCGCGACTTCGCGATGATCCGAGCAGGCTTTGCCTGTCAGGGAGGGCGGTCAGCGACGCAGTTCAGCGCTTGGGTCGATGATGGCTATGACGAGACATGGACGGAAGGCCTCTCCGTGTACCACAACCCAAGAGCGCTGATTCCCTTACCGGAAGACTCGATTCCTGGAGCAGCTCACCACGTCCTTCGAGATGGCGTGGTGATCACTGCTCAGCCCGAGTTCTTCCCGGTGGGGTCCAAGACTATCTACGTAACGCCGGAACGCGATACAGCTCCGAAGGATCCCACTCACGAATAGCCCGACGAGGTCCGGCCCGACGATTGAGGGGCTTGCTTCCTCGGACGGCGTGAGCGTATACATCATTGGGCAGCCTTGGTCGGGCTGCAGGCCACCTCGCTTGCGGACGCACGCGGGCCGATACCGTCGCTCTGGCGCCCCAGCGGCCCCGAGCCCGGGTACCCACAGACCACGCCCTGAACGTCGCGCGGCACACCGCCCCGGACGTTCAGCGCCTTCCTGAATCGCCCCGCGCGGCATTCGCCCGGGCGCCTTCGCGAACATCCCAGACGTAACCCGTTGTCGGCTTGCCTAGCCGTAGCTCGGCGCAGCCGAGCGACGGCTGGAGGACGCCATGTTCGATCGGCGAGATGACGCGCGTGATCGTGACGGACGCCAGGATGACCGCGTCCGCGTGTATGACGTCCGGGACCGCGACGACCTGGACCCGCGCGACGGGTTGGCGCGCGACCTCGACCTGCCACGGGGCGAGGAGCGCGAGCTGGTGGTCGATCGCGACCGCATGTACGAATTGAACGGCGAGGACAGCCGCACACTGGCGGCGGTCGGCGCGTTCCGAGTCGTGCCGAAGCACGACCTGGACGCCGACCACGACACCCTTACGCACCTGCGCGACGAAGGCCTGGTCGCCACCGTTGACCTCGGCGACGACGAGCGTGGGCTGACGCTCACGCGCGAGGGACGCGAGCTGCTCGATGCGCACGCCCCGGAGCGCGATGACGGCGCGTCTCAGACCTTCTACGCCGGCGTCAGCCGGGAGCGGGAGCTGGAGCACGACTCGCAGCTGTACGCGACGTACCGCCAGGAGGAGGAGCGGCTCCGCGAGGAGCACGGTGGCCTCGACGTGCGCCGCGTCGTACTCGAGCAGGACCTCAAGCGCGAGTACCAGGAGTTCCTCCAAGCACCCAACCGAGGACGTAGCGACAGCGACGGGCGACCCGACCGGGAGGAGCATGAGATCCGGGACTGGGCCCGCGACCACGACCTGCCGTACTTCGACGGCCAGGTGCACTTCCCGGACTACCGGATCGAGTACGAAGTCGACGGGCGCGAACTGCACCAGGACGTCGAGCTGTTCACGCCGCACTACCGCGGCGCGCACGCGGCCAGCCACAGCAAGGCCGGGTTCCGGGTGTATGTCACCGGCGGCCGCGGCGGGGGGCGGTCCGCACCACGCGCGCGCGGCATGGAGGAGTTCCTGTGATACCCGTCTATCCGGCCAGCGACACGTGCGACAGCGTGACCAGAGCCCGCGTGCAGGCCGTCGCCGCCTTCGGCTTCACCGAGCGGCAAAGCCGATTCCTGGTGACCGTGATGGTGCACGCCGGCTGCTTCCTCGAACGGCAGTACTGCGCGTTCACTGGCACCGTGCGCGGCCAGAACAGCCGCGAGTTCATCGGCCGGCTCGTGGCCCGCGGCTTCATCCGCGTCATCGAGCCGGGACCCGCGCGTCGCGGACGCCTGTACCACGTTCACCACAAGCCCCTCTACGAGGCGATAGGCCAGGCCGACAACCGGAACCGTCGGCTCCACACGCTTGGCCGCATGGTCGAGCGCGTGATGATCCTCGACACCCTCCTGGAGGACCGTCGCTGCTGGTGGCTGAGCCCGGCCGATGACAAGCTGCGGTTCTTCTCGCAGGTGCGCGACAACCGCCTGCAGCGCGACGACTATCCGCACATCGCGTTCGGGGCCGGTCGCCAGCGGACCATACGGTGTTTCCCGGACAAGCTGCCCATCGGCATCGAGAAGGACAGCATGGAGCACCTCGTGTTCGTGTACCTGGTGAACCGGCGCGTGCCCGTGGACTTCCGCCAGTTCCTCCTCCGGCACCTCGGCGTGCTTCGGCTGGTCCATCGGTGGACGCTTCGGCTGCTTGTGCCGCGGCGATTCCGCACGGCCGTGGCCCTGTACAAGGCCGCCGTCCGCGAGGAGCTCTGGACGCCGATGAACCCGAGCGTGAGCCGGTCCCTCGAGACGTACTTCGCTGACTGCCACGCACGCGGAGCACACGTCGGCGACCCCGCCGACCCGTACCTTCGACGTGAGTTCACCAGGCAGGGCAGCGCGAAGATCCAGGCGCTCTATCGAGCCTGGCGCGTGCGCGGGGATCGCGTGCTCTGGGACGCACCGTCGACAGTCCTCTCCGACGATCGGACACCCGGCTGCGCGCGCGTGGAGGTGGTCATGCTGGACCGCCAGTACCTGCAGCTCACCCCGGCCATGGACCGCGATGCGTGGGCCAGGCGGGGGGCCAAGCGAAAAACGCGTCAGGTTGGCCCCCCGGTCACCGAGGCCTCACCGAGCCCTCTCCCTCCCTTGGTCAGCCATGCCGATGACGCGCCTGCAAACGCTTGACGCGCCGGCGGTTGCTGCCCACCGCAAGGGCAGGCGGCGCTGTCTGCCGCCTCGCCGAGACATGCCGCTGTGCATGCCGCACCAGAGACGATGGCGTGAACGACCCCACCCTCGTGCCCGGCCGCTGACCCCAGCGGGCCACCAGAGGGTCGTTCACGCCATCGACTGCCCGTGTCGCACCCAGCGGCATGCGTGCCCAGATGCTGCAGGACAACAGCGCCACACGCGCGCCCAGATCGGAGCCCTGGTCGTGGTCCCGCGCGCGTGTCACGCTTGCGTGCGGACAAGACCACCGGCGTGGCAGCAGGATGCGGAAGCAGGCGCACGGTGCGCGCGTCCAGGTCGCTCCGCAGCGACCATCGCGTCTTCGATCCTGGCGCCGTGCTCGTCGTCGTCAATGCTCTCCGCGTCGCGTCGACCCGGCCGATGGCCGGGCCTGCGGGCATGGACGACGCCTGCGCGCGGCACGGCTCGCCGGTACGCGATGGTCGTGGGGGTGACGAGCGTCCGAGAGGGGCTTGACGCGACGATCTCTCAGGCGTAACGTGACCGCATCTCCCAAGTGCCGCAAGGCACTCCTCCGGTCCGCCACAACGGCCTCCGGAGCGCGCAACCGGCCCTGCTCCAGCAGCACGGTGCGGAACGCACTCTCAGCGACGCGACAGACGTTTCGGCGGTGTCTCGCGGTGCGCGTTCCCAGGAACACGTATCGCGTCACAGCCGCGTGAACGCCACCGACTCGGAGAGTCTGCAGGACTGAAACACGCCACGAGACGATCACGGCCCTGGGCCTGACCGTCGCCGCGCGGACTCATCGTCCCGCGAGGGATGCCGGCGCAACGCCGCCTCCGCGCTCCTGACCAACGGCGCGTCGACTGCCACATCGACGCGCCGGAGCGCGCCACCCATTCGACACGAACGCTCGTGCACCTGGGGGGACCGCGATGGATGCCGCTGAACACAAGGAGTCCGCGCCGGAACCGATCGCCGTTGCGCGATACCGCCGACTGCTCGGCGACGAGGCGACCGCGCTGTCGGACGACGACGTGCGCGAACTCGTCCGCCATGCCGATGCCATGGCGCGTCTGCTCATTGACCTCGCGACGCGGGACCGGCGTGTCCACTGATCGTCATGCTACGAGGACGCCGCTTGCCTGCACCTCGCGACGGGGCTACGCTGACCGACATGGTCGGCGCGGTGATCTACGTACGCGTCAGCACGAAGGAGCAGACGGAGAACCTCAGTCTCCCCACGCAGGTGCGCGCCTGCGAGGACTACTGTCGCCGGCACGGCTACGAGGTGCTCGAGCGGTTCCACGAGGAAGGCGAGAGCGCCAAGACCACCGACCGCACGCAGCTCCAGGCCCTGCTGACGTTCTGCCGCACGCACAAGGGCAAGGTGCATTTCGTCGTCGTCTACAACCTGACACGTTTCGCGCGGGAGAAGTACGACCACTTCGCGCTGCGGGCACACCTGAAGTCCCTGGGCATCTCGTTGCGGTCGGTCACCGAGCCGATCGACGACACGTCCACCGGGAAACTGATGGAAGGCGTGCTGGCCGCCTTCGCGCAGTTCGACAATGACGTGCGTTCAGAACGCACTCGCGCCGGCATGCGTGCGGCGCTGGAGCTCGGGCGCTGGACATTCCCGGCGCCGCTCGGATACCTGAACGCGCCGAAGTGGTCGACAACGAGCCTGGTTCACGATCCAGACCGCGGTCCGCTCGTCCGCCGGGCGTTCGAGGAACTGGCGACTGGGCAGTACACGAAGCAGGAAGTGATCGCCCGCGCGACCGAGGCCGGGCTTCGCAGTAGGAAGGGGCTCCGGATCTCGCCTCAGAGCTTCGGCCAGATGATGCGGAACCCGATCTACGCCGGTAAGGTCGAGAGCCCGGACTACGGCGTATCCACTCGCGGCGACTTCGAACCGCTCGTGGAGGAGGCCACGTTCTACCGCGCCCAGGCGGTGCTCGATGGCCGGGTCGTCGTGGCCGGCCCACGGCAGCGCAACCATCCTGACTTCCCGCTGCGCGGCTTCGTGCGTTGCGAGACCTGTGGACGACCGCTGACCGGCAGCTGGTCAAAGGGCAGGAGCGGCTACTACGCGTACTACCACTGCCAGCGCCAGTGCCGGGCCGTCAACATCAGCAAGGCTGCACTCGAGGGCGCCTTCGCGGACGAACTCGCGCTCCTGCAACCTTCCGCCGGCTACATGCGCCTGGTCGCAGACCGGATTCTCTACGTGTGGGAGCAGCGGCGGGCGGAGGCGAAGGACAGAACGGCGGAGCAGGACCGGCGGGTGAAGGCCATCCAGCAGAAGCTCGATCGGCTTGACGATGCGTTCCTGTTCGCGCAGTCCATCGACCGCACCAGCTACGAGCGGCAGCGCGACCGGCTGCGCGAGGAGCTCACGCTCGGGCAGATCGACCACCACGCCGACGCCACTGAAGAACTCGACGTGCAGGGCATTCTGGCGTTCGCAGAGCGCATTCTACCGCGCGCCTCAGACCTGTGGGTGCAGGCGTCGCTCGACTACAAACAGCGGCTGCAGGCCCTGTTCTTTCCGGAAGGCATCGCGTACAACGGGAATCGGTTCAATCGAACCGCCGTAACCGCACCACTTTTCAGCTACTTGGCGAGATCTGAAGGTGCTGAGGAAAAGGTGGTGAGCCGGGAAGGAATCGAACCGAGCTCGCGGAATGCAGGCGGAAGGGCTTGCCCTCGGGACCATCCGCCGGTGTCGATGACGTTCATGTGGCGCCGAACCCCTCGAGCGCGCGGCCCACGTCTTCGGCAACGGACGGCTTCCCGGACCGGAACAGGGGCAGCCTGGGAGCCGGGACCTCGACTTCACCGGTCAGCCGGGCGACGGCTTCGCGCAGGAGGTCGGCCTCCCCACGCGCGGCCGCTGCCATCTCGTGACGCCTGGCGTATCCTTTCAGCACTCCTCCCATCCCCCGGGATCCCGGCCTGACCG
>VFQN01003731.1_pt1 | contig 21200 bp, 34 predicted proteins | sample 3512371 | NCBI WGS metagenome assembly VFQN01 (sample SAMN10412370, study PRJNA504923) | tailings metagenome | isolation source: Replicate 2 from Balatoc abandoned mine | place: Philippines: Itogon, Benguet | collected 2017-08-28
GGGTCCTTCCACAGCGCCGCTGTCAGCCATCCAAAGGCCCCTTCAGGTGTTCAGCGCGCGGAACCGGCACCCGCCAAGCCAGGTTTCGCGCAGACACGCCCTGTGAATTTCCCTGTTTCGCGCGGCCCTTGCCGAAAATTATTTTTTCCGGCGCGAAAACGCCTCAAATGGGAAGGGGAAGTAATTTCATGAGCGATGATATCCCTAAGGTACGGTACACATTTGACAGCCACGCCATGGCTACGCTTGCCCCCAACCTCGCACACAGCCAGCCGATCGTACCACTTGCGCACGGAGCTAATGCTCCTCACAGTTATTAGCATACGGATACAGGATCAGTGTACAGGAGCTCAGCGCCTGCGCGCACTGGCACGCGTACAACAGGTGTCGTACCAGTCGCCTCTCGATGCCCGCCGCCCTGAGGCATTGACCTGACTCTTTGGCACACGCCGAGCACGTTCACGACAGCAACAAGGGCAAAATTGGAGGAAGACCGTACAATGCCTAGATCACATCACAGACAACACCACGCATGGGCGTGAGTCACATTGACACAGCCCGCTTCGAGCAACAGCGAAGGTCAGTCATGCAGTGCCCTGAAAGGCCTGCCTCATGCCTACGGGTCGAGACACGCGTTCCCCTTGAGAGCCCCGCCCATGCGGCAATACGCCGCTAGGTCGGGACCCAGCTCACTGCCATGTGTGCCGCTGCGCGCCACCAGATAGAATCTTCTAACACGACCACGACCATAGCCCTACTGAGTCTGTATCGACGCCGCACTGTGCGAAGCACTATCGTTCTGCTGTTCTCCGCAACCGTTCACACCACACCCACGATTCTGTATCTCACCCGGTAACACACACGGCACCCTCCGAACCCCGCCGCACGGCCCTGTGTAGCCATCCACAGCACCAAGGCCCCAAATGACCATACCGGGCATCCGTCCTCCATTGCCCACCACTACATCCCCAGAACCCCAGTCCCCCACTTTCCGCCCTTACTTTCCGCCCTCAAGCCCATGTGCCTCCGGCGCCCTGTCCATGCGCACCGCTTGCGGCACGGTGTGTGGTACGCTGCCCGGGGGCCGCCTGCCCTGCGCCCACGTCACCATCTTGACCAGCCCCATGGACAGGTACTCCATGGCGAACGCTCCAACGCCCATGACCGCGATAAGGGCCAGCAGCTTCCACCTGCACGCACGCAGGGAGGGGGGGCGGTGGTGGTGGCTTTAGCGACAGGGGGTGACACGGGGCGCGGAGCGTGGGGTGTAGTGCGCAGGGCGTTCGGTAGGCATGCGCACGTGTGGTAGCGCAGTGGTAGGAGGGGTGCAGCTGGGAGCAGGGGAGGGCTGCGGGTAAACGCAGCAGGCAGGGGTAGTGGCGAAACAGAGTACTTGGGAGGAAGTAGAGTGCCAAGGGGCGTAAACGGCAAAGAGGCAACATGACAAAATGTGGTTCCGGGGCAGCAAAGTATTATTTGACATGTGGAGTATACATACAGCCGGACATGTCAACAACTCCGCCAAGACCACGTTCCGCTCTACAACTCCACGGCTTTGTGTTTAGCCAGGTTAATATGTGGAGTATACGTAGCACAGTGGGACAGAAGCTACGAGCCGTGCATCGGGTTTGGGCGTGTCCCCACCTGAAGGCCATGTCCATGACGCCGTTGAAGCCCTTGCGGTCCACCAGCTGCTGCACGTTCTGGTTGAACAGGTCGTCGGAGAACAGCGTGTACAGTACGAACGCGGTCTGCAGACCCGCACGACAAGGGGGACGGCAAAGCAAGGCCTGAGAGGATGGCAATGAGGGGAGAGACACTACGGACAGCTACACGCACAACAGTTTCCCCTGGAATGCAATGCGGCCAGCGGCAACACTGCTAAGGTCTCACGGGTGGTTGCCCCAGGACGTGCGCCCTACAAGGGCCGCAAAGGTATGCAGTTTCCGTCCCCCCTTGGGAACCGCTCCCCACCTGCACCACCAGCACCAGCACCAGCCACTTGTTGGTCCACAGGGGGCTGCGGTGCGGCATGCCCTTGTTGAACACCAGCGCCAGCACTACGAACTGCGCCAGGGCCACGATGTAGGTGGTGGTGTTTTCGGGCGCCTGGGGGAAGAGGGGGGACCGCATGGGGAGGCACGAGCGCGAAATGGAAGGTGCTACCTTGCTAGCAGGGTGTCGTAATCCTAAGCGCGGAAGTGAGGCGGACGAGTGACATTTTGGGAGAGACGTACGCGCAATGCCGGTAACTGCAACTTTGTAACCTTCCAAATGTTGCCGTGGTCCCAGGACAGATGCTAGCAGGGCACCGGCGCGGCCTTACGTCAGTATGCCACCCACTCACCACGGTGTCGTGCAGCTCAGGCCCTCCCCTGAAGCGCACGTACTCCGGCTGCATCTGCAGCAGCCGCAGTGAGGCCAGCTGGAACACGATGATGACCACCAGCTGCGCCACGGTGCTGGTCATGAGCGGGAAGCTCATCACGCGGCTCAGCGGCCGGCTGCGGGACAGCTTGTTCCTGCGAGCACGCGGCCAAGAAGACAGGAGGAGGTGCCATGAGTGACAAGTGTCTGGCGCCGCGTACATCGTTCCTGAGGCATAACCCCTGACCCACGCCCCTGGCGACAAGCCTAGTTGCCGTCCGTTGGGGACCCAGACGTCCCGTGTCGTCGCACCGCGGATGTCGGGCGTTCGACGCAAATGGCACCCTCACAACGCACGGTCCGCACAGCACAGGTATTACACGACCCCGTTTCCCCCGCACCTGGGCTCCGTGAAGCCCATGAGCGCGGCCAGCACGGTGGTGAAGAACAGGTCCTGGATGAGGTACTGGTAGTTGCCCAGGTTGAGCGCGTAGGTGTACATCAGGTTGGTCTCGAACGCCTGCAGGGAGCCGGTGACGGCAGAGCGGTGCCTCTGGGACTGGAGCCATGCCGGCGCAATGCCGCAGCACATCTGGTGCAGTGCATGTTGAGGTGCGTGGGCGAGCTCCGTGCAAAACACAGGCAGGCATGCGGAGCAACGGTACAGGACACTGTAGATACGACTGCCACTTCAGAGCACGGAGGGCCAGAGGAAAACAGAAGACAGCAGGACGCACGGTTTTGGTGACATACGCGGCTCGATGGAGTAGCAAGAAGCCGGGGCCGGCCCGCGCCCACCTGCACCAACGCGTAGGCGATGATGAACTGGAAGATCTGGTACGTGGCCATGAGCGTGCAGCGGCCCTCCGCCACGACCGTGATCATGGAGGCGATGGTCTGCGCCTTGCTGGTCATGGGCGCAGCCACGGATGCCTGCGACCACCGAAAGTGACAGCAGTTACGCCTTGGTGTTACTCCACCAGTCTTGACATCCCTCTTTGCCACCCTGCGGCTACAACCCTGTAGTGTTGATCTCCCCGCGTCCCCTCACTTCCTTCCCCTCACCTCCGCCTCGCACAGCGACACGCCCACGTGCGCCGCCTTGAGCGCCCCGCAGTCGTTCGCGCCATCGCCGCAGAAGCCCGCGCGCAGCCCCAGCTTCGGGCAGCCCTCCACCCCGTCGATCCCGCTCCCCAGCATCAGCATGAGGTCGCGCTTGTTGTCCGGCGACATGCGCGCAAACACCGCCGCGCGCTGCAGCACCGGCACCAGCAGTGCCGCGTCCAGCGTGCCCAGCATCCAGCTGAAGCCCTTGCCCGTCACCGCACACTCCAGCTCCCCCGTTAGCACACGTGCCACCAGCGCGGAGGGGCCACCCGCGGCGGCGCCCTCGTCCACTGCCCCGTCCACGTTCAGCACGCTGAGGCGCAGCCCAGGGGAGGGAGGGAGCAGCGACTGCGGTGGCGGCTGGTCAGCGACCCCGTTGCCGTTCACGTGGCTGTGCGCTACGACTGTGGGTGGCCTCGCGGTGGTGGATACGAAGGCGCTGGCGTCGTTGGGGCTGCCGGCCAGGCCATTCACGGGCGGGGAGGCGCCGGCGGAAGGGAGCAGGTGCGTGTGCGAGGGGGAGTCAGAGAGGCCGTGCTGCTTGCGCTGCTGCGCCAGTAGGTCCTGGTTGGCCGCCTCGCTGCTGAGGGCGCCCCAGTTGTTGGCGATGGAGGGGTCGCCCATGGGGGTGGGCTCCCCCGCGGGCCCGGGCCCCGAGGCCTTGAGGGAGAGCGAGGGCTGTACCATGGGCACGGGAAAGGAGTAGGTGTCCGAGGGGGGAAGTTGGTCCGAGGGGGAAAGCTGGGCCGAGGCGGGGCTGGGGGTTGATGGGCCGTTGGGCTCGGAGGGCGGGGAGGCGCTGGGCTGCGGCGCGTCGGCTGCGTCTACGAGCAGGATGGGTCGCTGCTCCGGCAGGATGTGGCACTTGTGCGCCACGGAGATGGCAGTGCGCAGGTGGTCACCGGTAACCTGCGGAACACAGGAGGAACAGTGGTTGGGCGAACCGCACGAGGGCCATGCACACGGCAACAAACACCTGCGGCGATGAAGGAACGAGGCAAACCCACAGGTTCTGTGCCCCGCCCCAGCAGCCAGGGCCACCCACCATGACGGTGCGGATGGTGGCGTGCTGCAGCTTGCTGATGACGTCCGCCGTGTCGGGGCGCAGCGGGTTGGCCATCACCGCCAGCCCCACCAGCCGCAGCTCCACGTGCAGCTCCGTCTCGGCCTGCGGCACACACACAAGAGCCAGCGGTAGGGCGCGTGTAGACAGTTGCGTACGCCGCCACCCCAGAGGCCTTGCCCGTTTCGTCACCTTTCCGTACTCTGCCCGGCGACCAAATGCACCTGCTTGGGCGTGCAGCATCCGGGTCCCCCCGCCGCACACCACCCCACTGCCTTGTCTACATCCTTCCTTGTTCCCTGGCTCGCCAACCAAGAACAAAGCAAGACACTGAAAAGGGCCTCCGAACAGTCAGTAGAGCCGCACCGGCCCTCCGGGCATGCCCTGTTGGTTCATTGCCTCACCTGCGTCCAGTGCAGCAGCTGCGTCTCCGGCACCAGGCTCGCGTCCCCCGCCGCCAGCGCCAGCACGCGCAGCCCCTCGCGCGTCAGCTCGCCCAGCAGCGCGTCGAACTCTGGCGGCACGGAGGAGGGCGCCACCAGGCTGCGGATGGCCTCGGGGCTGCCCTTGGCGAACACCGCCACGCTGTTGTCGGGCGCGCGCACCACCACCAGGTTGCGCTGCAGCGCCGCGGAGAACTCGAAGCGCTTCACGATGGCGTAGGCCTGCTGGGGAGACGGGGAGGACGAGGTGTGGTGAGGAGGGAGGATGGGAGCACGCCGACGTAAGCCGACGTGAGGTGCAGGACTCGCTTCGCATGCAGTTGGGCTGCAGCACGAGACACGGGGTGCTGCTCTTGGCGGCAGCAGATACTCCCAAGATAACGACGGTGGTCAGGGTTAACACCTGCCAGCTACCGGTACTCACATGTATCGCGCCCGGCGGCCGCACGTACGTGTGCACGCCTGTGGCCGTGCCCGTGGCCTCCGCCTGCGCCTCCGCCGCGCTCTGCACGATGCTGCCGTCCACGCCGTCGACCCCAGGGGGCGGCGCGCCGCCGCCCGACGTGCCGTACGCCCCGCCGTACGTGCCCTCCAGGGAGGGCCGCTCGTCGATCAGGTCCCAGTGCGTGGCTTGAAACAGTTTCTACACGGGCCAGTGTGAGGAACATGGTCAGAACCACGCTTGTGCTCGCTTCCTGTGCGACGCCCATGGTTCACATGTCATGGTTCGCTTGGCGTCCGAAAGTGCTTTCCCGCTTCAGGGTGCAGTATTTCTCTGAGGGTGTGCAGCATGACTCCAAACTGCAGCGCTTATCCCTCATGACTAGGTGCGGCACATGGCACCAGTACGGCATGCGCACCTGGTCCAGCGGGTCCCCCACCAGCGCCTCCCCCATGCGCGCCAGGCCGTGGCACGACGCCAGCAGCTCCACCAGCGACACCGGCAGCAGCGACATCTGGCACACCATGTTGTGAAGCCGGCCGCCCACGATGGGCACAATGCCCTGCAGGTCCAGGCCCTGCTCCGTAAGCGTGCCTGGGGGGTCACACAGCCGCACGAGGAGGGGGCAAGGGGGGTCAGTCGGGAGCACGGCCAGCACGTCGGTTTCGGTGTGCCTTGGGTTTGCGCAGGGTGGCGCAGGAGGTGTAGTCGTGCATCTAATGATTTGACTTACGCAGCTGCGCAGCACTTTTCCACGTGCGGGTTGCGTGAACTGCTCAGAGTACAAGCTAGGGCTTGTTGTGAGGCTGTCAACGAGCAGGGAATGAAAGCAGGTACGGTAGGCGCAAGTCTGGTGGTCGGGGGGGGGGGGGGGCCAGGCCCACCTGTCTTGTCGAAGCAGATGACGTCCAGCTGGCCGGCCAGCGTGATGCGGTCGGGGGAGGTGACGTACACGCCCTTCTTGCGCAGGCGGCCGATGGAGAAGACGGTGGCGATGGTGAGGCAGGCGGGCAGCGCGGGGGGCACCGCGATGGTGATCATGTCGAAGAAGCGCACCTGCGGGCAAGGAAGTGGCCGGCCAGGGGTCCGCAGAGTTGGGATGAAAAGAGGATTGCAGTGCGGCCTGTACAGCACAGAATGCGCCCATGCTCGTCAGGCGGAGGACAAGTGCGGCAGCGCGGCGATGGGCCTAATGTGCACGTATGCGCGTGGCGGGTCACACGTGCTGCGGGGAAACCTGCGCGAGACCCCACCCTACAACCCTAAGCCACCGCTTCCCAGCTACGCTACCCACCACGATGCGGTCCGGGGACGACCCGATGCTGTGCAGCACCACCGCCGCCCAGATGTACAACCCCATGCAGCCCGCCAGCATGACCACGATGAAGCGCAGCGAGTCGGAGATGAACGACTCCTCGTGCTCGCGGGGGAACAGGATGGACCTGCGACAACACGTATACCGGTAGCGCTTGTTAATGGACAACGACTGAGTACAACCACAGCAAGCTTCGTATGTCGGTCATGCACACCAAGAGCATGCCAACGACGGGTGAGGCACCGCTGCAGAAGACCTCCTGCGTCCGCGCTCCCATGACGTGCAAAGCTCGTGCGTGTACACCTTCTTCGCCCTCTATCCTTCCCCCAGTCCTCACCTGAGCAGCTGGCCCTTGGCGCTGTAGAAGCGCGTGCGGCACACCATGCCCACGGCCTTCTGGTTGCGTGGGGCGCGCGCCTGCGCCACCAGCGTGCCCCCGAAGAGCGTGCAGCCGGGCGACTTGTCGGGCTGGTAGGACTGCCCGTCGGCCACGGGGCTGTAGCACACCTTGCGCACGGGCACGGACTCGCCTGGCGAGGGGGCACCGATATCGTACATGCAATGTTGTTTCGTGAAGCGGGATGCTTGGTTACCCGGCATGCATGCGGTGATGCTTGCCGATGAGCCACGTGGCGGGTTGCTCCGCCGACGGAGCAAGCCCGCTGCAGGAGTGCCAAAATGGGGACTCAACGCACAGCATGACTCAACACCAAACGACTTGCTAGCCTCTTTGCAGCAGTGACGTGTACGGCATGCGGACCCAGCCCATTGTACATCCTTAGTGCGCCGACCTGTGAGCATGTTCTCGTCCACGATGCACTCTCCCCGAAGCAGCACCACATCCGCCGGCAGCGTGCCCGGCTGCAGCACGATGATGTCACCGGGCACCAGCTCCGCCGAGGACAGCTTGACCACCTCCCCGTTGCGGATCGCCTCCACCTCACTGCGCCATACACACATCAACATGGACAGGCTCAATAACATGTTCCTCGGCAAGGCGAGCGGACTCTAACCTTACGGAAGCGGCCGTAAGGCACAGCAGTTTCCGCACAGCAGTGGTGGTTGTCCAAGCTGTGCCGTACCGTGTGCAGACTCACACACCCACCTTCCGAAGTGCGCAATCTCCGCCAGGCGCTTCACACCGTGTACAGACCCACGCACCCACCTAGTGAAGTGCGCAATCTCCGCCAGGCGCTTCATGTTCTGGTGCGCCTCCACGGCTGCGCTGATGATGGAGAACCAGGTGATGACGGCGATGCACACGCTGTAGCTGTAGTACTGGTCGCCCACGATCCAGATGAGGATGGAGAAGTACTGCAGGTGGGCGAGGGAGGAAGCGCGGATGCAGCTGAGGACTGTGGCAAGGTGCCATGTGTGTACAACACGGCGTGCGTTGGCAACTGCTCGACCAAGGCGCAGAGAGCGCGTCAAGCTTCACACACCTGCAGCCGCGCCCCACACGCCCACCTGAAAGACGTAGAAGGGGTGCCACATCTCATCAAAGATGAGCATGGGGATGCTCTTCACCGGGATGGCCATCTCGTTGGCGCCGTACCTGCAGGCAGCGCGGCCGGATTAGAAGGTCGGACCCTGGTGTGCCGGTCTCTGAACCCGTAATGCTTCTCCACCTGCGCACCACTGCGTCCCATGTGTACCTCATCCTGGGTTGCTCACGTGTACCTCATCCTGGGTTGCACCAAGGGCCCGACCCAGCACATGCCGTCGCACACCTCCCTTACCTCTGCCTTTTCCGCAAGCACCTCCTCCGCCTCCTCCGCCTGTACCTCACGCCCACAACCCCACCCATCTCCCTGTTTACGCCGACAGTCCACCCTACCCCTACTACACCCTTACCCATGCTGCACCCTCAACCACGTCCAAACCCCTGGCCCCCCGCCCCCACCTAAGCTGCTTGTCTGGCAGGTCCCAGTCCTGCTCGTCCAGCGCCGTGGCCTGCCCCGTGGCCGCCAGCGTCTCCGCGGCGCGCTGCAGCTGCGCGTTGAAGCCCTTGGCCACGGCCGGCACGGGCACGAACGTGCCGGCGCCCTCCATATAAAAGTACCGCGTGCAGCGGTACTCCAGCAGCAGGTGCGTGGACTGGTCCTGTGTAAGGGGGCCGCGGCAGGGAGGCAGGTGCCGCTCGGACCCCGGGAACGGTGTAAGGCGCGGCGGTAATGCGTGTTCAGCCGATCTGAACCGCAGCCACCAGTAGCTCATGAGAGCTCGCACGGACGCGGCAGCCAAAGGGGATCAGGAACCCATATGGCGGGAGGTGGTCCAGTTGCCGAATCGCAGTTGCAAGAGTTGGGTTTGTGGTCACATGGTGGGGTGAAATGTGCTCATGTAGGGTGAGGACAGGCTGACAGCGTTGCGCAGGTCCGGGGCCTGGGCGTTGGGTGTGGACCTCACCTGCCAGTCCAGGAGCCCTTCCCTGCCGTCCACTGTATCGGCTGCCAGCGTAGGCTCGCTGTCGCCCTGATGCGGCGTCTCCGTGCGCACCACCTGCACCTTCTCCAGGTCAACACGACCATCGGCGAGCTGCGTGCACGCATGTGGGGACTTGCAGTCAGTAGCAGTAGCTTATAACATGGGAGATTCAAAAGGAGACTGCAGGCAGCTGTTGGTCCTCTAGCTCGGCGTGGTCGCTGGGCGGTGTGTAGCAAGTTCCCGTCGGTCAGAAGTTGTCCTTGCTGCACCCCATGCACCCACCCCCTGACCCGTTGTACTCACGCGTATGCGCACATACTGAGCGTCGCGAAGGGCGCACGGTGATAGCGACAGGAGGATGTGCACGCGTGGGGACCACTTGCAGACGAGGAAGGATACGCCTGCCGTCAACACGCCGACGAGGTAGTATAAGAGCGTCTTCCACCACGGCGAGTTGAAGCCCTGGAAGCTTGCAATCTCCTGCGGTGCAAGGAAGTCGACGTCCTGGTCAGTCAACCATATGTCTGCAGCAGCCGACACTTCGCGCAGTAGTGCATGAACCCTTTCCAAACCTAAGTTGCTGCAGCCAAGGGTGTATGCTGCCTGGGATTCATCGCGCAGACGCAATCACCTTGTCAAGTTGTCCTGTAAAGATATCTGCCTGCTTGTAGCGACGTCGCAATCGCTGCGCCGGTTTCGCAGCGTCTCCTGTTTCCCGAGGCGAAACCCTAGCAGCTTCCAGATGAAATGTTTCCATTACTGAATGGTTTCCTACCACAGCCGGCTGCAAGGCGCGGTCCCTCTCTCAGGCAAACGCGCGCAGGATCGCTGGACTTGTTGCCGGGCACTAGCTCCCCATACTGCCAATATTTTAGAGCCTATGTCTACACTGCACCGCTGCGTCAGCGCCCATTGGCATATTGAGGGTGCAGTGCTACAGTGAGCGCGCAAAAGATACAAGGCCGCTCGCAAAGGGTTCATCCAAGGCTACATCGTCATAAGTGGCTATATGATTACTTTCAGACCAGAATGCATGAAAGTGTGTCACAGGGGCACACAACTCGTCGGTATAGCCCAACCGCCTTTGAGGATGGTCATGCACTACAGCAGGATGTACGTGAGGACCGTGCTCCCAGTGTTCCAGGTTGCGGGAGCGGCTTTGCAAGTCCTACGCTAGCTTTTGGGTGCCGATGTGCATATGTGAACCCTTGGCAACATATGTGCTTCACACTTTCGATCAGGCCATGTGAAGCACGTGCGAGGATGTGTGGGCCACGCTGTACCGTACATGCGGCTCGGCGTGACCCTCCTTCCCCTCTTCTGCGCTCCGTCTTCCACTTCTAATGCCCTTGACCCCCTATCCCACCCACAACCCCTCCAAACCGTTTCCTTTCATTCGAACGTATAATGGAGCTGTGAGCGAGGGGCCCTTCCATGGGCTCGCCCAGCTTGTGTGTCCAAGGCTTTGCGTACACATCCCGAGCCCCAAACATCCGCCCACCTCGTCATCTGCTTGGTTGCTCGCAAGGAGGAGGATAAAGGGCTTGGCATGCTCAGAAGCGGCAGGTGGCAGCTCATCCTGGTCCTTGCCGACGTCGTCATATGCCGCCAGAAGCGCCTCCTCTGACATCAAGCCTTGTGTACCGCACAAGCCTTCCACTAGGTGCCGAAGAAGCGGCGACGACGAACGCCGGGTCTGTCGCCCCTACCGCGTGGTAGGTCGCCCCACCCCGTCGGCCTCCCAAGCGCGTGGGCTGTCCCCGCGGCGGTTAAAACCCAAGGCAGGACTGGGATTGGTCACGCTAGCCAGCCAGTACTCCCCCGTGCAAGCTGGCAATGTCAGCACCAGAGTTGGCTCTGAGGACGAAGCGGACAAAGGGACGCTCCGCGGGAGTCGGCACAGACCAGAACACTAACGCTGTCGCTGGCAACTCAGTAACGCCATGATCAAGGCCACCGTTTGACACGTAGATGCCTGTAAGGTATGAGGAATGTGGTCTTGCTCAGTGGTGAACCCTCTTCGCGCCATGCCTAACGCTGAGGCAGCCCTAGTTTCTTGACTATGCACAGTTGTCTCGTTGTCTATTGCAGTGACATATCAATCGATTGTTGGTTCAACATAGGCTGAAGCCTTTGGTGTGTATCAGTCAGTGGTAGACAAGGCGTCGGCCGGCGACGACAGGCTTCTGCTGCCTGTCTCCCAGCATACCTGCCATCATCCTTCAAATGAGCTCCTCTCCATCCAGTGCTAATACTTGATATCCCTCCGCCACTTGCGCCTGTAACCTCTACACAACCAGTAATTTGCGTTTGAGCTCACAAGAAAGGTGCGAGAACGTGCTCACAGGTTAGTTATGGTTTCCAGCAGCTAAATGACACGAGGTTATGCTGTATGCTTCTCGCGTCGGCGAGTAGCCGCTGTGTCTCATGTGATCCACGCATGTGACCCGCATGTGCATCTACGCAAGGCAGCCCTTCACTGCTCTGCACTACACAGCACCGCCTCTCGTACAGAGCTCCGCACGTGGTGACAGCTCCCTTTCCGACTAAAGAAGTAGCACCGTGCGTGGCCCTATGTACGATGTGTGTACACGTGTTGCTACATGCACATTGACTTCGTTACTTTCGCTCGGTGGAACGCAGTGAACACAATTGGGGGTAGGAAGCAGTAGGTCGCGTTGGTACAGTAGAAGTATAAAAGGCCCATTGCCTAGTGGCCACTCCATACTTGCGAAGTTGCACATGTACAGCCGTGTAATGTGTTACGCTCTGGACGATGCAGGGCCAACGGCCGACCCATGGGTCGAGATGAATGGTCAGGGAGGAAGCACGCGCCGCACCCTATCCCAGCTACTGGTAAGAAGGTCATGCACGCAACAGGACTGAAGTTCAGGAGGCCACACAGGTTGGCAGAGGGTCTCCCACTCGCCTCTCAAACTCCAAGTCACTTGAACGTAACCAGACGCAACGGCACCAAAGGTCCGTGTTGTCGCCTAAACTCCCAGGCGTGTGCCCATGCATGGCTGGGCGCCGAGGCCCACATCTCCCAGAGGCTAACGCTGCAAAGTCACGGTGTTCATGACCAAGCATCAAGTGTGGCAATACGGTACTTGCCGGCCACCCAGGCCCGCCTACCTCCAATGACACCGACTGTCAGCTGGGGACAGCCGCTGGCCCGCTGCCACTCATGCAATAGGTAAAGGCTGTGAGCCTTGGAATGGATGCCACATCACGCACGTGCCTTACGCATTGCTACGTGTCAAGCAGCTCGCCGTCAACGCATGCCCGGCTCACACAAATGTTGAACTTGCGCCAAGTTGCATCCCAAGCGCCCCAAGCCAACCTCAAAAACTGCAAGGGCTACGGCACGCAAACCGCGGCCTTATGATAGCGCTGACAGCGCGAATGCCTTTACACCAAACGGTGGATCAGCTCGCATGAGGCATGCAGCATCGCTTTCCAGTTGCCACAACGCACCGCTCATTCCACGTCAACCCGCCACGCTAACCGCGGCCGCCACCGCTGCTGCCTCGTCCCCCCTCCCATACTCTTCCCTGTGTCGCCCCACCCACACTCCTCCCTTGCCCCGCCGCGCAGCGGTAGGCCATCGTGCCACCGCACGCGCCGCCGCACCGCTTCGGCAATGCGCCCGCCTCGGTGTCTTCTGCTAGCTCCCCACAGCGCGGGGCCCTGTAACAACGCAGAACCCCACACGCGTCACATGACGGCGTCAGCAGGCCCAAGAGGGGATACCCCATCTCCACACCGTCCTCCACACCTTCACCCGTACACCTACTGCCAGCCACAGAGGTACATCAGCATCCACAACAGCAGGCTGGCTTGCCCGGTCCATGCAGCATTCTCGAGCCCCGCGCCCGCATGAGACGGCGTAGACTGCCGCTTCCAAGCCTTGAACGCAAGCGCACCACACCAGGGGAAACCGATAGCCTACATAGCCGCAATACCTTACAGTACCAACCTAAGGCCGGGTGTAAGTAGCGGTGGCGGTGTAGTCTTTGTTGGGCCCCTTCACGAGAAACTCGATCTCAAACTGGCGCAGGCGCACACCCTGAAACCAGAACCGATACGACGAGTAGTACATGTCTCGCACACACAGGTGCTGGCCCACCGCGCGCCAGCAGCTGCTGATGTCGCCCGTGCCGGCTGTGCTCGCAGCAGCCGCCTCCTTTGGCGCCCCTGCTACAGCTGCGGCAGCACAGCCGGCGGCGTTAAGACCGCACTCTGCGCCCAGGCCCACGCCACCGCTGCTGCTGCAGCTGGGCACCTCCCCAAGCGCTGTCGCCTCCTCAAGCGCCGGGGCCTGCTCGCCGGGTGCCAGGAAGCGCAGGGAGTGGAAGAAGTTCCCTCCCGCGCCGTTCTCTGCAAAGTACACGTCCAGTCTGTCTGCCGCGTTGTCGTACTTGTACACGTACTCCCGCCGTACACGCATCACCGCCCCGCCGTCAACGGCGAACTGCCCCTGCTCCCGGTACAGGTACTGGAAGGGCAGCGGCACGTTGCTGCCTTTGCCCCCGCCGCCCCCCTCCTCCAGCCGCACGGGGTGGAAGAACGCACTGCCGGTGACCACCCCAGAAGGAGAGCTGGCCAGCCGGCTGGTGATCCGCCTGTGCAGCTTCCACTCGCCGTGCAGCGCGTGGAACACCGCGCGGCCAACCATGCGCCCAGACGCATAGCGCTTCAGCATGGCTTCCACCTCCGCTACCGCCGCCTGCGCCGCCGCATACGACGAAGCGGGCCTGCCTGCCACGGCCTTCTCCTGCTTGTGTTCCTGCCCCTGCCCCTGCCCCTGCTCCTGCCCCTGCTCCTGCCCCTGCTCCTGCCCCTGCTCCTGCCCCTGCTCCTGCTCCCACTGCGGCCGCACGAGGCCGAAGTGGCCCGGCACGACCACGTCATGCGCAGCACGCCACGCGGCGTCCGGCAGCACGCCCAGCGCGGCCGCCATGCCGCTGGCGTGCCCCACGTAGTCGCTGTGCGGCAACGCCGGCCGCGGGTGCTGCTCCCGCAACCCCAACTCCTTTAACACGCCGGCCCGCTGCACCTCCTCGGGCTCGGGCGGCAGCAGCCCTGACAGCGTCGCGGCTGCCAGCCGCGCCTGCAGCTCCACCACGCCGAAGTACGGCCCCCGGTACATGCCCACAAATGCCAGCCCCGGGACGTCCGGGTGGAACACGCCGCGGTGTAACGCCAGCGGCACGAAGTTGTCGTCCGGAGTGTACGACAGCTGCTGCAGCACGCTGTCCGGCAGGAACGGCAGGTGCGGGCGCACGCCGGTGCACAGGATGAGCGTGTCGATGTTGTGCAGCGGCGGCCCGCCGTCTGAGAGCTCCAGGGTGGAGCCGCTCACGCGCAGCACGCGGGCGCAGCGCTGCGGCAGGCGGCCGGTGGCGGCGAGCGGCGTGTACGCGTCGCAGATACCGAGCATGGCGGGGTCAGTCGCGTCAGGGGGGATGGCCAGCAGAGGGGAGATGCTCGCGCCCTGTGGGACGGCAATGGTGGGCAAGGTGGGGATCTGAGCCTGTCGACGTCTGCACTTGCATCCCTACAACGCGCTTTGCCTTAGCGTGAAGGTAGCAGCGTTTTCATGAATTCCTGACGCCTTACGCGGTTTCCTTGCGCTTCACGCATACCCCCACTGTGGCAGCGGCCTGCCCTCGTGGCCTGTTCCCAGCACCTGGTCGCGCACCTGGTCGCCGCAGATGCTGGACAGATACGCGTTGGTCCGCTGGCGCTGCTGCGGCGTAGGCAGTAGCACCTCATCGCCCCCCGCCCGGCGCGAGTGCCGGTAGATGACGAGCTCCAGGGGCGCGAAAGTCGGCGCAGGGGAGGCCGCGTCGGTTGGCAGGTAGCGCGGTATGACCCACATGGGCCTCGGGAACACGTGTACAACGGATGCAGGCCCAGATGCCCCGCCGCTCGGCTGCTCCGACGGCGCAGCTTCTGGCGGCGGGGAAGTGGAGGAGGTGGCGGGTGGCGGCGGTGGGGCTGTTCCGGCAAGGGTGAGGTCGGATGCAATGTCCAGGGCGCTGTGGCCGCCGCCAATGACGGCGACGCGCCGGCCAGCGAAGGCTTCTGCGCTGCGGTAGTCAAGGCTGTGCAGGACCTGCCCTGTGAAGGTGTCCAGCCCTGGGATCGGGGGAAGGCGCGGCACGGCCGCGAACCCAGACGCGACGATGACGCAGTCGAAGCGAGCGGACTCGGTGCGGCCGTCACGCGAGGCACTGCGCCAGTGCACGTGCCATGCTCCGGAACCGTCCGCCTCCGGCACCACCTCCACTACCTCGCAACCGAACCGCCAGGTGCACTCTGGGAATTGAGACACGATGTCGGCCTTGTAGTCGGCCAGGTAGGCCCCCATCTCCTGGGCCGTGGGAAAGTCCGGTGAAGACTCCGGCCACCGGAAGTCCGAAAAGGAGCACGTAAACCGTGACAGGTTGGTGTGTAGCGCATCGTACATCGCCGTGCTCTCCTGGTTCCACATTCCACCGACACACGCGCGCTTGTCGAACACGATGGGCACCATGCCGACCTCCAGCGCGCTCTTTGCAGTGACTAGACCGGACAGCCCGGCACCAATAACAGCAACCATCTTCTTCTTTTGCGACTTTGCCATTTTAGCCACGCCGCACTGCGCTTGCACACGCAGGAGACGTGGCCGCAACGGTACTTGCCGAAGTATCGAAGGTGGCATTAAGTAAGCATTCAGGTAAGACAAAACGATTTGTGCAGCAGTGGAAGAATTTTGTCAGCAACACTCCATGCAACGCGCCAAAATCGATGTCGGAACATGCATGCGGCACGACCGGGGCACCGGGCACGGGCGAGGCTGAGGAAGCAGGCCAAAGCAGGTGTGTTGTGCAAGGCAAAAGGATTTGGGCGTGGAGCGGGGCGGTTTTCATCGGCAGACGGGCACGAGCCTGTGCCCGTCTGCCTGCCACTTGGGCTCGTGCCCGTCACGAGGGAGGTAGAAAAATGATATGGGGAAGGAAAATTAGATGGGGTGGAGGCTGAGTGCAGGTGGAAATCGCCAGAATTTATTTGGAAATTTAGAATACAGTGCATGTAGTACGTCAGCAAAGCCGCTCGCGGGGCCACGAGGCACGCAAGTGTCAGGGTACCGGCGTTTGGGGCTGCGCACTCAGAACGGGAGGCGTTCATGCTGAAAACAGTTGTTGCAAACAGTTATGTGCGCTTGTGCCGAGGTCTCGTGCTGGTCTCCAGGCCAGAAATGCCCGAAATGCCGATGTTGCGTCGTACAAAGCGGGCATCTTGGCGGTCTTGCGTGTCAGACAGTACGCACAACACTTACTGTTTTGTGCCCTTCGCAGCATCAACTTCTGAAACGCCGGTGATCGCCAGTAGGCAAGATGGCGGCAACCCAGACTGCTGTGCAGGTACTTGCTTCGGAAACTGGATCTTGACTTGAGGGGGGAGATTGTATGGCCTCTAGACGGTGTCAGGCCAGTGGGGTCCACCGCTCTGGCGTGACTTCAAACGCGACGTGTTGATGCCATGTCGGAAGCGGCTGCGTGCTGACACGAGCGGCGGGTCCAGTGGCAGCCCCATAACAGTACATGTTATCGCCTATAATGACTTCAGGTCAAGGCGTTTGGCGGGAATTACGACGAAACGGTGACCATCGCCCAGGTGCCGGTGCCGGAGCCTGGCCCAGGCGAGGCCTTGGTCCGCATCAACTGCCGTCCGGTCAACCCGTCCGATGTGATGAGCGTCATGGGATGGTACCCGGGCTTCGCGCCAAAGGAACTTCCGGCTGTGCCCGGCCTGGAAGGTGCGTCATAGCGTCACTGCACCGGTTCTCGGTTGGAGACCGGAGAGCGCAAGGAAGGGGAAAGCAGTCTGGACTGCTGAGCGGCAGGGGATGGCAAACACAGCTTCCGCTGGGGCGTAGGGGGCCCCGAGGCGCCACGTCGCGGGCGGGCAATGCGGCCACGGGCAAGGCTCCCCTCCCAGGCGCGGGCATCACCAACGGCGTCTTGCTGGGCCTTCCCCCCACAAACCTTTATGGCGTCATGAGGCACGGATGGCCGCTTTGCAGGAATGGGCACGGTGGCCAAGCTGGGCCCGGGTGCCAGCGGCCGGGTCAAGGAGGGCGAGCGCGTGGTCAACGTGGGCTGGGCTGGGCCGAACGCGGGCAACGGCACGTGGCAGCAGTACATGGTGATCCCCGAGGAGGACCTGGTGGGTACACGTAAAACGCGAGAAACCGTGTGAGGACCTGGTGGGTGTGGTGCGTGCCAGGTCTCCCCTGTCTCCGCTGCTGCGTGATCAGGAGGGTTGGAGAAGGCGAAGCAGCATGGTTAGGGTTGTGGCAGGGCGCGTTGGGCCGTGCGGTATTCGCCAGGCCAGGGGCTGCGAAACGAGGTTGGTATTGCAGCAGCGGGCGTGGTGTGTCAGCAACGCAGCTGACGGCGGTTGGTGGTGTTTGCCGAGGCGTGTACCGGTAGCACGAGTGCCAAGGGAGATCCGGTGTGTGCGCGAATAGTTTACCCACGCGGTTCCAAAGGCTGAAGGCCCCAGCTCCGTCGGTACCATGAGAAGCCTGAAACGCGGTGGGCACTTCTGTTCCCGCCCCCCTCCAGGTCCCCGTGCCCTCCGACCTGTCCGACGAGGCTGCCTGCCAGGCGCTGGTCAACCCTGTGACCGCCATTGGCCTGTTCGAGATCATTAACGCGCCCAAGGGTGGGTCTGGGAGAGTTTATGCTCATCAGGACACGCTGCTGCACACGCAAAGCCGTGCTGAGGACACACGTGACATGATATGAGCGTATGCCCTGCTGCGCCTCCCGCACCCCCATACGCAGCAACCGGATCGCTCAGCGGATGTACTGAACCTGATGCCCTGAGGCTCAACAGGCTGGCCGCATTCCCCACACACCCCTTCGCCCCCACTTCCGACCTGCTCTGCCTCCGCATGCAGGTGAGCACGTGCTCCCGTTCGCCTGGTCGTTCCGCTGATGCCCAAATGCCTGCATCCCCATGCCGCCCCCGCCTCCGCCCCCAGGCGAGTACGTGGTCATCTCCGCCGCCGGCTCGGCCCTGGGCCGCATGTGCCTCCGCTACGCGCGGCACCTGGGGCTCAAGACCATCGGCACGTGCCGCCGCCAGGATCTGGCGCAGGAGCTGCGGGAGGCGGGGTGAGGGACGGGCGTGTGGGGCAGGCGGGCGGCGGGGCGGCGGGGGTTTCGGGGCCTACTAGGCGGGCTGTCAGAAAGAGGGAGCACGGGACGTGAGGCGGGGCAGCTGTGGCAGGCGGGGTTAAGGAGGCGTAACGGAGCGGTAGTAGGCAATGAGGGGATAGTGCAGGGGTTTCGGGGCTGGAGTCGGGCTGCCAAGCAGGGGAGGAAGCTGGCTGCAAGGCTCGGGGAATGGGATTGGTTCAGAGGAGCTGGAAGAGGAGCTCGGGAGGCGGGGTGAGGGAGGAATGGGGAGGGGCGGTGGGGGTATCGAGTGAAGGGAGGAGAGCAGGGTAAGATAGAGCCGTTAGTCGGGCGACAGGGGTTTCGGGGTAGGAGGCGGGCTGTCAGGCAGAGGAGCAAGCGAGGTTGGGCAAAGCAGCTGCGCCAGGCTGGATGAGGGACGCGTATGGGCGCTGAGCAACCCACGCTGGTGGAGCACCACGACCCCACCAGCAGACCAGCTAACCCATGACGCCCCGCCGTGCACCCGCCTGCCCGCTTACCCACAGGGCCGACGAGGTTGTGGTGGTTTCCTCCGACGCCGATTACACCGCCCTGGTGGAGCGCGCCAAGGCGCTGACGGGCGGCCGCGGCGCGTGGGCGGCGCTGGAGTGCCTGGCGGGCGACCAGACGCAGCACGTGGCGGGCGCCGTACGGGAGGGCGGCATGCTGGTGCTGTACGGCGGCATGGCGGGCCCTGTGCTGCAGTGGGGGGTGGGCACCCTCCTGTCCCGCATGATGGACCTCAAGGTAGGGAGGGTGGCAAGGCGCGGTGGGGGTGAGGGTGTAGCGGTGCAGCATGCGGGGCTAGCGGTGCAGGATGCGGGTTACAGTGTCCGGGTACGTGGGACGTGAAGCCACCCCTGGGTGCGACGGTGTTGGTCACGTTGGAGTGCGGATGGATCTATGCCCCGCCTGCTCGAATGGGCCTCTGGGGTTCGGAGGGCAACCGTGTACGAAAAGGGTTCAGTCCGTTGCCCTTCGGGCCCGCACCCGAGAGCCACATGCCTGATGTTACACCCCCCGTTGCTATCTGTTTGCTTGGTATACTCAGTTCCTCTTTGCGTGCAGGCACCAGCGTTTCCATGACTTCAACACGGTTTCCTCGCGTTGTATGCGCACCCCCTGTCCATCGTGCAGCTTGTTTTTTGTACTTGCAATGTGTGCTATTGCGATGTACCATGCTAATAGAAAGGTTCGGTATAGGGGGTCCCCTGGTTCAGTGTGCGGCCATTGTCGTGGCAAGCGATCCTGTCAGATACAGTAACAGTAATCCGCACTTAACCCCCCTGCAGGGCTTCTGGGTGGTGCCTTGGCTTGGCGCCAAGCCCAAGGACAAGCAGCGTGAGGTGCTGGCCACCGCCCTGGACCACATGCGCTCCGGGGTGCTGCCGGCGGCAAAGGGTGGGTGGCGCACGCACGTGTGCTGCAGCTGTGCGAATGTGCGGGTGTGTGTGCGGGTGCGGGTGCTGGGCGAGGCAGGACCGGTGCGGACCGGTGCGCGCGCACGGGTGCCCGCAACATAGGATTCAATGTTGGTCGCTCGCGAGGTGGCTACGAGCATTGCACGCCTCCGATCCGGACTTGCCTGCAGCGGCCTAGGGCCGTAGCCCTCGCCGGAGACCATGTGAAGCTTGTGGAAAACCGAGCTGCCCACTTGCTGTCTCTCACGTGGCTGCAGTGACGGTCATGCCGCTGACGGAGGCTGCCGCGGCGCTCAAGGCGCAGGCGGTGGCGGGCCGCACGGACAAGGTGGTGCTGCAGGGCTGAGGCCACGAGGCTGTTGCAGGGGTGAACGCACAGCAGCTGCCGTAGTACTGTGCTGCCGGGGTGAGGGCAAAGCGGCTGCTGCACCGGCAACCGCAGAGCGCCGGCAACGCCGTTCTGCAACGGTCGCGACAGGGCAAGCACTGTCAGGCTGTAGAGGTGGCCGCAGAGCGCCATCCTTGTGGTGCTTTAGGGGTGAGGGCATATTGCTGCTGCGGGCTGCGGGTTGGCGGCTGCTGGCGAAGAGGCAAGCTGGTGCTGCAGCGTGAGGGCACGTGCGGCAGAGCAGCTGAAGTCGGATCCTCAAAAGCGAGCGGTGCAGGTATTGCAGGATAGCTGGAGCGCCCTGGGCGTGTGTGGGCTAGGTGAGGAGGGTTCGGCTGCGGGGAGCAGGGCGGGTGACTAAAGTTCTGCGTGCGAAGTGCGAGGCAATCGATGAAAACAACGGTGTGGGCGCGGGGTCAAACGGACGTCAGACGCGCGGTTTATTTCAACGGCACCCCTACCATTTTTGAGCTGTCATGAAGACATTGTACGAGTGAAGATGACGATAAGGTCTGTTACGGTATTTTGGCAGGAGATCCATTGCCCATGGACCCCGCGCAACTGGTGCCAGCTGCTCCCAGCGCCCATGAGCCGGCCAAGGCCATGTGTTGCGTGGTAAGGTTTATCGCAGGTCCGAACCACGCGTCCTATAATGGTTTGTTGCGTAGCGGTTGCGTCCGCAGGCTTCGTGGCCGAGGTGTAAAAAGGGACATTGCGTGGCATGACACACCATCAGGCCCCGGTCTTACTTGGCGGAAAATCCTGAGGCCCTTATTATTGCGGGGCCTCCTGGTCTGGAAATCCTGAAAACTGTACAGTTTTTGGAAATTTCTGGTCAGGTCCTGGAGGCAAAGCACCATCCTAATCAGGGGAGATCCCCTGATCCTCCCCTGATCCTAATTCGACAAAAACTCCTGACAGGCGGCCGAAACGGCCGCCAAAATCATAATATTGTATGGATTTACAGTTTTGGTCCCCTTCCAGGGCCCAGCCCCGTCCCACTCGGGAG
>VFQN01003732.1_pt1 | contig 21185 bp, 25 predicted proteins | sample 3512371 | NCBI WGS metagenome assembly VFQN01 (sample SAMN10412370, study PRJNA504923) | tailings metagenome | isolation source: Replicate 2 from Balatoc abandoned mine | place: Philippines: Itogon, Benguet | collected 2017-08-28
CGTCGAGCAGGCGGCGCATCGCGGCTTCGGCGGCGCGGTCGGCCTCGGTCACCGGCGAGGCATCGGCCTTGGCTTCGTGCGCCCAGGCCGAGCGGAACAGCGGCCGGATCGCCGCGCCCGCCGCATCGGCCAGACGATGGGCGAGGGCGATGTCGGATTCGAGCGTCATGCGATCAGTCGAAGAGCGAGGAAACGCTCGTTTCGTCGGCGATGCGCTTGATCGCTTCGCCCAGCAGCGGCGCGACGGTCAGCGCGCGGACCTTGCTGCTGTCGTTCACCGCGTCGGTCGGCTGGATCGAATCGGTGATGACGAGTTCGGTGAGCTCGCTCGCTTCGACGCGCGCGACGGCGCCGCCGGACAAGACGCCATGGGTACAATAAGCGACGACGCCCTCGGCACCCGCAGCCTTCAGCGCCCCGGCGGCGTTGCACAAAGTGCCTGCCGAATCGACGATGTCGTCGATCAGGATGCAGAAGCGGCCCGAAACATCGCCGATGATATTCATCACTTCGGATTCGCCGGCGCGTTCGCGGCGCTTGTCGACGATCGCCAGCGGTGCGTTGTCAAGCCGCTTGGCGAGCGCGCGGGCGCGGACCACGCCGCCAACGTCGGGCGACACGACCATCAGATTGCGGTCGCCAAAGCGCGCCTGAATGTCGGCGCTCATCACCGGCGCGGCGTAGAGATTGTCGGTCGGGATGTCGAAGAAGCCCTGGATCTGCCCGGCGTGCAGGTCGATCGCGAGGACGCGGTCGGCGCCCGAGGTGGTGATCAGATTGGCGACAAGCTTCGCCGAAATCGGCGTGCGCGGGCCGGGTTTGCGGTCCTGGCGGGCGTAGCCGAAATAGGGGATGACCGCGGTGATGCGTTTCGCCGAGGCGCGGCGCAGCGCGTCGGTGATGATCAGCAGCTCCATCAGATTGTCGTTGGCCGGGAAATTCGTCGGCTGGACGATGAACACGTCCTGGCCGCGAACATTTTCATGGATTTCGACAAACACTTCCTCGTCGGCAAAGCGGCGCACGCTGGTGTCGGTCAGCGGCAGTTCCAGATAGTCCGCAATGGCGCGGGCGAGAGGCAGGTTGCTGTTGCCGGAGATCAGTTTCATGGGGTGCGCGGCCCTTTCGCGGCGGATAGGATTGCGCGCCCCTTAGCCAGCGGGGGGCGATAGGGGAAGAGCTTAAAGCCATCCCGCGGCGCGAAGCTGCGGCATCATGTCGCGCGATACCGGCACCTCCTGCCCGCCAGCCAGCGTCAGGATCGCGGTCCGTCCGTCGCGGCGCACCGCGGTCACCCCGCCGCGCGCCACCCACCAGCTGCGATGGATGCGCAGGCCGTCGGCATGGCCGAGCCGCTCGATGGCGTCGCGCAGCCGCATCAGGATCAGCTCTTCGCGGCCGTCGCCGATGACGCGGACATAATGATCCTCTCCCTTCAATGCGCGCACCGGGCCGAAGCCGGGCGGGAGCGGCAATGTCGGCGCCGTCGGTTCAGCAGCGCCGTCCCCGGCATTCGCGGCGACGGGTTGCGGCGGCGGCGGAGCCACCGGGGTCGTCGTCGGTTCGGGATCGGCGGCGGGGCGGAAAAGCAGATACATTGCCGTATGGATGATCACCCCGATCACCAGCACCTGCAGATAGATTGCACCAAGGAGCGGCGACTGGAGCGCCTCGCCAACCGAGGCGCGCCGCCAGAGCAGCATGACGAGCAGGGTCATCGGCATCGAACCGACGATCAATCCCAGCGCGACGGTCACCGCATAAGGGATGCGCACCGCCTCGGCGAGCCAGCGTGCCACCGCGCCGAGGCCGCCAAAGATCGGATAACCGCAGAGGACCAGCAGCGGCCACAGGATGAGTCGCTGCACCAGCGGCAATTCGTAGCTGCCGAAAGGGCCGATCAGCGCGAGGATGATCCCCGCGACGATCATCAGGAAGCTTTCGATCGCAATTTTCCGCGCCATGACGCCGGTCTGGCTGCCACTTGGCGCTTCGTCAATTGGCAGATGCGCCGGATTCGCGAAGTTTTCGGCCGGACCGGCGAAGTCGCGATTGCCTGCCAATCGCCGTGCGGCATCTGCGGTGCATCGACCAGCAAGGACAATCCGATGACCACCCAAGCCGCAGCCGCCTCGCCCATCCGCCGTTACGCCCCCTTTATCCGCGCGGTCGCCCAGACTGCCGCGGTCACCGCCGCGGTACTGGCGCTGGGCTATCTGATGCGCGGACAGGGCGAATATCGCACTCCGGCCTGGGCGCTGTGGATCCATCTCGGCACCGTGATCCCCGCCGTGCCGCTCGGCGCCTTTGTACTGTGGGCGCCCAAGGGGACGCGTGGGCACAAGGCGGCGGGGCGCGTGTGGGCGCTGCTGATGCTGGTGACCGCGATCGACAGCTTCTGGCTGCGCGGGCTGACGGGCGGCATCGGGCCGATCCACATCTTTTCGGTGATTACCCTATATTCGATCCCGATGGGGATATGGCATGCGCGGCGCGGGAATATCGTCGCGCACCAGCGGGCGATGCGCGGGGTCTATATCGGACTGGTCGTCGCCGGCGCCTTTGCGATGATGCCGGGCCGGTTCCTTCCGCACCTACTGTTCGGCTGAGCATTGCAATCGCCGCCGCCGGGCGTATGGCTCGGCGGCATGACCGACGCCGTCCAAACGCTCACCATCGTGATGGCCCAGATGACGCAGGCGGTCGGCGACCTTGCCGCCAATGCCGACGCGATGCGTAGCGTTCGGGCGCGCCACCCGGAGGCCGACCTGATCCTCTACCCCGAATTCCAGTTGATCGGTTATCCGCCCGAGGATCTGGTGCTGAAACCTGCGCTCGCCGAACGCGCTGCGACCATGCTGGCCGAACTGGCGCTGGAAACCGCTGATGGCGGCCCGGCGATGCTGGTCGGGTCGGTCGAACGCGATGGGGCGGACCTTTATAACATCGTCGCGCTGCTCGATGGCGGCAAGATCGTCGCCACGCGGCGCAAGCACGAACTGCCCAATTACGGTACCTTCGACGAAAAGCGCATCTTTGTCCCCGGCCCGCTGCCCGACGTGGTCGATTGGCGCGGGATCAAGCTCGGGCTGCCGATCTGCGAGGACGGGTGGCTGCCGAAAGTTTGCCGGCATCTGGCCGACCAGGGCGCCGAACTGCTGATCTCGGTCAATGGCAGCCCTTATGAAATCGACAAGGACGAGCGGCGGCTGACGCAGGTCTTCGCCAGCCGCGTCGCCGAAACCGGGCTGCCGCTGATCTTTCTCAATCGTATCGGCGGGCAGGATGAGATTGTGTTCGACGGCTGCTCGTTTGTGCTCAACGCCGACGGCACGACAGCGCACCGTTTGACCGATTGGGAAGAGGAAGAACGGGAAACGCGTTGGACAAAGGATGGCGCCGGTTGGACCTGCGCCCCCGGTGCGATCGCCGAATGGGAGGCGCACCCCGCCGACATTTACAGCGCGATGATCGTGTCGCTGCGCGACTATGTGACACGCAACCGCTTTCCCGGCGTCGTGCTCGGGCTGTCGGGCGGGATCGATTCGGCGATCTGCGCCGCGATCGCCGCCGACGCGCTCGGCCCCGACAAAGTGTGGTGCGTAATGCTGCCGAGCCGCTTTACCAGCCAGGCGAGCCTCGACGATGCGGCGGGCTGCGCCGAATTGATCGGGTGCAAGCTCGACACCATCCCGATCGTCCCGGCGGTCGAAGCGTTCGACACGATGCTGGCGGGCAGCTTTGCCGATGTCGATGTCGACATCACCGAGGAGAATGTCCAGTCGCGTATCCGCGGCGTGACCCTGATGGCGCTGTCGAACAAATTTGGTCCGATGCTGCTGACCACGGGTAACAAGAGCGAGATGAGCGTCGGCTATGCGACGATCTATGGCGACATGGCAGGCGGCTATAATCCGCTCAAGGACGCCTATAAGATGACGGTGTTTGCGGTCGCCAAGTGGCGCAACGAAAATGTACCGCGCCTGTCGCGCAATCCGGTCGCGCCGGTGATGCCCGAAACGATCATCACCAAGCCGCCAAGCGCCGAGCTGCGTCCCGACCAGAAGGACGAGGACAGCCTGCCGCCCTATCCCGATCTCGACCGCATGCTGCACATGCTGGTCGAAGAGGAAGCCAGCGTCGATGATGTGGTCGCGAAATATGGGTTCGACCGCGATGCGGTGGTGCGGATCGAACGCTTGCTGATGCTCGCCGAATATAAGCGGCGTCAGGCGCCGCCGGGGGTCAAGCTGTCGACGCGCAATTTCGGGCGCGACCGGCGTTATCCGATCACCCACGGTTTCCGCACCGGCTGACCCCCATCGCCGATTACGGGCGGGTACCGGTACGCCTCCCCTCTTCGTTCCCTTGCCGCTCGCCGCTAAGCTTGCGGATCGGGAAACAATAAAGGGGGAGCAAGATATGGCGTTATTTGGCGAAAAGGCGTCACCGCAAAAGGCCGAGCGGGCGCTCGACGTGCTGCGGATAACGGTCGCGGTGCTGATTCTGATTCATGGCGCTTTCCGCTTGATCGCGGGCGGCGTGGCGCCGTTTGGCGTCTGGCTGGAAAGCCAGGGCTTTCCGATGGGATTCGCTTGGGCGCTGGCGGTGACCCTGTTCGAACTCGTCGGCCCGGTGCTGATGCTCGCTCGGCGCTGGACGAGTTTTGCCGCGCTTGGCCATGCGGCGATCCTGACGCTCGGCATGATCATGGTCCATTTGCCCTTTGGCTGGTTCGTGGTCGGCGCGGGGCGCAATGGAATGGAATATAGCGTCATCCTGATCGTCTCTTTGTTCACCATCGCCTGGGCCTATTGGCCGGAGCGCCGCCGCGGCGCCTGACGCGGCACGGTTGGGGTCGCGCGGGGCGGGCGAAGTGGTTATAGGCGCGCGGCATGACCGTCGTGACCCGCTTCGCCCCCTCGCCGACCGGCACCCTGCATGTCGGCAACGTCCGCACCGCGCTCCACAACTGGCTATGGGCGCGGAGGCATGGCGGGCGCTTTATGCTCCGCATCGATGATACCGATCTCGAACGGTCGAAGGACGAATATGTCGATGCGATTCGCGCCGACCTGGCGTGGCTTGGTCTCGACATCGACGGGGAGGAGCGGCAGTCGGCGCGCTTTGCGTTGTATGAAGCGGAATTCGACAAGCTGAAGGCGGCGGGGCGGGTCTATGCCTGTTACGAAACTCCCGAAGAACTCGACATCCGGCGCAAGATCCTGCTCTCACGTGGGCTGCCGCCGGTCTATGAACGCAAGGCGGCGGCTGCCCCCGTACCCGACGGCGTGGCACCGCATTGGCGTTTCCGCCTCGACCACGACGCGCCGATCGAGTGGACCGATCTGGTTCGTGGAGAGCAGCATTTCGAGCCAAAAACCATGTCCGACCCGGTGGTGCGCCGCGCCGACGGCAGCTGGCTGTACCTGCTGCCCAGCGTGATCGACGACATTGCGATGGGCATTACGCATGTCGTGCGCGGCGAGGATCATGTGTCGAACACCGCGACCCAGATCCAGATGTTTGCCGCGCTGGGCGCCGCGCCACCGCATTTCGCGCACGAGGCGCTGCTGGTGGGTACCGAGGGCAAATTGTCGAAGCGCCTCGGTTCGCTCGGCATGGCCAGTTTGCGCGATGAAGGGATCGAACCGATTGCGCTTGCGGCGCTGCTCGCGCGGCTTGGGACCAGCGATCCGGTCGAGCCGGTGACCAGCCTGACGCCGCTGATCGAGCATATCGACTTTGCGCGCTTTGGCCGCGCCCCGGCGCGCTTCGACGAGGCCGAACTGGCGCTGCTCAACCAGAAGATTCTGCACCAGACCGACTATGAAACGGTCGCCGACCGCCTGCCCGCCGCGATCACCGCGGCACGCTGGCATGCGATCCGGCCCAATCTGACGACGGTCGCCGAGGCCGCCGATTGGGTGGGGGTGTTCGACGGACCGCTTTCGCCACCGCCCGCCGGTGCGGCCGATCGCGCGGTGCTGGCCGCCGCCGCTGCCGCGGCGCCCGCGATCGACTGGAGCGCCGACCCCTGGCACGCGCTGACCGCGGCGGTGAAGGCGGCGACCGGGGCAAAGGGCCGCAGCCTGTTCCTGCCGCTCCGCCGCGCCCTGACCGCGCGCGACCATGGCCCCGACATGGCGGAACTGCTGCCGTTGATCGCGAAGGATCAGGCGATCGCGCGTCTGGCCGCCAGCTAGCCAAGCAACAACGGCAAGCCCGCGACCTGCTTCCCTACCCTTAAGCTTGACATAGATAGTTATGATATATTATCACTCATACCGGACTTGGCCGATAGCAGTGGTCAAAGCACGGCGGGGCCGGGTCTGACAGGCAAGGAGAGATGCGATGACCCTGATACCCTTGATTTCGACCATCATGACCGCACCCGAGGCGACGACGGCGCCAGCGGCGGGACCGACCTTGCTGCCGCGCAACAGCTATGGCAGCGACCATCGCCGCCACCCGGTGGCGGCGCTCTTTGCCGTCGGCCTGCCCGCGGCGCTCGTCGCGGCGGTCGCGATGTCGCCGATGATCGTCGAGACGCTCCCCGAATCTGAGCCGCAGGTCTGGAATCCAATCACGCTTGAAAAGCCCAAGCCCCCCGAACCGCAACCCGATACCAAGTCGCAGGACCAGCCGACGAAAACCGTGATCGCCGCAACCGATTCGCCCCTGCCGCCGGTAAGTCAGGATCCACCCGTCGGCCAGACCGACGAGCCCTATATCCCGCCAGTGAACACCGGCACGGGAACGACTGTGCCCCAAGTCATAGACCCACCCGTGCAACCGCCCAAGCTGGTTCTGGCTCGGCTCGACGAGCGCTATGCGGGTCTTTTTCAACCAGATTATCCAGCGCGTGCACAGCGTGAAGGGATCGAGGGCGTCGCCGTAGTCCGCGTGCTGATCGGTACCGATGGGCGCGTGAAGGCGGTCGAGCTGGTCAGCACCGACGATCCAGCCTTTTTCGAGGCAACGAAGCGGCGCGCGCTAACGAAATGGCGTTTCAAGGCAGCGACGCGCGGCGGGGTTCCCGAGGAAAGCTGGAAGGAAATGCGCGTCCGTTTCGAGATCAAGGCGGCCTGATCGCTCGGAAAGACCCCTCCCGGGCGGACGGCTCGCTGCTGTCCACCCGCTCTTTTGCTTGACAGAAGCGTCGAATCCGGTCAGAGGCGCGCGAAGTTTTGGGGGCGGCGCGGCGTCGCGCGGCCCCTGAGTTTTTTCACACCAACGTCGGGGCCCTTAGTCCCGCCGCGTCCTCCGGAGCTCCGGCGGATGTGCAGTTATTTCGAGGAACAGGGCCATGGCCAAGCCGACAACCGTCAAGATCAAGCTGGTTAGCACCGCCGACACGGGCTTTTTCTATGTCACGAAAAAGAACCCGCGCACGATGACCGAAAAGATGTCGGTGCGGAAGTACGACCCGCGCGTGCGCAAGCATGTCGAGTTCAAGGAATCGAAGATCAAGTGATGCATCGACCCGTTCGGCAGTGCTGGACGGGCTGACGATGCATCATCCCGGCGAAGGCCGGGATCAAGGGGCGGCCTTTTGCGCCGCCCTTTTTCGTGCCTGAACGAAGCGCCCCCCCCGCCGCTCTCACCCGTCGCGCAGCGGGCGCCGCGCGACGTCGTTTTCGATGATGTTGCGGATCGCGATCAAGGTCGTGAACGAATGAACGCCCTTGTCCTCGCCCAGCGCGCGGCGGGTGAAGGCATCATATTCCTCCATCGAGCCGACCTGCACCTTGAGCAGGAAATCATCCTCGCCAGTGATGTCCCACGCCCCGGTAATTTCGGGATGATGCACGATCGCGCGGGCAAAATTGTCCATCGTCTGCGGCCCCGCCTGCTGCATCTGGACCAGCACATGCATGGTTAGCGCCGAACCGGTGAGCGCCGGGTTGACCACCGCTATGTCCGCGACAATCACCTTTTCATCGCGTAGGCGCCGCAGGCGGCGGAGCACCGCCGATAGCGACAGGCCGACCTTGTCCGCGAGCACACGCGCGGGCTCGAGGTTGTTCTGGCGGACCAGCGCCAAGAGCTGCCGGTCGAAACGGTCAAGGTCGGCGATTTTTCGCATGATTGATCTAATAACGCAAAAATTGGTCGCCCGCACGGTCAATTTTGGCGCCAATCGCCGTTCCCTTCGGCCTAAAAATCGCCCGTCGGGCCCGCCCTCTCTCCCTTGCTGCGGCGCCCGACGCAGGAGACGAACAATGACGATAATCCCCGATTCGAACCGGTTCCATCGCCTGTGGAGTGCGGTGATCGAAGCATCCTCAGCCATGGTGGCGATCCATTATGCTGCCCCGTGGAGCGAACGCAGCCCGTCGCGTGGGACGGAGAAGGTACGGCGTTATAACGGCTGACGTCGCGGACTGGCCGGGCCTCGCTTTCGCCGGCGTGCAGGCGTTAGGGTTGGGGTAGGCAGCGGACATACTAACAACGTCGCCCCCGCCTGCGCGGGTGCGACGTGCTGCTTCGGCCGTGCGCCCGCGCCTGCCCGCTCAGGCAAACGCCCCGACGCTTTCGATGAACTTGATCACCGAAATCGGTTTCGACACATAGGCCTCAGCGCCTGCGGCGCGGATCTGTTCCTCGTCGCCCTTGCCGGCATAGGCGGTGACCGCCATGATCGGCACGGCGCGCAACGTCAGGTCGGCCTTCATCTGGCCGATCAGCTCCAAGCCGCTGACATGCGGCAGCTGGATGTCCATGATGATCAGGTCGGGGGCAATCTCGCGCGCTTTGTTGAGCGCATCGCGCCCGTCGCGGACAGGGTGGGCGGTGTAGCCATGGGCGTTGAGCAGGTCGCAGAACAGGCGCAGGTTGAGCTCGTTATCCTCGACGACCAGGATGGTCTTGCCCATGATTATTCGCTTCCCCACCTTGCGTCTGTCGATCGTTTAGGCGAATCGGCGGTGTGACACAATTGCCTCGCGGCGAAGGATATTTGGTCTTGCAGGAAGGTGACGAGGCGCTGGCGCTCCAGGCGCTGGGATGGATATTGAGCGACGAGCCGCGCGCCGAACGGCTGCTCGGCATGACCGGGCTCGATCCGGACGGGCTGCGCGCATCGCTCGGCGAACGCGCGACGCTCGCAGCGATCCTGACCTTCCTGACCGCGCATGAGGCCGATCTGGTCGCCTGTGCCGACGCGCTCGACCTGCCGCCTGCACAGCTTGCCGCCGCGGCACACCGCCTCGAAGGCCATGAAAGGATCGACCCATGACCCGCCCGCTCGTCATCACCGATTGCGACGAGGTGCTGATGCACATGGTCGTTCCCTTTGCCGAATGGGTCGATGCCGAACATGGCGTCATTTTCCGGATCGAGGATGCAAGTTTCGCCAACGCGCTGAAGCGCAAGGAATGCGGAACTCCGCTGGAGGCGGCCGAGGTCTGGCCGCTGCTCGACGGCTTTTTCCGGGCCGAGATGAGCCGGCAATATCCGATTCCCGGCGCGCTTGCGGCAATGGCGGCGATTGCCGAGCAGGCGGATATCGTCGTGCTGACCAACGTCGGTCCCGAGCATCAGAAAGCGCGCGTCGACCAGCTTGCCGCGCATGATTTTCACGCGCCCGTCATCGGCAGCCGCGGCGGCAAGGGCGAACCGGTGCGCCGCTTGCTCGAACAATATCGGCCTTCGGTGGCAATCTTCATCGACGACCTCGCGAACCACCACAGCTCGGTGGCGCACGAAGCGCCCGAAGTGTGGCGGCTTCATCTGGTTGGCGAACCCGCGATCGCCGACAAGATCGCTCCCGCCAGACATGCTCATGCGCGCATCGACGATTGGAATGTCGCGCGCGACTGGATATTGGCGCGGCTGACCGAAAACATCCCCGCCCCCACCCCCGAACTCGCATAAAGGACGCATCATGGACATCGCCGCCAAACTCGCCGAACTCGGCCTCGAACTTCCCAAGGCTGCGGCACCGGTTGCCGCCTATGTCCCCGTCGTCGAGCAGAATGGCCTGCTCTATGTCAGCGGCCAGCTGCCCTTTCGCGACGGGCAGGTTGTCACTGGCCGGCTTGGCGACGACATGGATGTGGCGGGCGGTCAGGACGCGGCGCAGCGCGTTGCGCTGATGCTCGTCGCACAGATCGGGCAGGCGATCGGCGGCGAATGGTCGCGCATCGAGCGCGTCGTCAAGCTCGGCGTCTTCGTCAACAGCGCGCCGAGCTTCACCGATCAGGCGAAAGTCGCCAATGGTGCGTCGGAACTGTTCGAGACGCTGTTCGGCGAAGCGGGCCGCCATGCGCGCGCCGCCGTGGGCGTTGCGGTGCTGCCGCTCGGGGCTGCGGTCGAGGCCGATGCAATCGTCGCGGTGAAGCCCGCCTAAGGCTGGCGATGGCCGAAGCCGACCCGCCCGCACGGACGATCTCGCTCGGCGCCGGTGTCGCCGCAATCGACGCCGCGTCGTGGGACGCGCTGGCCGGCGGCGACAATCCGTTTGTCAGCCATGCCTTCCTGTCGCTGCTCGAGCACTCGGGCAGCGTCGGGCCGGGCACCGGCTGGCAGGCGGCGCCGCTGCTGGTCGAGGACGCGGCGGGTGTGCTGCTTGCCGCCGCGCCTGCTTACCTCAAATCGCACAGCCAGGGCGAATATGTGTTCGATCAGGGCTGGGCCGACGCCTGGGCGCGCGCGGGCGGCGATTATTATCCCAAGCTCCAGATCGCGGCGCCTTTCACCCCCGTGCCGGGGCGGCGGCTGCTGGCGCATAGCGACGAGGATGCGGCGCTGCTGATCCGTTCTGCCGAAGCGGTGGTGCGCCAGAACGGGCTGTCGTCGGCGCATGCGACCTTTGTCGCGCCCGAGCAGATGCCGCTGTTCGAAAGCGCGGGCTGGTTGGTGCGCCGCGACATCCAATTCCATTTCGCCAACGCGGGCTACGCCAGCTTCGACGATTTTCTCGCCACGCTGACCTCGGCAAAGCGCAAGCAGCTGCGCAAGGAGCGCGCGCGGGCGGTCGAAGGGTTGCGGATCGAGGAGTTGACCGGTGCGGCGATCCGCCCCGAGCATTGGGATGCGATGTGGTTATTCTATCAGGACACCGGCGCGCGCAAATGGGGGCATCCCTATCTGACGCGCGCGGCGTTCGACCTGATCGGGACGCGGATGGCGGAGCAGGTCATCCTGCTCATTGCTTATGACGATGATCGGCCGGTTGCGGGCGCGCTGCACTTTCTTGGCGCTGACACGCTTTACGGCCGCTATTGGGGGTGCCTGACCGACATCCCCTATTTGCATTTCGAGCTATGCTATTACCGCGCAATCGACATCGCGATCGCGCGCAGGTTGCGCCGGGTCGAGGCGGGCGCGCAAGGCGGGCATAAGCTCGCGCGTGGCTATGGCCCCGTCGCAACCTGGTCGGCGCATTTCATCGCCGATCCGGGATTCCGCCGTGCGGTCGCCGATTTTCTGGAGCAGGAGCGCCGCGCCGAAGAAGCCGAAATGGACTGGTTGGAAGGGCATACGCCTTTTCGGCGGGCGGATTAATCCTCCTTCCTCGTCACCCCGGACCTGATCCGGGGTCCATTCAGCGAGGCCGGAAGGGATGCCGGATCAAGTCCGGCATGACGAACCTTGGGAATTAGGCGGCGAAGCGGCGGGCGGCAGGACGGCGCGCCGTCTCGTCGAGCCAGGCGCGCGCCTGGCGCTGCGCTTCGGCGATTTCGTCGCGGCTCATTTCGTCGGACAGGTCGGCGCGGCATTGCTGGCCTTCCTTGTTGCCGCCGAGCGCCGCGAGATTGAACCATTTATGCGCCTGGATCAGATCGACATCGACCCCGCCGGTCCCGGTGGAAAATGCAATGCCGAGATCGAAATAGGCATTGGCGTCGCCGCGCGCCGCATCGAGCAGGCGGCTTTCGATCAGAAATTGCGCGGACTTCAGACTGTTGGCCATAAAAACCCCCTGTCGCCTCCCCCCACAGGAGGCTTAGGGGTCTAACCTTGCGACTTATGGTCAACAAAGCGTTAACGCGGGGCGCGATTTCTTGTGGATAGTGCGCCAAAGTGGCGCGATTCTGCCGATTTTCGTCGTAATCAACTCACCGGATAATTGTCGATCAGCCGCGTTTTGCCCATCCGCGCGGCGGCGAGCAGGCGCGCCGGGTTTCGAAAAACGGATAATCTTTCAAGACTGTCGGCGTCGGCGAGCGCGACATAATCGACGCTGTCGAAGCCGCCCGCGACGATCGCCGCCGCCGCTTCGGTCAACGCCGCATCGACATCGCCGCCCTGGGCAATCGCTCTTGCGGCGGCTTTCAAGGCATCGGGAAAGGCGGTCGCGGCAGCGCGCTGCTCGGCCGACAGATAAGCGTTGCGCGACGACAGCGCGAGGCCGTCGGGATCGCGCGCGATCGGCGCGCCCAATATGTCGAGGTGGAAATCGAGGTCGCGCGCCATGCGGCGGATGATCGCGAGCTGCTGCCAGTCCTTTTCGCCGAAGATCGCGATGTCGGGACGAACCTGATTGAACAATTTGGCGACGACGGTCGCGACGCCGTCAAAATGGCCGGGGCGCGCGGCGCCGCAATAATCGGCGCCGAGCTCGGCAACCTCGATATGGGTGCTGTGGCCGCCGGGATACATGACCGCGACGTCGGGCGCCCAGAGCAGCGCGACGCTTTCCTCGACCAGCAGGGCCGCGTCGCGCGCTTCGTCGCGCGGATAGGCGGCGAAATCCTCATTGGGGCCGAATTGGGTCGGGTTGACGAAGAGCGACACGACGACATGATCGGCAACGCGTCGCCCCATCTGCACCAGCGACAGATGGCCGTCGTGCAGCGCCCCCATCGTCGGCACCAGCGCGACACTTTTGCCGCCCTGCTTCAGCGCCGCGATGGCGCGGTGCAGCGTCGCGATGTCACGGATGATTTGCACGCTTGCCCGCCCTCCGATAATGGCGACGCAATGGCCACCCCGAGCGGCTCCCATGCGCCGCCAACAGGAAAATCGCAACGCTCATGATGAACCCCGCCCCGCACCGCATCATCTTTGCCAATGAAAAGGGCGGGACCGGTAAATCGACCTGCGCCGTTCATTTCGCGGTCGCGCTGGCGAGTCAGGGATGGAAGGTCGCGGGGCTCGATCTCGACCCGCGCCAGCGGACCTTTCACCGCTATCTCGAGAATCGGACCAATACCGCGAAACGCCGCGATATCGTCCTGCCGACGCCGCATTTCGAGGTGTTCGAAGGGTCGACGATCGAGGAACTCGACGCGCAGGTCGCGCGGCTGTCGCACGACGTCGATTATTTCATCGCCGACACGCCCGGCCGCGACGATGTGTTTGCGCGCCATCTGGCGACGTCCGCCGACACGCTGGTCACCCCGATCAACGACAGCTTCATCGATTTCGACCTGATCGGTCAGGTCGATCCCGAGAGTTTTCAGGTCACTCGCCCCAGCTTTTATTCGGAACTGATCTGGGACACGCGCAAGGCGCGCGCCAAGAGTGACGGGCGGACGATCGACTGGATCATCCTGCGCAACCGCCTCCAGCACGTCGACGCGCATAATATGCGCCGCGTCGGCGAGGCGCTGAGCCAGCTGTCGCGCCGCGTCGGCTTTCGCGTCATCCCCGGGCTTGGCGAACGCGTCATCTACCGCGAGCTGTTCCCTGCGGGTTTGACCTTGCTCGACAAGGCGCATCTCGGCGGCATGGGTATCGGCCATGTCGTCGCGCGGCAGGAGCTGCGCGAAGCGATGGGTGGGCTGAACCTCCCCGCGCGCGAGCGGCTGCACCCCGACGGCGATCTGTTCGCCGCTGCCTAAATTCCCACTCCCCCTTTAAGGATCAACGATGACGCACAACTTTCATCCCACGATGCTGCGCGAATATGACATCCGCGGCGTGGTCGGCGACACGCTGTCGGACAAGGACGCCTATGCCATCGGGCGCAGTTTCGCGACGCTCATCGCGCGCGGAGGGGGCAAGCGGATCGCGGTCGGTTATGACGGACGGCTGTCGTCGCCGATGCTCGCCGACGCGCTGATCGCCGGGATCAACGCCGCTGGTATCGACGCGCTGAACGTCGGGCTCGGGCCGACGCCGATGCTCTATTATGCGGCGTCAACCGAAGAGGTGGATGGCGGCATCCAGATAACCGGCAGCCACAATCCCCCCGACTATAACGGCTTCAAATTTGTGATGCAGGGGCGTCCTTTCTATGGCGCGGACATCCAGCGGATCGGCGAAATGGCCGCCGCGGGCGATTGGGAAACTGGCGAGGGCGCCACGCAGAGCATCGACATCATCGACGCCTATGTCGACCGGCTGGTCGAGGGTTTCGCCGGTAGCGCCTTCCGCATCGGCTGGGATGCGGGCAATGGCGCGGCGGGGACGGTGATCGAAAAACTCACCGCGAAGTTGCCGGGCGAGCATTTCCTGTTGTTTACCGACATCGACGGCCATTTCCCGAACCACCATCCCGATCCGACGGAAGAGAAGAATCTGGCCGATCTGCGAAAGCTCGTCGCCGAGAGGAATCTCGATTTCGGCGTCGCTTTCGATGGAGATGGCGACAGGATCGGCGCGATCGACGGCGAGGGACGGGTGATCTGGGGCGACCAGTTGCTGCAAATCTATGCCGCGGCGCTGCTCGCCGACACCCCCGGCGCGACGATCATCGCCGATGTGAAGGCCAGCCAGGCGCTGTTCGACCGCGTTGCGGAGCTCGGCGGCACGCCCTTGATGTGGAAGACCGGTCACAGCCTGATCAAGGCGAAGATGAAGGAGGTCGGCAGCCCGCTGGCGGGCGAGATGAGCGGGCATGTCTTCTTCGCCGACCGCTATTTTGGCTATGACGACGCGCCTTACGCCGCAGTGCGGCTGATCGAAGCGGCGACGAAGCTGGGGCAGAGCGTCACCGACCTGCGCGGCAATATGGCGCCGATGGTCAACACGCCCGAACTGCGCTTCCAGGTCGACGAGGTGCGCAAATTCGCCATTGTGGATGAAGTTTTGGCGCGGCTGGCCGCGTCGGGGGCAAAGGTTGATCGTACCGACGGCGCGCGCGTGCTGACCGACGACGGCTGGTGGCTGCTCCGCGCGTCGAACACGCAGGACGTGCTGGTGGCGCGCGCCGAAGCGAAGGATGAGGCGGCGCTGGCGCGGCTGATGGCGGCGATCGACGAACAGCTCGGCCTGTCGGGGGTCGTGCGGGGTCCGCAGGCGGGGCATTAATCTCCAACTCCGCTCCCTTTTTGGGAGGGGGCGGGGTAGGCTTGCGGCGACAAAAGAACGCCTGCCGCGACCCACCCCTAACCGCTCCCTAAAAGGGAGGGGAACAGCCTTGCAAAAATCTTGCCAGATTGACCTTGGCTGCGATCCTCGGGTAACGCCCGCACAAGTCTCCTCAGGAAGCGACGTGTAAATGACCGACGACGAAGCGACCCCGCCCGTGCTGACCGCCGACGCCGATCACGGCATCGCCGAGCATAAGGCGCATGTCCGCGACGACGCTGCGGCGGGCAACGGGCTGGCGGTCATTTCGATCGCCAAAAGCTATGACAAGCGCGTCGTGCTCTCCGACGTCTCGCTGTCGGTGGCCAAGGGCGAAGTGCTCGGCCTGCTCGGTCCCAATGGCGCCGGCAAGACCACCTGTTTCTATTCGATCATGGGACTGGTGAAGCCCGACGCTGGACGCATCATGCTCGACGGCGCCGACATCACCGCGCTGCCGATGTATCGCCGCGCGATCCTTGGCCTCGGTTATCTGCCGCAGGAAACTTCGATTTTTCGCGGCATGACGGTCGAACAGAATATCAGCGCCGTGCTCGAACTGGCCGAACCCGACAAGATTGCGCGCGAGCGGCGACTAGAGGAATTGCTCGACGAGTTCGGGCTGACGCGGCTGCGCAGCGCGGCGGCGATGGCGCTGTCGGGCGGCGAACGGCGGCGCGCCGAGATCGCCCGCGCACTCGCCGCCAATCCGTCGATCATGCTGCTCGACGAACCCTTTGCGGGGATCGACCCGCTGTCGATCAGCGATATCCGCGACCTCGTCGCCGATTTGAAGACGCGCGGCATCGGGGTTCTGATCACCGACCATAATGTCCGCGAAACGCTCGACCTCGTCGACCGCGCCTGCATCATTTACGATGGCAAGGTGCTGCTCGCGGGTTCGCCCGAGGAACTGGTCGCCGACCCCGAAGTGCGGCGGCTGTATCTGGGCGAGGGTTTCTCGTTGTGAGCGATGTGGGCCGTATCGGTGCCGAATGAGCCGCTTTCCGTTTCCGTTCGTGTCGAGCGAAGTCGAGACACGCCGAGTATGTGCATGGCCTCACGTGTCTCGACTTCCGGCAAAGCCGGAAGTTTATGCCGAGCGACTGCCAAGGCAGTCGAGGGGCTCGACACGAACGGGATAAAGGGTTGCTGATACCTGATGGCGTTGGGTCCGCGCCTCGATCTCCGCCAGTCGCAATCGCTGGTGATGACGCCGCAGCTGCAGCAAGCGATCAAGCTGCTGGCGTTGTCGAACCTCGAACTCGAAGCCTATCTCGCCGAGGCGCTCGAGGGCAATCCGCTGCTCGATACCGCGTCGGCGGACGGTGATGGCGGCGCGGGCGATGCGAACGATGGCCCGGGGGACGATGCGCCGATCGGCGACGCGGCATCACTCGATGCCGACCAGGCGCTGGCGTCGGACAGCGGCACCGCGAACGACCTCGACATCGACATGACTGCCGAAAGCTTTCACCACGACAGCGCCAGCGACAATGTCGGCCTGTCGGGAAGCGATAGCGAAGGCATCGATTTCGACAGCTTTGCCGGCGAGGATGCGACGCTGCACGAGCATCTGCTGGCGCAGGTCGGCGAGCGGTTCAGCGGGCTGGAGGCGATGATCGCCGAACAGCTCGTCGCGCTGATCGACGAAGCCGGCTATCTGCGCGCCGACCTGGCCGAGGTGGCGCAGCGGCTAGGGGTGCCTCTCGCGCTGGTCGAGAGCGTGCTCGCGGGGGTTCAATGCTTCGACCCGTCGGGGGTCGGCGGGCGCGACCTCGCCGAATGTATCGCGATCCAGGCGCGCGAGGCCGATCGTTATGACCCCGCAATGGCGACGATGATTGCGCACCTCGATCTGGTCGCCAAAGGCGCCTTTCCCCAGCTGAAGCGGATTTGCGGGGTCGATGACGAGGATCTGGCGGACATGATCCGCGAGCTGCGGGGCTATGATCCCAAGCCGGGGCTGAAATTCGGCGGCGATGCGTCGCAGGCGGTTGTTCCCGATCTCTATATTCGTCGGACGGCGCAGGGCTGGGCGGTCGAGATCAACAGCGGTACCTTGCCGCGCCTGCTCGTCAATCGCCGCTATTACACCGAACTGGCCACCGGCGCGGCGGCCAAGAGCAAGGCGTGGCTGTCCGAACAGCTTGCGAGCGCGAACTGGCTGGTGCGCGCGCTCGACCAGCGCCAGCGCACGATCATCAAGGTCGCGAGCGCGATCGTGAAGCAGCAGGAAGGGTTTTTCCTGCACGGCGTCGCGCACATGCGCCCGCTGACGCTGCGGCAGGTCGCCGAGGAGATCGGCATGCACGAATCGACGGTCAGCCGTGTGACGAGCAACAAGTACCTCAGCTGCGCGCGCGGGCTGTTCGAGCTCAAATATTTCTTCTCGTCGGGCATTTCGGCGACCGCAGGCGACGGCGCGGTATCGGCCGAAGCGGTGAAGAGCCGGATCAAGGCGATGATCGAGGGCGAGGATCCGAAGGCGATCCTGTCCGACGAGACGATCGCGCAGAAACTGTCCGCCGAGGGGCACGACATCGCGCGGCGGACCGTGGTCAAATATCGCGAGGCGATGGGCTATGGCTCGTCGGTGCAGCGGCGGCGGCAGAAGGCTTTGGCGGGTTAAAGCCACCTCTGATTCCGTTCGTGTCGAGCGAAGTCGAGACACCCATCGGGGCGGCGTGAGGCATAGGGGCATCTCGACTTCGCTCGATGCGAACGGAAAATGGGGAATTGGCTCAAGGGCCGGTTGACTTTTCGGCCTTATCCCCATAGTTGCGCCGCTTCGCGTCAACACGCCAAGATTTACGGAACAGAACCATGAAGATTCGCAACAGCCTGAAGTCGCTGAAGGACCGCCATCGGGATAACCGCGTGATCCGCCGCCGTGGTCGGACCTATGTGATCAACAAGACCAACCGCCGCTTCAAGGCGCGCCAGGGCTGATTGTCCTGTCGGGGCGTTTTCTGCCCCGCGCGCATAGCGAAGTCAGCGTAACGCCGTCGGATGCTTCCGGCGGCGCTTTCGCGTGTCCGGAGTGCCCATGATTCGCCAGAGCGTGATCTTCGATGTCGGCCGGGTCCTGTTCGACTGGGACCTGCGCCACCTGTTCGCGAAATTGATCGACGACCGGGACGAGCTCGAATGGTTCGTCGCCAATGTCGTCACGCCCGAATGGCATTTCCAGCACGACGCCGGTCGCCCGCTCGCCGCGATGCTGCCCGAGCTCAAGGCCGACTTTCCCGATCATGCCGCGCTGATCGACGCCTATGCGGCGCGCTTCAACGAAACGATTCCCGGGCCGATGCCGGGTAGCCTCGAGCTGGTGGCGCGATTGGACGATGCGGGGGTGCCGCTGTTCGCGATCACCAATTTCGGCCATGAATTCTGGGAAGGCTTCCGCCCGACCCAGCCGGTGTTCGACCGCTTTCGGGGCATCATCGTGTCGGGCACCGAGAAATTGATGAAGCCCGATCCCGCGATCTACCGCCTCGCGATCGAGCGCTTCGGCATCGATCCCGCGGGCGCGCTGTTCATCGACGATGTCGCGGCGAATATCGCGGGGGCCGAATCGGTCGGCATCGCCGGCCATCTGTTCGGCGGCGCGGCGATGCTCGAACGCGATCTGGTCGCGCGCGGCTATCTGCCCGGCTGATCGAAACGCAGCACCAGGCGGCGCGTCGTGGTGATCGGCGCGGCAAAGCTGCCGTCGGCCTGCGCACGCAGATCGGCGATGCCGAACGGATTGACGATCCCCGCGCGGCTCAGTCCGCCTTTGGGGTCGAGCCCGACGATCGTCAGCGGCGCGTCGCTTCGCTGCATTGCGGTACCGAAATAGGCCAGCATCGCGGGGTGCTGCTCGGCGGTGCCGACGCACAGCCCCGCCTCGATCCGGAAGCGCACTGTGCCTTCGACCGCCACGTCGCCAAAGGTGCCGCGATAGCGCTGCGCGGCGAGCGGGCATTGGGCGGCGACCAGCCCGGCCGGCACGGCACGAAAGGGCGCGGCGATCATCTGCGCCGTCGGCTCCATACGCGACACCCACGACGCATTGGACAGCACGCTGACCGCCGTGCGCTCGCCGCGCCACAAGCCAAGCGTGCTGCGCGCGCCAAGCGCTACGCCATTGTGATGGACGATGGGCGCGCCGTCGGCATCGCTCCCGGTGCGCCAGCCGAAACCGACCTCATAATCCTCCGCCGCTGCCGCTTTGCCGTCGGCGAGCTTTGCCGGCACGAGCATCGCATCAAAGGTTTCGGGGCGCACGACGCGGCCGTCGATCATCCGCCCGCCGAAGCTTGCGACCGCACTCGCGGTGCCGCTGAGCCCGCCGCCGCCCCAGGTGTAGCTGAAATCGTGGCGCGGCAGATCGACCACGCGCCGCTGGTCGAAGCCATAGGCGCGTGAGGCGTCGGGGTCGCCGCTGTCGGTCGCATCGGCGCGAATCGCGAGCCCCGGTGCGACCTCTTGTGCGACATAGTCGGTGAAGGGGCGCCCGGCCTTTTCCTCGACCAGCGCGCCGAGCAACGTATAGCCCCATGACGAATAGCTGTACGCGGTTCCCGGCGGGCTCAGCAGGTCGCGCCCCGCGAAAATCGCGACGGCATCGCGCCCCGTGGCGTAGTGACGCGATCCGCGATTCGCATCGACCGCCTGATAATGCGGCAGGCCCGAGACATGCGCGGCGAGCTGACGCGGGGTGATCGCGGGCCAGCGCGCGCCCAGCCACGACAATTGATCCTGCACAGGGGCGTCGGGATCGACCTTGCGCTGTTCGGCGAGCTGCATGACCGCGGCGACGGTAAAGACCTTCGACACGCTCGCGAGCCGGAACAGCGTGTCGCGCGTGACCGGCGCCCCGCTGGCCAGGTCGCGCTGACCGCTCGCGCCGTCCCAGACGATGCGGCCGTCCTGCCACACCGCCGCCGCCATGCCGGGGACGCCGTTGGTTTCGCGCAATGTGTCGAGCAGGCGCTGCGCGACGGCAGCCCGGTCGGCGTCAGCGCCGGTTTGCGCGCACGAGGGCGCCGCGCTCGCGAGCAAGGCGGTGGCGCCCAGAATATATGCGATCGGCCGTAACATCATCGGATCCCCTCCCTTTGGTGGAAGGGCGGAATGAGTCCAATCTGTCGCGCCGATGTGCCGAAATGTCGCGCGCCTGTCGCAGGCTTCGCCGCTATCGGTACCGGTACCTTATTTCTCGACCCCGAGCTGCGTCAGTACGAAGGCAAATTCTTCGGCATCCTCGCGCAGCGCCCCCCAGCGGCCTGATTTGCCCGCGTGGCCTGCGCCCATGTTGGTGCGGAGCAGCAGGGTCGCGTCGTTCGTGCGCGTGGTGCGGAGTTTGGCGACCCATTTGGCGGGTTCCCAATAGGTGACGCGCGGGTCGTTGAGCCCCGCCGACACCAGCATCGGCGGATAGGCCTTGGCGGTCACATTGTCATAGGGGCTGTAGCTCAGCATATAGTCGAACGCGGCCTTGTCGGTGATCGGATTGCCCCATTCGGGCCATTCGCCGGGGGTCAGCGGCAGCGTCTCGTCGACCATCGTGTTGATCACATCGACGAAGGGCACGCCCGCGAGCACCGCGCCCCACAGTTCCGGCGCCTCGTTATAGACGACCCCCATCACCTGCCCGCCCGCCGAGCGACCTTCGATCGAAATCTTGCCCGCGCTTGTATATTTGGCGGCGATCAGCCCTTTGGCGACGTCGATGAAGTCGTTGAACGTGTTCTTGCGCGCCGTCGTCTTGCCCGCGAGATACCAGGCGCGGCCGAGGTCGTCGCCGCCACGGACATGCGCGATGGCATAGATCATGCCGCGATCGACGAGGCTGAGGCGCGTCGTCGAAAAGCCCGGTGGCACGCGGTAGCCGTAGGAGCCATAGACATAGAGGTGCAGCGGCGCGCTGCCGTCGCGCGGCGTGCCTTTCTTAT
>VFQN01003733.1_pt1 | contig 21180 bp, 17 predicted proteins | sample 3512371 | NCBI WGS metagenome assembly VFQN01 (sample SAMN10412370, study PRJNA504923) | tailings metagenome | isolation source: Replicate 2 from Balatoc abandoned mine | place: Philippines: Itogon, Benguet | collected 2017-08-28
GCGTTAATTTTACGCCTATTACGTTGCATGTGGGAGTCGGTACGTTTCGTCAAGTAGATGTAGAAGATTTGACTAAGCACAAGACTGATTCTGAAAACTACTTGATTACGGAATCGTCGGCTAATGTGATAAACGAAGCTTTGGACAAAGGGAAGAGAGTGTGTGCCATTGGGACAACTTCGCTTAAAGCCCTTGAGTCATCGGTTTCGGCCAATAATCGCGTTAAGCCTTTTGAAGGTTGGACAGATAAGTTTATTTTCCCTCCCTATGATTTCAAAATATCAAATTCGCTTTTGACAAACTTCCATTTGCCAGAGTCTATCTTGCTGATGATGACTTGCGCTTTTGGCGGCCATGAGCTTATCATGGAAGCATATGAAGTAGCGATGAAAGAAAAATATAAGTTTTTTAGCTACGGCGACGCAATGCTTATTATTTAAGTTTTTAGTCGTTGGTCAATAAGTCCTTAGTTAAGTATTTTGACGAACGACTGTTAACCAACGACTTTTTTATGACCAAATTTGCCATTATTGTAGCAGGCGGAAGTGGCACCCGAATGGGTAGCAAAATCCCCAAGCAGTTTATGCTCATAGGTGGAAAGCCTATTTTGATGCATACTATCGAAAAATTTCTTTCCTACGATTTTTCACTTCAAGTGATTTTGGTGCTACCTGCCAATGCCATGAAAATGTGGTATGCGCTTTGTGATAAACACCAATTTTATCCTCCAATCATGACCGTGAGTGGTGGAAATACCCGTTTTCAATCTGTCAAAAATGGCTTGAAAAGAATCAGCGCCAAAGAAGGGGTCGTAGCAGTCCACGATGGCGTACGGCCTTTTGTAACTTCAGAAATTATCCACAAAAGTTTTGAAACGGCTCAGTTGCATGGTGCCGCAGTGACTTGCGTTCCTCTCAAAGATTCAGTAAGAATAATGAACGAAGACGGTTCTAATCAAGCCGTAAATCGCAGTGATTATCGACTCGTTCAGACTCCTCAGACATTCAGGCTTGATTGGATGAGAACGGCCTTTGAAAAAGAAGAACAATCTACTTTTACGGATTGTGCTAGTGTGTTGGATTTTGCAGGTTATCCTATTACTCTTGTAGAAGGTGACTACGAAAACATCAAAATCACCACTTCTGATGATATGCTCTGGGCAGAAAGTATTCTACTGAAACAAGCTTCTACCGAAGATTAGTTTAGAAGCTTTCCTTTGCTACTATCTTTGTAATTTTCCAAACAAACATTTCCTACTTTTGGTCCGAAATCGCCTTTCTATTGAAGCCTATGTAGAAGGAGTATTGACGGGAAACCGCCTTGTACTAAGTCGTGCGATTACTTTGGTGGAAAGTCAACTTTCTTCTGATAAAGAGCTTGCACAGGCCGTATTAGAGCAAATATTGCCTCATAGTGGTCGGTCGGTTCGAGTGGGTATTACGGGGGTGCCGGGCGTAGGTAAAAGTACTTTTATTGAAACCTTTGGTAAACACCTTACACAACAAGGCAAAAAGCTGGCTGTTTTAGCCATAGACCCCACAAGCCAGCTTACAAAGGGGAGTATTATGGGGGATAAAACCCGTATGGAAGAGTTGGCCCATGACCCTATGGCATATATTCGCCCTTCGCCGTCTGGTGGGTCGTTGGGGGGAGTTGCCAATAAAACAAGAGAGACCATATTGCTGTGTGAAGCAGCGGGTTTTGACGTGGTTTTAGTAGAAACTGTTGGGGTAGGTCAATCCGAAACATTGGTCAAAGGAATGGTAGACTTTTTTTTACTTCTCATGTTGGCGGGAGCAGGTGATGAGCTGCAAGGTATCAAAAAAGGCATCATGGAAATGGCCGATGCAATTGTGATTACAAAAGCTGACGGTGAAAACAAGGCTGCTGCTCAGAGGGCAGTGCTAGAATACCAAAATGCTTTTCACTTACTGATGTCTAATACCCATGGATGGTCTCCTAAAGTATTGACTTCATCCGCCTTAGAAAAACGAGGCATTGCAGAGGTTTGGGAGATGATAGAGCAATATATGCAGCTCACTACGGCCAATGGATTTTATACCAAACATCGTCAAGAGCAAAATTTGGAATGGTTACACGCGCTTATTCGGCAGTCCCTCGAAGAGCAATTTTATCAAAATAACGATATTATAAATAGCCTACCTCAAACAGAAGAGTTTATTAAAAATGGAAAATGGCTGCCTATGAAAGCAGCCACTTATCTTTTGGATATTTTTAATCAAAACAAGATTATTTGATGATTCGGGTAGTGATGGGGATACATATTGCTGGCGGACAGTTTTGAGGACTCACTACTAATACTACGGCTTGTCCTTGCCCTGTACCCGCTCCACAGTCACCATTTACAGTTAGTATTTGATAGGTGGTATCAGCATTAGGCGAAACCAAAACATTTTTGCTAGGTTCTTGAGCCGTTAAACTTACTTGAATTCCGCCCGATAAACTCACTTGGGCAGGCAAAACATTATTTTGTGATGTAACGGTGATTGTGGCCGTATTTCCAGCGTTGATAGTACCACCTCCCGATAATGCAACCGTTGGATTGGCGGGGCATTGATTGGTGATAGATGTCAAGTTTCCTTGGGTTACTTCTTGTGTAAGGGAGATTCCTTCTGGATCGGAAGGGTTTTCAAAAGAACGTGTTACGATGGTAGCTGGATTACTAGCGCTCAATGTAAGATTGTAGCATTTGCTAGTATTACCTGCGGTACTAAAGGCAATGCATGCTACGGTCTGCCAAGCTGTACTAACTGGCGCACCAGCTCCTCCTACATCTGTGTTTACCACGTTGATGCTAAGGGCGCTTGTAGGGTCGCCGTCGGTTCGGGTCATAGTCATAGTAGCATAGGAGCCTCCACTGAATATCCCTCTACGTCTGATGGTAGGCGTGCTAAGTTGATTGTTTTGGTACAATATGAGAAAATTGGCATTACCCATTACAAAAGCGCTATCAGCCGAGGTAGCGCGGATTTCTACACAGACAACTACAGAGTCTTTGGCGCAATTATAAGCATCATGTACAAGTCTTACTTCATACCTTCCTGTGGAAGTTTGGGCTTGCAGTAGTGTCGAAAAAAACAGACTAACTGCGAAAAAAGAAAAAGTGAAAAATTTTTTCATATTTAATGAGTTAAAAATATGGTTCAATTTTTGCGGACTCTGTAGTTGTCCTTTAAGTATATTTAAGCAATAAATGTGCCAGTTTAAAATATAATTCCCGAGAACTTGCCGTTGTTGAGGCGCCATAAGCTATCATCAATAGCGTTGATATCACCGTTGAGATTGTAATCGGTTGATATATAGCGAGAAAATTTTCCATTGTCGATTCGCCATAATGACGAATCATTGGCGTTTATTTCTGAAAAACTATTTTTGCGAGAATCTCCGGCAAATAAACAATATACCGTTCCAATCTTTTTCTGTCCCGATGCGGGTGTATTGATTGGTATATAAGATTGTTGCTGTGTAAAGTCATAAGTGATTTTATTATTGACAATAGAAACAGGTATGTGGGAAGCAGCTCCTATATGATTTCGATGTTCAATCACTACATAATAGGAAAGAGAAGGGTTGAGAAGGGGGCACGTCGATACAAGCGTAACATCACCTGTATTGCGTAGTAACGCCGCTGTTTGATAAACCGTAGTGTTAGTATCAGCTACATTCGTTCGCAACGATAACAGTACCCAATCCACCACGTTGTTGTCATATTGAGTAATCGACTCATTGCCCATATAATACCACGGCGCTACTTTGTAAGGTTGGCCTGCGGGAGTAGGTACCCCTAATGAAATATCGATCGGCGTTTGTCCCGGAAGCAAGCCTTTTTGATTCAAAAAGGTAGGTAATTGAGTTCCATTCCAAAGACCCTCCAAGTATACTTTTACCTCAAAGCACGTTGCCACTGAGGATACTGGGGTGACGTTTACTTGAATGCTTGCCCTGGAGCTTTCGCAATTATTAATAGTTTGTGAGACATAATAGAGCGTGCTTCCGATGGTGGCTGTAGAGGGAGTGGGTGCTGAAAGCAATGCAGTCCCTCCAGAGGATGTAGTATACCACTTAAGGCTTTGACCAGTAGCGGTTAAAGGAATTGAAGTTTGTCCCTGAGTATAACTGACAGGACTAACGACCGACGGTGCAGAAGGCGTTTGCAAAACTTCTACATCAATTTTGGTGCGGCTGCTTTCGCAGCTATTGACAGTCTGTGATACCCAAAAGCTAACAGTACCTACGGTGGTCGTGACTGGGGTAGGAGCGGTGGTGTTTCCAGAGCCTCCTGAGGCATTGGAGTACCACTTGAGGTTAGTACCTGAGGCCGATAATGGCAGGGGAGTTTGATTTTGGCAGTAAGTCACCGTAGCCAGAGCGGTGGGAGCCGCTGGAATGGCATTGATAGTAAAAGTAGTGCTTTCACTTCCAGTTACATTGGGAGATAGAGCATTTACTCTGACTTTATAACCACTACCTGTAGGAGTAGAAATGGGAATGGTGGCGGTCAAAGGGCTACTATTTCCTGAAGTCGGAATATCGACAAAATTGTTGCCATTGAGATCAGAAAGCTGAACTACATAAGTTGCCGAAGGCGAACTTGCAGTAAAACCTACACTTATGGTTTGGCCTGCGCATTGAGTGCCGGGGGTTACAGAGGTGGTAGTGATGGTAGGAGTAACAGCGCCTGTTACGGCCAAATTATAATCATGCACCTCCCCAAAGTCAAGGGGGCCGCACGGAGGAATTGCAGCACTACTTGGGCCAAAATTGAAAGAAGACCGTACACGCATTCTTACGGTTCCTGAAGATACTCCCACTGGAATGGTGAACGACCCAGAAGCCGTAGGGTTCATTCGAGGCATTTGGGGTAGGCTATCGCTTTTGAAGACGCGTTCTTCTAATTCAAATATGCCATCTCTGTCCCAATCTAACCATATAGACAAGTGTTGGTCATAATAAAGTCCGCTACCATTGTAAGTGGCTCGTGCTACAAAACTATAGGTGTTGCCTGCTATCACATTGTAGCTAGTATTGGTAAAATCGCCATAATTATTTGGAGAGCAGTTGCTATCTCCCTGATTAATAATAAAAGTAGAACCTTGTTTTAACTCAAAATCATCAATCACGACGGGGACGGTAGTGCAGGATGTATTGTAGGTAGCTTGGCAGTAGTTAAGGGCTGTTGAAATTACAAAAACAGGGCTGTACTGATCGGTAGAATTTGAGGCTTTGACCCGATAAAAATAAGTGGTGAAAGCGGTAGTATTTTGGTCTAGAAAAGTGGTAACATTTGGGGCTAAACCGCCAATGGCTACAAAACCTTCGGTATTTGACGTAGTAGAACGCTCAATAATAAATCCTGTTTCGTTGGAAGAGTTGTCGGTAAAAGACAATGACACGCCCGACATCCCCAAGGTTCCTGTAAGGTTACTAGGTACGTTGATGCCAGTTATGAGTGGGCTACAGTTTAAGGTATATTGATTTCCTCCATATGTACGTAGTAGTAGGCCATCACTCATACGACTATACTGCCCAGAGGTAAAGATATTACCACATGTAATGGGATAATAAGACATAATATTGGAGAGAGAGGGGTTATAAAGATTGCCCTGAGGGTCGCGAGCAGTTCCTTGAAAACTACACCCAAACAAGCTTAATGAATCTCTCCCAAATGGGTCAGCAGGGGTATCACAGAGCAAATCCCCTCTGGTAGAGCAATTGGCACCTTGCAAGGGATTTCGTGTTACGTATTCTCGCTCAGTAAGGTTGGAAGAAGTACTATTTTGAAAAGTATGAAGTAAGTTGAAATAATGGCCTAGCTCGTGAGGGAGGGTGCGCGAATCGGTGGCATTGCTGATTCGTACAAATACTCTATTTGTCACGCTCAAGGTACTAGGCATATAAGCATATCCTGAAACCTCTAAAGAACCGAACAGGATGCTATTAGGAAAATACACATTGATGGCATTGTTGACATCGTTGACTGCACAAAGGCTGGTCTCATTGTTTGTGTTAAACTCAAAAAAAGTGTCGCTATTTATATAATTGACTGAGCCACAGAAATAAAATTGAATTCCAGAGCCTACATTGATAAAATAACTATTAGCTTGATTGAGAGCTTTGTTTAAATCGGCAAGGCTGAGACCTCCAGTCCCATTAGAACGGGTCAAGATGTGGGCTTTGATAGGGATGTACTGTATGGTATGATTGGCGGTCTGAAAATCTTTTACAAATTGTTGTTTGAGCTTGAAAACAATTTTTTCTCTCTCTAAAATACTTTCTTGAGACTCATGTGGAACTCCACATGGTAATATTTGACTCTTAGCCTCTTGTGGAGTCAGAATCCCCAAAATGGCTATTAACATTAGCCAAAGATAGTACCTTAAATGTCTTGCCATACCCCTACACTGTTACTGGATAAATGAGAATTTGTTGAACTGAGAACTGGGTTAGGTGTTTTTGTCCAACTTATTTCTGTCTTCAATCTCCTCTTTGATTTACTGGATTGTCTTTTCGATATAGACAACTAAGTATCAAGAAAAGTGATGTGTTATGTAGGGTATGCAGATGCTTTGCTCAATTACCGTGCCAAAAATGAGATAAGAAGAAATTTGAGATTATAATCAAATTTTTAGTGTAGAAAACGTTGGTTTTCCTTAAATGAAAAATAGGGTATAGTTTTAGAGCGTAGCAATATAATCGCGTCCAAGCATACGCATCTGACGGGCTATTTGCTGGGTACGCTTCTGCACATAATTGGAAGGATTTTTGGCAGAAAATCGAAGCGGGCTAGGCAATACCGCTGCAATCCGAGCGGCTTCGGTGCGAGTGAGGGCAGAGGCAGGTTTATTAAAAAAACGTTGGGCTGCCGCTTCATACCCAAATGTCATTTTGCCAGTTTCGGCTACATTGAGATAAACTTCTAAGATGCGTTTTTTACCCCAAATGACCTCAATCAATACTGTAAAATAAGCTTCTAGGCCTTTCCGAATATAGCTACGTCCTTGCCACAAAAACACATTTTTGGCGACTTGTTGGGAGATAGTACTCGCTCCTCTGATTTTTTTTCCTTTGAGGTTGTATCTAAACGCATTGTTCATAGACTTAAAATCAAATCCCCAATGCTCAGGAAAAAGCTGGTCTTCGGAAGAAACAACCGACAAAGGCGCTTCTTTTGACATCTCGTCGAACGAAGTCCAATCAGAATAAATTTTACTATCACGGCCATCGGCGATTGCTTCTATTTTGCGCGCTATCATGAGGGGAGTGACCCAAACAGGCACAAATTTGAGAACCGTTACCCAAATGACTGACCCAATAAAAAAGTAAAGGATACCTTTCAACACAATACGAGTTACTACTGATTTCCAACTACGAGTGGGAGTGGATTTGGGAGAAGCAGGAGGAGTAGTGCGAATTCGATTGACAGCCATATCAGAGGGTTAGAGCGGGGTTTTAGTATTTAGAAATACAAAAATCGAAAAAAAAGGGAGAATCTTTCAAACCAAAAACAAGTCGGCAGCAATACGGTCGGCAAAAAGTCTTCCTGTACGAGTAAGAAAGAGTTTATTGTTTTCTACGTAAAGCCATGCTTTTTCAACAAACGACTTAAGGTAATGTTTTTGTACTTCTAGTAAGTTTATTCCCGAAATTTCCTGAATAATCCCCAAATCACACCCCCAAATCGTGCGTAGACTTGTCAGAATATAATCATTTACTTGGTCAAAGGGGGTAAGTACTTCTATTTCGAAATTGAGCGATTTTGCTTCTAATGATTTGAGATACTTTATGTTATTAGAGATGTTGTATTGGCGAGTGCTACCATTGAAAGAATGAGCGCTTGGTCCTATTCCTAGGTAGGGGCGGCGCTTCCAATAGCTACTGTTGTGGATAGCGTATTGATGATTTCGAGCAAAGTTTGAAATTTCGTATTGCTCAAAATGATGATTTTCTAAATATGCTACCATCATCTCAAAATGACGCGCTGATAGTTCTTCTTCTACTGCTTTGATTTTGCCTTTTCTTAACCAATTTCCCAAGGCTGTTTGAGGTTCGATAGTCAGATTGTAAGCTGAAATATGGGGAGTATTGAGTCCCACAGCCATTTCCAAATCCTTTTCCCACAGACGAACGTCGTCACTATCAGTGGAAGAAGAAATGCCTAACTGTTTTTGACTCATACCATAAATCAAATCGATAGTCAGGTTGTCGAAACCACAGTCTTGTGCTAGCTTGACACTTGAAGAAGATTGTGAGGCAGTATGAGCACGGTTCATAAATTGTAAATAAGGCTCATGAAAGGACTGTAGCCCAATACTAAGCCTATTTACGAAGGGTTTCAATGACATTAGTTTTTCATAACTCAAATCATCAGGATTAGCTTCAAGCGTAATCTCGGCATCAGTTTCTATCTGAAAATAAAGGTGAATAGTCTCAAAAATTTTCCCTAATTCTTCGGTAGTAAGCAAAGAAGGAGTACCACCACCAAAGTAAATGGTTTGGAGGGTATTGTGCGGTAAATAATCTTTTTGAAGCGCAATTTCATGACAAATAGCAGCCACCAAATCACTCTTTAACTTTAGGTTTGTACTAAAATGAAAGTCACAATAGTGACAAGCTTGTTTACAAAAAGGAATATGAATGTATAAGTGCATACTGCAAAGTTACGCAAATGACCCCTCCCTAAAGTACGGTAAACTCTACACGACGATTTTTTTTCTTGTTTTCTTCGCTCGTATTAGGTGCGATAGGGTCGAGGCTCCCTCTTCCTACGCTCTGCAAACGCTCTCTAGTGATTCCTTTTTGAATCAAATACGCTTCTACCGATTGGCAACGCTCTTTGGAAAGTTTTACATTCAAATCAAAATCGCCGACATTGTCGGTATGGCCTTTGATTTCGATACGAATCGAAGGATTTTGGTTCATTACTTCTGCAAGGGCGTCTAATTCTGGATAAGAATCGGTACGTAAAACGGGGCTACTTTGGTCAAAATAAATGTTTTTGAGGATAATTGCCTTTCCTTTTTCAATCTTACCAAAGGTCTTGGATTCGATGACCGTAGGACTACTAGCTACCGAAGAAGCAGGAGGAGGAGTTTGTACAACTTTGGGTATTAAAACAAAAGTTTTCTCCAACTCTCCGTCCGAAATCCATTTGAGGGTTTCGATGCGGGTATTGAAGTCTTCAAACCCATCTGCTTTGATTTGCAACGCGTATTGTTTGGTAGGCTGTAATGAATATTTGAATTTACCATTGGCCGCTGATACAGCTACTTCGGCTTTGGTTTGCAAATCTATTACTTTGAATTGTGCTTTGGCCACGGTACCACGGTCTTTGCGAGATACCACTCCAAAATCAAAATCATAGGTAGACCTTGGCACGCGCAAGGTAAGACTTGTACGATTGATGAGCGAATCCACAAAAGCAAAAGCAATCGGTTTTTGGTCAATTCCTTCGCCTAATAGTTTTAGTTCAAAGCGTTCACCTTCCGTTCCTTTCACAAAAAACGGAGTAGGTCGCTCAGTGGGCTTGCCGTTGATGGTCGCTTTGAGGTTAAGTTCTTCGCCCGTATAAGCATCCAATACAATAAGTTTTAGCTCCTTTTCTTTTTTCTTGATAGGTACAAGCTTAAATTGTACGATGGTTTGGTGCTGCAAATCCTTGAGGGTTTGGGTAGCCGTCTGAAACCCTTCTGCTACGCATTCTACAGTATAATTAGCCTTGGAGGGTAGTTTGGCAGTAACTTTCCCTGCTGCATCAGCGGTAAGTTCTAATACGCGTTTTCCAGAGGCATCCAAGACATAAATACGAGCAGAAGCAATGGGTTGGGCATTTTCGATGTTGTAAGCTTCGGCGGTGATAAAATACTCATCCGATACAAGACGAAGCTCTAAATCATAGATTTTGTTGCCCTCGGCGGGAAGCTCAACTTGCAAAGTTTTAGACAAGGGGAAATAGCCATTGCTTTCGCCGGTGATTTGGAAATTGTCATTTGAAGTAAGAGGGACTTGCGCTTTTCCATTGCTGACTTGAAGGGGCGTTTCTTTGCCTGTGGCTGACTTAACACGAGCTACTCCACTCAAAGGCTGATTGGTTTGTGCATCCACCATTACGATATTGAGTACACTAGGTAAGTTTTTGGCAAGTTTTACCGTCACACGTTTATCTTGTGTCAATGTAGGAATAGCGGCACTAAAAGGCAGAAAGCCAGCGGCTTGTACAGTAAGTCCAAATTCATCCCCTTCTTTGACTTTGATATAAAACTCATTGTTTAAAATTTCGGATTTCAAGGAAGTTGGTTTGCCTTCTTTGTCTTTCAAAATTACTTGAGGATTGGCAATGAGTTCGTTGGTCTCTTTATCTACAATCCGCAATATCAGGGCGTATTCGACAATCAACTTGCTATCATCGGGTTTTTGTCCTTCGGCAGATACTTTTACGGATTGAGTAGAAGGCGAATCGGCCACCAGCTCTACTTCTTCCAACGCCTTGGGCTTAGTAGTAGCGGGTGGCGGGGTAGGAGAGGGAGAAGGAGCATTGGTAGCTAGTACGGGCGTTTCTTCTTTCTTTTCAGTGGGTGGAGTATCTAGCTCTACAATCGCTACCGTAGGTCTAGAAGGATTTGCGGAAGAACTAGAGGTTTTGTTGGTAGCAAGAGAGGGGGTATTAGCTGCTGTACTTGGTAACTTTTGAAGCAAAAAATCGCGGGAAATCACCTCGCAGTTTTTGTAAAAATCTTTGGTGATAAGGATGTTTTTAGTGAAAAATTCCGCAAGATTGACCGAAAGTTCGTATTCGCCCGTAACAGGAACAAGCGCCGTAAAACGCCCGTCGGAGGGATTGTTTTCCAATACCGCCACCGACTGCCCCGAGGCCACATCTTTGACCACGATAGTGGCCGCAATAGGAGCTTTAGTTAGCGAATCCACAACATAGCCTTGTACGGTGGCAATCTTAAACGGACGTAGTTCGTCGGGAACGGGAGTCGTAAAAATATCGCCATTACTTACAAAATACATCAAATCGCCGCAAGGGCTTATGGCCACAAACAAGTCAGATTTTTTGGTATTGACAAATTCCAAAGGTTGTGGTTCTGACCAGTTGCCGTTGTCTTGCAATACTGATTTATAAAGGTCAAAATCTCCTTTGCCCGATTTTTTGATGGAGGAAAACACCAACGTGCGGCTATCGGCCATGATGCGAGGGGCTTTTTCGCAGTCCAAATTGACCGGTGGAGGAAGCTCAAAAGGTGGTTTCCATTTGCCATTTCGGCCTTTTTCTGATACCATGATACGGTAACATTGCTTACCATTGACATTTTTTCCAACATCCTCACGGGTAAAATATAGGCGTTTGCCATCAGGTGATACACTCGGGAAGCCTTCATAGCCGTCGGTATTGATAGTGGAGCCAATATTGATAGGCTTGCTCCAGCCGTTTTTTTCGCGTACTGAGTAGTAAATATCTTCTCGACCGTAGCCACTTTTACCAAAGTTGGCAAAAAAGAATAGCGTATTACCATCATAGCTTATGCTGGGGCCGCCCATAACGGGTGTCATCATTTCGCGGGCGTATTCGTTGATAGGGGCAATATGGTTGGGTTGCATCCATTCGCCCGATGGATGAAGTTTTACCTCATATATTCCAAAAAAGTTGGCCTCATATTCATCAAGTATTTTATCGGAACGCCCATCCGAATTGATTTGAGGGACTTTTTTGGCGGCATTCACAAACAGCCCGTATTTGTCAGACTGAAAAATGAGCGTCCGCCCGTCGGCACTGATAGAGGGAGCGTATTCGATATGTTCGGTTTCATTGATGGGGCTAGGGAGGCGTTTTCGCCCTTGTCCCCACATCAAAAACGGTAATAATAGTAACAGTAATAATCTCATGCTCAATTAAGGCTTATTAATAAATCTGAGGAGTATACCTGAGCCATTGGTGCTGAGTTGAGGCTCAACGGTGGCTTCGTATCGCAGCGAACCCAATGTTTTTTGAAGTACTGGCAACAATTCAGCCTTGAGATTTTCGGCTTTAGAACCTGCAAATACCACATTCAAGGTGGCAGAAGGATGTTCGTTAAGCCAGTTTTTGATAGCGGTCAAATCAGGTACTTCGTTGGCAGAGGTCGTCAGGAGCTGGGTCGATAAGGTTTTTAGTGAATTATTGAGTGTAACACTAAGAGCAGGGTCGGATTTAAAAAATACCTTAGGCAAACAGCCATCTAAGGCTTTCCATCCAGCCTCATCGGGGCATTGGTCGGCATTGTCGGCTAGGCCGTCATTGTCTTTATCAGGACAGCCGCCATGTTCAGAGGAGCCTTTTTGGTCAGGACAGCGGTCGTCTTTGTCGGCGATACCATCGCCGTCAGAGTCGGGGCAGCCACGCAAGAGTTTAGAGCCTTTCACATCGGGGCATTCGTCTTCTTTGTCCATGAGACCATCACCGTCGGTATCAGGACACCCACCAAACTCCGCTAGACCAGCTTTATCGGGGCAAGCATCTTCGCTATCGGCGATACCGTCGTTATCGGTGTCGGGGCAGCCGTTGAATTTTTGTGGGCCAGCGGCGTTGGGGCAAGCATCATTTTTATCAAAAATACCATCTCCGTCCGAGTCAGGACATCCATTGGTTTCTTTGGGACCGGCGTGTTCGGGACATTGGTCATCAGCGTCTTTGATACCGTCGCCATCACGGTCGGGGCAGCCTTTGAAAGTCCAAAGTCCGGCTAAGTCGGGACATTCATCTCGTTTATTTGAGACTGCATCTCCATCGGAATCCTTTATTTTTTTTGCCCAACCCTGAATCGAAAAGCCTGCATAAACCGTAGGCGCGGGGCTTTTGCTGCCAAAAAGAGAATTGATACTTTCGGTGCCAAAAAACAACCCTCCTAATTTAACATGAATCCCTACGGCCCATTGTTTGGTATCTCTCCAGTAGCTGACAGGCATCGAAAATTCGGCTCCGTCTTTTTCAATTCGAGGGGTAAGCGCCGCTAGTAGAAAAGGATTATAGGCGTTTGCTGTTTTTTTTGCACTATTTACCAAAGCATTAAGGTACCAGCCCTTTTTGCCTAGGCGCACGTCCACATTGGCAGTAAAGATACTAGGGAGTTTACGGGAAAGATTGTCGCGTGTTTGGGCTGTCCCGTCGGTAAGAAGAAGTCCCCTTAGATCTTTGACCAAATTTTCTTCACCAAATTTAGCGGGTACGATATGATTATTGAAAGTGGCGTCACGAGCTTGTAAAGCTTTGTAAGAAAGAGAACCATTGTCGAGTAATGATAACCCAACTCTCACTAAATATTTGTTTTCGGTGACATCATAAAGTTCTTTCCCGTCCATTTTATAAAGATAATTTTCGGTATCAGGGATAAAATCGTAAATAACACCTACGTCAAAAGCGCCTCCTCCGTTGGCTTTGGGAATTATTTGGGACCATTCAAACGACTGATTGAAACCCGATGATGCCCCACGAATATTTCCCGCAAAACCGCTGCTTCCGATATTTCCGTTGGCGTTTAGACCGTCATAAAATACCCCACCAAGAAGTTTGTAAGTAGCTCCTGCTCTGATGCGGTGATTTTTGTGGGAAAATACCGGCAGTGCATACGACAAGGCAACTTCATTGAAAGCTTCCGTTTCCCAAATGCTATTGATGGGGTTGGCACTCTCAGAAGCACCAATTTTAAGGCTAGCAGCGCGATAGCGCGTAGTGATTCCAAAGGCGTGAGAATTAGGCAATTGAAGCATAAAGCCCGGCCCTCTTACATCCGTATAAGTGGGTGCCCAAGTTTGTTTATTGAGTTTTAGGGATGTTCCCGAAAAAAGCACATAGTCGCTTGGATAGTCTACTTCCTTTACTCCACCGCGTGTATAAATAGAGGCTAGGTTGACTTGCCATCCAATCCGCGAATCGCTCAAGGAGGCGGGGTTTAAATAACTCCCTTGGAGACCGGCGTAGTTGTTGAACTGCCAAGCGCCTACTTGCGAAAAACCTAAATGTGAAGATAATAAAGCGATTCCGCCTAATAATAGATGTTTGAATTTCATACTACTAACAAAAAGGTATATTTTGACCTCAAGTTAGCAAAAATGAAATAGATGTACTTAAAAAATTATCTAGCGGTGGAGTCAAACAAACGCCTGAGGATAGAGGCGTTTGCTTTCGGCTCTAAGATGTTCGTATACTTCGACTGAAGCCCAAATGAATATAAAACTAAAGACGAGGAATACAGTAGCCCATGTAGCAAAAGCTTCTTTTGTAAGATTGTTTTGCCAATACTCTCCCAAAAGTAGATTTAAAAAAGAGGGTATTTGGCCACAAAAAATGAGGGCTTGAGGGGGTCTAGTTAGGAGTAGTTGGTACTTTAATTGGCGACGACGCCAAAAGCTAAAAAAGATATACAATGAGCCTAGCACCAATACTCCTACCACAACCCATCGGATATGGGCGAACAATCCCCCCTTGGCTATACCCCACCATAATACCAAGCCTAAGATAACAGTAAAGACGGCTTTGGGCCATTGGAAAAAACTTAAAAATGCCTGCCAGATTAATCGCGATTGCCGCTCATACACACTTGCTTCTGCCCTTTGAAGAAAATAATCAAAACCCCAACGGCCAAATTTTATTGAACTTTGTTCTAGGGCAGCATGAAAAGAAATGGCCTTATTTTGGTTCAAAATATCCTCAATATCAGACGCCAAATGATCAACAAGTTCGATTTGAACATCTAGTGGTTTGACTCCTTTCTTTTGAACAAATTGAAACAAAGAATCAATTTCTGGGAGAGTAAGTTCGCGGCGCATATACATTTAGGCAAAAGCCTGAGGATAGAGGCGTTGTTGCTCTTTGAGGAAATGTAAGTCTGTTTCATGACTAGCCCAAGATGAAATCCAAGCGAGTCCAAAGGAGATGAGAATTACAGGCTCGGGAAGTGTGATTTCTTCTGAAAAATAGTAGAAATATTGTAGCATAATCGGACTTTGGATAAAGGAAATGGGGTTGCCTCCATACAAAACCCTAGGCGTCAACGAGATTTTGGGCTGATGTTTAAACAAGTGATAAATCTTGTAGATAATCCAGCCACAAGATAAAATGAGATTGGCAAGAATGACATTGGAAATCCCAAACCTAGCACAGCACGCCCAAATAAATCCGATTAAAGCAAGCGTAAAAACAATGCGAGGCAGCTTCCAAAACAGTTTAAAATAATTCCACCACAGCTTACGCCCACGCCTTGCTAGAGCGGCTTGGGTTTTTTCAACCACTTCGGTAAACCCAAAAATTCCAAAACGGGTATAGACTTTTTCCAACGCTTGTTCGAGGGGAAGGGAGGGATATTGTAGCCATTGTTGCTCAATTTCGGAAGCCAAATGATCTACCAGCTCCACTTGAAGGTCATAATAGGTAACTCCTTTGCGTTTTACAAACGCAAATAAAGTTTCGATTTCTGCGGAAGTTAGGTTTCGGTTCATGTAGGTTTTAGGCAAAAGCTTGAGGATAAGTACGGCGGCTATACTTGTAAAGCTCTTCTGATGCTTGTATACGGGACCATACGATAAGAATCCATAAGGTGATTAAGAATGAGGCAATTAATGGATAAAAAGCTCCGTCAAACAAACAGTACTTTATGGCAATTCTTGGTACAAAAATATAATAGGCCACCGAGGCTATTCCAGAGCTAAAAAAACGATTGAAGGAGAGGGTATAGCGCATCTTTATTTTTCGGTAGAAAAGAATACCTGAATAAAGTACTGCCGCTAAGAGTACAAAGAGTGAGTAATCATAAATAAAAAATGCCACACCTTTTACATAAAATAAACCATACAAAACCCCTGTCAAAGTGCAGGTGAAAAAGAGGTTTGGAAGCCTGAAAAAAGCCTTAAACGCCATCCACCACAATCGACGATATAATCTTTTGGCTTGTTTTTCTTTTTCACTAACAATGGGTTTGAAATCTTTCTTTTTAAGCTTTTTTAAAGACTCTGCTATGGCCGTATCAGCTGAATCTTCATTATCTATTACTAGGTTTTCCTCAATTTTTGTAGCAATGTGGTCTACGATTTCTATTTGGACATCCAAATATTTTACACCTTTTTTCTGTACAAAGGCATACAATTGATTTATCTGAGGCTTTGTTAACTGCGGTTTCATATACTTAGCATTTTTAGATATTTATCTCGCCCGTACTTTCTTATCTTTTCATAAGATTCAACAAATGCCCCTATAAATATCAAAATAAGGGTATAAATAAGGGCTAATAGTAGTGTATGTTGTTTTTGGTATTTTTCGGCGTAGTTTGTAAAAACTATTAGTATCTGTGGAAATTGTGTGAAGAGAGGAAACCATCCCAAAATATGTGTTGTACAAAGTTTGTGGTACTGCACATGATTGCGCCAACCTACAAACCCGCAATAGGCTATTGTTAAACCCATACTCCAACCAAAAATGTGATTTTTAAATACCACCATACCCACAGGTGTAGCCGCTTTTAGCATCGAATAAATAACTCCTAGCAATACAATGGCAAAAACTACTCTCGGCCATTTAAAGAAATCAAAAATACTTTTTCGGAAATAACGGTTATACTGCCTAGTGACTTGCTGGAGTTTTTCGTGCACTAATGGAGATAAATTATCAAAGCTTGCGAGAGTTGAATCAAAAACTTCTTGAAATGAGCGCTCGGGAAATAAAATGAGTTGCTCTTCGATGGCAGAAGCGATGTGATCTACAATTTCTACCTGTACATCATAAAAGTCAACGCCCATGTTTTCAACATAGCTTTGAATACGACTAACATCCGTGTAAGTAAGCTCTCTTTTCATGTTTATCCCAAAGAAAGTTTAGGATTCAACAATAGCTGCATGTGTTTTACAAAATCCGATAATTCGGACAAACGGCTATTGGTTTCGGTTTGGCCTTTTTCAGTGAGTGAATAATACTTACGAGGGCGATTTCCGATATGTTCAATACTGACCGTGACAAGGCCATCAGCTTCTAGTTTGTGAAGGGCAGGATACAAGGCTCCTTCATTGATGATAAGCTCGCCGTTGGTTTGCTCTTTCACCTTTTGTGTCATTTCATAGCCATACATACGCTTATTTTCTTCTAACAATTTTAGAATAATGAGCGAGAGGCTTCCTTTGTATAGTTGTGAGTTGTTCATAATGCAAATATACCTCAGATTTTGATGCATCAAAATCTGAGGTATATTTATTTTTCCTAAAATTTTATTCAGGATTAGAAGAAGGCGATTGCTTAGGGGCTTTCCGCCGTTTGCGGAGCGCGTCGCTGAGGAGGTATTCTATCTGACCATTTGTACTTCTAAACTCTTCTTGAGCCCACAGTTCAAGCTCTTTCAACATCTCGGGGCTGATTCTGAGTACAAACGCTTTTTTTTCACTAGCCATCTTAAACCTTTATCAAGGGTGATTGAGAAGCAAAAATGTCAGAAAAGCTCTTTTTTTCAAAAGAAACTTTTCTGACCATCACGCTATTATACGAAAGATTAATTGTAGAGGGTGCCCGCGTTGACTACGGGACTGACGGATTTCTCGCCACAAAGAACTACCAGCAAGTTGCTGACCATAGCGGCTTTGCGCTCTTCGTCGAGATGTACAATTTCTTTTTCGGAGAGTTTGGCCAAGGCCATTTCTACCATGCCTACGGCGCCGTCCACGATTTGTTTGCGGGCTGCTACCACGGCCGAAGCTTGCTGACGTTGAAGCATAGCCCCGGCGATTTCGGGTGAGTAGGCCAAGTGGCTAATGCGAGCTTCTAGTACGGCTACGCCCGCACGTTCGAGGCGTTCGTTGAGCTCTTGTTCGAGCATCTCATTGATTTTTCCGGAGCCATCGCGCAAAGTGATCGTAGCATCTTCGTCTTCGATAGTATCGTAGCAGTACATACCCGCTAATTTTCTTACGGCGGCTTCCGACTGTATTTCGACGAATTTTTGGTAGTCATCTACTTCAAAAACGGCTTTGGCGGTATCTTCAACGTTCCAGACCACTACGGCAGCGATTTCGATAGGGTTGCCCATTTTGTCGTTCACTTTCAATTTTTGGCCGTTGAGATTACGAGCACGGAGGCTTATTTTTCGGCGGCGATAGAGGGGATTGACCCATCGCAATCCATTTTGCTTCATGGTACCGATGTACTCTCCAAAAAAAGTAGCAACGGCGGCTTCGTTGGGGTTGATAACGGTAAGACCTGCTGTCATGATGACCCCTGCAATAAAAGTAAGGGCGGCTAATGCACCAGCATTGCTAGAGGCAAACATGCCCCCAAAAAGCCAAAGCAATATGCCTAAAACAACAAATACATAACCAGAGGCGGAGGTAAGTTCTTTTTCTTTCATGCGAGTATATTGATATTAAAATAATATCACAATGATACGAAATTTGTTTGGCTATCCTCTTGAATGATTTACGAAAGGTAGTTGGACAGTATGAATGGATGAAAGAAGTTTTTTTAGGCTATACGGGCTAAAAGTTCGGATATATTGAGACCGAATTCGGCTTCTAAAGCAGTGGCAAAGCTGAGATTGTCTTTATCAAAAGTAAGTTTTTCTAGGAAGAGGGTTTCATCTCCGCATAATTCTCGGAGGATTTTGATGCGCTGAAGATGCTTTTGGCAATCTTGATGCCATTCATAACTATCCCATTTTAGAAATTTTACTAGATTTTTAGCTTCAATATCATGGGGGTTTGTAGCCTGAAAAACGCCTATTTCACTTTGGTAAGTAATACGAGCAGATAAATCGAGAGCAGAAGGAGATAGAATAGGGAGAAAAGGTTCAATATGCTTCGGCTTTTGAGAATTAAATCTTGGTAAGACGGCGTACCAATTAAAGTAATTGTCTTGCGATGTTTCTTTTAAGCGTGGGTCAAAATGCTCAATATGTGTTTCGTCGGTTGATTTAACAAAACGTTCGGAATAAGCACAAAATCCTTGCTGTTCCTTCAGAAGTTGTTTGCGGATAGGAAGTCTATCACTGACCTTATTGTAGCTTAGTTCGGACTGAGCCAGCGGAGAATCGGGGTATTTTCTAAGATAACGCATTGGAGAAATTATATTCGTTTCCGATTTTCATGAATTCATCCAACAATTTACTTTTTTCATCAGGGTTATTGGTTAGCCGAATGAGTGTACGGAGTTCGATATAGCGTTCCCATTTTTTTACGCCTTCCTTCCCTAATAAACTACGTACGCCAAAATCTTTGGATAGAATATCGTTTGGGTCATCGCCAATAGGTACACTTCCTCGCCTTACTTGAACATAACCTTCTTCAACGAATTCTAAAATAAAACGTTCGTATGACTCAAATTGAGCAGCTATAATGGGGTTGTGGGTTGCAATGAAGGTTTGGGTATTTTGGATAATACTTTGGTAAATGTCTACTAAATCGTATAGAAAATCTGGGAAAAGGCTATTTTCTGGTTCGTCAATCAGTAAAATACCTCGTTGTATGTTTCGATTAAAATATAAGGAATAAATATGACCGATCTTGAATATAAAATTACGGATGCCCGTACTTAGGTCTCGGTAGTTGATGTATTTGTTGGTTCCTTTTAGTTTTATGTAAGCTTTAAGATTGTCGGTTAGTTGAATAGGATTTTGAGCACTAGAAGTGTCAAATTCTAGCCCACTTTTTGAAAGTATTGCGTCCCAAATGATGGCAATTTCATTCAAAATATTGGGGTTTTTCTGGTCAAATTTTGCCTTTACGTTTCTTACGATTTGATTTTGATTCTCTTCTAAATTTTGAAAAGACTGAAAGTCACTCTCTCTCTTTTTGAGATAGTATATGAGAGTTCTCCAAAAATCAGAAATCGTTTCGTTTGAAACAACATGATGAGTGGGGAAATGATGAAACATTTTAAGTGCTTCATCCACATTGGTAGTAGGTACATCTGAAAGCTGTATAAACTGATTACTCTCTGTCTCAGAAGGAATATATATATGTAAATCTGGTTGATTTTGTTCGATTGTAGTTTTGTCGACTAGATAGTTATTAAAAGGATAACTGATTACATTTGAATTATAGATAAGCATTTCGGGAGCTTCTATGTGACTAACTATTTTAGTTTGCCAATCAGGAATCGTTTCTATCTCTATATTAAATACAAATCTATTTCCTTTGTATAGTACCAACCAAAGTGGTTGTGCTTCAACTGAGATTGTTTTACAAAAAAGCAATTCTTCGCTTGTAGAGGAGGGATTGAATAAGGTATCTATAATTTTTAAGAGCTTCGTCTTGCCGGTTCCGTTACTTCCTATGAAGCACACCTTCTCTAAAGGCTTACCCGTCTCTGGATGTGTCAGGTCTAGCTCAAAATCTTTGAATTGGTGAAAATCTTTGATAATGATTTTGGAGATTTTCATGTATCTACTGGGTTTTAGAGTCTTTTACCTAATTTTGCGTACTAATTGTCGGAAGGCAAAGTTACAAATAACATGTAACGGACAATAAATAATAAATAAATGCTAAGCGAACAGGAATTATTGCGCCGACAAAAGCGCGAAGAATTGATGAAAATGGGGATAGACCCCTATCCAGCCGAGATGTTTGAGGTCAATGTTACGGCGGCTGATATTCATAAAAACTACGAAAACGATAAGCTTAACTATAAAAGTGTCGCCATTGCAGGGCGTTTGATGAGTTTTCGTATCATGGGAAGTGCTTCTTTTGTAGAGTTACAAGACAGCACAGGGCGTATTCAGTTGTATTTCCGCCGTGATGATTTGTGCCCCGGAGATGACAAAACCCTTTACAATACGGTTTTTAAGAAACTCCTTTATATTTGCGACATTATCGGCGTAAAAGGGTATGTATTTACAACCCAAACGGGCGAAGTATCGATTCATGTTCAAGAGTTTAAGATTCTCAATAAGTCTTTGAAGCCTCTACCCGTAGTAAAAGAGGCCGATGGAAAAACCTACGACGGCTTTACTGACCCCGAACTGCGCTATCGTCAGCGGTATGTGGATTTGATTGTGAACCCCCACGTGAAAGATATTTTTGTGAAGCGGGCCAAAATCATCAGCACCATGCGCCGTATTTTTGATGATAAAGGCTGGCTCGAAGTAGAAACGCCCATTTTGCAGCCAATTCACGGGGGTGCAACGGCACGTCCTTTCAAAACCCACCACAATA
>VFQN01003734.1_pt1 | contig 21169 bp, 20 predicted proteins | sample 3512371 | NCBI WGS metagenome assembly VFQN01 (sample SAMN10412370, study PRJNA504923) | tailings metagenome | isolation source: Replicate 2 from Balatoc abandoned mine | place: Philippines: Itogon, Benguet | collected 2017-08-28
AGCTCGCCAACGTCACGAAGGCCAACGTCCTCGCCGTCGTGAAGAGGCTGTCGGAGCTGGACCCCATCCTCTCCCGGTGCGTCCGGTCGGGAGAGCTGAAGGTCGTGGGCGCGGTCTACAACCTGGCGACCGGAAACGTCGAGATGGTCCGCTGACCGAGCCGGAGCCGCCCAACACCCCTGAACTGCTGCACGTGCGGCCGGAGCACCCGTGAGCACCACCCTGAGCAGCCCCCCGACCGCCCCGCCACGACCGGCCGACCCGGTCCCGCTGCCGGTCCTTGTCGTGTTCCGCGGGATCGGCCAAATCTGGTTCCAGGAGCACGCCGTGACGGGCGCGCTGTTCGCCCTGGGCATCGCGATCTGCTTCCCGGTCCAGGCGGCCGGCATCGTCGTCGGCTCCGCCATCGGGTGCGGGCTGGCCCGGGCGCTGAAGTACGACACGGGCGAGGTTCTCGCTGGGATTTACGGGTTCAACCCCGCCCTCGTCGGCACCGCGACCTTCTTCTTCTTCGCGCCCTCCGCCGCGAGCGCCGGGCTGATGGTCGCGGGGTGCGTCGTCGCGACCGTCCTGACCCGGGTCATGCGCGGGTACGTGCCGTTCCCCACGTACACCGCGCCGTTCGTCGTCACCACCTGGGTGCTGTTCCTGCTCGGCAACGCGATGGGCGTCGCCCGCGCGGACGCGGGGGCGAACCTGGTGCCGACGCCCGCCGTCAGCCCCGGCGTTGAGGCGATCCTGCACGGCATCGGGCAGGTCATGTTCCAGGCCAGCATCTGGACGGGCCTGCTGTTCCTGGCGGGTGTCGCGGTCAGCAACCGGGAGCACGCCGGGTGGGTGCTGGTCGCCGCCGTGCTTGGCACGGTCGTGGTGAGCTACCACCTCGACTCGGCGGAGCGGGCGCTCGACCCCGAACGGCTGATCGAGCGCGACCAGTTCGAGAACGTGCGGCTCGGGCTGTACGGCTACAACGCGACGCTCGCGGCGGTCGCCCTCTCCCTGTGGCGGCGCACGCTGATCGCCCCGCTGCTGGGTGTCGTGCTGTCGGTGCCGCTCACGGAGCTCGTCCCGCGGGTCGGGCTGCCGGCCCTGACGGCCCCGTTCGTCCTGGCGACGTGGGTCGTACTCGCCCTCGGTTGGCTGGAAGGGAAACTGCTCGGCGCGAAGCCCGCGGCGGCGTGACGCGCCCCCGACGGCCCGTGTGACACACCCCAGACCCCGGAGACCGGCGTATGAACCTCTCGCCGCAGGAGCGCGACAAGCTGCTGATCTACGTGGCCGCGCAGGTGGCCCGCGACCGCAAGAAGCGCGGCCTGAAGCTCAACCTCCCCGAGGCCCAGGCTCTGATCACGGCCGAGCTGATGGAGATGGCCCGCGACGGCAAGACCGTCGCCGAGATCATGAGCGCGGGCCGCGAGATCCTGAAGAAGACCGACGTCATGGAGGGCGTCGCCGAGTTGATCGGCATGATCCAGGTCGAGCCGACCTTCCCGGACGGCAGCAAACTGGTCACCGTCCACGAACCGATCCGCTGACCCGCACCGACCCACACCCCCACCCAGAGGCCGAACATGACGCCGGGCGAGTACATCCTGGACGGGCCGGACCTCGAGCTGAACGCCGGCCGCCCGGTGGTGACGATCAGCGTCACCAACACCGGCGACCGGCCGGTCCAGATCGGCGCGCACTACCACTTCTTCGAGGTCAACAAGGCACTGGTGTTCGACCGGGTGAAGGCGTACGGCACGCGGCTCGACCTGCCGAGCGGCACGTCGGCCCGGTTCGAGCCGGGCGACACCAAGGAGGTGAACCTGATCCCGTACGGCGGGCGGCGGGTGGTGTTCGGGTTCAACGCCCTGGTCAGCGGGCGCCTCGACGACCCGTACACCCGCGAGCAGAGCATCAAGCGGTGCCTCGAGCAGGGGTACGGCCACAAGCCGTCCGACGAGAAGAAGGCGAAGTGACGCGGCGTCCCCGCACACCCATCCCAACCCACCCCGGGGCACCAACCCATGAGCGTCAAGATCACCCGCAAGGCGTACTCGAAGAAGTACGGGCCGACCAAGGGTGACCGCATCCGCCTGGCCGACACCGAGCTCGTGATCGAGATCGAGGAGCACTACGGCGACTACGGCGAGGAGTCGATCTTCGGCGGCGGCAAGTCGATCCGCGACGGGCAGGACCAGTGCTCGCTCGAGGAGCCCATGAACCCGACCCACTGCGACCTCGTCATCACGAACGCGATCGTCATCGACCACTGGGGAATCGTGAAGGGCGACATCGGCATCAAGGCCGGGCGGATCGTGGCCGTCGGCAAGTCGGGCAACCCGCTGACCCAGTGCGGGGTGGACCCGCGGCTGGTGATCGGCCCGGCGACCGACGTGATCGCCGGGGAGGGGAAGATCGTCACCGCCGGCGGCATCGACACGCACATCCACTTCATCTGCCCGCAGCAGATCGAGGTGGCCCTGGCCAGCGGCGTCACCACCCTGATCGGCGGCGGGACCGGGTCGTCCACCGGCACGTGGGCGACCACCTGCACCCCCGGCGCGTGGTACGTCGAGCGGATGCTCCAGGCGTTCGAGGGGCTGCCGATCAACGTCGGCATCATGGGCAAGGGGAACAGCAGCCTGGCGAAGCCGCTGGTGGACATGGTCAACGCCGGGGCGTGCGCGCTGAAGCTGCACGAGGACTGGGGCACCACCCTGTCGTGCATCGACACCAGCCTGTCGGTCGCCGACGACATGGACATCCAGATCGCCATCCACACGGACACGCTGAACGAGTGCGGGTTTCTGGCCGACACCATCAAGGCCATCAACGGGCGGGTGATCCACAGCTTCCACACCGAGGGGGCCGGCGGCGGGCACGCCCCGGACATCATGGCCATCGCCGGCGAGCCGAACGTGCTGCCGGCCAGCACCAACCCGACCCGGCCGTTCACCGTCAACACGATCGACGAGCACCTCGACATGCTGATGGTGTGCCACCACCTGTCGCGGGGCATCCCGGAGGACGTGGCGTTCGCCGAGAGCCGCATCCGGGCCGAGACGATCGGGGCCGAGGACGTGTTCCACGACCGCGGCATCATCAGCATCATGAGCTCCGACTCGCAGGCCATGGGCCGGATCGGCGAGGCCATCCTCCGCACCTGGCAGACGGCCCACAAGATGAAGGTGCAGTTCGGCCCGGCCCCGGGCGACAGCGCCCGCAACGACAACGAGCGGGTCAAGCGGTACGTGGCGAAGTACACCATCAACCCGGCGGTCGCCCACGGCATCGCCGACTACGTCGGGAGCATCGAGGCCGGCAAGCTGGCCGACCTGGTCATCTACGAGCCGGCGTACTTCGGCATCAAGCCGTTCCTGGTCCTCAAGGGCGGGCTCCTCGTCAACGCGCAGATGGGCGACCCCAACGCCAGCATCGCGACCCCGCAGCCGGTCTACATGCGGCCGCAGTTCGCCGCCTACGGCCGGGCGCTGTCGAAGTCGTGCCTGTCGTTCGTCTCCCAGGCCGCGCTCGACCGGGGCGTCGCGGCCGCGTACGGCCTCCAGCGCGAGGTCGTGGCGGTCAAGGGGTGCCGGAAGATCGGCAAGAAGGACATGCGGCGCAACGAGGCGACCCCGAAGATCAAGATCGACCCCGACACGTACCAGGTCACGGTGGACGGCGAGAAGGTCCACAGCGACCCGCTCAAGGCGCTGCCGATGACGCAGCGGTACTTCCTGTTCTGACCGCGGGCGACAGGTGACCCGATGAACGTCCGCCTCCTCCAGATCGCCGACTCCGCCCTCCCGGTCAGTGGGTACACCCACTCCTGGGGGTTGGAGGCGGCCATCGCCCGCGGGAAGGTCCGCGACCCCGAGGGGCTGGAGAACTGGACCCGCCGGTGGCTGAGGACGTCGCTGGGGCCGATGGAGGGCGTGCTCGTCGCCTCGGCCTGCCGCGCCGCCCACGCCGGGAGTGCGGCCGACCTCCGCGCGCTCAACGAGGTGGCGGAGGCGTCCGTCGTGCCGCCCTCGACCCGGCGCGCCAGCCGGGAGATGGGCGAGCAACTCCTCGCGCTGGGGGCGACCTGGGCGTGGTCGGCCCCCAGGCTGGCAGAGTTCGTCACCGGGGAGGCGGCCGGGTGGCACCACCCGGTCGCGTTCGGGCTGCTCGGGGCGGTCGCGGGCGGCGGGCCGGAGGAGGTCCTCACCGCGTACCTGCACCAGTCGGCGCTGGGGGTGATCGCCGCCGGGGTGCGGGCCATCCCGGTCGGTCACACCCACGGCCAGCAGGTGCTCGCCTACCTCCACGACGACATCGGCGAGTTGGCCGCGACACTCGCCGGCCGCGCCCCCGAGACGGCCGGGGCCGGCTGTCCCTTCTACGAGGTCCTCTGCGATGAACAAACTCAGCTGTACGCTCGGATGTTCCGGTCCTGACTCCGCTCCGGTGCCCCGGGCCGTGCGGTACGGCGTCGCCTTCCACCGTGACCCCAACAACCCGCAGCACACCCACGACTACATGGGGGGGGCCGGCCCGGCGCGGTACGCCGGCACCAAACGCAGCGTCTTCACCCTCGGCATCGCCGGGCCGGTGGGGTCCGGCAAGACGGCCCTGACCGAGGTGCTCTGCCGCGCCCTGTGGCCGGAAGTCAACCTGGCGGTCGTCACCAACGACATCTACACGCACGAGGACGCCGAATTCCTCTCCCGCCGCGAGGCGCTGCCGCTCGAGCGGATCGTCGGCGTGCAGACCGGCGGGTGCCCGCACACCGCCATCCGCGACGACGCCAGCGCCAACCTCAGCGCGGTGGCCAACTTCCAGCGGCAGATCCCGGGCCTCGAGATGGTGATCGTCGAGTCCGGGGGCGACAACCTGACGGCGGTGTTCTCGCGCGAGCTGGCCGACCGGTTCATTTTCGTCATCGACGTGGCCGAGGGGGACAAAATCCCCCGCAAGGGAGGGCCGGGCATTTGCAACAGCGACTTGCTGGTCATCAACAAGATCGACCTGGCGCCGCACGTCGGGGCCGACCTGGCGGTGATGCGGCGAGACAGCCTGAGGATGCGGGGCGAGCGGCCGTTCCTGATGACCAGCATCCGGCAGAAGGAGGGCGTGGACGAGGTGATCCACTGGGTGCGGGAACAACACCGGTCGTACGCGAAGCGTTCCTGACGCCCCCCGAGTTCCGCGGCCTCGACTCGACCGAGAACCCGGCCGCCCGCGTCGGCGGCGCGCGGGTCGAGTTGGTGCGCTGCGGCGACGAGACCCGGCTGGGGCACTGCTACCAGCAGATCCCGGTCCGGGTGATGCCGCCGTTCAACTTCGACGGCGAGCCGGCGGCCCTCCTGTACCTCATCACCCTGACGACCGGGCTGCTGGACGGCGACGCCCACCGGATCGAGCTCACGGCCCGGGCCGGCACCCGGGCGGTCGTGACCGGCCAGTCGGCGACCCGGGTTCACCCGGCGCTGGCGAGTTTTGCGACCCAGCAGTGGGGGGTCGAGGTCGAGGAGGATGCGATACTGGTGGTACTCCCCGGCCCCACGATCCCGTACCGCGGCTGCCGCTACTTCCAGCGCGGCCGCGTGGACCTCGCGTCGTCGGCCCGGCTGATCTGGGGCGACATCTGGCTGCCCGGCCGGTACGACCGGGGCGCGCTGTCCGAGCGGTTCCAGTGGGACCGGATCGTTCAGGACTTCGAGGTCCGCCGGGCCGGGCGGCTCGTGTACCGCGACCGCTTCCGGTGGGACGGCCCGTGGACCCGCGAGGATGCCGGCTGGTACTGGGGCGGCGAACTGGCCTGCGGCAGCTTGTTCGTCGGCGGGCCGCTGCCGGACGCGCTGCCCCGGGCGGAGCCGGGGGTGCGCCGCTCCGTATTCCGGCTCGACACCGGCGAGAGCTGCCTGCGGTGGTGCGGCCCGCCGGCGGCCGTCACGGCCGACCTGGTGAGGGTCGCCTTGCGCCTGGCCGCCGTCTGGACGGGCGGCCCGCACGCCCCCACGTGGCTCCTCGCCTCGGACAACCTCGCCCCGAACCACTGGTTCTCCACCGCGGGGATTCCGGCATCGGACGGCCCCGAGGGCATAACGCCGCCCACTGATCGCCACCGCGACTGACGGACAACGCCATGACGCAAGCGGTCCGACTCGGTGTCGCCTGGCTCACGGTGGCGGTGTTCCTCCTGTTCGGCGCGTCGTGGCTCGCCGACCCGATCGCGCCGGCGGCCGCGGGCCTGCTGTTCTTCTGGCTGTTCGCGGTCATGGTGTGGTCCGCGTTCGGCGCCCTCAAGGTCGCGGACGAACTCGCTGAAATCCTGGGCGAACCGCTCGGGTCGCTCGTCCTGACGCTCACCATCATCGGCCTCGAAGGGGTGCTGATCGCCGTCGCCGTCCTGACCAGCGACGCCGGGGCGACGATCGGCCGCGACACGCTCCTCGGCGCCAACATGATCATGATCAACTTCGCCGGCGGCCTGGCCCTGTTCCTGGGCGGGTGGCGCCACCGCGAGCAGACGTACAACTTCCAGGGCACCTCCGCCTACCTCGCCGTCGTCATCACCCTATGCACGCTCGGGTTCATCCTCCCCAACTACACGAAGGCGACCCCCCACGGGAGTGTGACGGCCCTCCAGGCGGTCGGGATCATCGCCGTCACGGTGGGCATCTACGCCACGTTCCTGTTGCTTCAAATCGGGCGGCACAAGCACTTCTTCGTCGAGCCGGACCCGGCGAGTAACGTCAAGGCGGAATCCACCCCCGCGGCGGATGCTGGCTGTGCGCCGCCGAAGCCGGCCGGGGCCGGCGCGGGCAAGGGCGGCGTCGGGCGACTCGCGCTCCTGCTCCTCGCCGGCGTCGTCCCCGTCCTGCTGCTGGGGAAGTTCCTGACCACGATCCTCGACCACGCGAGCCACAAGCTCGGGACGCCGCCGGCGCTCGGCGGGGTGATCATCGCCCTGATCGTCGTCTCGCCCAAGCTGATCTCGGCGATCAAGGCGGGGCTGGCCGACGAGCCGCAGCGCGCGGTCAACCTGGCGATGGGGTCGTGCGCGCCGGCGATGGGCGTGATCCTGCCGATCATCCTCGCCATCGGGCTGGTGACCGGGCAGACGGTCATCATGGGGGTCAGCCCGGCCGAGGTGATCCTGCTCGCGCTGACCCTGGTTCTGGCCGCGCTGACGTTCTCCGGCCCGCGGACGACCCTCCTGGAGGGCGCGGCGCACCTGGCGATCTTCGTCGTCTACATCGTCCTGATGTTCAGCCCGTGATAGTGGGGTGTTCGCGGTTGAATCGCAGCTTTCCCGTCAACCGAGGAGGAGTGACCATGTCGTTCTTCGAGAAGCACGCCCCGAAGTACCGGGACCACAACCGCGACCTCCCGGACCTCAGCCAGTACGACGGGATGAAGGCCCAGGCGGAGGAGGCGGCGCTGCCGTCGGCCTACGCGGAGAAGGAGAGGAAGCGGATCAAGGAGTTGGGGCTGGAGTGCGCCGACTCCATTGAGGACAAGAGCGAGATCAGCTGCTTCCAGCGCGGGAGCACGCCGCACTGGTCGGGCATCAACACGTTCCTGAAGCTGCCGTACCTCGAGGACGTCCGCAAGGTGGGCGAGTACGACGTGGCGTTCGTGGGCGTGCCGTTCGACATCGGCTGCACGTTCCGCTCCGGGACGCGGTTCGGCCCGCAGGGGATCCGGCGGATCTCGGCGCTGTACCAGAAGTACAGCTACGAGCACGCGCTCGACCTGAGCGAAACCCTCAAGATGTGCGACGTCGGCGACATCTTCTGCCCGTCCAACATCACCAAGGGGCACGACCAGATCACCAAGGGCGTCGCGCACATCCTGTCGCAGGGCACCCTGCCGATGATCATGGGCGGGGACCACTCGATCGGGTACCCGACCGCCCGCGGCGTGGCGCAGTGCGTGGACGGCAACGTCGGGATCATCCACCTCGACCGGCACGTGGACACGCAGGAAAAGGACATGGACGAGATCATGCACACGTGCCCGTGGTTCCACGCCACGAACATCAAGAACTGCCCGGCGAAGAACCTCGTCCAGCTGGGCATCGGCGGCTGGCAGGTGCCGCGGGCCGGCGTGAAGGTCGGGCGCGAGCGCGGGACGACGATCCTGACGGTGAACGACATCGAGAAGATCGGCATCGAGAAGACCATCGAGATCGCGCTGGAGGTCGCCTGGAAGGGGGCGAAGGCGGTCTTCCTGTCGCTCGACATCGACGTGGTGGAGGCCGGGTTCGTGCCCGGCACGGGCTGGCCCGAGCCGGGCGGGTTCATGCCCCGCGAGGTGCTCAAGATCCTCGCCGGGGTCGCCAAGGAGGGGATCGCCGGCATGGAGGTCGTGGAGGTGTCGCCGCCCTACGACAGCGCCGACGTCACGTCCCTGCTGGCCGCCCGGTCCATGGTCGACGTGGTCGCGACGATGGCCAAGCACGGCAAACTGGGCGGGAAGTTCAAAATCTGAACGGGTGGGGCATGGCCGGGGCCGTCTTCGTCGTCGCGACCGACCTGAAGCCGGGGGACGCGGGTTGGGCGCGCGCCGAAGCCCAGGTCGGGGGGCTTCAGGCGTTCGCGGCCCGCACCTTCGGCGTCCCGGCCCGGGCTTGCCTGGCGTGCCTACCGACTGGTACGGTGGACGACCCCGGCGAGTACCACCTCGGCCGGGTGATCGACCGGGTAGTCGACGACGAGGTCTCGGAACTCTTCGTCCTGCCCGCTACGTTCGATCTGAACGTCTGGCAGCGGACGATGCTGGGCGAGGAGTTGGGCGGCGCCCGCCGTCGCCACCCGTCGGTCTCCATTCACCACGACACGGTCGACCTCACCCACCCGTTCCTCGTCGAGTGCTTCGCGGGCCGGGTCCTGCAAGCCCTGGGCGAGCGACACGTCCCGCCGCCGCAGGCCGGGCTGCTCCTGGTCGCCGACGGGCGGGGCGACCCCGCGGCGCGGGCCGACTCCTACCGCCTGATGCGCCTGCTCTGGGAGCAGGCCGGGCTGGGCTGGGGCGAGGTCGGCTTCGTCCGCCACACCCAGCCGTTCCTCCCGGCCGTCCTGGAGCGGTGCGCGGCCGAGCCGCGCGACTGGTTCCTCCTGCCGCAGTGCCAGTGGGATGGGGAGCTGTGCGACTACGCGGCCGTGATGCTGGCCGACCACCAGCGGGCGCACCCGGAGGCGGCCGGGTGGTGCCTGCTCACCCCGCCGCGCGACCACCCCGCGGTCACGGCCTGGCTCGAACAGCGACTCACCCGCCTCTGGCAGGAGAAGCGCGCCCGCCAGGCCGCGCGCGTCCCCTCCGCCAAGTACCAAGCCCCGCCGCCGGCCGGCGTGTGGGCCGGGACGACCTGGGCGGCGATGGCCGGTGCGCCCGTCGAACCGCCCGCCGGGCTCGTCGGGCGCGCGCGGGAACCCGCGGAGCTGGGCGAACTCCTCGCGCGGGTACTCCCCGCGTCCGAGCGCTACCTCGTGAAGGTGACCTGGCACGGCTACGCGCAGGGGACCTACACCGGGCCGGCCGCGCTGGACCTCCTGCTGAGCGCCCTGCCGGGGCCGGCGGTCATCCTGGAGGGCCACACGAGTAGCCGAAACGTCGGGGGCCTGGGCATCGAGTGGGAGTCCGAGGCGGTGAGGCACCGCGCCTGGGTCCGCCAACAAGAGAACGAGTTCCTGCGGCGGACCGGGCTGGCGGAAGTGATCGCCCGGCACAAGGCCCGGTACGTGAACGTCACCGAGGCGTGGTGGGACGGGGCGTGCGCGCCGGCCGAGGACGTGCAGGCCGCGCTCGGGGACACCACGCTCCGGAATCCCGAGTTGGCCGGGTTCGTCCCCTCGGTGCTGATGGACCTGCGCGGCGCGCCGCTCGTCAGCCTCGCCCGCTTCAAGGGGCCGACGCGGCTCGGCATCTCGAACCTCTTCGGCCTGATCCCGCACCCGCTGCGGACCGCCTGGCACGGGGCGACGATCACCGACTTCGCGTCGGTCTGTTGCGACCTGGCCCGGCTGTACGGCCGTCTCTTCCCGCTGTTCGGGTTCGTGGAGGCGTTCGACTCGGCCGTCCGGTGGGACCGCAAGGGGCTGTACCGGAGCCGGTGGGGGAACTACGACCTGGTCCCCACCGACGGGCTGTTCACCCTCAGCGAGGGGCTTGTCGGGGCCGACCTCCTGGCCAGCCGGTTACAGGGCCAGGATGTGTACCGGAGTGGGTTCTACGACGTGGTCCGCGACCGCCTCGGCTGGTCGGACGCGGCCGCGGAGGTGAACCTCCCCGCGGACCTCCAGTCCCACCTGGCTTGAGAGCGCGCCCCGCCACCGGACTACCAGGGGCAGGACAACCGGCGACCGCAATCTGGTGTTGGAGTGCCGACTCATGGGTCTTTTCGGGATACTGCTCGCGCTCGGGCTGCTGATGTGGCTGTCCTACCGGGGGTGGAGCGTACTGCTGGTGGCCCCCGCGGCCGCGGTCCTGGCCGCCGCGTTCTCGGGTGAGCCGCTCCTCGCCCACTGGACGCAGACGTTCATGGGCGGCGCGGCGCGGTTCGTCGCGCAGTGGTTCCCGATGTTCCTGCTCGGCGGGGTGTTCGGCAAGCTCATGGACGACAGCGGGTCGATCACCTCGATCGCGAAGTTCCTGACCGAGCGGCTGGGGACGCGCCACACCGTCCTCTCGGTCGTCCTCGCCTCGGCCGCGGTCACCTACGGCGGCGTCAGCGTCTTCGTCGCCTTCTTCGTGCTGGTCCCCATGGCGCAGACGATGTTCCGGGCCGCGAACCTCCCGCGCCGCCTGCTGCCGGCCACGATCGGGCTCGGCGCGTTCACCTTCACCATGTCGGTGCTCCCGGGGACGCCCTCGGTCAACAACGCCATCCCGATGCCGTACTTCGGCACCACGGCGTTCGCGGCCCCCGGCCTCGGCGTTATCGGGTCGGTCATCATTCTGGCCTTCGGCCTGTGGTGGCTCGGCCGGGCCGAGGCGGCCGCGCGCCAGGCCGGGGAAGGCTACGGCAGCGGCACGGACCCGGTCCCGGTCGTCGACGAAAAGCTCCGCGAACAGTCGACCGTGTCGGGCGACTTCGACCCGGCCGAGATCGCCCACGGCAAGCGCAGCGTTGGCGAACCGTCCTTCGCCCTCGGCGTGCTGCCGCTCGCCGTCGTGATCACGACGAACTTCCTGATGTCGCTGGTCGTGCTCCCGCGGCTCGACTTCTCGTTCCTGGCCGAGGACGTGTGGGGCGGGACCACGATCGGGGCGCTGGCCGGGGTCTGGTCGGTCGTCCTGGCCCTCGCGGCCGGGAGCCTGACCATCGTCCTCGTCAACTACCGGCGTCTCCCGTCCCTGCGCGAAAGTCTGGACGCCGGGGCCAACTCCTCGGCCCTGCCGATCCTGACGATCGCCAGCCTCGTCGGCTTCGGCGGCGTGGTCGCGGCCCTGCCCGCGTTCACAACGGTCCGCGACGCGACGCTGTCGATCCAGGGGGGGCCGTTGGTTTCGCTCACCGTCGCCATGAACGTGCTGGCCGGGATGACCGGGTCGGCCTCCGGCGGGATGACGATCGCGCTGAACGCGCTCAGCGACACCTACATGCGCCTCGCGGCCGAGCACGGCATCGACCCCGCGCTGCTCCACCGCGTGACCACGATGAGCGCCGGCACGCTCGACTCCCTCCCCCACAACGGCACCGTACTGCTGCTCCTGCAAATCAGCGGGCTGACCCACCGCGAGAGCTATCTCGACATGGTGATGACGGTGATCGTCGGCGTGATCATCGCCCTCGTGGCGGTCATCATCCTGGGTTCGGTGTTCGGGTCGTTTTGACCTCAAGTCGGTCCGCCCGGTCCGTGCGTCAGAACTTGACCAGCGCGCTGATGACGGCGGTCAGTTGGTTGCGCTCGCGCGGGCCGCCGGCGCCGAAGGCGGGCCGGCCGGCGAAGTCGCCGCGGACCTCCGGGCGGATCTCCAGGTACTTGTTGGGGTGCCAGTTGGCCCCGAGGGTCATCTCGTAGAAGTGGGTGTCGACGCCGGTCCGGGTGCCCTTGACGTCGCGGAACCAGTCGGCGCGGGCGATGACGTCCCACTCGCGGGTCAGGTGTACGACGCTCTGCGTGTAGAAGCCGTACCACGACCCGGTGCCGCGGGGGGTGTTGGCGTCCGAGCCGATCATAGTCTGGAACACCTGCGTGAACCTCTCGTCCCAGTTCTGGACGAGGCTGACCTCGGTGATGGCGACGAAGTCGCCGGCGAGCCCGGGGGCGGCGGGGAGGGCGTCGGGGCCGCAGTTCACCGAGACGGTCAGCCGCGTCCGCTTCTCCGGCTGGAGCCAGTAGTTGACCAGGCCGATGTAGCAGTACGAGTCGTCGCTGCGCTTGGTGAAGAACGTGTTGGCCCCCAGGCCCATGCCGTTCCAGACGTCGAGGCGGTCGCTGACGACCAGCTGGGTGAGGAACCCGGTGAACGTGCCGGTCGTGGAGTAGAAGAACTGGTAGTCGTTTGAGAAGAGCGGGCGGGCGGTGGCGATGAAGCCGTTGTTGCCGATGATCGTGTTCATGCGGCCCACACGGACGTTCAGGCCGCCCTCGGTGAGAACGGGCAGGTGGGCCTGGAGATACAGGTCGCGGAAGTCGTGGCTGAAGCGCGGGTTCCCTGGCGGGTCGTCGAGACCACCGAGGGGCTGACCCAGAGCGGGGTTGGCGCCGGCGAAGTAGCGGACCTTGAAGCCGAGGTCGAACCGGTCCTGCCGGAGGGGCTTCTGGAAGACCAGGCCCATGTCGCTGAGGACGAACTCGTCGCCGAATCGGTTGAGCCGCGGCTGCACGGACAGTAGGCCGCCGCCGCCCGAGGCGCCCGTGTACCCGGCCTCGAACCAGCCGTATACCTCGGTGCCGCTGTCGTCGAGCAGTTTCGCCAGGCCGAGCGTGTCCATCAGGAAGCGAACCTCGGTGACGGGCGTCGGCCCAAGGCGGGGCGGTGCCATCGCGCCGGGGGCGCGAACCCGGTCCACGGCCAACTCGCCGGGGAGCGACTCCGCCTCCAGGCCCGGGCGCCACGGCGGTGGAACGACCGGTTGGAAGGGGACCGCGCCGGGCGCGGAGCCTTGGCCCCCCACTTCGGCCGGGGCGTCGAATTGAGCCGGAGGGAGTTCCTGCGCGTAGCCGGGGAGCGCCCCCAGCAACACGACCGCGAGAGCCCCGCCGAGGCGGCCGGTCCACTTCATCCAGAGCACTCTCCTGACCTCGTGCCGTGCGGGGCGCACGAGAAGAGGCGTGCGGCCATCCCCGGAGCCGGTTGACAACCGGGGGTGGGACGTGGCTATCCGTCCCCGACCTCCCTCAGTAGTCGATCCTCGCACGCAACCCGAAGAGCAACGCGGTGTCGGCCTGTTTTTGGAACGGGTCGATGACTTGCAAGTCCGGGGTGAGTTGGAACCACGGCGTGACGCGGGCGTTGTAGTACACCTCCACGCCCTGCTCGTTCCGGAGCGGCGTCAGGGGCCGGGCACCCCGCTTCAGGGTGTCGCTGATCCCCAGGTGGAAGTACCCGACCCCGAACGTGTCCCGCGCCCGCCCCGGGATCGGGCTCACCCCGCCGACGCCCCCGGTGGCGGTCCAGCGGATCGGGTTCGGGTTGTCGTCCGCGATGCCGAACTTTCCGAACACCCCCCACACCCGCGTCGGGTCGTCGGGCGAGGCCCACACGGCCTGGTCGAAGAGGCCGCCCACGGCCCACGACCCGGTCTTCGGCGGGGACGGGGCGACCAGTCCGGTGACCGGGTCGAGGTACGGAGACCGGTCGATGTTCGTGTACCGCCCGCTGCTGTACGCCCCTTCAACCCCGTAGTGCCCCGGCAGCCCGAAGACCGTCGTCGGCAGGACGGCGGTGGCGAAGACCACCGCCCCGTTGCCGAACAGGTTGTCGAACACGCCGGTCGTCGACCGGTCGATCGCGTCGAACACCGAGACGGCGAGGACCGGGTGCCCGTCCTTCAGGTAGGTGCCCCCGACGCCGAAAGTCGAGTAGGGGAGGGTGCGGGCGAGGATCGGGTTGAAGATCAGCGACACGTTCTGGAAGCCCTCCAGCCCGGTCGCCCCGGTGAGCGGCTGGAGGATGTGGTCGAGGAGGTTGATCTTCCCGGCCAGAACCAGGGTGTTCTCGCCGATGAACTGCGAGAACTCGACACCCGTCAGCCCGCTGACGACGCCGTCGCTACCGGGGACCAAGAGGTACTCGTTCACCGGCGAGAGCGCCCCGGTGATGAAGTTGGCCGACTCGCCGTACCGGGTCTCCCCGTGGAGCCGGACCGAGAACCCCTTCCACAGGCCGAGCTTCTCGCCATCCAGGGTCAGGAAGTAGTCGTTCCGCCCGCCGTACGCGAACGCCTGCTCCAGCCCGCCGGTCGTCACCCCCTGGTAGAACTGGGTCGTGCTGACGTCGACGGTGATTCCACCGTCCCGCAGCCCCGACCGCACCCCGAGCCAATCACCGGTCAGCTTCGGGCGGTCGTGGACAGGCCCGCCGAACGGCGCGGGCGGGCGGGGTGGCGGGTCGGTCGGCCCCGGGCAGGGGGCCGCCGCAGAGGCCAGCCGTTCGACCGCTTCGGCCCCGGGCTGCGGGTCGGCCGGCGTCTGGGCGGGGGTCGGCCTGACCAGCGCGGCCGCGGCGACGACTGCGATCAGGAAGCGGAGTTGGTGGGGGAACGCGAGGAGTGACGGCATCCCAACGCCTCCTCACGGGTTTGACTTTGCGACGCCCGAAGACAAGCACGAGTGCTGGTTGAGTCGGCAGGACCGGGAAAGCGATGTGAGCGAAACGTGCCCTCCAGCCCGGTGTGGTTGCGCGAGGGGAGCCGTGCGACACGCCTTGCCCGGATGCGCCGGTCGCGCCGAGTGTGCCGCCGCGTGCCTCCCGACTTGGGGCATTTCCGCAACCGGCCGTCCGCCGTCGCGCCGGGTATAACAGCGGCCGATCGCCCGACCTGATCCGGAGGAACAGCGGTGAAGATCCTGACGAGCGTGGCGCTGGTGACCTGCCTGGCCGTCCTGACCACCTGGTCGCAGGCCCAGGACAAGGCGGCCGACCCGACCGGCACCTGGACGTGGACCGTCGAGCGGGGCGGGGAGAAGCGGGAGGTCACGCTCAAGCTCGCGGCCGCGGGCGGGAAGCTGACCGGGACCGTGTCCACCGGCAAGGACGGGGAGACCAAGATCGAGGACGGAACGTTCAAGGACGGCGAGGTGAAGTTCGCGGTCACCCGGGAGCGGAACGGGGAGAAGTTCACCAGCAAGTACGACGGGAAGCTGAACGGGGACACCATCAAGGGCTACTACGAGACGACGTTCGGCGGCAAGGCTCAGAAGCGCGACTGGGAGGCGAAGCGGGCGAAGTAAGCCTAGGGCGGGCTACGGCTCTTCGGAGGGCGTTCATCGGTTCCGGGGCCGCCTCGGAACCGACTTCCCGGACGCCCCCGCGCACGTTATGGTTTTGGGCAGTTCTTCACGTGTCCCGTTTTGCGGCGGGAGGCCATGCCCCCACGTGTGACCTTCCGGGTCGATCGCGGGCTGCCCGAGGGGCTCGCCCGGTCCCCGGGCGCGAACCAGAACGTGGCGATCGACCTGTTCGACGCCGGCCGGCTGGCCGAAGTGCTCGCGGCACTGGACGCCCTGGGCGCGGCGATGGTCTCGGCCATCGGGGTCGAACTCGATCAACTGTTCGTCGATCGCCGGCCCGAGCCCGACCCGAACTGGGTCGCCGCGGTCGTGGCGTCCGACAACCACGGCTGGCTCGCCGACCCCACCTACACCTGGCCGTACGACTGGGCCGGGCAGCGGGTCGCGCCGGGGCAGCCGCTCCGGGTCTACACCACCCCGCGGGGGGCGTTCTCCCGGCTCGGGCTCCAGTTCGCCGCCCGTGCCTCCTTCCGCCGGTTTGTCGAGAGCATGCCCGAGTCGTTCGAGTACACGACCGGGGAGGTCATCCGGAAGGGAACGGTGCTCGACGGCTGGTCGCGGGTCGAGCCGGTCCGCGAGGTGACGGTGCTGGCCTCCGACTCCCTCGGGGCCGTCTCCACCACCTTCCACCCGCAGCCGTTTCAGTCGCACCTGCTGTGGATGGGCACCCGCACCGAGGGCGACTTCGGGTTCGTCTGGGACCGCCTCCCCCACGGGTGGTTCGGGCAGGAGCGGTGCGCACTGGTACCGGTGGGCACGGCCCGGGCGCTCGCCGCCCGCTTCCCCGGCGACTTCCTAGGGTGGCCGGTGTTCGACGTGGAATCGGCCACCGCCCGCCGGGCGGTCGAGGTCTACCGCACGATCCGGGACCGCCTCCCGATGCACGGCTGGGCCGCCTCCGCCGTCACCCCGGACGGGCGGGGCGGGTAGCCCTACTGATCCGCAGGCTGCCCGGGTTGCTAGGCTGGGGCGCAAGCCCCGGTGGTGTTCTGCCCGGGTTGTTAGGCCGGGGCGCAAGCCCCGGTGGTGTTCGTCGCGCCCGGAGTTCCACCGGGGCTTGCGCCCCGGCCTAACAACCCGGGCAGCCTGCGGGTCGCCCTAATCCCACGACGGGTCATGCTTCCCGCGCGAGGCCCGGACGAGCGTCCAGGCCACACCGGGGACGCCCGCGGCGAAGATCGCACCCGTCTGCAGCAGTTGGACACGCAGCGGCGGCTTCGGCTTCCCGTTCCGATCAGTCGGGACACCGACGAAGGCCAGGGCGTAGAACGTGGTGAGCGCGCCGACGAAGCACGCGATCGCCGAGAGCTTGCGGTAGAGGGCGGCGAGGCGTTGGAGCAAGGAAAGCCCCTGGTCAGAGTGAAAGCCCGGTTGCCCCCGCCAGACGAATCCGCTCGCCGCCCTACCGACATGGCGACTTGAGCGAAAATCGGCGACAGTCCTGTGGGGCTCGTTTCTGTTCTAGAGTGGATCACTGGCAACCGAGGCTGTCGGCTCAAACGGCTGAGAACTTGAGTCGATCCGGCGCGGCGGTTGCTAGAACTCAGGCAGAAGACAAGTCACCACCCTCACGGACGAGGCAGCCATGCTCGTGCTCACCCGCAAGACCGGCCAGGAAATCGTCATCGCTGGCGACATCCGAATCACCGTGTCCGCGATCGGCGACGGTCGCGTGAAACTCGGGATTTCCGCCCCTTCCCACGTGAAAATCGACCGCGCCGAAGTCGCCGCACGCATCGCGGCCGAGGAAACCGAGGCGTCCGCGCTCGACCTCGTCTGCGGTTGACACCTACCCGGACCCCGCGTACCTTCCCGGCCACTCGGCCAAGGAAGGCCGGCGCGGACAGGGATGTCCGGGGGCAGCCCCGTCGATCGGCCTTCGGGCCTGTCGGCGGGGTTGTCGCTTTTCCAGGGGTGCAGAACACTTTTCAACCCCAACTCACCCAGCGACTAAATAGTTCGCAGCGGCCGTCGGGAAATGGGTAAGCCAGAATGGCATTCGCGCAACACGCTGCCTCAACCAGACCGCGTCGGGCGATTACCTGTCCAGCCGGCTGATCGCCCTGGATGCGGAGCTGGAGTTGGCATCCCGTCCCCTGCTTCTCTCCTGGGAGGCCGGCTGTTGGAATCGGCCGCCCCAGAGTCGGCCCATCGGGCGCCGCCGCCGCCGCGAACGGGCCGGGTTGCCTCCAGGCATTGATCCGCAATACCCTCCCGGGATGAGCGAACCCCTCCCCCGCGTTCGGCTGGGGCCCGCCTTCGTGGTCGTGGCGATGGGCTGCATGACCGTCTTTTTCGCCGTGCCGCTGGTGGTCGCGGTCGTCGTCCTGATCCTCGCACCGCCCAAGATCTCGGTCTGGGTCGCCCTGGCGGCGGTCGCGTTCGTCGCGGTGATCGGCTACACCATGTCGTCCAGCGTGCAGTGGGTCGAGCTCGACGGGGGCGTGATCCGGTGGCGCGGCCTGCTGACGCGGCGGGTCCGCGAGAAGCCGGTCGGCGAGCTCGTGGACGCCCTGCCGCTCCACTCGAACCTGATGGGGCCGCTGGAGAACGCCATCCTCGACGCGATGATGAAGACCTCGAACCGGGGGTACGAGCTCCGGTTCCGCGACGGGACGAAGCTCGGCCTGGTCCGGGGCGACATGGCCGGGCTGGACGAGTTCCTCGACGCCCTGGCGAGGGAACTGGCCCGCACCCGCGAGGAGGACGCAACGGCCGGGTGACTGAGGATTCCGATTCGCCTACCCGTAGACGACCGCGCACCCGTGCTCGATGCTGAGCCGGAACGCCTCGAACATGGACAGCCAGACCTTCCGCTCGACCCAGTAGGGGTGCGCCTCGTCGGCCTCCTCCGCGATCACCCGCGCGGCCTCGTCCGACAAGTTCCGGCCCTCCAACGGGACGCCCAGCAGCGGGGCGGTCCGCACCAGTTCCGCGAGTGCCTGTTGGCTCGACCCCAGCACCCGGCCCACCAGCCCGCCCTTCCGGTTGTCGGCCAGGGGGAACGGGAAGTCGACCGGGACGAAGTACCCCTGGGTGTCCGAGTGGCAGATCAGGTGGGACTCGGCGAAGGTGTACAACTCCCGATCGACCCACTTGTCCTTGGCCGGGTTCTCGCCCTCGCGGGCGGGGCAGAACTGGTCGGGGGCGTGTCGGGCGAACGCGACCGCGCGGTACAGGTAGGGGGTCCAGGCGTACGGGAACGAGATCAGTTGACCGCGGTAGGGGAAGTCGGGCAGGGTCTCGGGCTCGACGTGGGGCGGCAGGTCGTTCACGGCGAGCAGCCGGTTGACGAGGCGGAACTGCTTGCGGTGGTGGGCCGCCGCCCCGGAATCGGGGCGGTCCACGGCGAGCACGCCGACCGCGATCGCGAGCGACATTCCACCCCCCGCCGACTGGAATGGCCTCGACCGGACGCGCCTCAGCGTCCGGGGATGTTCACCGGATGGCCGTCGCCGACCGAGATGCAGCGGCGGAGGTTGATGTCGTCGAACGCGGCCCGGCGGAACGTACCGGTGCTGCCGTCGCCGAGCAGGGCGGCGAACGTGCCGGTCGTGCCGCCGAGCCGCGGCAGCGGGATGCGGCCGTCGTAGGGGAGGTCGTCCGGCTTGGCCCACGGCACCGCCTCGGCCGCCTCGACCACCATGAACGTGTTCGAGGTTCCGTCGGTGATGTTCGCGATCGTCGGCCCCTTCGACTGCCCGTCGGTCAGCCAGGCGCGGTGCTCGCCGGCGTCCTTCGGGCTGGTGAAGCTGCGGAAGTACGTCTCCCACGGCTGGTTCGCCGGGCGGCCGGGCGCCTGGTAGATGCGGACGACGGTCTCCGACACCGCCTTGTTGTTCGGCCCGTCCCACGGCTCGTCGAGCTTGAACCGCTGGTGCAGCGGGGTCTGTTCGAGGAACGGCAGGATGTGGACCCGCCAGCTCAGGAGCGCCTTGCCGTCCTTGTCGTAGCTGTTCCCCGGCAGGTACCCATAGGCACTCTCGTAGTTGTGGAGGGCGAGGCCGATCTGTCGCAGGTTGGCCTCGGCCGCCGACGGGCCGCGCGCCGCCAGCGCCGCGTCCGGGACCGCCATCAGCACCCGGCCGACGGCCTCCTCCAGCTTCACCTCGGCCGTGCCGACGAGCGCCGCGCCCTCGGCGCGGACCTTCGCGTCGGTCATCGTCTTCGCCACCAGCTCGAACAGCGGTGCCGGGTACTGGTTACCCTCGGACGGCTGCGCCTCGGCCTTCTTCTGCTGGGCCTTCGCGTACCCGGCGAGCTCGCGGAACTTGGCCGTCAGGATCGGCGCCGCGGCCTTCGCGGCGGCGTCGGTCGGGAAGCAGGCGCGGAGCTGCACCGACGCCTCGTCGCGTACCAGATCGACCGTGAGGACCGCGCTGCGGGCTTCGAGGAGCGGCCCGCCGACCGGCAGCGGCAGCCCGTCCAGCGCGGCCACATCCACGCCGACGACCAAGGCGTGAGCGCCTGCGGCGGCCCGCACTGCGGGGAGCAGCGCGGCGACCGGGTCGAACGTGGTCCGGTCGGTGCCGGTCGGCGCGAGCAGGACCGTCTTCGCGTCCACCGGGTAGACGAACGCGAACTCGCCCCCGGTGACCGGCACCGCCTTCCCGACCGGCCGCCCGGCCGCGGCCCCGGCCCGCGAAATGGTTTGTGCTACGGCCACCGGGTTGACCGCCTTGCGGCCGGTGAGGGCGACGAACGGCAACTCGGGGACAGACGGGTGCCAGAAGAGGATAAGGCGGTCGAGGTCGGCGGGCGCGAGGCCGACCATCGACTGCACCGCCCAGGCGAACTCCAGTTTCCCGCGGGCCTCGCGGGCGGGGAGGAGCGCCTTGTGGTCCCACAACTCTGTGACGTTGAGCGCGGCGAACGCCTTCACCCCGGCGGGTATTGTGGCGTCGGTCTTCGGCCCGGCCGTCGGGGCGGGCTGGCCGAGCGCGACCGCGGCGGCGAGCGCGAGGGCCGACGAACCGATCAGCCGGCGGGTGAGAGTAATGGGGGCGCTCCGTGGCGACGGTCGGGGCCGGTGCCCACCGGGGATGCTACCGCACCCCGCCGGCGCGTGCAACGACCCCGGGCGCCAACAGGACGCCGGAGCAGGCAGACGATTTCGCCCCCCGCACGATAGCCGCGCATCCACAACCGCGACGACGCGGCGTTCCGCGAACTCGTCCGCCGGCTCGGGCCGATGGTCCTCGGCGTGTGCCGGCGCGTCACTGGCGATTCGCACCTCGCGGACGACGCCTTCCAGGCGGCGTTCCTGGTGTTCGCCCGCCGCGCCGCCGACGTAACCCCGGCCGAGGCCGTCCGCGGGTGGGTCCACGGGATCGCCGCCCGAGCCGCCCGAAAGGCCCGCGTCATGGCCGCACGCCGCAACGCCCGCGAGGTCACCGGCACCCCGCTCCCGGACCCGCCCGTCTGCCCGCGCGGCGAGCCGGACGCGGACCTTCTGCTCGCCCTCGACGAGGAGGTAGCCGCCCTGCCGGAACCCCTCCGCGCCGCCGTACTCCTGTGCGAGATGGAGGGGGTCGGCCGCCGGGACGCGGCAGCCCGCCTGGGGGTGCCCGAGGGGACGCTCTCCAGCCCACTGGCGAAGGCCCGCCGCACCCTGGCGGGCCGGTTGCGGGGGCGCGGGTTCGCGCTCCCCGCCGCCGGGCTGAATCTGCTCCTCATACCGTCTTGCGTTGAAGGTTTATCGTTCCATTCGGGCCGCCCAGCGGAACCCG
>VFQN01003735.1_pt1 | contig 21163 bp, 16 predicted proteins | sample 3512371 | NCBI WGS metagenome assembly VFQN01 (sample SAMN10412370, study PRJNA504923) | tailings metagenome | isolation source: Replicate 2 from Balatoc abandoned mine | place: Philippines: Itogon, Benguet | collected 2017-08-28
CCTTGGCGTAGCCGCCGCCGCCCGAGCCTTCTTCCTCGTAGTCGACCTTGACGAATTCGCCACCCAGCGACACCACCTGGTCGGCGACTTCGGCGCGGGTGTCGTTGGCGCGGACGATGGCGCCGAGGTTGGCCGCGGTGCCGATCGCGGCAAGGCCGGCAACACCGGCGCCGGCGATGAAGACCTTCGCCGGCGGCACCTTGCCGGCGGCGGTGATCTGGCCGTTGAAAAAGCGGCCGAAGGCATTGGCAGCCTCAATCACGGCGCGGTAACCGGCAACGCCCGCCTGGGACGTCAGCGCATCCATTTTCTGCGCTCGCGACAGCGTGCGCGGCAGGGAATCGATCGCCAGCACGGTGGCCTTCTTCGCGGCGAGCTGCTGCATCAGTTCCGGATTCTGCGCCGGCCAGATGAAGCCGATCAGGGTGCCGCCTTCGCGCAGCAGGCCGACCTCCTCCGGGGTGGGCACGCCGACCTTGAACACGATGTCGGAGCCGGACCACAGCTCGGCCGCCGTGGCGACCACCTCCGCGCCGGCAGCGCGGTAGCTGTCGTCGCTGCAGTTCGCGCCCTCGCCGGCACCGGACTGCAGCCTGACGGCAAAGCCCAGCTTGACCAGCTTTTCCACGACTTCCGGCACTGTCGCAACGCGTTTCTCGCCGGCTGCCGTTTCCTTCGGCACCCCAATGATCTGTGGCATCACTTCCCCCTGGTTTGGAACGGGCATGGCGTCCTGACAACGGCACGCCGGAGGCATCGCCTCATCGCCCCTGCGGATCATGCAAAGAACTCGCAGCGATTATACGGCCAGTTGCCGGGAAACACGCAGCGGCACGGAGGCCTTATGGCCCGATTGGCCGCGCTTATAATCTGAAGATGTCCACCGCCATCCAGCTGCTGCCCGAACTGCTGATCAACCAGATCGCCGCGGGCGAGGTCATCGAGCGTCCGGCTTCGGCGCTGAAGGAAATGCTCGAGAACAGCCTCGATGCCGGCGCGCAGGCGGTCAGCGTCGACCTCGCTGCCGGCGGCATCAAGCAGATCAGCGTCACCGACGACGGCGCCGGCATTGCGCGCGAGGAACTCAAACTGGCGCTGGCCCGCCACGCCACCAGCAAGATCGCCTCGCTCGACGACCTCGAACACGTCGCCAGCCTCGGTTTCCGCGGCGAGGCGCTGGCCAGCATCGCCTCGGTGTCGCGGATGGAACTCACGAGCCGGCGCGGCGAGGACCGCCACGCCCACCGCATCTCGGCAGAGGGCCCGGCGCTGGGGACACCCGAACCGGCGACGCTGGCGCGCGGCACGCGCATCGACGTGCGCGAGCTGTATTACAACACCCCGGCCAGACGAAAATTCCTGAAGTCGGAGCAGACCGAATACGCGCACTGCGAGGAGGCTTTCCGCCGCATCGCGCTGTCGCGGCCCGATGTCGCCTTTTCCCTCAGCCACAACGGCCGTCCGCGTTTCCAGCTGAAGCCGCAGCCGCTGGCGGCGCGCATCGCCGCGGTGCTGGGCGGGGATTTTGCGGCTGGCGCGCTGGCGGTCGAGGAATCGGGCGGCCAGATCGCGCTGCGCGGCGCGATCAGTTCCCCGGCCCATGCGAAAGGCACGCGCGACGCGCAGTATTTTTTCGTCAACGGCCGCTGCATCCGCGACAAGCTGGTCGCGCATGCGATCCGCCAGGCTTATGCCGACGTGCTGCACCACGACCGCCATCCGGCCTTCGTGCTGTTTCTGGATATCGACCCGCAACTGGTCGACGTCAATGTGCACCCCGCGAAGGCCGAGGTGCGTTTCCGCGACTCGCGCGCCGTGCACCAGTTCATATTCCATGCGCTGCACAAGACGCTGGCACGTTCCGCGGGCGAAGCAACGGCCCCCGCAGCGCCGGCCGCTGTCGCCGCGGCACCCGCGGCGCCCTACTACCGCAGCCAGGGCACGATGGCACTGGGTGTCGCCCAGCCGGCCGGCGCCTACGAGGCGATGTTCGCGCCGCGTCCCGGACCGTCCGCGGCCATGCCCGCAGCGGCCGCGCCGGCACCGCAGCCTCCCGCGCTGCCCGCCTCCGGCGACGATCACCCGCTGGGCTTCGCGCTGGCCCAGCTCGCCGGCATCTACATCCTCGCCGAAAACCGCAACGGCCTGATCATCGTCGATATGCATGCCGCACACGAACGCATCATGTACGAAAAACTGAAGGCCGCCCTCGAGGGCCGCGCGATCCCGATGCAGCCGCTGCTGGTGCCCGTGCATTTCGCCGCCGAGGCGCTCGATGTCGCCACCGCGGAGGATGAACACGCCGCGCTGCAGGATCTCGGTTTCGACCTCGCGCCGGCGGGGCCCGGCGCGCTCGTCGTGCGCGGCGTGCCGGCACTGCTCGCCGACGCGGATGTGCAGGCGCTGACGCTCGACGTGCTGCACGAAGTCCGTGAATACGGCGCCAGCCGCATCGCCACCGAACGCCGCAACGAACTGCTGGGTACCATGGCCTGCCACGCCGCGGTGCGCGCCAACCGCAAACTCACGCTGCCGGAGATGAATGCGCTGCTGCGCGACATGGAAGCCACCGAACGCTCCGGCCAGTGCAACCATGGCCGGCCGACCTGGCAGGCGATCGGCATCGCCGAACTCGACCGCCTGTTCCGCCGCGGCGAATGATCCGAAAGACCATCATAAATACTTGTTTTTATTGATATTTTTATGCCCCCTCCTGCACACCCGCCTGCAATCCTGCTGATGGGCCCCACGGCCAGCGGCAAGACCGCGGTCGCGGCGCAGCTGGCGACGACGCTGCCCTGCGAAATCATCAGCGTCGATTCGGCGCTGGTCTACAAGGGCATGGACATCGGCACCGCTAAGCCCGATGCGGAGCTTCTCAAACGCGCGCCGCACCACCTGATCGACATCATCGAGCCGCATGAAAGTTACTCGGCCGCGCGTTTCCGCGATGATGCGCTGGCGCTGATGCGGGAAATCACCGAACGCGGCAACATCCCGCTGCTGGTCGGCGGCACGATGCTCTATTTCAAGGCGCTGGTCGAGGGCCTCAACGACCTGCCGGAGGCCGACTCGACGGTCCGCCTGATCATCGAAACCATGGCCGAGGAGGAAGGCTGGCCGGCGGTGCATGAAAAGCTGCGCAAGGTCGATCCGGAAACCGCGGCACGGCTGGAACCGAATGATGCGCAGCGCATCCAGCGCGCGCTGGAAATCTATTACCTCGCCGGCCGGTCGATGACCGACCTGCTGAAAAAACCGAAATACGTCTATTTCCCCTACACGCCGATCCGCATCGCGCTGCTGCCGGAAGACCGCGCCGCGCTGCACGAGCGCATTGCGCAGCGTTTCGACGCCATGCTCGAGGCGGGACTGGTCGACGAGCTGCGCGGACTGCGCGAGACCTACGGTCTCGATCCGGAACTGCCGTCGATGCGCTGCGTCGGTTACCGCCAGGCCTGGGATTTCCTCGAGAACCGCATCAGTCGCGCCGAACTGCGCGAACAGGGCATCGCCGCGACGCGCCAGCTCGCCAAGCGCCAGCTGACCTGGCTGCGGGGAATGGATGATTTCACCGGCTTTGACTGCCTCGCGGACAACGTCAGCGACCTGGTGCTGGAATACGTGCGCCGGGAACTGGAGGCGCAGATCATGGCCGGGGAGACCTGAGCATGCCCTTCGCCACCGCCCGCGACGGCACCCGCCTGCACTACGAGGAAGCCGGCAAAGGCACTCCGCTGATCTTCGTACACGAATTTTCCGGCGATGCCCGCAGCTGGGAACCGCAGCTGCGGTTTTTCGCGAGGCGCTACCGCTGCATCGCCTTCAACGCCCGCGGTTACCCGCCTTCCGACGTGCCGCGCGCGCGCTCGAAATATTCCTGGCGCATCGCCGTCGACGACATCGCCGACGTGCTGCGCCACCTGCGCATCCGCAGGGCGCATGTCGCCGGCTGCTCGATGGGCGCCTATTCCGCGCTGCAATTCGGCCTGCGTTACCCGTCGATGGCGCTGTCGATCACTTCGCTGGCCGCCGGCGCGGGCTCCGATCCGGCAACGCGGGAGGCCTTCCTGCGCAGCACCGGGGCGCATGCCCGCCTGTTCGAGACCGCGGGCACCGCGGCCGCGCTGAAGCAGCGCGGCGTCAGCGCCGCGCGCATGCCGCAGATGCTGAAGGATCCGCGCGGCTACGCCGAATTCCGCCGCATCCATGAAAGCCACTCCGGCCCCGGGCTCGCCGGAGTATTGCGCGGGGTGCAGGCGAAACGCCCGCCCGTCTATGCGCTGGAGCGCGGCTTGCGGAACTACCGCCCGCCGCTGCTGGTGGCCTGCGGCGACGAGGATGACGGCAGCCTCGGCCCGGCACTGTTCATCAAGCGGGTCTGCCGCAACGCGCGGCTGTGGATCTGCCCGGAGAGCGGGCACACGCTGAACACCGAGGAACCGGAACAGTTCAACCGCAACCTGCTGGATTTCCTGACCCTGGTCGACAGCGGGCGCTGGAAGCCGCGCGACCCGCGTTCAGTGGCGCGCGGCTGAAACCCCCGCGGCTAACGCCGCCCGGTGTTGCGCAAGCGGTTCGCCAGCGCGCGCAGCAGCGACACGCCGAAGGCCGGATTGGACTTGATCAGCGCGAGGAAGTCGTTGCGGTTGATCGACAGCAGGTTGCAGTCGGTGGCGGCGGAGGCCGTGGCCGCGCGTTTCGACTGGTCGACCAGCGCCATTTCGCCGAACACCCCGCCCGCCCGCACCACCTCGACAACCTTGTCCTTGACCGTGATGCGCACCGCGCCGTCCATCACCACGTACATGAAGATGCCGGCCTCGCCCTCGCGCATGATCACGCCGTTCTTCGGCTGGTAAACCGGCGGGCGCCCCGGGAAATTGGACGTCAGCTCGGCGAGCAGGTCACTGTCGAACACCTCGCCCGACACCGGCACGGTTTCCGGCACCAGGTTCTGGTTCCTGCCGAGCATCTGCATTGCCAGCGCAAGGCGCAGGCGCTTGATCAGGATCGCCAGCAGCATCAGCGCGAAATCCGGGGTTTTCTGGATCGCGCCGAGGAAGGCGCCGCCTTCCAGTTCGATCACCTCGCAGGCACTGCGCGCGGTCGCCGTCGCACTGCGCGGCTCGCCGGTCAGCACCGACATCTCGCCCAGCACCTCGCCGGCCTTGATGACATCCAGCGGCTTGCCGTTGCGGGTCAGCGCGATCTCGCCGGAAGCAAGGAAGTACATCGTCCTGCCCGCGGCGTTTTCGGCAAACAGCGCGCCGCCGGCGGCGATTGCCCGCGGCTTGCCGTTGTTGTGGAAAAACAGGCGCGCGACATTGGCGTTGTAGACATCGCTCTGCGCGGGGCGGGTGAAGTCGAGATCGCTCATGAAATAACCACGTTATTGTCGTTGAAATTCACCCGGGCCGGCCCGGAAGGGCTCTGCGGGCCGTGTCATGGACATTTCTTATAGGCATCCGCACGGCCTTCGTCAAGCCAAGCAGTTCCTGGCTTGACACCTTTCCCGCCCGCCCGCAGCCGCAAGCCCCACTCCGGTATGCTGTCCCTCCATGATGCCCGCATTCCGCAGTCTCGAAACCCGTATCGTCGTCTTTTTCGTCGTGCTGCTGGCCGCCGTCCAGGTGGCAGCCTACCTGGTCGTCAGCGCGGCCAACGAGCGCATCGCCCGCCGCGAGGTGGCGAGCCAGATCCGCGTCGGCGAGCGCGTGTTCGCGCGGGTGCTCGAACAGAACGGCCGCCAGCTGTCGCAGGCGGCAACGGTGCTGGCCGCAGATTTCGGCTTCCGCGAGGCCATCGCCACCGGCGATTCCGCGACCATCAATTCCGTGCTTGCGAACCATGGCGCGCGCATCAATGCCAATCTCGTGCTGCTCTACGGCCTGGACAACCGGCTGCTGGGCTCCAGCCTTGAGCAGGCCGGCGACGGCGGCGGGTTCGCCTTTCCGGAACTGATCCGGGCTGCGATGGAGCAGGGCCAGGCCAGCAGCGTGGTGCTGGTCGACCGGCACCCCTACCAGATGGTGGTGGTGCCGGTGATGGCGCCGCTGCCGGTCGCCTGGGTCGCCATGGGCTTCACCATCGATGACCGGATTGCCCGGGAAATGCGGGACCTCACGGGACTGCAGGTATCTTTCCTCACCGAGCGCCCGGACTTCAAATGGGAGCTCGGCGCGTCGACACTGGACGACGAGCAGCGCACGGCGCTGCTCGGCCGCCTGAACGACCTGCTGCTGACGCGTGCCGGCCCCGGCGTCATCAATCTCGGCGACCTGCCCTACCAGACCCGGTCGATGACGCTTACCGCCGCCGGGGTGCCGCAGGTGATGGCGGTGCTGCAGCAGTCGCTGCAGGCCTCGCTCGAGCCCTTCTCCGAACTGCAGCGCACGCTGTTCGACCTCGCGCTGGCGAGCGTGCTGGTTTCGCTCTTCGGCAGCATCCTGATCGGCCGCAGCCTCGCCAGCCCGATCAACAAGCTGGCCGCCATCGCGCGGCGGATCCGTGACGGCGACTACAGCGAGAAGGCCGACATCCGCCAGCAGGACGAGATCGGCGAACTGGCCTCGAGCTTCAACCACATGCGCGAAGCCATCTCCAGCCGCGAGGAAAAAATCCTGCGCCTCGCCTACCAGGACACGCTGACAGGCCTGCCCAACCGCGCACTGTTCAACGACCGGCTCGACCTGGCGATCAAGGCGGCACGCCGGGAACAGGCGCCGGTGACCATCCTCAGCATGGATCTCGACCGCTTCAAGCATGTCAACGACACGCTGGGCCATCCCGTCGGTGACCGCGTGCTGCAGGCCGTCGGCAGCCGGCTGCAGGGCCTGCTGCGCGAATCCGACACCATCGCCAGGCTGGGCGGTGACGAGTTCGCGGTGATACTGCCCGGCGCCGGCACCGCGGCGGCGCGCGACATCGCCGGCAAGATCCTGTCGGCACTCAACGTGCCGGTCGCCGTCGATGGCCAGCTGCTGGACGTGCGCACCAGCATCGGCATTGCCGGATACCCGGAGCACGGCGAGGATCCCTATACCCTGATCCGCCATGCCGACGTCGCGATGTACGTCGCCAAACGCGGCCACCACGGCAGCACCGTGTTCGAACCCGCGCTGCACCAGCCGCGGGAAAACTACCTGACGCTGCTCGGCGAACTGCGCCGCGCCGTCGAACAGGACGAACTGGTGCTCCATTTCCAGCCCAAGGTCGACCTGCGCAGCGGCATCACCGCGCAATGCGAGGCACTGGTACGCTGGAACCACCCCGCACGCGGCTTTGTCCCGCCCGGGGACTTCATACCCTTTGCCGAGCAGACCGGATTCATCCGCGACATGACGCGCTGGATCCTGCGCAACGCCATTCGCCAATGCAGCCTGTGGCAGGCCCGCGGCATGAAAATCGCGATATCGGTGAACATCTGCGCCCGCGACCTGCTCGATCCCGAACTGCCCCAGCTGGTTGCCGGCGAACTGAAACTGCGCGGCGTGGAAGCCCAGTGGCTGGGCATCGAAATCACCGAAAGCGGCGTGATGGAGGACACCGCGCGGTCGATGGAGACGCTGCACCGCCTTGACCGGCTCGGCGTCAAGCTGGCAATCGACGACTACGGCACCGGTTATTCCTCGCTGTCCTACGTCAAGAAGCTGCCGGTGAAGGAGCTGAAGATCGACCAGTCCTTCGTGCGCAACATGGCGATCGACGGCGACGACGCGATGATCGTCAAGTCGACCATCGAACTGGGGCACAACATGGGCATGGAAGTCGTCGCCGAAGGCGTCGAAGACCTGAGCATCTGGGCATTGCTGAAGCAGATGGGCTGCGACCATGCGCAGGGCTACTGCATGAGCAGGCCGCTGCCGGCGGATCAGTTCGAACAATGGCTGGCGGCCAATCCGGTGTTCGGTGATCCGACGATTCCGCCGGCGCGGCTGGCGACGCGCTGAAGCGGCTCAGCCGCTGCGCTTCACCTGCACGCCGGCCCAGCCTTTCGCCAGCGTCAGCTTCAGCTCCTGCCCTTCCGCCAGCTGCGCACCGTCGCGTACGATGTCGCCGCCGGCCGTCTCGGTGATGCTGTAGCCGCGCTCCAGCACGCGCTGCGGATTGAGGTGCAGCAGGTGGGCGCGGAGGCCCGACACCCGCTCGGCGGCGGCGGTCATGCGTTCACGCAAGCCGCCGTGCAGCCTGCGCGCGAGTTCCTGTTGCTGCTGCAGCAGCGAGCCGGTATCGGGCGCGGCGGCCCGCAGCCGCAGTGCCGCATCACGCAGCGCCCAGGACTGCTCTTCGGCGCCGCGCCGCCACTCGCCGTGCAGCCGGCTGGCAAGGTGCTGCAGATGGATGAGCTGGTTGCGGATGCGCTCGCCGGGATGGGTCAGCCGCCGCGACAGGTAATCGAGGCGCTGCATGCGGTCCTCGATACCGCGCGCGAACACCCGCGCGAACTGCTGGCCAAGGGATGCGACATCGCGCTTCAGCTTCACGCCGTCCGGGCTGACCAGCTCCGCCGCCGCGGTCGGTGTCGGCGCCCGTACGTCGGATGCAAAATCAGCGATCGTGAAATCGGTCTCGTGTCCGACGCCCGACACCACCGGCAGCGGGCAGGCGCGGATCGCCCGCGCCACGGCCTCCTCGTTGAAGGCCCACAGGTCCTCGATGCTGCCGCCGCCGCGGCAGACAATCAGCGCGTCGCATTCGGCACGGGCGCCGGCCAGCACGATCGCCTCGGCAATTTTCGCGCCGGCGCCCTCGCCCTGCACCGGCGCAGGATAGAGGATCACGCCGATGCCCGGCATGCGCCGGCGCAGCGCGGTGATGACGTCGCGCAGCGCGGCGGCCTGCGGCGAAGTGACCACGCCGACCGTGCGCGGAAACGGCGGCAGTGCGCGCTTGATCGCCGGATCGAACAGGCCTTCCTTCTCCAGTTTCGCCTTGAGTTTTTCGAAGGCGGCATACAGCGCGCCCAGCCCCGCGCGGCGCATCGCGTCGACGACCAACTGGAACTTGCCGCGGGCCTCGTAGACCGTCGCCGTCGCCCTCACCTCGACCTGCATGCCGTTTTCCGGCTGCCAGTCGAGGTACTGCGCCTTGTGGCGGAACATCACCGCATCGACCTGCGCCGCCTCGTCCTTCAGCGTGAAATAGCAGTGCCCGCTGTCGTAACGCTTGAAATTGGAAATTTCGCCGGCCACCCACACCAGCGGCACACCGCGCTCGATGGCCGTGCGCGCGAGCCGGTTCAGCTCGGCGACGGAGATCACGGCTTGTTGGGTGGCTTGTTCCAGCAGATCGGGCATGGCGGCATTGTACGCGCAGCCGCGCGCGGACGGCCCGCTGATTGAACGGACCCGGGACACGGGCGACAGGTTAACCGGCGATCTGCGTCGCGCGCTGATCCAGCTCGGCCCAGCGTTCGAATTTTTCCGCCAGCAGCGCCTCGATGGCGGCTGCGCGCTCACGGTCGGATTTCAGCTGCGCCGGCCCCTGCCGGTGGTAATCCGCGCTGCTCATGCGCAGCGCGAGGTCCGCCTGCTCCTTCTCCAGAGCCTCCAGTTCACCCGGCAACTGCTCCAGTTCGCGCTGCTCCCTGAAACCGAGTTTTTTCACCGGCGCCGCCGCACGCGCGGCCGCTTTGGCCGGCGCCGCTGCGGCCGGCCGGGCCGCGGCCTCCGCCGACCGCTGCTGCAGCCAGTCGCTGTAACCGCCGACATATTCCTTCCACCGCCCCCCGCCCTCGGCCACCAGCGTCTGTGTCACCACGTTGTCCAGGAACGCCCGGTCGTGGCTGACCAGCAACAGGGTGCCGCGATATCCCTGCAGCGTGTCCTCCAGCAGTTCCAGCGACTCGATGTCGAGATCGTTGGTCGGTTCATCCAGCACCAGCACATTGGCCGGCCGCGCGAACAGCCGTGCCAGCAGCAGCCGGTTGCGCTCGCCGCCCGACAGCATGCCCACCTTCGCCTGGGACCGCTGCGGCGGGAACAGGAAATCCGACAGGTAACTCATCACGTGTTTGCGGCCGTCCGCGGTCTCCACCCATTCCGAGCCCGGGCTGATGGTTTCGACCAGCGTCTTCTCCGGATCGAGCTGCTCGCGCAACTGGTCGAAATAGGCGACCTCCTGCCGGGTGCCCAGCCGCACCTCGCCGGCATCGGGCGCGAGTTGGCCGAGGATGATCCTGATCAGCGTCGATTTGCCGGCCCCGTTGGCGCCGATCAGTCCGATGCGGTCGCCGCGCAGGATGCGCAGGTCAAGATTCCTGATCAAGGGCTTGCCGTCAAAACCCTTGCTGACACCCGTCAGCTCGGCGACCAGCTTGCCGGAACGTTCGCCGGCGTCGAGCGCGAGTTTGACGTTGCCGATGCGTTCGCGGCGCGCGGCGCGTTCGACACGCAAGGCCTCCAGCCGCCGCACGCGGCCTTCGTTGCGGGTGCGGCGCGCCTTGATGCCCTGGCGGATCCACACCTCCTCCTGCGCCCAGAACTTGTCAAAGCGGCGGTTGGCCTTCTCCTCCTCCGCCAGCTGGTCGGCCTTGCGCGCCTCGTAGGCGGAGAAATTGCCCGGATAGGACCGCAGCAGGCCGCGGTCGAGTTCGACGATGCGCGTGGAAACGCGGTCGAGGAAGGCGCGGTCATGGGTGATGATGATCGCGGACCTCAGCTGCCCCTTGAGCAGCAGATCTTCAAGCAGCGTGATGCCGGCGATGTCGAGGTGGTTGGTCGGCTCGTCGAGCAGCAGCAGATCGGGCTGCAGCGCCAGCGCCAGCGCCAGTGCCGCACGCTTGCGCTCGCCGCCGGAGGCCGTCTGCGGGGGACGCGATTCATCGAGGCCGAAACGGTGCAGGTATTCGAACAGCCGCGCGTCGGCGCGCCAGCGCTCGCGCTCGTCAGGCATGTCCTCCAGCCCGCCGCGGGCGGTCAGGCTGGCATGCAGGTTGCCGGCATCCGGCAGCAGCGGTTCCTGTTCGACCATCACCACGCGCAGGCCGTCCTGGCGGCGGATGGCACCGTCATCGAGCGCGCCGCGGCCGGCGATGATGTTGAGCAGCGAGGATTTGCCGGTGCCGTTGCGGCCGATGAGGCCGATGCGTTCGCCGTCATGGACGGTCAGGTTGGCGCGGTCGAGCAGCGGATGCAGGCCGAATGCGAGTTCGGCATCGTCTATCGTCAATAAAGCCATGGGCCGAGTATAACGGCCGGCCCTCGCCGCGCCGGACTGCATCCCTGCAAGCTGCGGACGCAAAACGGTTTTTTCCGCGGTCACCATCCACAGCGCGCGGCACGGCGAACGGCATTTGCCGCCACACTGCATCACCCTCGGCAAATATTTATAAGTATTTGATTTTATTAATATTTTTTTGAAGTTTAACAAATAGGCAATCCGGCAAAAACCCAGCCCGGCGGGCCACTTAGGCCGGTCATCGACATCCTGCGCACAGGCTTATCCACAACAACTGTGGAAAAGCGGAATAAGCCCTTGCCGTCCAACAGTTTTGCGCGGACCGGCAAACGGGCGCGCTTGCCCATAACGCGCGTGGCGGCTACAGTTACGCGAATTTTTTCGCAGCAGTTCCCGCAACACTCACCGGAAAATACCGCGTGTTATCCATCATTGAAGCTGCCGGCTGGCCGATCTGGCCCCTGATCCTCTGTTCCGTCATCGCACTCGCCATCATCGGCGAACGCCTGTGGTCGCTGCGCCAGAACGTGGTGCTGCCGAAAAACACCCTCAACCATGCCGTGCAGGCCTATCGCCAGAACGGCGTCACGCCGCAGCTGCTGACGCAGCTTGCCGCAAGCTCCCCGCTGGGCCAGATCCTCGCCGCGGGCCTGCGCAACGAGAAACGCAGCCCCGCGGTAATGAAGGAGTCGATCGAGGAAGCCGGCCACCTCGTCGCCATCGATCTCGAGCGTTTTCTGACCAGCCTCGGCACCATCGCCGCAATCGCGCCGCTGCTGGGCCTGTTCGGCACGGTGATCGGCATGATCGAAATCTTCGGCTCCCAGGGCCCGCAGGGCAGCAATCCGCTGGCTCTGGCCCAGGGCATCTCGATCGCGCTCTACAACACCGCCTTCGGCCTGGTCGTCGCGGTGCCGAGCATGGTGTTCTACCGCTACTTCCGCACTCGCGTCGATGCGCTGCTGGTCGAGATGCAGATGCAGGCCGTGAAGCTGGTGGAAATCGTCCACGGCGAACGCGATGCCTGAGACGGACCGCCGGGGAATACGCGCATGAGGTTCCGCACCCGCGCCTTCCGCGAGGAGCCGGAGATCAACTTCATCCCGCTGATCGACGTGCTGCTGGTGATCCTGATTTTCCTGATGGTCACCACCACCTATTCGCGCTTCGCCGAACTGCAGATCAACCTGCCCACCGCCGAGGCCGGCAAGCCGCCGGAGCGCCCGGAACAGATCGACGTCGGCGTCGATGCGAGGGGCAACTACACGATCAACAAGGCCGCGGTCGCCGGCGGCAATGCCGCCGCGCTCGGCGCCGCGCTGAAAACCGCCGCGGGCGACATGAAGGATCCGGTCGTCGTCATCAATGCCGACGCCAACGCCGCGCACCAGGCCGTGGTGCGGGTGATGGAGGCGGCGCAACGCGTCGGTTACGCCAGGATCACCTTCACCACCCAGGCGCCGAAATAAGCCGGCGCTTCCGGAAACGTTTTTCCGCAGGGCCGTCGACGGCCCCCGCCAAACGGGCTACCCTTCGCCCGTCATGTCCGCCCCCGAACACTGGCAACACCGCAAGCTGAAAAGCCGGCTGCTGCTGCCGCTGGCCGCCCTCTTCGCCGCCGTCGCGGCGGCGCGGCGCCTCGCCTGGAAAAGCGGCCTGCTGCGCAGCCGGCACCCCGGAGTGCCGGTCATCATTGTCGGCAACATCACCGCCGGCGGCACCGGCAAGACGCCGCTGGTGCTGTGGCTCGCGCGTTTCCTGCGGGAGCGCGGCATGCACCCGGCCATCATCAGCCGCGGCTACGGCGCCGCGCGCACTGATCCGCGGCCGGTGCCCGCGGACGGCAGCGCGGCGGACTTCGGCGACGAACCCGTCCTGATGGCGCAGCGCGCGGCCTGCCCGGTATGGGTCGGCGCCGACCGCGCCGCCGTCGCGGAGGCGATGCGCAACTCGCATCCCGAAGTCGATGTCATCCTCAGCGACGACGGCCTGCAGCATTACCGGCTCGCACGCGATGTCGAGATCGCGGTGATCGACGGCGCGCGCGGCCTCGGCAACGGCTGGCCGCTGCCGGCCGGACCGCTGCGCGAACCGCCTTCGCGCCTCGCCAAAGTCGATGCCGTCGTGATCAACGGCGGCGATGCCGGCGGTGCTTTTCCGCAGGCTCTGCCAATGCGGCTGCAGGGCGACCGATTCCGCAATCTGGCCCGGCCGCAGCAGATGGTGACCGCCGCGCATTTCCGCGGCATGCCGGTGCACGCCGTCGCCGGCATCGGCCATCCGCCGCGCTTTTTCGGACAGCTGCGCGGACTCGGGCTGGCATGCAGCGAACATCCCTTTCCCGACCATCACCCCTTCCGCGCCGCCGATCTTGCCTTCGGCGACGGCGCGCCGGTCGTGATGACCGAGAAGGATGCGGTAAAATGCGCCGCATTCGCGACCGACAATCACTGGGCGCTCGTCGTCGATGCCGGAGTCGATCCACGACTCGGCGAACTCGTCACCGCCCGTCTCTCCCAGGCTGCCCGACATGGATGAAAAACTGCTCGACATACTGGTGTGCCCGGTGTGCAAGGGCCCGCTGCTCTACCGCAAGTCTGCCGCCGAATTCATCTGCAAACCCTGCCGCCTCGGCTACCCGATCCAGGACGGCATCCCGGTAATGCTCGAGGAAGACGCGCGCAAGATTCCTCCGGAAGAAGAGATCTAGGACGGTGAGGAGTGAACAGTAAGCAGTGAGCGGTTAAGGGCAAGTCGCTGCCCCCGCCTTTTACTGCTTACTGTTCACCCCTCACTCCTCACCCAGCAATGAAATTCACCGTCGTCATTCCCGCCCGCTACGCCTCCACGCGTTTCCCCGGCAAGCCGCTGGCCGACATCGGCGGCAGACCGATGGTGGTGCGTGTCGCCGAACGCGCGGCCCGCAGCGGCGCGCAGCGCGTGATCGTGGCGACCGATGATGCCAGGATCGCCGATGCCGTGAACGACCACGGCCACGAGGTGCTGATGACGCGCGACGACCACGCTACCGGCACCGACCGCCTGGCGGAAGTCGCCGCGAAGCTGCGCCTTGCCGCCCATGCGATCGTGGTCAACGTGCAGGGCGATGAACCGCTGATCGCTCCGGCGCTGATCCGCCGCGTTGCCGAAAACCTCGCCGCACACCGCGCCGCCGCCATCGCCACCGCCGCCTGCCGCATCCGCGAAGCCCGCGACCTGGCCAACCCCAACGTGGTGAAGGTCGTGCTCGACGACGCCGGCCATGCGCTGTACTTCAGCCGCGCGCCGATTCCCTGGGCGCGCGACGCCTTCGCCGGCGGCATCCGCAGCCTGCCGGCGGGCCTGCCTGTCCTGCGCCACCTCGGCATCTACGCCTACCGCTGCAGCTTCCTGCGCGCCTACAGCCGGCTGAAACCGGCCGCGATCGAACGCGCCGAGGCGCTGGAACAACTGCGCGCAATGGCCCATGGTTACCGCATCAGCGTTGCCGTCACCGCCGCGGCGCCGCACCCCGGCGTCGACACGCCCGCCGATCTGCAGCGGCTGCGCCGCCTGCTGCGCCGGTAAGCTGCTGTATATCCGGCGATTTTGCGACCCGCGGTGACGCGGCTATACTCTCCGGCCCAACTTCACCCCGGCACCCCGATGCGCATACTCCTGCTCGGCCTGCCCGGTGCCGGCAAAGGCACCCAGGCCCAATTCCTGATCGAGCGTTACAAGATCCCCCAGATTTCGACCGGCGACATGCTGCGCGCGGCGATGAAGGCCAACTCCCCGCTGGGCAACGAAGTCCGCGGCTACATGGACCGCGGCGCGCTGGTGCCCGACCAGGTGGTGATCGAACTGGTCAAGGAACGCATCAAGGCCCCGGACTGCGCCACCGGCTTCATCATGGACGGCTTTCCGCGCACGCTGCCGCAGGCCGAAGCCCTGCGCCAGGCCGGCATCGACATCAATTTCGTCATCGAGATCGAAGTGGGCGACGGCGAAATCCTCAGGCGCATGAGCGGCCGCCGTGTGCATCCGCCCTCGGGCCGCTCCTACCACATCGAATTCAAGCCCCCGCTCGTCGAAGGCAAGGACGATGTCACCGGCGAGCCGCTGGTCCAGCGCAGCGACGACAACGAGGAAACGGTCAAGCGCCGCATCCAGACCTACCACGACCAGACCAAGCCGCTGATCAACTACTACCTCAGCTGGGCCGCCAGCGGCGACCAGCGCGCGCCGCATTACGTCAACATCTACGGCCGCGGCACGGTCGAGCACATCCGCGACAAGATCTTCGCGGCCATCGAATCCCATACCTCGCGCATCCAGGGCGGCGAGAAATAACCGCGGCAGCCGCCGTCCGCGCCGTGCCCGCCAAAAACGTCCTCTACGCCCAGTCCGGCGGCGTCACCGCCACCATCAATGCCAGTGCCTGCGGCCTGATCGAATCCGCCCGCCGCAATCGCGCGCGCATCGGCCGCGTCTATGCGGCGCGCAACGGCATCCTCGGTGCCCTCGACGAGGATCTCGTCGATACCACGGCCGAGCCGGCCGCGGCAATCCGCGCGCTGCTGCACACCCCCGGCGGCATTTTCGGCTCCTGCCGCCACGATCTGCCGCCGCTGCCTCAGGGCCGTGCGCATTTCGAGCGGCTAGCCGCGGTATTCCGCGCGCATGACATCGGCTATTTTTTCTACAACGGCGGCAACGGCTCCGCCGAAACCGCCCACCAGGTCGCCACGATACTGCCGCAGCTCGGCCAGCCGGTGATCTCGGTCGCGATACCGAAAACCATAGACAACGACATCGTCGGCTCCGACTGCAGCCCCGGTTTCGGCTCGGTCGCCAAATACGCCGCGACCAGCCTGCGCGAAGCCATGGCCGATCTCGCATCGATGTCGCACAGCTCGACCAAGGTGTTCGTCATGGAAGTCATGGGCCGCTACACCGGCTGGATCGCGGCCGCCTGCGGCATGGCCTTGCCTGCGGGTGAGGACGGCCCCGTGCTGCTGCTGGTGCCGGAGGTGCCCTTCAACCGCCGCCGGTTCATTGCCGCGGTCAAGTCAAGGGTGCAGGCACACGGCTGGTGCGCGGTGGCGGTTGCCGAGGGCATCCGCCTGCGCGACGGCCGCCGCCTGACGCAGGCGGGCGGCGACGGCATCCCCGGCCACGAACAGCTCGGCGGCGTCGCGCCGCTGATCGCGGCCATGGTGCGCGGCGCGCTGGGACTGAAGGTGCACTGGAGCGTGCTGGACTATGTGCAGCGCGCGGCACGCCACCTCGCGTCACAGACGGATCTCGAGCAGGCTTACGCCGTGGGCCGCAGCGCGCTGGCGTACGCGCTGCAGGGCAAAACCGGCGTCATGCCGGTCATCCGGCGCAGCCATGACCATCCCTATCGCTGGCGCATCGTGCCGGCGCCGCTCGCCGGCCTGATGAACCGCGAGAAGCGCCTGCCGCGCGCTTTCCTGAATGCCGATGGCTACCGGCTCACGGCAGCCGCGCGCCGCTATTTCGGGCCGCTGATCCGTGGCGAAGCCCCGCAGCCCTTCAAGGACGGTCTGCCGCTGCACGCGAGGCTTCGGCTGAAGCCGGTTCCCCGCCGGCTGCAGTCCGGATGGCGGACACCCTCTCCCCGCAAAAACCGGCGTTAAATCAGCCAGAAGCGCGCTTTTCGGTGGAGGCCGGAGGCATCCGGTTTTATAATGCGCCGTCCGCGAATCTGCGGCTTTTCGAACCATCGTGAGCCGCCGCAAAATTTATCAATTAAAACAATAGCTTAGGAGCAATCATGACGGAAGGTTTGATTTTTGCGCTGATCTGCGCCGTCGCCGCGCTGATCTACGGCGTGGTGTCGATCCGCTGGATCGTCTCCCAGCCGGACGGCAATGACCGCATGCGCGAAATTGCCGCGGCCATCCAGGCCGGCGCACAGGCATATCTGAACCGCCAGTACACCACCATCGCCATCGTCGGCGCCGTGCTGTTCGTGCTGATCTGGATCGCGCTCGGCGGCGCCACCGCCGCCGCCTTCGCGGTCGGCGCCGTGCTCTCCGGCGCCGCAGGCTACATCGGCATGAACGTGTCGGTACGCGCCAACGTGCGCACCGCCGAAGCCGCGAGGAACGGCATCAACCCCGCACTCGACATCGCCTTCCGCGGCGGCGCCATCACCGGCATGCTGGTGGTCGGCCTCGGCCTGCTCGGCACCGTGCTGTTCTTCTGGTACCTGACCTCGACCGCCGGCTACGGCGCCAAGATGAGCGATGTCATCAAGCCGCTGATCGGGCTCGCCTTCGGTTCCTCGCTGATCTCGATCTTCGCGCGGCTGGGCGGCGGCATCTTCACCAAGGGCGCCGACGTCGGCGCCGACCTGGTGGGCAAGGTCGAAGCCGGCATTCCGGAGGACGATCCGCGCAACCCGGCGGTGATCGCCGACAACGTCGGTGACAACGTCGGCGACTGTGCCGGCATGGCCGCCGACCTGTTCGAGACCTACGCGGTGACCATCATCGCGACGATGGTGCTGGCGGCGCTGATGCTGCCGAAGCCCGAAGTCGTGCAGGGCGCGGTGATGTATCCGCTGGTGCTTGGCGGCTTCGCCATCATCGCCTCGATCATCGGCGCCTTCTTCGTCAAGACCTCCGACGGCAAGAACATCATGGGCGCGCTCTACCGCGGCCTGATCGTCGCCGGCGTGCTGGCGCTGATCGCCTTCTACCCGATCACCAGCTGGATGCTGGGCAACATCGCCGAACACTATCCGAACCTGTCGGTCATGAAGCTCTACGGCACCGCGGTGGTCGGCCTCGTGCTGACCGCCTTCCTGGTGTGGATCACCGAGTACTACACCGGCACCCAGTATGCGCCGGTGCGCCACGTTGCCGCCGCCTCGACCACCGGCCACGGCACCAACATCATCGCCGGCCTCGGCGTGTCGATGCGCTCCACAGCCTGGCCGGTACTGGCGGTGTGCGTCGCGATCTACGTGTCCTACGCGCTGGGCGGCCTCTACGGCATCGCGATCGCCGCGACCTCGATGCTGTCGATGGCCGGCATCATCGTCGCCCTCGACGCCTACGGCCCGATCACCGACAACGCCGGCGGCATCGCCGAGATGTCGGAAATGCCGAAATCGGTGCGCGACGTGACCGATCCGCTGGACGCCGTTGGCAACACCACCAAGGCGGTGACCAAGGGCTACGCCATCGGTTCCGCCGGCCTGGCCGCCCTCGTGCTGTTTGCCGACTACACCCACAAGATCGAGGAAACCGGCCGCGTGCTGGCCTTCGACCTGTCGAACCCCGCGGTGATCATCGGCCTCTTCGCCGGCGGCCTGATCCCCTACCTGTTCGGCGCAATGGCCATGGAGGCCGTCGGCCGCGCCGCCGGTTCGGTGGTGGTCGAAGTGCGCCGCCAGTTCAAGGAAATCAGCGGCATCATGGAAGGCACCGCCAAGCCGGATTACTCGCGCGCGGTGGACATGCTGACCCGCGCCGCGATCAAGGAAATGATCGCCCCCTCGCTGCTGCCGGTGCTGGCGCCGGTCGCGGTCGCGCTGATCGTCGGCGCACTGATGGGCAAGGATGCCGGCGTGCAGGCCCTCGGCGGCATGCTGATGGGCACCATCGTCACCGGCCTCTTCGTCGCAATCTCCATGTGCACCGGCGGCGGCGCCTGGGACAACGCCAAGAAATACATCGAGGACGGCAACCACGGCGGCAAGGGTTCCGAAGCCCACAAGGCGGCGGTCACCGGCGACACCGTCGGCGACCCCTACAAGGACACCGCCGGTCCCGCGATCAATCCGCTGATCAAGATCATCAACATCGTCGCTCTGCTGATCGTGCCGCTGCTGTAACCGGCGCTTCCCGCGGGACAGAAAAACGGCCGGGGAGACCCGGCCGTTTTTGTTTGCGCGCGTACCGCTCAGGACTTCATGCTCTCCATGAACCAGCCGACCGGCAGTTTCCGGCCGATGCCCGCGGCAAGCGCCTTCTCGTAAACCACCGGCCCCACCGCCGCGAACTGCAGCCCCGTGCCGCCGTTGTTCTTGAACACCGTGATGTCATCCGGGTTCCTGCGGCGCGGCGCATTGCCGGCCACAAGATCGGGCAGATCGACGATTTTCTCCCAGCTGAGAATGCCGGACGCCACCGGCCCGGCGAGGTCGCCGTTGCCGTGTTCGATCGCGCCCGCCTTGGAATGCGCGACGACCAGTGCCGCCCGGCGCATCGTCTCGTCATCGAGTTCGCGCCGCCGGCCACCCTTGTCACCGCTGACGATGGACACGACATGCGCGCCGGGGGCGAGCCAGCGCCCGTCGAGCACCGGTTCGCTGGCATTGGTCGCCGCGATCACGATGTCCGCGCCGCTGACCGCGTCCTTCGCCGCAGGAACGGCTTCCGCCGCAAGACCGAGTTCGTCCCGTGCCCGCGCGGCAAATGCATCGCGGCGCGCCGCGGTGGGGCCGTAGATCCGGACCCTCCTCAGGCTGCGCACGGCTGATGCGGCCTTCAGGTGCCACCAGGCCTGCTCGCCGGCACCGATCATCGCAAGGTCGCCCGCATCCTCGCGCGCCAGCAGGCGCACGCTGAGCGCGCTGGTGCAGGCGACGCGCGCCAGCTGTATCAACCCGTCGTGGAGCATCGCGACCGGCGCGACATCGCGGGTGCTGAACAGCATGATGAGCCCGCAGTAGCTGCCGCCCGGGCCGCGCGCCAGTTTTTCGCGGCGTTTGCGTCCGTCCACCATGCCCTCGAACACGGCATCGGAGGTGATGCGCAGCGTCATGTAGCCGTCGCCGGCGAGCGCGCCTTCCATGCTCTTGAAACAGTAGGTGACGCCGGGTTCATCGAGCGGCACCCGGGTCTGGCTGCGGGCGCGCTCCACGGCGCGGCCGCCGGCTGCGGCGCGGTATGCCTTCTCCAGCGCCTGCATGCAGGCGTCGAGATCAAAGACGCGCGCGATCTCCCCGTTGTCGAGCAGCAGGACGTCTTCAGCCATCGCCGCGGCCCGCCGTCATTTTGCGAGCCCGAGATCGATCATCACGGACTTGGTCTGCGCGTACTCGTGATCCATGTATTTCGCGAACTCGCGGCTGCGCAGGAAATTGCCGTCCCAGAACTGCTTCTCGAGCACGCCCTTCCATTCATCGGTCGCCACCACTTTCGACAGCACGTCCTCCCAGAAGGCGACCTGCGCCGGATTGAGCCCCCTGGGACCGATGATGGCGCGCCAGTTGGACAGCGACACGTCATAACCCTGCTCGCGCAGCGTGGGGACCTGCGCCAGGTCGCCGCCCATGCGCTGGGGCGCGCTGACGGAGATGATCCGTGCCTTGCCGTCACGCATCTGCCCCACCGCGGTCGCCACCGCCGAGGACACCAGCTGGATATGCCCGCCGAGCATCGCCGTCAGCCCTTCCGCATTGGTCTTGAACACCACGACCTTCAGGCGCCGCGCGTCGATGCCGGCCGCCTTGGCCAGCAGCGACAGCGTCAGGTGGTTGGTGCCGCCGCGGTTGCTGACCCCGACCGCCACGGATTCCGGATCCTTCTTCAGCTGCGCAACGAGATCCTGCGCGTTGCGCAGCGGCGAGTCGGCGCGGACGGTGAAGGCCGCGAACTCGTTGACCATCAGCGCGATGGGCGTGAAATCGCCGTATTGCTGGCGCCCGGCGACCTGGTTGGCGATCAGCGTCGGGTTGCCGACATCGAGATAGTGCGCATCGCCGGGATTCTGGTTGATGTAGGCCCTGGAAATGGTCTGGTTCCCGCCGGGCCGGTTGATCACGCTGATCGGCACGGGGGTCAGCTTCTGTTCCTGGGCGATTTTCTGGATGATGCGCGCGATGCGGTCGTTGCTGCCGCCGGGCGCCGATGAAACCAGCAGTTCAACCGGCTTCTCCGGTTTCCAGCCCTGCGCCGCCGCAGGCTGCGCGACACCGAGGGCGACCACCACCGCAGGTGCAATGACAGTCGGCGCGGATTTC
>VFQN01003738.1_pt1 | contig 21149 bp, 31 predicted proteins | sample 3512371 | NCBI WGS metagenome assembly VFQN01 (sample SAMN10412370, study PRJNA504923) | tailings metagenome | isolation source: Replicate 2 from Balatoc abandoned mine | place: Philippines: Itogon, Benguet | collected 2017-08-28
TGGGGGGGGGGGAGGGGGGGGCCGGGGCGGGGGGGGGGGGGGGGGGGGGGGGGGGGGGCGGGGGGGGCCGGGGCGGGGGGGGGGGGGGGGGGGGGGGGGGGGGGGGGGGATTTGCTGGGTTGGGTTGGGTTTGAGCAGTCGGCAAGCTTGGGGTCGCACACCAGCACAGCCCGCGCCGTCGCTTGTGCGAACGTGCGGCCAGCAAACTCGTTCTTGCGTGTGTTGCGTGGCCATGTGAGCAGGTAGCGAGGTGGTGCAGCAGCTGGTGGTGGCTCCCGTCGCGTCCTATATATGGCGCGTGTTTGGCGCGGACGCCCTTGCCACCGGGGGAGCTCCCCCTTCGCACTTCCTGCCCCTCTGACCCTGGACACGGGACGCACCGTGTGCCTCCTGCCGGCGGCCTGCTGGCCATTTCATTGTCCCCTTATCCTTTGAGCTTATTGTCCGCGTGACTTGCGTGCCCCCCAATCGACCATACCCTGCGCTGCCCCCCCGCGATGCTGCCCATTTTACCTTTGATAACTGCAACCCCCCTTGCCTCCTCCCGGCTGACGCGTGGCGGCTGCAGGACGGCGGCCGGCCTCCCCTGTTCGTACACGACTGCAAGGAGATGACGCCCTCGGTGGGTTGACTAGCTGCATGCGTAAATAACATGACATGGCAGCTGACGCCCCCAGTGGGTTGCTTCGCCCAACGCGTGTGAGGCAATAGCACAGTGCTGCTATCTGACGGGCCGGACCTACCTGACGGGCCGGACCTACCTGACGGGCCGGGCGGATGTGCGGGCCGGCCGCAAGCGGTAGCAGAGCACGCGCATGGGGCTCATGCCAGTGGACGCACGCATGTTGAGAAACGTACAACAGCAGGCGTGGCTAAACAAGCAGGTGTGGGTGCACCAGGCCGCCGCCGGGGGCCCAGGGCTATCAGCCGCGCTTATGACACCCACCTCTGCCCTTTCCTGCGCAAAAGCCATGTTTTCCATGCAACTATGCACGTAGTTCGTCTTGTTCGTGACATACAGTACGTGCCCGTGGTGCTCCCTCGCTCCCCGCAGGCCGCCGCCAGGGACCCCAAGCTGGCTGCCGCGCTGTGGTCCGTCAGCGAACGCCTGGTGGGGCTGGCGTAGGCAGCTGGCAGCTAATACACAGCTTATACACAGTTAATACGCACAAGGGCGCAGGCAGGGGCGAGCGGCTGCTGCGCTGTGGGCCGTCAGCGAACGCCTGGTGGGGCTGGCGTAGGCGGCTGGCAGCTAAGAGACCGCTTACACACAGTTAGTACGCACAAGGGTGCAGGCAGGGGCGAGCAGCTGCTGCGCTGTGGGCCGTCAGCGAACGCCTGGTGGGGCTGGCGTAGGCAGCTTGCTGACACGCAGCTTCAGGTGGTGGTAGTTGTGGGTGTGGTGTGCATACCGGTAGTTGTGGGTGTGGTGTGCGTACCGGTATGGCAGTGCAGCCTTTCCTGTTTTACAGGTCGGTGCGTTGGGAATTCCTGGTTTGGTTTAGAGGCGCCCGGGTAGAAGGGGATGTCCTTTGGTGTGCTTGACGAAGGTGCGATGTGAGTTGTGAGACAATGTATGTACCGTATAGCGTACCGCACGCAGCTAGACCAGGAGGAACCATGGGCCACGAGCGGGACACGAGCGGGGACACGAGCGTCGGTTGTGTACCGTTTCTTAAACGTTCTGACAGCTGTTGCATGTGATGGTTCGGGGAGCGCGGCGTCCCGCAGGCCTTGCGTGTGTGGTGGCGGCTGTGCTCCGGTACTGCGGTATCCAGGGGAGGCCCGCTTTAGGGGTCCCGCGGAACTGTGCTGCTGTGCCCTCCCGAGAACCGGAGGCGTAGCGAGGCGGGAGCTCCCCTGGGTGGGAGCTCCCCTGGTCGACGGCCGCATGCATTATGCAAGGCTAGATCAACAACCTTCAACAATCTCAACATTATCACGAAGATTGTATCGTGTTGTACTTGCGAAGAGAGCGCGGCGGTCGTTCGCTGACGTAGCTAGCCTCGGACGCGACGACCGGACGCAGTAGCGCAGAGTTCTGTCCAGGCCACAGCCCGATGCCAACACATCCACATATTATATATTGCAAAGTCATTGTGAGCTTGACCAGGTCCTTGTGCTTCTCCAAACGCACTAGGGCTCGCAACCATGGACAAGGAAGGCGAACAAGTGTGGGAAATAGAGCTGGACGCTCCAGACACAGGGGTGACATACTGCAGCGCAAGTCTGCAGGGAACAGACCGGCTCCTACTTCATCTGCTCGTCGTTATCGAGGAGGTTCGCAAGAAAATGGAGATTCGTTACGGGAAGAAGCCAGACAGCCAGAGTTGGGTTTGGTACAATTGGGAAGCCATATGTAAGGACTGGCATTGGCTCCAGGGTCATCACATCGGGAATATCGAGCTGAACTGGCTCGCCTTGGAGTGGACCACGGCTGTCGGCATTAAATGTGCCGAGCCTGGCGAGATGGCTGAGCCGGCTGGGCCGCCTGCCAGCACGCCCAGCTACATTGACTACACGGACCTGCCTGGGCTGACAGCTTACCTGCGGAGCATGGAGAAAATGGCAACCCTATACTTCGACAGGGTGCCTAACCTGATGGCATTTGCGCTGCTGACTCCTGACGAGTAAGCAGCAGTAAACGGACGCTTTACTGCCACGCCCAACACACCACGCATGCCACGTCAGGATGCGCTTCCTGCTTTGCGCAGAGTCTGGCACTATCCACAGGCACAGTCAAGCCCCCCGGGTTTGCAGTGAAGTAGGGAAAATACCTTCCTTGCCGCCCCACGCAACGACGACACGTCCCTCCGTCACGTGCCTCCGTCGGCTGCCGCTGGTACATCACTTCCTAGCGTCCTACTAACCCAACACTGGCTAGTACCACTGCACCAGCAGGCGCAGCCCCGCCCCCCCCCCTTTGCCCCCCTCCCCCTGGCCGCAGGCCTGCAGCCGACGCAACTGCGCCTTCCAGGGTCCCTTCCATCCAACCCAACCCCGAGCGACAGGCACACATGGCACCACCGATGACGTCATGATGCACTGCCCCGATCCGCGGCCTGCCCCGACCCGTCTCCCACTGGCCACAGGCTGTCTCCCGACCTGCACCCGTACCAGGCCGACCCGCCGGAGCAGCAGGAGTCCGCCCCGCCGCAGCGGATCAGCGAGGGCGGCGAGGGCGGACAGGGCGGCGAGGCCGAACGGAGCTGGGGGGCGAGGGAGGGCGGACAGACGGGACAGAGCGGAGGCGGGGAGGGCGGACAGCGCTGGGAGGCCGGTGGGGACAGCGAGGCTGGACAGGGCGGAGGCTGGGAGGGTGGAGAAGCCGGGGAGGGCGGGCGGCCGCCCCCGCTGGCCGCCACGTGCCCACAGCAGCGGCAGCGCCACGCGCACACCACCACCAGCACCACAGTGCGCAGCAAGGCGTTGGGCTGCGCGCTCCAGGGCGGATATGGCGCACGTGCACCACGGTGGGTATCGAGCTGTCGTACAGCTACCGTAGTAGCAGTTTGCATGGAGTGTGCAACAGCTTGCATGCCTGCACTGCACACTGCGCTATGAGGCGTGTGCTGTTCCAAGCGCAGTGCAGGCCAGTAGCTTCTGTCGGAAGGCGGTGGCTACCATCCACCAACGCTTGGTGGTTGCCGCATGGTTGCACTGTCACAAGCACGGCCATGGCCCGTGTGTCGCAAAGCCCACACGCGATCAAGCTATAGCTTCACACACCAAAGCACGCCCAAGTGCGGCACGGCTGCCGATTTTTATAAGTCAGAAAGGCCAGGGTAGAGAAGCAGCTGGTCATCGGATTCCTACCAAGCATCAGGTGTTCAACCGCTGACACCGAGTAGTTACTGACCCCCGCCCTCCCCTCCCCTCCCCTCCCCTTCCATCTGCCCGCTTGCAGGCCGCTGCTGCTGGCGCCCCGCCGCGTGGGTGTGCGTGTGGGTGCCGGGCCGGATGGCCCCCGCCTGGTGCGACCGTCGCTGCGGAGCGTGGTGGCGTAAACCTACCGATGGCGGGCGCAGGACGGGCGGGCGTAGGACGCACGTGGCGGACGCTGCTGGCTGCTGCTGGTCACCCCGCCACGCGTGCGGGTGTGGGTGCAGGTGCAGGTTCCGGCTGCCCCAGCACGGTGCGATAGTTGTTGAGGGGCCTGGTGGTGTGAAAGGGATGCTAAGCCGCCGGTTCTGGGTCAGGATATGCAAAGCCAGTGGTCACGTTGTGGGAGGGGGAGTATGGGAGTTCGTGCACGGCTGAGACGCACAAGGGCACGTGCTTGTACAGTACGATACAGTGCAGGAGTGTGCGCAGGATGCATCATTTGCGTAGGACGTTTGCGTAAAAGGACTGGAGGGCGAAGACATGCATTGGTATTGGCATTGGCAATAAACCACGTGCACGTGCATGTGCGGTATACGGTATACGAGCGGCGCCCTGCATGGGGCGTAGGATCACGCAGGATGAACGCAGGGTGTAAGCAGGTGCATCAAGACAGGCGTAGGGGGACCAGAGAGCGCATGCATGGACGGTCAAGCAAGTGCGTGTGCGTTGTACGGTATAGCAGCGGCATGCATCGGGCGAGGGTGCGGCCAACTGGTGCGGTTACTGCTAACAGGCACGGGGGCAGGAGCGAGGGTGACACCAAAATACGCAGCTGAGGTGCGCATACACACGTGCTACTTGCACCGCTTTTCCTGGTACTTGTCTGCACTGTTAAATTGCTTTTAACGCAACTGTATTGCTACGTACGCATGTGCGGCTTACTAGCTGCCATGCTTCGGAATGACTTGGGCGGCTGTGGGCATTTCGGCACATCGTGTTGCACTCCAGGTGGTGGTGTGGCCTAACGGTCCTTACTGGTCCCGACCGTCGGTTGTGTTAGGCTGTTTGTGGGCTGTGTGACCACAACGCCAAAGCAAGGGTAAGGGCCCAGGGGTGGCGCAGCCACTGCTAATGTAGCTAGGGAGCTGCAGCATGCGCATTTGCCACGTCGCAATGCAAACAGGCAACACAATACTGTACCTTGCAGACGCACTCTAGTGCAACCTGCTGCAGTTTGTGCCAACCGGGACATGTTGGCGTGCATAGCATCTGGTGTCTTGACAGCAGCCTGGTTGGGTGTGCGGCGTGTGAGGTTGTTTAGAGCTTGTGAAGGGTGCTGGATCAGCAAGCTTGTTTGTCCTGTTTGGCATTCACGGAGACGCACGGTGTGCTGTGGGGTACGGACCAGTTTGACCCGCATGACCAGGTTGTCCTTGTCATCCATGGCGACACATGGACCATGTGCTGTGGGTTGGATCAGGTTTAAAAGGGCGAGGCGGAGGTGAGCAGCAGGGGGGAGTTCAGGGATCCCGATCACTTTCGGAGGTTCGCGGCCCTGCACTGAGTCGGCGTGGATACGATAGCGTTGGGTGGGGGATCAGGGTGGACGGGTTGAGGGCAGGCGGCAAACCAAGGGCTTCCCCGGTTGCCTGGTTAGTTGCCCTGTTGCATGGTACTGCCTTGCTTGTTTGTACCGCATCGCTTATCGACAAGCGGTTACAGGGTGTAGGGATTTATTGTGTGGGCTGTAAGCAGCAATGCTGTCAACCGCTGTGGGTCCGGAACTGGTGTGCGGTGGAGCCGCTGTGGGTTACGGTACGGCACCCTGTGTGTAGCCGCCATTTGAATGTGTACTGGTCCTCACAGGCTGGCTCATGCGCCTTCGTGGAGTCGTATCACAATGGCTTGAAGGTACAGGCATGCCTCACGACTGCATCCCCCTTTGCAGCAAGCATTGTAGGCAAACCGGCGCCGGAACGACCTGCCCAACCCTGGCACTTGCCACGCCTGGCAGCACGCCTTGTCTTTTTTTGCAGTCGCACTTGATACGCCAAGAGCGTTCATCGACTCCTGAAAGCAATGCAAGCCGAACTCGACAAACTCAAGCGCCTTATGGCAGACCGTGACCGGCGACTGGCCGCACATTATGAGGCGCACGGTGCAGCGATGGATGCAGCGATGGAAGCTGCCAGAGCTGACCTTGCGGCACAGTTCGCCCAGGCGGAGGCTAAGTTGGCTGCCCAGTTGGCAGCGCTGGATGTCCACACCCTTCTTGCTAATACGATTTCTCCAGAGGCCGAGGAAGACGTGCTGCGATATGTCGCGGGTGAGGCTCTCAGAAAGCTGCAGGCGCATTTCGGGCTGAGGCCGCGCAGTCAGCCCTGGACTATCAACCTTCGGCGAGCCGCGACGAAGGACAGTCGCTGGCTTGAGGATCGCGGCCTGGGGCTTGAGGAGCTGGCGCTGCTCTGCGACCAGCCAACGGCCAGCCGGGACCTGGTCGATGCTCCTGCGCATGCACCTCGGCCGGCATTGAGCCTCGTAAACGAGGTGGTCCAGGACCAAAGCCAGGCGTGGCAGAACCTGTGGGCCTTCGCCTCAGCCACCAGCTGAGAGGGGTGAGCGGGCAGCAACCGCAGCGGCAGCGGCAGGGAAGGATGGCAGGGATGGTCTTTGTGCCATGTCGTGTTGAGGTCTGGGTCAGTGGGTCAGGGGTAGTTCAGCCCCAGTACTACTTGCTTCTTGCCTGCTTACAGAATATTGCTGTAGGAGTCGCCCTCATAAATGGTGTATGGCGACTGGTGATCCCTCGCAAAGCAGAAGCATATTGGCGCCTGTTGCTGATGTTGTATGCCCCCCGGCTCTTAAACCCTTCCCCCGCCTCCTCCCGCCCATTCAGACCGCCAAGGTACCTGGTTGCAGGGAGCCATGGTGACAGTGCAGTGCATGGCGCATGGCGCATGGGGCATGGGGCATCAAGTCACAGGCTGCAAGTGGCAGCGGCAGGCAGCCACCCACAGCCACTCAGGCAGCGACGCCCGCGTGGGTGCATGAGGCCACGGGGTGTGATGCAGCGCATGGGACGTGCTGCAGCATCACGCAGCAGGCGGCCACCCCCACAGTGGCAGCAACCCGCAGCGCGCAGCGGCATGGGTTACGCAGCCAGCCCCGTCGCCGGCCGTGCGTGGGGCAAGGGTGTGGTGGCGGGCCACCGTTTCCTACACACCCGTCGTAGATGGTCGCCTGGGCCGTTGACGTCCGTACTGGGCCTGGAACAGGGCCTGAGGGGCATGGAGCAGCGCATGAGGCATGGGCCGTCGAGCATGGGGCATGGAGCAGTGCATGTGGAGCGCCTGGCAGCATGGCGAAGAGGGGCGGGGCGGCAGCACGCGGCCAGCCCCGAAGCCTGCTGCCGTGCATGGGCCAGGACATTGCGGCTGGACCGCCGCCGCACACAATCTGCGGCAAGGGCGGGCTAAAGGTGCCGCCCACAAGAGAGCGTGCAGCGAGGCAGGGAATGGGCATGGTATCTGGCCGCCGCCGTACACATCTGTCGGGCGGGTGTGCAGGGGAGGGGCATGCATCGCGCCTACCGTTGGCGGTTGGTGCTGGCGCATAGGCCAGGGGCAGGCGCAGCGCATGGGGCTGTCCGGCAGCGGCAGCACGGCGCAGCAGCGGCAACAGCGTCTGGCAGCAGGGGGCAGGGGCAGGGGCAGGGGCAGGGGCAGGGGCAGGGGCAGGGGCAGGGGCAGGGGGCACGGTGCAGCAGCGGCAACAGCGTCTGGAGCAGGGGGCAGGGGGCAGGGGCCGCCGGTGTTGTGCACCCAGGGCCCAGGTGGTGGTGTCGGCGGCTCCAGCAGGAGTGCAGAAGGGGAGCCGCACGTGCGGAGCAGGAGTCAGTCGCATTGCGGCGCCCGGTGGCTGCTGCGCATGGCGTGGAGCCGTGGGTGGCCCAAGCAACCGCCCTTCCGGTTGAGGGGAGCCGCCTGGGCGCTGCATGCGGTGGTGTGGGGCCTACGCCTGGAGCAGGGGGCAGGCGCGGTGGGGCTGTCTCGTGCGTGGGGCGAGCAAGCGGCAGGCAGCGCGAGCAGCCAGCGGTGGGTAGCAGACAGGCACCCCGGGGAGCAACTGCCTCGGGGGCCTGTCCCGCGCAGGGCAAGGCTGGGCCAGGCCTGTGCCCGTGCCCCGGCCTTTTGCTTCATGACACCTGGGCGGCCGAGGGCTCGGAGCAGGGTGCGGTGGCGGCGGCTGCGGCGGGATGGGGTTCGCGGTGCAGCGGGGCCGGCAGCTGGGCAGCTGGGCCGCAGCTGGCGGGGCGGGGGCCGGGCGGCCTGCGGGACCAGGCTGCGGTGGGGACGCGTTTCAGTCCGTGTACGTGGGGGCGCGGCGTGGTGCGGTGCGGTGTGGCGGAAGCGCGCCGCGAGCTGGCAGGGCCGGAAGGGCCTGGGTGTGGCCGGGGCCGTCCGGAGCAACGGCGGCAACCCAACTGGCCCGTGGCCCATCCCGTGCCCTATAGGGTGGGCCTTCACGTGCCACGTTGCCTTTGCCCGAGGCTGCACGGGGTACTGAGACGGGCCAGCGTGGTGCATGGGGCAGCGGAGGCTGCGGCGGCGGCAGGCCGGCGGTCGGCGGCTTTCGGGACGTGGTGCGTGGGGCAGCGGAGGCTGCCGCGGCGGCAGGCCGGCGGTCGGCGGCTGTGGGGACGTGGTGCGGCGGGAGGAAGCGGCTGCTGGCGGTGCAGGAGGCGGAGGCCAGCGTTTGGTCGGTGCAGCATAGCAGCAGCCGTGGCCGCCCGCCGTCACTGCCGCCACTGCCACCACTAAGACGCTGTGGACGGAGCTGCAGGAAGGTGGGTGGGCTGCGGGCGGGCTGCGGGTTGGCTACACAACGCAGCCCGCTGTGTTGCCACACCTGCCAGCGGCGCACGGTCCTAGTGGGCTTGCGGCGTTTGATGCCTGCAAGTATCCCCGTGGGCATTTTTAGTGTTGAGTGCAGCCCTGTTGCGCTCACACCGGAAGCACTAGCGCTCAGCATTTGCGGTTCAAAAAACGTAGCTTCCGTTGGCTGCACGCCGTTCCACTACCATGCGGCTGCCCCGCCTGCAACCGCGTGCATTCCGGGACGGCGGTTGCTGACCGTTGCTGGCACACGCACACCAACCCCGGCCCCCTCCCCTGCCCTTCCCTCGCTCCCGCTCGTGTGCACTGACCGCCTCGCAGGGCCGCCGCCAGGCCGGGGTTTCTGCTGCCGCCGTGGGGACGTGCAAGGGCCGGAGGGCGCCGCGGAGCCTGGGAGGTTTTGGGGGCCCCGGATGGCGTCGTGGGGACATGTCGGGCCGGTCGGGGAGGAGCAGCTGCGAGGAGCCCCTGGGGGCTTTGCTGGGCGCGGCTGCCGCCGTTGGGGTGGTGTCCACGGGTGCCGCTGTGTTGGTAGGCGCGGCTGCCTCCGTCAGGGTGGTGTCCACGGTCTGGAGGGCGACGCGGGCCGCCCGCAGGGAGGAGGGAGGAGTCGCCAGCCGGCGAGCAGCACCTGGCGGTTCCACGGGCCCCAGCTGCCGGGTCGGCAAAGCGCGGTGGGGGTTGTGGGATGAACGGAGCAGCTCGGTGGTGTTAACACACGTGCCGCACCTGGCGGCTGCACGGGCCGCGGCTGCCGTGGGGTTGATCAAAATGGCCGTAGGGGAGGAGCAGCTACAAGGCGTCACTGGGGTTCAGCTGGCCCTGGCTGGCACCGTGGGGTTGTAGAAGGCTGGGAGCAGCTTGGCAGCTGCGAGCAGCACTTGGCAGCTCGACGGGCTGCAGCTGCCGCCTTCTGCGTGGGTAACCGCAGGGCGCGGCATAGTGGAGGAACCAGAAGCCGGTTGGGACTGCCGTGTGGGTGTGCTGCAGCCGGTCAGCAGGGGTGGGCGCCACACTTGCAGGCAGGGAGGTCTGCAGGCAGGGTGGGTGTGTGGGATGGGGCACCGTGAGCACTGCCGCCAACATGCGCTACCGCCGTGGGATCATGTGGGCCGGAGGCGGCGTCCGAGGAGGCCCCGCCGTTATGGCACTCGCTCTGTTTGTCGCCAGGGGTGTGTGGCCTAGGGCAGTGCGGGCCGCCAGCATTGCTGGGCAGCACAGGGCGCTATGGGGCGCCGTGCAATGTGACGTGTCAGCGGCAAGGGCTATGGCTGGTGCGGCCGAGGCGGCAGGGCGCGTTGCGGTCGTGCTGTGTGTCGCGTGACGATGGCGCCGGCTGCCAGCGAGCTAGCCGCAAAGTGGCGGAGAAGTAACGGGATCGCAAGTCGGTAGGGCCTGCGGAAAGCGGTGTTGTTGACACGCCATGCAATCAGACGGCTGCCGTGTCGATGGCAAGGACTGGTGCGGCTGCGCCACGGGGCACCTTGCGGTCGCTTGGGCACCTTGCGGTCGTGTGGTAGGCGTGCAGTGTGCAACACACTCACCCTTTGCACTCATGCGCATGCCTTTATGCATGGTCTTAGTCAGGGGTGGCAGTGCAACGGTCGCTATGTCGACGGCAAGGACTGGTGCGGTCACATGGGACATGGCAGCTTGGCCACCTGGTGGTCGTGTGGTAGGCGTGGAGTGCGTACGGTATCACATTTGCCCTTTGCGCTCATGTTTATGGCTTAAATACATGGTGTTAGTCCGGGGTGGCAGTGCAGCAGTTGCCATATCGATCTATCTCAAGGACTTGGTGCTCATGCTCATGCCTAGGTGCTAGTCAGGGTCTAATTTGCAGAAGACCTACATTATGTGCGGTAGGGTGGTGCACGTGCATCGTTGGCGTTGTACTGCGGGGGTGGAGGCGGCTTGGTACCCCGGGACATGCGGGATTTGATTCTTGGGGCGTGGTGGCAACGCAACGGAGTAGGATGCAGTGCATGGATGACGACGAAGCGGTAACAAGACAGTGTTCGGAGGCTGAAGCTGCGAAGGCGACATCATATGAAGTTGCTAGTAAGTTGCTGAAGTTGCTGTGATGTTGGCGACTGGGGCTGCAAATGCAAGCTGCGTGGTTAGCCAGGTGTCGGGTGGCAACGGTGCGCGTGTGGCCGTGTCCATGGGACATGTGAGACAGCTTACCACGTGTGCAGTCAAAGCTTCCAACTGCAATTTAACTGATCGACTTGCAACTGAAAGCTGAGGTAGGGCTGCTGTCGCCACTCCGAGTCTTGGGTCCGTGGGTCGGTGCCGAAATGGAACCTTGCCCCATGGCACTCGGGCGAAGGGATAAGCCATAGAAGCGCAGCAGTGTCAATACATTAATCCCAGTTCCATTTGGCGGAACCTGCTGCTGCGCTACAAGCTATCAAATCGCAAAGTAGTAATACATACTGCCTACCGTGCCTACGCCTGCACAAAGCGACGCCGACGGCAAGGTAGGCACCCGTTCAGGAGCTTCCATCGCGATGCTTTGCAGTGAGCACCGGTAACTGCAAGTGCAGTGAGCGACGGCAATCGCAAAGTGAAAGTCCCGACCGCCCCGTCGCTACCCGCCGACGGAGGAAGCTGCGTGCTGCCTAAACGGTACTCTGTTGACTCACCACCCAACCGCCCTGCCCTGCCTTTGCCCCCTTGCAATGCGCTGCGGTGTGCAGTGCTCTTGGCGGCGGCCAACTGAAGCTCCTCAAGATGGCAACCACGTGCACAGCCTCCTCCTCCTCCTGCCGCAAGCGTGGTACCTTGCCGCGCCCCTCCCACGCCGCCCCACCGCTGCTGCTGCTGCTGCCGCTGGCGCTGCTGGGCTGCCTCGCCCTCGCCCTCGCCAGCACCAACACCAACAGGAGGCTCCTGCAAGAGGACTGTGAGTGCCGCGGCGTGGTGGCATGGAATTTCTGTAAAGGACGCTTATCAATTGTACGTGCATGCCCCAGTGTATGTGTTGCGCTGCACATGCTGTGACGGAGGTGGTGGTTGGTACGGCAGTTGCTGTGCGATACGGGTACGCGCCACATTCACGCGCGCGGCATGCGTAAGGCCCATGCAGGCCGTGTGGAACCAACGGCTAGTAATCGCTGGCCAAAAATTCTGCCACCCCCAAATAATGACACGATTTACCGTACGTACCCCCATGAACCCACCCACCTCCCCGCCCACTGCTCCCCATGTGCCGTGCACACACAAGGCACGCACGGTGCGGTCTCAGGTCGTACTGCGGCCAGTGTAGATAGACACTTAGGGATCGGCCTGGGCCGGCCCCACAACCGTTGGCCGGCAAGAACCAGCACCAGCACGACTAAAACACATTGCGCTGACGCCTGCGCCCCCTTTGTACACTGCAACCCCATCCGCCAGACGTGGGCCCCCCGGTGGCCAACTACACCCTCGTCCCCAACGCATCCGCCAGCAACACATTTGTCTACAGATGCATCAGGGACACAGACATCAGCACTGCGGCCAACGCGTGCTCCATTGACACCAACTGCGGGGCCTTCTTCGTAATCGTGAAGGCGGATGGCGGCGGGATCAGCACCACCGATGCCTGCCTAATGACCGAGTTCGACAACTACGACGGCAACCTGCCGGCCACCTGCCTGTACACCAAGAACGAGTGAGAGCATGCTGCACAGATGAGAACTAACGACACGTGGCCAGCAGGCACACGGGCTGACACGTACTGTCCGGGGCACGCATGTATTGGTCTATCTGGTCCTACCGTGTGCCGCGCGCGGTTGCCTGCATGCATGCACGGGAGGATGTGCGGTACGTATACGTAGCCTGTAGCTTGGGTGGCTCCATGCAGGCAGCGGCGTGCAGCCAAGTGCACACGGCGGGCGGGGTACGTTACAGCGTAGGTCCGTGTATGTACATGCCGACACCAGGTGCAGCGCTTTTGTTTGTTGTTTAGTGATTGGGGCTGTCAAAACTATGTACCGCAGGGGGTCTGCAAGGGACGTAGCCTGCATGTGTTGTGCACGGGGTGCGAACTGAATAACGGGAGTTGTTCAGCACGCGGGTTGCAGGCATGGCTGCTGCGGATACGTGGGTGGCCAGGTAGCTAGCCGACCTTTGCCGCAGGCAGGGTGTTTAGCTTTCGGGACTCTGATGGTGCTTGATGTACGGTACATTGGCACTTTGGCAGTGCTTGTGACGGTGTACGTTGCATGTACATGTTGGCAAACACCCACCTGCCAGGCGGCGGCGGATTGTTGCACCCTGCCGCAACAGTATGCAACCGTCATACTGGTATGACCAGGACAGGTCGACATGTACCTTTTACGGAACCTCGCCGGTGTCCAGCCGTTTGGGAGCTGACCGTACAGGTGTCAGGCTGAGGTCCTGCAGGGGTGCTTCCCTCTGCTCCCCAGCTGTCTGCCTCCGTGGGCTCGGATGAGGCAGGTGGAGAAGCGCCAGCCACCCCGTCAGTCAGCCCTAGCCAAACAGTCAGCACTGCAGTACCGGTGGGGTACACAGCGGCCCTCTGTGAATGCAGCAACCCGTCTTGAGTCGGACACTTGCGGAAAGGGGTCAGGATTGCCTGCCGTTTCTGCATGTGCTGGGCCACCCATCCAGGCTCGCTTGTTCATGTGTCTCCGTGCCATAGGCCGTTAGGATTCCGGTACGCCTCACGCCTGCCGTCTATTGCAGTATTGTTTCCACAGCGTACAACAGGCTGTAGCTGGAGGCTCTTCTGAGCTGTGCCAATCTAAGCCGAGACGGAGACTGATGCCTGCTCGGCCCACGGGACAACTTCCAACTACCGGCAACGACTAGCAGCGAGCCGTTGTTTTGTGCAAATAACTCTTACTATGTCAAGAGTGTTGATGTTCTTTTTACTGCAATGAAGGACGGTAGGGGGGCAGCCAGCCAAGGAGTATCAACCTTCGGCAAGGGATGGAGGACAGCCTTCACTGGCTCGCGGATCGCTGCTTGGGGCTTCAGAAGCTAGCCTTCCTTCTAACGCAACCGGCGGCCAGCCTGGACGACCTCGTCGACGCGCCTTCGCCGGGACCTTTGCCAGCGAGCCTCGTGAACGAGGTGGGACCACGGCCAGGCGTGGCAGAACCTGTGGGCCTTCGCCTGCGCCACCAGCTGGAAAAGTGAGCAGCTTGCAGCAACATGGATGTAGGCAACGCGGACACACGGGAGGGGGCAGGGAAGGGCTGGTGGCCGTCGTGTGTCTGTGGCTGGGGCCGCCGCTGCTGGGCTGGGTGCTGTGCGGGGTATAGAGCAGACAGGGGCATCGCGGGTGCGCTACCGTCTGCTTTGGACTACTACAGGAGAATGCTGTAGAAGCAGCCTAGTACGGTATTCCCATGGTGGGGGGTTGGCGACGGGTGCTAGCTGCACCTCCTAGTGGGGTGCGTGTCAGTGTCAGGGGCCTGTGCAGCTCCTGGTACAAGGCCCGGGCCATCGCACCCCACCAACTATCCCCTACCCACGCCCTGGGACCACCGTCATCAACCCTTGCACACCTACAACTGTCACGGAGGCCACCCGCAGCACTTTCCCTGCGTTGCCTCGCAACGCCCAGGCAACAACTAGCCGCGCCACCACCTCCAGCATGTCGGCGAGTGCGCTGACGGTGCTGGCCCGCCCTCCCTTTTCCCGCCCTCTCGCGCTGCAAACCTCTAGGAGGACGTGGTTTGATGCGGTGCACGGAGCGTTGTGAACATGTGCAACGTGAGTCAGCAGGCGGCAGCCCACAGCGGCAGGCTGCTTGGGTGCATGGCCAGGGTGTGACGCAGTGCATGGGCCATGCGCTTATGTGAGGGCAGCAAGGCATGCACGTACAGCGCATGACGCAGTGCATGTGGTGTGATGCAGAGCATGAGTCTGAGGGCAGCAAGGCATGCAGCGTGCAGCCTCAGGCCGGCAGTCGCAGCGGCAGGCGGCCACACACAGCGGCAGGCGGCCACACACAGCGGCAGGCGGCCACACACAGCGGCAGGCGGCCACACACAGCGGCAGGCGGCCACACACAGCGGCAGGCGGCCACACACAGCGGCAGGCGGCCACACACAGCAGCAGGCGGCCACACACAGCGGCAGGCGGCCACACACAGCGGCAGGCCGCCTGGGTGCATGGAGCCACGGCATGTGACGCAGTGTATGGGGCGTGATGCACGCAGCGTGAGTCAGCAGGCAGCAACCCACGGCGGTGGGCAGCAGCGGGGCGAAGGGTGGCTCTACCAGTAAACGGCATCACGCGTCGGGGCCCCAGGCCCTCCGTGCCGTGGGCAGGGGTCGGCCGGCCGCTGCGAATACCACACTTACACAGCGAGTGGTGACCTGGAGAGCCGGCTGGCGGCCGCTGATGGTTAGCGGGGCCTTGGCCTGGAGGGTATTCAGGTGCCTCCGGTGGGCCTGCGGTTGGCTGGCGGCGGCAGCAGCGGCGGAAGGGGTGCCGTAGGGTTCTAGGCCGGGCGTCGGGAGACAGGGGCAGGGGCCTTCAGTGGGCCTATGTGTGGCGGCAGCGGCAGCAGCAGCAGCGGCACAAGGGGTGCCGCTGATGTAGCGGGGCCTTGGCCTGGAGGGCGGCAGGTGGCGGCAGTGGTGGCGGCAGCGGCAGCAGCGGCGGAAGGGGTGCTGGCCTGCTCCGGGTCTTAGGGAGACAGGGGCAGGGGCCACCGGTGGGGCGTGGCGGCGCGTGGGGGCACGGGTGGGGCGTGGGTCATGGAGCGTGCGCGGCGGCGCGGTGGGGCGGAGCAGCCTGGGCAGGGGGCAGGGGCCACGGAGCCCGGGCCTGGCACCGGCGCGAAGCGGCATGAGGCGGCATCAGGCAGCCAGTCTTGAAGCCGGCCGTGGCAAGGACACATGGCGGCTGGCCGCCGCCGTACACGCCTTCCGGGCTGGCGCGGGCGGCAGGTGCCCCCTGCAGCACGCAGCATGGGCGTGAGGCAGGGCGGGGCAGGGCGGCAGGCCGCCGCAGCACACACCTCCTGCAGGGGGGGGGGCGTGGGGACCCACGTGGGGGCCACTGGTGGTGTGGGGTCTGGGCGGTACACCACCGGGCGCGATGGGGCTGTGGAGGCAGCGGCAGCGGCACTGCGGCGGAAGGGGCGGCGCGTCCAGGCGGCAGGGGGTTGGGGTTGGGGTACACCTCTGGCGCATGGCGCGGGCACGCAGCAGGCAGCGCCAGCTGCTAGCAACAGGCAGTGTGCAGCATCTGCAGCATCCAAGCACCTCGGGGAGCGACTGTCCCCTCTCGCCGGGGCAGGTCGCCGTGTCTCCTGGCCTGTTCCAGCATGGGGCTATGCGCCCCTGGTGATGGAGTAGCCGCAGCCGCGCCGGAGCACCGGGGGTGTGTTGGGGCTGCGGCACTGCGGCGGAGGCTGCGGTGTCGGGCTACAGGCATGTGCGGTGCCGGGCTGCAGTGTAGGGCGGCAGGTACGTGTGGTTGTGGCCGAGTAGATGGGGACGCGGTGCGGTCCGGTGCGGTGCAGCGGGGGCGCGCTACGGGCACTCAGGCCAGCAGCTGGCGGGACTTTAGGTGGGGGGCCGGTGGGCGGCGAATGCCATCCCATCCCACCCACCAGCCGCCGGAGCTGGTGCAGGTGCGGCCACTGCTGCCAATGCCGCAGTGGTCGTGCGGAGGTCACAGGCGGCCGGCGCAGCACAGCAGCCTAGGCCGCCACCACTGCCACCGGTGCCACCGCCGCAACGGCGCTGCAGGAAGGTGGGTGGAAGGTGGGTGGGGCGACAGTGCAGTGTGCTGTGGTTGCTAGCCCCTGCCAGTGGCACACGTTGCTAATCAGCCGCGGCCGCTGCGGCATCCCACGCAATGGTTGGTGTCCACTTGTTCCAACGGGTAGCTAACCCACCGCACCCTTTGTTGCGGGCACATCGGAAGCACCCGTGTACGGGGTGTGGGGGTGCGGATACGGACAAGCCGCCCTGCCCCGTCAGAGTTGACGTGGGCAATGTTCTTCACGCGATCCGTAACCAACCCCAGAGTAGTACCGCAGGGCGTGGTTCCCTACGTGTCCATGTCATGTCCCCTGGCCTCCATGTTGCCGCTCCTACCCTAGTAACCCAGGAAGCATGTTCCCGCGAGACTGCTTGAGGCCCTGTGGCCTACACCTCCACCACCCGTTCACCCGCCTGCCCATTCGCGCATCCTCTCTTCCGTCCTCTCCCACCCCCTCTTCACCCCGTCTCGCTGGCCCCCACCCCCCAGGGCTGGTGCCGCGAGGGGACGTTCAGCTGTGGTTTCAGCGCACCAGCACCCGCGGCTGGTGGGTGGGTTGCAAGGATCAGAAGGGCACGGACAGGGAGGGCAGAGTTGTCACGAGAGTGGCAGGGGATTTGGGTAACAAGTAAAGACAAAACCGACATGGATGCTACTGCGGCAAGGGAGGGTGGTGACCAGGGCGGCAGTGCGGTTACCTTGAGGGTGGGGGGCTTGCGGGGCGGGGGCTTGGGGGGCGGGGGCGGGATCAGACGTACGGTGGGACCAGTACCGACAAGCACACGGGTCTTCCGTGCCGTGCGAGTACGGTACCCGGGTGTGGTGGGGTGCACAGCGCGAGGCAGCCGACGTAACTCGGCCATTGAGCGTGTGTACACGTCAGGGAGCCGCCACCGGCACCTGGCACCAGCCGCATGCACCACCGGCAACAGCGTGCAGTGGGGTGGCCGTTGCTGTACTACTCGCACGCCCACTCGCCCACCCGCCAGCTGCCCGCCCTGCCCACCCACCGCTTATGCATGCATGTGCACCGACACCCCTGCAGGCACAACGCCAGGAGCCCCCCGGGGTTACGGCTGCCGCCTTGGGGGTTCTACAGGGGTTGGCCCGGGGGCCGCACAGGGGCCGTAGTGGCTAGTGGTGGTGGGCCGCCAGGAGGGGCTGCGTGCAGGAAGGCCCCGAGGCCACAGCTGGCCCCGGATGCCGCCCTGGGGACGTATGGGGACGTCAAAGGGCCGGAGGGCGGCGCGGGCCGCCAGCAGCAGCTGCGGACAGCAGGCGGCGCGCGCGACCAGGCGCCCCGGGCCTCAGCCGGCGCCCTGGGGACGTGCACGACCAGAGGCAGCCAGGAGCATCGACCGCCTCCGCAGGCCGCTGCCAGGGGAGCCTCGAACTTTCCTGTTGCCGCTGTGGGGACGTAAGAGGGCCGGAGGGTGACGCGGGCCAGGGGCAGTTTGCGAGGAATCGCCTGCAGCATGGCCCTGGCTGTCGTCGTGGGGACGAACTGGGGGGGGGAGGGGGGGCGGCGTGGGCATCCAGGAGGTGCCGCGGGGAGCCCCCGGGGGCCTCAGCTGGCGCGCAGGTGGGTTCCCTGTGCGACGTTGCTGCCTATGGCTGCGAGGTCACGCAACGGGGTGTGGCCCGCAAGACAGCTTACCACTTGCGCGTTAAAAGCTTCCCACTGCAACGATTTATTATCTCCCAGATGTAACCAAAGATAACGCCGCCTTCGCCACTCCGAGTGCTAGGTCCGTGGGTCGGTGATGCCTGCGCCCAACCGCTCGACGAGAGGAACCTTGCCCCCTTGTACTCTGCGGAAAAGGGTTACCGGTACAGCAGCGCTGCACTAACAGGATATCAACCGCTATTTCGCTTGCCTTTGCAGCGGTACAAGCTTACTACCACTCGCGAGGCCGCCGGCCCTGCTGCTGCCTCCGCCTGCGCCCAAAGCCGGCAGTCGGACGAAAAGCCGCGACATACGACGACAGCCAGAGGTGGGCACCCGTCATGAACTGGAAACGCTGTCGTTTGCATTAATAACAACCAATTGCAGCTGCAGTCAGTCAGCACGGCAGCTGCAGAGCAGCGCGCAAGTCCAGGCCGCCCCGTCGAAGCTGCTGCCTGAAGGCTCCACGGTCACCCTGCCCACCCTGCCCCCTCGCTGCGTGCTCCCGACGTGCACAAATCCCCTCAGAAGCTACTGATTACCTCCCCAAGATGGCGACCACGTCCTGCTCCAGCGACAGCGGCTGCGCGGCATTCATCGCGGCCGGCGGGCAGCCAGGCGCACCCAGCGGCACCGTCAAGTCCTGCCTGCTGACCGCTGTGGGGCCTGACGGCCAGCTGCCGGCCAAGTGCCTGTACGTCAAGCAGGGTTAAGGGCATGCTAAAGGCCACCGTCTGCGGGCACATGGGCTGACACGTAGGGTACGTAGCGGGGCGTGGTGGTAGGGGAAGCTGCCTGCACGCATGGGAGGATGCGCAGTACTCTTGTAGCATGTAGCCTGCTGCGACGGTCCATGCAGGCCTTTGGCTTTGACGGCCAGCTGACGACCAAGTGCATGTACGTCAAGCAAGGGCATTTCCGCCAAGATGTAGCAGGGGCATGCTGGGGCGAGCTTGCAATACTGCAGTTGTGCAAAAGGCGGGAGGTACAAGAGTTGGTTGGCAGGTTGTGTTCAGGGGCTTTGCTTGCGCGCACGTGCGGCAGGATGCCGGTAGCAGACAGTGATCTCCACTATCGCTGCCAGAGGGCCTAGCTACCATGATGGATATCACTTATCGTAGGGTATTGGGTAGCTGGTGATGTTGCAGTTGTATGGTGCGTGTGCACCTTGGCGAACACCTGCCAGGCGGCGGGTTGTTGCGCCCTGCCAGACGCCAACCGTCATGAGTCATGACCACGATTGCCTACCGGTGTCACGCACCGGAAGCAGGGACACCGTAGGTACGGTGATCGTATGCTTCTTGACATTGTCTAGAAGCCCCACCATGTCGGAACGTCCCGTGGGTCGGTCCTCATGCCCCAACCGCCCGCGAGACCGAACCTTGCTCCACTGCGCAAGAGTTAACCGGGTAACAGCGCTACAGATAATGAATTGCTTAGCTGTAAGCGCAGCCTGTCCGAGCAAGTTCCACATATACTTCCAAGTTCACCTGCGCGCAACGCCAGTCGCACAAGCGGCAACGCCGACGCATCCAGGTGGGAAGGGTTTCCGCAGCTCGCAATGTTGAACAATTAGTATGCATTTATGGCTTGAAAGAAGGCTGCTCTCAGAACCGTTTGCTCCAGCTTGCCCATGCCTCTGGACGCGCTGTGACGGGGCTAGCTGCCGGAACGCTACGCAATTCTGGAACGGCAACGCAGCACGCTGTGCTAAGCCACGCACGCACGGCCCTGCCCTGCGGTTGCTCCCTCGCTGCCTGACCCCGGCGCGCACACCCTCCTCAGAAACTTCGCACCGTTTCCAAGCTCCTGGCGGCCAGCCTTTCCTAACATGGCGACCGCGTGCACCGCCTCTTCCCACAAGGCCGCCCGTACCCTGCCGCGCCCCTCCCGCGCGGCCCCGCTGCAGCTGCTGGCCCTTGCCCTGCTGGGCTGCCTCGCCCTCATTACGGACACTGCGGTGGCGGCGGGGGGCAGCACCAGCAGCAGGAAGCTCCTGCAACCGCAAGCCAGTAAGTGCCGCTCTTGTACCCTACCACCCCTGGTTCCAAACCGGCCACCAATGCTTGTGCTGCCGTTGTGTGTTGGCACCACTTATTTCCGATACCGGTAGTGCTGCCGCTCGGTGCGCGTCATGCGCCACAGCCATGCATGTGACGGAGTTGCCGCTTGCTTGCTGGTGCATGGTTTGACTTACCATGCGTGGGCAATAGTGCAAGTAAGCAGGCCTACCTGCACCGCCCTCCCTCACGCGCACGCAACCCCAAACCCATGAACGAGCCCATGTACTGTTGCGCCCAGCCAGCACCAACTGATGAGCCACGCCGCACGCCACCCTGCCTGCGGCACCTCCCTCGCAGGCCCACCCACGCCAACCCCACCACCACCACCAGGTAATCAGCACTGCATTGCCGCTAGCGTGCAGCCGCCACCCACATGAACCCGCCTTCCTTACATATCCATGCATATGGTCGTGCGCATAGCTTCGGCCAGAGCAGTATGCACGGTAGTTATTACCGGTCGGCGTCGGTGGTGTAACCAGGAAGCTCGTTAGTCTGCAGGACCTGAACACAGCCGCACCGCGCCTCAACGCCCACATAGGTGGCCTTACCAGTAGTACTGGTACCCGCGCTCACTTCTTGTACCATACTCCCCACCCCACCCCACCCCCCCCCCCCGGGCCCCCCCGTGGACGGCTACACCGTCACCACCGTCACCACCATCGACGACCCCAGCCAGGTCTACGACTGGTCCCACGACCCGGACCTGCAAACCGTCGTTGCCACCTGCAACCGTGCCCGCAACTGCGCGGCCTTCGTCGAGAGGACGGAGCCGGACGGCACAGTGACCTCCTTCCTGATCAGGGGCCCGGCGGTGACGGACGAGGATTACCCGACGGCCGGAGACGGATACACGTCGGCGGACACTGATTACACTGCTGCGGTGGCCAATTTCTTCAAGGTCGGAAACCCCGCGTGCCTGTACGTCATGGCGTAGGGGCCTGCTGCTGCACGCCCGTCTCACAT
>VFQN01003739.1_pt1 | contig 21144 bp, 25 predicted proteins | sample 3512371 | NCBI WGS metagenome assembly VFQN01 (sample SAMN10412370, study PRJNA504923) | tailings metagenome | isolation source: Replicate 2 from Balatoc abandoned mine | place: Philippines: Itogon, Benguet | collected 2017-08-28
AGGCCGCGGCTTGCGCCGTGTCCATCGCGACTTCACGGAACTCCTCGTCATACGGCGGCAGGACGTTGCCGCCGATGTCCTTGAGCTTGAGGAAGATCGTGAACGGCAGGATGCACCGCAAGACCCCCTTCGGCCCGAAGCCGGGAGCCTTGACCGTGCGCACCGATACCTTGGTGCCCCTGGCCGTCTTGTGCGCCGTACCGGTGCTTTCGGAGTAGATGTCCTTGAGGACCCCGTGGTCCCTCATGAACGCCATGGCCGCCGAGGTCATGCTGCCGCTCGTGGTCGGTCGGTAGCCGTCTTCGATCATCCGCCCAGGCAGGGCTCGGAACAGCAGGTAGAACAGGTCGTCCCCGTAGCCGCCCATCAACGTGCCTGTCAGCAGCAAGGTCTTGCGAGCCTTCGCCGCCAGCACGCCCATGGCCTGGCCTTGGGCACTGCCACCGTTCTTGTACTCGTGGGCCTCGTCCGCGATACACAGGTCGAACGTGCCTTGAGGCAGGTGGCGCTTGATGAACTCGGACGGCTGGTAGCCGCCTTCGCCGAAGCCGAACTCCATGTTCGCCATCGCTCTTTCCATGCGATGCGCCTGGCGGTCAGAGAAGACCAGTTCGCCGTTGCCGTCCATGAGGTTGATGAACTCATGGATGTTGTCGCCCAGCATCGACGCCAGAAACCCGTCGCCGAACTTCTGCATCAGCTTCTGCGCGGTGACTTCCCCGATCGTCGGGATGCGCTTCAAGGCTTTCAGCACGGCCGAGGACTGGTCGCTGCCGGACAGGCTGCGCGGGCGGATCAGTGTCCACAGGGGTGCGGCGCAATGGCTGCACTTCCTGCGGTATTCCTCGGCTTGGAGCGCGACCGGGTTGACCGGCTCGCCGTCGAGGTCGGTGATGACCGTGCCGCAGTCCGGGCACGCCGCCACGTTGCCATGGCGGGTACGCCGCTGGGTGAAGACAGGCTTCCAGTTGAACCCCATCCGCATCCTGACCCGGCCCAGGACAAAGAACTCCTGGCCCGTGGGCTGGACATTCAACTGCTCGCGCAGCTTGATGAGCTTGACGAGCGTGTCCGGCCCGTTGAGCACCCACACCTTGGCGCCTGCCAACGTCTCCTGGATCTCGCGCCGCCACTTGTAAACAAGGTGCGGCGGCGAAAGAACCAGGGTGCGGCGGTAGCCTTCGGCGTTGAGCACAGCGGCCGTGGCGATGCCGACGGTCGTCTTGCCGCAGCCCATTTCGCCATTGACGATCGCGGCGCGTTCGCCACGATCGATCAGCAGCTCCGCGGCAGCGTGGACGACTTCGGCCTGGGCCTGGAAGAGCTTGCGCTTGAGGCTGGCGATGATGAGTTGCCGGTGCGCCTGCGGCTGGCCGTTATAGACCGGCGGGTTGGCGCTGTTGAGGGCGTCGAGCAGTTCTTCGCCGAACTCGCCGACGAAATCCTGAAGGCTCAGGGTCAGAGAGGAAGATTCCGCATCGAGCAGTTCGCCCTGTGCGGGCGTGGCCTCAGCGGCAGTGGTTTCGAGATCGAGGGACATGGTGATGCTCCAATGAAAAATGGGGCATGCACCACCCCCAGCGGGGCAATGGCATGCCCCGCAGTGGGAAGGAAATCGGCGCTTGGCCGAGATGGTCGAAGTTGCCGGCCGTGGCGGCCTGCTGGTGAATCGTGCTCAGTCTTCGGACGGCAGCACGATGACGGTGGCGCTGCGCTCCGCATCGGTGACGATGCGGATGGCCAGCCCCGGATGGATCACGTAGCGGGATTCCAGCGATGCACCGGATTGCAGTGCAGTGCTGTTTGCCTGCCATTGCTGGATGTTGACGTCGCCCCAGTCGCCACGGGTGTGGCGCCTGAAGTACGGGATCGGGTCGAGGCGACCCGTGCGGACCAGGCGATCGATGCCTCTGCTGAAGATGAGCGCACCGATTGGAAACGCCAGCCTGTGGCAGTAGGTTTCAATGCGATGTGATGCCATGGGCTCCTCCTTGATGAGTCATTGAGCCACGACACTCCTGGCGGAGTGAAGTGGCTCCGGCAGGTGGATAAACACGACGATGGTGCCGTCAGATCATGTCCCGTTCTTCGGGAAGCTGGATCACCGTGGTCTGGTGGTCGTCGCTGGTTTTGACGATCAACAACAGTTCGGGCGTGATCCTGAAGTGGGAGATCATCGGATCGTCCCCACGGATTGCGACATCGTTGGCTTGACGGGTGGCCTCATCGGTCTCGCCCCAGTCACCGCGCACATGGCGCTGGACAAGAGCCAAGGGGTCGATCAGGCCTTTGCGGGCCAGCCAATGCACCTTCTCGCTCAACTGCAACGTACCTGGTGCGAACAACGGTTGCTGCTGCGGCGCGGGCCGCTTGAACAGGCTTGAGAACATGAGTGTTTCTCCTTCGAGGTGGTACAGCAGGACGGCAGCGCGTCCGGTGGATTAACGGATGGTCAGGACCTCGCCCCGTGTAGCGGAGCCGGGCGTCATGTCCCACGCGCGGATGACGGGCACGAACTTGTCGGTGAGGATGCGGGTCTCGGCGACGGAGCCGTCTTCGCGTTCGGTGAATTCGCGTTGAAGCGTCTTGTCCTTGTGGGTGTCACCTTTGACGACGAGCACGCGCCCGGTCTTGGAGCGCACAACCCCCGAGATGGCGCCCGCGGCCAGGGCCAGGGCGAGATGCCAGTGGGACAAGGCACGCGCCGGTGGACGCAGCGACTGCTGCGCGGCCCCCAGGTGCGTGTCCTGCGACGGCCAGAGGCCTTGCAGCCTGCCGACTTCATCGGCGAACTGCTCCGGCTCCATCGTCACGCGGAAGAAATGCTCCGGCTCGGCCGGACTGGCGGGGACGATGTACGGCAGGAACGGCCATTCGCTCGGCAGCTCCTCGGCTTCGACTTCACCAAGCCCGACCTGCAGCAGCAGATTACGCACGGCCTTGAGACCATCGGGTGCCAGCTCGCGCTGACGCACCCTGCGGCCAAAGATCACCACTTGCTTGAACTTCGTCTCCACCGCTCGGTAGATCCGCAGGTCCGTGTAGTGGCGCGTCAGCCAGCCGACCAGCTCGGCGTCGAGCACGTAGCCGGGGACGATGAAGACCAGCACACCGCCGTACTGCAACAGCGATAGGCTGCGCTGGTAGAACAGTTTCTCGAAGCGGGGACGGCCCTGGCCCTGATAGCCGATGTTGCCGTTGACGTCCTTGGACAGATCGCCATACGGCGGGTTGAGCCAGAGCAGCCCGAACGACTGCTTGGAGATCATCGTGTCCATCAGGTCCGCATGCAGGCAGTGATCGACCAGGCCGCGGGCATGGCGTGCCCGTTCCGCGTCGAACTCGACGGCGAACGCCTTGGCCTGCTCGCGCCCGAGGGCATGAGCAGCTTCGGCGATCGCCACGCCTTCGCCGGCGCAGGGATCGAGGATGCACATCGGGCCATCGCTGGGCATCAGTGCGTTGAGGGCTCTTTCGAGCGTGGGTTCATCGGTCGGGTAATACCCGTTCTTGGCGAAATTGCGGGCGAGCCGCGGGAACATGAGGGCCATGGAAGTCTCCTGGTTGGCGGGGATGAAGTGCGAAAGCACGCCTTGGCGTGCTCTCGCGGGTGGGTCAAGCCGCTACCGCTTCCGGCGTCCAAATCTTGGCCGGATAGGGATAGGCGGTGAGCACGTCACTGCGGATCAGGGAGCCCAGCGCCAGGGTCAGCGCCGGCACGTCGATGGCGAGCCGATGGCCTTCCAGCGGCCCGAGGGCGAACGGAAGACGGGCCAGCATCTCGCGGGTCTGTAACAGCTCCAGCACGGTTTCGCGCCAGTGGTCGAGCAGCGGCAGTGGGCAGGTGTCCCGTACCAGCATCCACAGGCGGTCAAGCCGGTGGGTGCTGCCCTTGGGCAGCAATGCCAGTGCGCTGGCGTTGGCCTTGTCGGGCTTGACGCAGCGGCGGTCGAACAGCCACACGTTGGACAGCGAACCGAACAGCGTTCGCCGGTAGGCGCGGGTCATGCGCTTTTCCAGGTGATCGACGTTGCTGACGAACACCGGGACGCTGCCGCCCTGGTCGGTGATGACGTGGAACTGGTCCAAGCCCTGTTCGTCGCGCCCGAGGGTCAGACGAGCGAGGAACTGCTGGACGGCGGTGTCGCGCGCCCAGATCGACAGGAAGATCAGATTGCCCTGGTCATCGCCGACGCAAGCGTCGGCTATCACGTCGGAGCATTCGTCGATGCGATACAGCGTGGTGGAAGAAGTGTTTGCGGGCATGGTGGTGTCCTCGGATGAACGGGAACAGCACCGCCCGCTGGGGCAAGTACTGCCCCAGGGGGTGGAAGAAAGCCGCTCAGTCCGGCTCGAACTGCCGGGTGTGCGGGTTGAAGTGCAGCGCCTCATCTACCGAAGTGATTGGCGTGAAGCCCTCCAGGTAGATGTTGTTGAGGTACTGGTCGCGGTAGGTCAGTGCCTGCCGTGCCTGTTCCTCGGTGAGGCCGTTGCTGATGAAGTACTCCAGCATTTCCTCGTCGGACGAAACTTCGTCGTTGGACAAACTCCCTTCAACGAGCTTCAACAGCGAGGGCGGAAGCGCAGCCAGGATCGGGTCCATGTCGGTTCCTCCTGGCTCAGGCCATCAGCGCTGCGGTGGGTGCCGCAGGTGCCGTGGGTGTGCGCCGTCGCGCGTGGTAGGCGCGAACGCCTGCACGCCAGTCGGCGGACTGCTCCGGTGCGAGATCCAGATAGGACAGCGGGCACGAGTAGTAGTACGGGTGCATGGACTCGTCCAGCGGCTTGTAGCCCCACTGGCCGCCGCTGCGTTCGAGCAGATCGCAACGGATGTAGCGCAGGGATTGACCCGGCGCCAGATGACGATGCACGCCTTCGACCTTGGCCGTAACTTTCGCGACGGACCAGAGGACGTTGCCGCGCAGCGCGTGGGCGATGACCTTGACGCTGGCGCGCTCGGTCTCCTGCGGTGCGATCAGTTCCGCGATCAGTTCAGACCGCGATTGGGGGGAGAAATACCAGCCCATGAAAGGCCTCCTGAAGCATCGAGCCGGAGGCCTGCCCGTGGGGGAGAGCCCCCAGCGGGTGATGGAATGCCGCGCGTGCGGCGATGGAGTCCGGTGCGGACTAGGAACCGCAACCGGCTGGGCAGTAGCCCAGTTCGATGCCATGGGAGCAGTAGCCGTTTGCAGCGTTCCACTCCTGCGTTTCCTGCCGTTCGGCAGGTGTTGCGTAGTCCCATTCCTGGGTCGCGATTTCCAGGGCCTGAGCCCGCTGGGTTTCCGGCAACCGACTGGCTTGCGCGTCGATCTCCGAACTGAAAAGCGTGACCCAGTGATCCCAGGACAGGCCGCAACCACGCTGGGCGTGCTCGGCAGCCGTCTTGCAGACAGCGCGCCACGCGGGTTCGTCCAGCGTGGAATGAGGTGCATCGCAAGCGATGGTGGACATGATGGAGACCTCCAGAAGAAAGCCGGAGCCTCCCCCGCATGGGGAAGGAACCCCGGCGGGTGGATGAAGAACACCGCGGATGTGGCGTCTGCGATCACGCAGGTTGCAGTTCGGCCTGGCGGCTCCACTCCTGCGTCTTGAAGTCCAGCGCATAGCCCAGTTCACCCAGGCGGGCGATCTGCGCGCGCAGGGTGCGGCGGTCGATGGTCGAATCCAGTTTCACGGACTCTCCCAGCGGCCAGAGCTGCCCGAACAGCGCGGCGTCGCCATCTTCGGTGCTGCCAGCGGCAGCAGCCGCAGCGGGCGGCGGGGCATCCGCACCAAAAGGCGTGGTATCGACCAGCGGGTCCGCAGACGCCTGCACGGGTGCGGGCTTGGCAGGCCTGGATGCCTTGGCGGGCTTGGCCGGCGTTGCCGCAGGCTGCGCTCCTTGCTCTTCATCAAGCGGATCGACTTCCTGGGTGCCGAAGCTGCGTGCCTCGTCACGGCTCAGTTTGTCGATGCCGAGAAGCGTCATGCCGTCCAGGTTGGCGCGCATCTCGGAACGCATGCTGCCGTCGCTGATCGGATAGCTTTTGAGGAAGATGTAGCGGAGGACGAACTCCCCTTGGTACTTGCCCTCGGGGTACTGCTCCAATTCAGCGTCCTTGACGGTGAACTTGCCGAGTTGGCAGTCGAGCTTGCCGACGTTGAACTTTCCGTTGCGGCCATGGATGGTGCGCAGTGTGAGCTGGCCCGGCACGATGATGGGCGATTCCGATTTCTCGGGAGCCGATGTGGCTGCCATGATGATTCTCCTGATGATGAATGACGGGCCGCCGACAGCACCCGATGGATGAGAGGAAATGGGCCTCGCCCGAGATGGGCGAGGTCCGCTTGGCATCACGCCTTGAGCTGGCGCATGCCTTCGGCCAGGAGCCACAGCGCCCGGTTCAGGCGCAGGTTCTGGTCGATTCCTTGCACCGGACGGGTGCGCTGATTGCGGCCGTTGGCCGTGCGTCCGCTCAGCCCCCCTTTGACGAGGTTCTCCTGGACGCGATTGAAGACGGCCCACAGGTCGCCCTTGCGGTCGTCCCAGCGTCGCGGGGCCAGTAGCTGGCTTTCCGTGACAGGCGTGGACTTGGCCGGGTCGTCGTACTTGAGTGCGAGAGCGGAATGCGCAAAGATTTCCGCTTCGCCCTCATCGAGGGTGATGGTGCGCATCGCATCGCGCGAGTTCTGCACGCGCTCGAAGCCTTCGAGGACTTCGTAAGCACCTTCGATCACCTGGTTTGCCACGTCACCCTTGTGGGGCACGCGGATGTCGGCGGTGGTGTCACCGCAGACCAGGCCGTTGTGGCAGACGAACCGGAACTATGTCCCGTACCGAACTATGTCCCGTGGCATCCAGGCTCAGGTGAGTACTGAAAACAGGCAGTGAACATAGTCAGCGGGGTCAGCGCCTGGTCGACGCGTGGCATCATTTCCGGGATTCCATCCTTCTCACCGCCGACTGCCATGCTCCACCCCAGCCAATTCGAACTCCATAGCGCCTGGATCGCCTTCCAACTGAACGACCAGACGATCTCGACCCAGTTAGACGGCGACTTCAACCTGATTGCCCTCATGGATGCAGCGAGTTGCTTCATCCTGGGCTCGGCATCGATTGCCGCAAGCGCAGGAGAACCATCCCTTTTGGATGCCAAGCGCCTGCTAAAGGACGGGCAGGCGCGCGCAACCCAATGGCCTCAGAGACTCATCGTTCCTACAAGCCTCGCCGCCGACAACCTGCTGAAAGAAGCGGAACGTCATGGCATCAGGATTGAGCATGTGGCGGAGGCTGACCTTGAAGCGCTCATCGGCGAAGCAAAGCAATCGTTCAAGGAATACATCAAGGGTCAGCCTGCCGGGTGATGGTCACAACGCCTTGAGGAATGCCAGCAGCGTGTCGTCGGGTCGATAGCGCCCGGGCTTACCTTCCGGTGGCGTGGTCATGGCGAGCATGCGCTCCTTTAGTTCCAGGTCCGCATCGAGGTAGATCTGTGTCGTCTCTATCGATGCATGCCCGAGCCATAACGCGATCACTGCCTGCTCCACGCCAGCTTGCAGCAGGTCCATTGCCGTCGTATGCCGCAGCACGTGCGGCGATACCCGCTTATGCTTGAGCGACGGGCAATTCAGGCTGGCCGCTGCTACATGCTTGGCCAGCAGGTAGTGCACCCCGTGCGAACTCAGTGGGTCGCCACGCGCGTTGGGAAAGACAGGCTGGTCTGCAGACAGGCCAGGTTCACGCAGCCATGCCATCATCACCGCCCGCGTGGTTTTGCTCATCGGCGTACATCGCTCCTTGCGTCCCTTGCCGAGCACGCGGACATGTGCGCCCATTCCCAGGTGCACGTCGTCGCGACGCAGGCCGATCAACTCCGACAGCCGAAGCCCGGTCTGCACTGCCAGTAGCATCAGCGCATGATCGCGGCGGCCAGACCAAGTATGTTGATCCGGCGCCGCCAGCAACGCATCGACCTCGGCTCGACTCAGGAAGGCCACCAATGCGCGGTCAAACTTCTTCGCAGGAATGGCAAGGACGCGAGCGATCTGCGCAGCGTGCGTGGGCGCTTCGTAGGAGGCGTAGCGGAAGAACGAATGCACTGCCGTCAACCGAAGGTTGCGCGTGCGCGCCGTTACTCCGCGGATCGCCTCCAGGTCGTCCAGGAACGCCGTCACCAGCGGCGCATTGATGTCCTCCAAATCCAATGCCGACGGCGCCTTCCTCAATCGCTTGTGCGCGAATTGCAGCAACATCCTGAATGTGTCGCGGTACGAGGCAATCGTGTGTGCGCTGGCCTGACGTTGATGCATCAGGCGCTGTGTGAAGAATCGCTCGAGAAGCGTTGCAAAGCTGGTCCGGGTCGTCATGGTGATACCTCCCAGCGTCGCTCCAGGCGCGACATGGCCTGCGTCATCAACTCTGGCCATGCGCTCAAGTACCAGTAAGTGTCCTGAACTCGTACGTGGCCAATGTACGTCGACAATACTGGCAACAGGCGGGCCGCATCCTCGCCTGCCTGATACCAGCGCGTCAGCACCCGGACTGCGAAACGATGCCGCAGGTCGTGGATGCGCGGCCCATGGCTGGCGTTCTGACCGCGCAGGCCGATCTGCCGCGATAGCGCGTAGAAGGTCCGATGCGCTTGGGCCTGATCGAGCCGATTGCCCGTGCGCGAGACAAAAACGTAGGGAGAGATCGACCATGCAAAACACTCCCGACGTCGTCGCAAGTAGTCGGCCAGCACCTCGTTCGTGCTCGCGTGCAACGGAACAAGCCGAGTCTTGCCCAGCTTGGCGCCGCGAATCGTCAACAGCGCCTGGCCGAGGTCGACATCTGCGATTTGCAGGTTCAATGCCTCCGAGATGCGCAGGCCGGTGGCTGCGAGCAGGCCGAATAGACAGTGGAAAATCCAGGGCCGCAGCGGTGTCCTGTGCCAGGACGTTGGCAGCTTCAGCGCGGCAGCGAGCAACTGCTCGACCTCTTCATCCGAATACAGGTACGGTTGCGCCCGTGTGGAGCGATGTGGCAGCAGTCCCAGCGGCGGAACCTCCGTCTGGGTGTCGGTGGCCCTGCGATGGCGAGCGAAGCCGCGTACATAGCTCAGGCGCCGCGCCCACTCGGCAGGCTGCACTGATTGCGACTGTTGGGCCCAGGCCAACGCCAGCGCATTGGTGATGTGCGTACTTCCGTGCTGTTCGACGAAGGCGACGAACCGCGGCAGTTGCAGGCCGGCATCCTTCAGCTTGAAACCCAGGCTGCGCCGAAGCTGGAGATACTCGGGCAGAGCGTCGCGCAGCGTATTCATGCTGCACCTCCGGGCCAGGGCAAAGCCAGGGATCGCAGCGCGGTGACATCCACCCTGGCGTAGATCGACGTGGATGCTGGGTCACGGTGTCGTAGCACCTCGCCGATCTCCGGCAGCGACGCACCACCTTGCAGCATGCGCACAGCCAGCGCATGGCGGAACTGGTGCGCTCCTTTGTGCGGCGCATCGATGCCGGCCCGCTCCAGCGCATTGCGCACGATCGAGCCGATACCGTCCGAGCCGTGCAGCAAGCCTCTGACCGGTGCGCGGGCGCGCAGGAACAGACGGCGGTCGGTGCTCGGTGGTCGGCCGCTGCGCAGGTAATCAGCGATGGCCTCGCCGGCATCGACCGGCAGAGGCATCCGGCACTCCCTACCGTTCTTGCCGCGAACGCGTAGGCAACCGGCGTCCCAGTCGATGTCGTCTAGCCGCAGCGTGATGACTTCGCCACCGCGCAATCCCAGGCGAGCCAGCAACAACAGAACAGCCCGGTCGCGTAGGCCGACAGCGGTCGTGGGATCGCAACTGTCGATCGCGCGGCGTGCGTGCTCGGCTGATATGGCTCTGGGCAGCGGTGGTGTCGTACTCCACGAAGCTACTGTCGGCACGGCGCTGATCAGCGTCGCGTCGACCTCTCCGCGGTACTGGCCCCAGCGAAGAAAAGCCCGCAGCGCGGTGACGACATGCTTGAGTGCATGGGGGCGCGGTCGCCGGGGCTGGCGTTGAACGAAATTGATGATGTCCTTGGCGCACAGCGCGCCAAAGTCGATGCGTTCGCTGCCGAAGCGATCAACGAGGAACTCGCGAACGGTCCCCCGGTACCCGCTGGCCGTGCCGACGGCGAGTCCTCGGTCACGCAGCAGAAATTGCTCGAAGTCGACGAGCAGCGTGTCGGCGGGAAGCGTGCAGGCCGACGGCGCTACGCAAAGACCTTGGGCCTGCAGGTAACGTAGCAGTTGCAGCAGTGCCTGCGCCTCGTGCAGGTGCGGCTTGCTGCGACAGTCGCTGCGAGGCTGATACTGGCGCTGCGAGTATTGGTCAATGTGTGCTTCGCAGAAATCGGCGAGTTCGACGCCTTGCGTCTCGAGCCAGGCATCGAATGCCGCAGCTCGCCAAGCCTTGGCGCGCACGCTGCTGATGGCGTAGCTCTGGTCGATCAGCGATGTAACGAATGCGGTGAGATGCGGCGACAGAGGTCCGGTCGCGCTTCGCGCGAGTGCCATCGCACCTTCGAGGGTGGGTTCCATGATGTTCTCCTTGCAGGCGGAATGCCTGACAAGAAGGATTGCTATGTCCAGTCGAACTGACCAGCGGCTTCGGCGGCATCAGGCAAACCGCTGACGACGGGACATAGTTCGACACCGGACATAGTTCAGACTATGTTGAGCTGGCCATAGACGGAACATGCCGGCCAGCATCTGGTAGCTGCTCGTACCGTCGTGGCTGTTGAGCAGGATGATCTCGTTCGCCTCGTCGCCGTTGATCTGGCTGGCATGGCGAAGTCGGATGAGATGCTTGGTGTATTCGCGCCGGTCTTCGTTGCGCACGCGCGTCTGGCACACCATGAAGGGCTCGAACCCCTCCTGGCGCAGCTTGGTCAACACGGTCGAGGTCGGTATGTAGGCATACCGTTCGGACCGGCTCCCATGCGGAGCGTCGGCAAAGATCGATGGAGCAATGGCACGGATGCGATCATCCGAGAGCGGGCGATCAGAACGCAGAATCGGGGACTGCGGGGCAAAACGGGATGCCAGAGACATGGTTGTTCTCCTTTGAGAAATGCGACAACCGCGCGGTCGTGAGACCACGCGGAACTCGGGGGATGAAGAACGCAGACGCGCTGGGCACCAAGGGGCGCTGCGGTTGCGGGGGATGAGAAACGACAAGGCCCCGTGGGGGGCCGTGCCGGATCAGAACGAAGCGGCCAAAGCCGGCTCCTGCTCCTCGACTTCACCTGCGGGCTCGCGCTCGGCGGGCTCGACAGGCTGGTCGGCAGCGGTGTCGGCGGCAACCTCGGCTTCGGGCGTGGATGCGTCGTCGGCTGGCGGCGCCTCGGCTTGCGCCTGGCTCGTCGGATAGACCTGGGTGCCGTCGATCTTGATGAGACCGATGTGGACCAGCGTCGATTCCAGGCTCGCTCCCGGTTCCCCGGCGCGCTCGCCCTTGGTGCGGATGTACGGATCGATCTTCATGTCGTTCAGACGGAAGGCGATCAGCACCTTGCGGTCCCCTTCGATGGCCTGCACACAACGGCGAACCAGGTGCTCGGCTTCAGGGGTGGCGACGATGGTGTCGAAGTACCGATATTCCGGTTCACCGACAGGCCCAGCCAGTGCCGCGACGCAGCACGACAGGAACGGATCGCCATCCTTGGGGGAGACGTCCTTCGGACGGCTGAGGTAGCCGATACCGCGGGTGATCAGCTCGTGCTGCTTGATCGAAGCCAGTTCGGCCCGGTCAAGCGGCTCGGCCTTCAGCAGTCGCGCCTTCAGAGACGCAGCGGCCTGGCCCTTGTGCTCACCCTTGTCGCGGATGTACGCATCGCCCCAGAGGTCGCCGAGGCGGAAGCGCACCAGCGGGCGCTGCTTGGGATCGTCAATGCCGATGTAGCGCTCGACCAGCTTCTTGGCCTCGGCACCCGAGACCTTGACGTCGAAGTAGCGGTAGCTGGGGTCCCGGGCGGGGCCGACCAGCGCGGCGATGGTGCATGCCAGGAAAGGCTGCGCACGGCGGCCGCCCCGGACGGGCACTTCACGGACACGCTGGATGTAGCCGATGCCCGAGGTGTGGAGGTCGAAATACGATTTCTCGTTGGACGTGGTGTTCATGGTGAATCTCCATTGGGATGAAGCGGAGACACACCGGCCCACGCATGCGGGGAAAGGTGCGTAACCCCGCGGTGGGTTGATAAGGCGAAAGCATCCGCCACCAGAGACTGGTGGCCGCTCGCGGACGGATGCGGTGCGAGCTGGTTCGGTCACGCAGTGGGAACTGCGCGGCAACCTCGAAGACCGATGCTGCCTGGCATGTCGCTGACAACGTCAGCAGGCATGGGGGCAGCATGTCCGGGCCTCGCGCGCGCGGCAGCAATCAATCGGCATCCGGGTGTTTCCCTTTGTCCGGGTCGCCAAGTTCTGCCAAAAAGAAAGCCCCCAAACTGGGGGCTTCGAGGGGCATGCAGAGATTTTTTGGCTATGCCGATTCCACCGCCGCCAGTGACAGGTACGTCGAGGTGGCGGACAGCTCCAGATCATCCGAGCTTTGCAGAATACGGGTGAAAACGCGGTCCTTCGGGTCGAAGAACTCGCCGAAGTCGTCGCCACCCAGCTCGGCGCGCGCCAGTTCCCACCAGTCGTCAAACGGGTCGGTATCCGGGTTGCAGCCGACGGCATAGGCCAGCAGCTTCACGCAGCCATCGGGACGGCGCTCTCCCTGCTCGGCAAGGAAGTACACGCCCTGGTCCTTGGCGAGGACGACGCGGCATTGGTTGGCAACGGCCTCGGCCAGCACGGGGCGCAGGTCGGAACCTTTGAATCGCAGTGACATGGTTGATCTCCTGAAGAAAAAGGCCCTCCACCCGAATGGATGGAAGGCCTATGGGGGCAGTCGCCGGTAGGCTGCGATCAGCCGTAGCGCCGCTTGGTTGCCTTGGCGTCGATGACGCTCACGTCGATCAGGCGCCAGTGCCCGTCGTCGATAAGCCGCTCCAGCACTTCACCGAGCATGTCGAAATACACCTCGTCGTGCCGATCGATCAGCTCGCCGTCGCGGCGCAGCTCGACCACGTAGGTGTCGCCGCCGCGGTCGTAGAGGATCGTCACCTGGCCCTCGAACTTCGCGGTCGAAACCGAGAAGCTGATCGCCGGAGGTGTCTCGATGATCTTGGACGGCTTCGGATCGACCCAGGTGAAGTCGCGGGCGCCCGCATCGACCAGCATGTGGGTGATGCGCCGGAACCCGTCGGGAGCCGGCATTCCCTCCAACTGCTGGATGAGCTGCCCCAGTTCCATGCACTGCGGCTCGGGGATGGGCAGCTTGGCAGGCGCGGAGCCGAGGATGTGCCTGGTGATGGTGTAGGGAACACCGTCCGCGGTCTTCTCGGTGATTACTTCCGGGGTGTCCGCGCGCAGGCCGTCAAAGCGGCGGCGGGCATACGGTTGGACATGCACCTTGGCGCCTTCGCTGGGAACGGTAGTCACCAGGTGGGGATCGAGCACCGCGAACTCGCTGGGCTTGAGCTTGACGACGATGGCGTCGTCGTTGGCCGCGACCACCTTGCCGTCGAAGGGCTGGGGATCGATGGCGAAACCCAGCGCCGAGGACTGCGGCTGATCATCGAACACGCGGTACTTGAACGACCGCACGTTGCGGGGCACATGGCCTACGACGAGCGAAGGCATCAGGGTCTTGATAAGAGAGCGATCCATGGGAGTCTCCTTGGGAAAAACAAGGGATTCCTCGCCCGCAAGGGAGAGATCCCTTGCGGATGGATAGACGCGATGCGTCCGTAGGAAGAAACGACCAGCGCGGTTTTTCGTGCTTGCAGCCTTGAAGGCCTCGGCTGCCGGGCGTGTCCGAATTTCCGTGTGTGAGGCTCATTGAACCTTCACCGATTTCGTGAAGCTGGTTGGATATCTTACGTGCTCGGTTTCATGAATCGTTCTTCGTAGAGGATTGCAAACTGGTTCATCGCTGATTTCCAATTGTTGGCTGCTCGCCCCCAGTCCTCGGTGATGTTGCGCAGGGCCAGCCAGATCAGCTTGGTGGCCGCATCGTCGCTGGGGAAGTGTCCTCTGGTCTTGATGATCTTGCGCAGCCGCGCATTCACGCTTTCAATCGCATTGGTCGTGTAGATCACGCGTCGCACCTCGGGCGGGAAGGCGAAGAACGGGATGACCTTGTCCCAGGCCCTGCGCCAGGCGCTCACGACCGTCGGGAATTTCTGGCCCCATGGCCCAGCCTCAAACGCGAGCAGTTCGGCCTCGGCCGCTTCGGCGCTCACCGCCGTGTAGATTGGCTTGATGGCCGCGGCCAGCGCTTTACGGTCCTTCCAACTGGCGAAGTCCAGGCTGTTGCGGATCAGGTGCACGATGCAGGTCTGCAGCGTCGTGGCCGGGAACACTGTGCCCAGCGCCTCTGGCATGCCTTTGAGCCCGTCGGTGACGGCGATCAGGATGTCATGGACGCCGCGTGTCTTCAGGTCGTTGAACACCTTCATCCAAAACTTGGCTCCCTCGGTGTTCTCGATCCAGATGCCCAGGATGTCGCGGCTGCCATCGGGCAGCACACCCAGCGCCAGGTACACGGCCTTGGAGCGCACCACGGCGTCCTCGCGGATCTTGACCCGCAGCGCGTCGAAGAACACCACCGGGTACATCGCCTCCAGCGGGCGCGTCTGCCAGGCCGTGACCTCGCTCATCACGGCGTCGGTGACACTGCTGATGAGGTCGGGCGAGACGTCCACCGAGTACATCTCGGCGAGGAAGCCCTGGATCTCGCGCACCGTCATGCCCCGGGCATACATGGCGATGATCTTGTCGTCAAAGCCGGTGAAGCGCCGTTCGTGCTTGCCGATGAGTTGTGGCTCGAAAGTGCCCTCGCGGTCGCGGGGAACGTCGATGCGCAGAGCGCCCGCATCGGTCAGCACCGTCTTGGCGCTCTTGCCGTTGCGGTGATTGGCGCCAGCCCCTTCGGGCTTGGCCTGGCCGGGCGCGTAGCCCAGATGATGGCTCATCTCGGCGCCCAGGGCGCGCTCAAGAACCGACTTCTTGAACTGCTGGAAGATGCCTTCGAGCTCGGCCGGCGTTACCGGCCCGGGGATGAGTTGCTCCAGCAGCTCGGCTGAGAATTGCGGCTGCGCCGCCTTGTCCGCTGCAGCGGTTGTCTTCGTCTTGCGTGGCATTCATGCTCCTTGTTGACATGCTATGCCTCACACACAAAGTTTCTGACAGGCTCCGGCTGCCTGGGCATGTGTCGGCAACGCCGACGAACATGACGCAAGGATGGCGCTTGAGCCAGCCGCCTGCCCGCTTGAAACGGCTTCGCGCCGCACCCGCTTTTTTTGCGCGACGAACGAGAAAGTTCCGGTATCAAGTCCTTCGCTCAATCCGGCGTACTGGAACACACAGCTATCGCTGAGGTTTGCCGGGCACCTTCATTTCCAGCAGTGCGTCCGCGCCGGGCGCGCTATCGGCATAGGGGGCAGTTCTTATGAACTGCGCCCCTGCCACACCACCCGGCATGCGGATCCGCACCGGGCGGTTCGAGAAGTTGAGGTCAAGAGAGACGGGGCAGGCCGAGGCCCTCGAACCACGCCAGGTTCAGCACGCTATTGAGCAGTTTGGCGCTGTTGCGCCACCAGCAACGGCTATTGGCCGCCACCCGTTGCGCAACCGCCGTACTTGCTCCCATTGCACGTAGCTCCCGGAACATGGTCTTGCCCCGTTTCCATTGCTTGAGTTGGATCGCTCGCAACCGGTGCCGTATCCATTCGTCCAGCGTTCGCCAGACTCCCGGAGTTTGCGACAGCCGGAAGTACCCTTTCCACCCCAGCATATAGGAACGCAGCCTGTCTACAACCTGCTGCAGGCTACGCCCGCCCGAGCGGCGCGTCAGTTGCCGGACACGCTGTTTGAACGTGGCTTGGGCCTTAAACGCCACCGCCCGCTTGACCTGCCCCCGTGACATCCAGAAGCTGTAGCCAAGGAACTTACGGTCGGTGAACACGCTGGCGACGGCGCTTTTGGTCTCATTGACCTTCAGCCGCAGTCGGGCGTATAGCCGCCGCAAGAGTCCCATCACCCGTTCACCTGCGCGACGGCTGCGAACATACACGTTACAGTCATCGGCGTAGCGCACGAAGCAATGGCCTCGGCGTTCTAGCTCCTTGTCCACCTCATCAAGCATCGCATTGGCCAACAGCGGCGAGAGCGGCCCGCCTTGCGGCGTCCCCTCGTACCGTTCGATGACCACGCCGCCATCCATGATGCCGCTGTTCAGATACGCCCGGATCAGCCAGAGGACTCCAGCGTCAGGAATGCGTTTGCGTAGGCGATCAATCAGAATGTCGTGGTTGACACGATCAAAGAACTTCTCCAAATCCACGTCCACCACGATACGGCGCCCCGATTGCACGTACGACTGCGCGGCAAGTACCGCGTCATGCGCACGCCGCCCGGGCCGGAAGCCGTAGCTGTGTTCGCTAAAGGTAGGATCAAGCAAGGGTTGCAGCACTTGCAGCAGTGCCTGCTGTATCAGACGATCCGTCACCGTCGGGATTCCCAGCTCGCGCTGGCTGCCGTCAGGCTTCGGAATCATCACCCGTCGTACCAGCTGGGGCCGGTACGTCCCCGCAAGCAGTTCGGAGCGAATCTCAGGCCAGGCAGTCACCAGATGACGGGCAGTCTGGTCGATATCCAGACCGTCCACGCCAGCAGCGCCTTTGTTGGCCCGCACCCGCTTGAATGCAGCTTGCAGGTTCTCTCTCGTCAGCGCCGCTTGCAGCAGCGCCGACCCTGTATGCTCATTTCCATGACGCGGACCGCTCGTTTCCTCGCTGACAAGATCACCCGCGGCTTCACCGCTGGCTACACCCGCCCGCTCCACTGACGTGGACATCTGAGGCAGTACCAGTTGCATCGTCATGTCGAGTCATACTCCTTCTCGTTCGGTCCTTCGCCATTTCGTTCCCAGCCTCATCGGCCCTGCTACTCTGACTACTATTGATCCGGCAGGCTTTATTCGTAAACCTTGCTCGGGCTGAGGTGTCGAAGCCCCTCGACGGGCTCAAGTTGAACGGCATCGGGACTCTGCAATAAACCGTGCCGGATCAATATGACCTCTGCTGAGTCCTCGCTCCGGCTCGACACCGTCACCCTTTCAGGCATGAGGCGAGGCTTCCCCAGGTAAGAACGCACTCCTTCACTGCACAACCGCCGGATCTACGCCGCTTCGCCTTGATCACGAGAGCTTCGCGGTTTTTGGCCCGCTCGCCCTGCTTGGCAACGCCTTCTATCCGGTTCTTGTTCATCGGCTCGCAGATTACGCTCCACGCTTCCTTCCCACGCTCGGTCACCCTCACGCAGTTGCGCTTCACTTCATTCGCTGTGATCAACTTATGGGAGGACTTACACCTCCAGGAGTGCGCCCATGCTGGGCGCACCAAAGAAAAGCCCCTCGAAAAGGGGCTGAATGGGTCAGGCTTCGTACACGAAATAGTGTTCGCGCTGATGGGGGAAGAACACGTGCTTCCACGTGTCGCCGCTGGTGTTTCCGCCGTCGAAGACGACCATCTCGTAGTCGTCAATATCGGTGTCCACTAGGTCGACGCTGGCGATATGGCGCATGTGCAGCGTGCCGTGCGAGCGCTCGAATACCAGGATCTGGCCGATGGCGTCGTCCTGGCTCATGGCGTTGACGCAGGCTCCGAACTGGTGCTCGAAGTCCGGTGCGCGCGAAATGAGGTCGGGGAACATGAGGTTGCTCCTATGAAAATGGACCAGCCCGGCTCCTGGCGGGGAGACGGGCTGGCATGGGGGACAAAGAGGAAGGTTGGCGCGTCGTGCGGCTGCTAGGACACGGCCAGTGGCAGGCCCAGCAGCGCGGGTGCGTCGGCGTCGAGGATCAGGATGCGCACATCGGCCTGGCCAGCCAGATCAAGGATGTTCGCCAGATCATCCGGCATGCCCTTGTTCCGATGCTCTTGTCGGAGCTGCTCGGCGGTGATGCCTTCGGCGTGCTCCAGGTTCTGGTCCGTCCAGGGCGTGGAAATCAGCTTGACGCCGATCGCCGGGCTGTACGGCACCCGGAAGGCAATGAGCAGCATGGCCTCCGGCGTGGCGAGGTCCGCCAGGTTGGCGAGGTAGTGCCAGGTATCGACCGTGATGTGCTCACGGCTGATTTCCCAGCACCGGCTGTAATAGCCGGTTTCGAAACTCAGGCGCTGCACGGCTTCCCGCGCGGCCTCGGCCGAATAGGCATCACCGACGTGGACTGGGCGGCCGTCGAAGTCCTCGCCATGGATGGCATAGACCACGGCTCCGATCACGCCTTCGCCGCTGACGCCTTCACCGGCATCGCATTCGGCCAGTACCTCGGAGCTCACGACTTCGCGGCCATTGCTGGCCACGGCGAAATCGCTGGCGACAATGCAGGACGATGAAACCAGTTCCTCGTCGGAGAGGTTTTGCTGGCTCGCGTGGATGTTGCGCCAGACATGCGGGCTTCCGTCCTCGTAGCTGATGCACAGCGTGCGGACGATTTTCAGATTCCAGTAGCCGCGAAGAAAGGGATTAGGTTTCTGAGACATGGGAACTCTCCAGATTGAATAATGGAGCCAATTCCCGCCACCGGGAACTGGACCCGGTGGGTTGAAAATGGAAAATGCGTCAGACAACGCTGACCTTGGCGATGTCAGCACTGCGATGGACGACGGGAAATAAATCGAGGGACATGGCCTCGGGGCGCATGTCCCTCGTGGGGAGTGAACGAGAACGCAATGGTGTGCCGGAGACCGGCTCACCAACCGTTGTAGTTCACCAGCAGGTCGGCGATGACCTTGCGGCGTTGCAGGTCGAGACCGTCGAAGTCCGACAACCCGTGGAAGTGGCAGCGTTTGAGCATGGCACCGCCCTCGCGCGCGTTGTAGAAGCTGACCATGGCGGACAGGAACATGCGTTCGCCGCTGCTCAGGACGCCGAGGGCGTCGTTGAGCCGCAGCATGTTGGGACGCAGATCCCACTTGCTCTTGGCCTGGTTCAGACCTTCGCGGGTGCCGTCGCCGAACCATTCGGGGCCAGCGACCTCGACACCGCGCTTCCAGGCCTCGAAGAAGGCTTGGGGCGCGGCAGCGAAATGCTGTTCTTCCCGCATGATCTGATCGACGACTTCCCGCGGTAGAAGCTGGTTCATGACGTGATTCCTCCAGTTGGATCAGGGAATGGCGAGCTGGGACCAGCCGCCTCTTTCGAGGGCAAGCTGGGCCGCTGCATAGCTGCGGAAGTACTCGCGGGATTCCCGCGAAACGGGGCCTTCGGTATCGCGCGTGCCGATGTAGTGGCCGGCGGCGCTTTGCAGGACTTCGAGCGGCAGGAACTTGCCGCAGTAGGTCAGGGCCAGTTGGCCGAAAGAGGCTTGCTGGGACATGGACGGGCTCCTTGGAAAAAGCGGGGCCACGTCCCTCACGGGATGGCAGCTCCCGCACGCGGTTGATAAAAAGCATCGACGTCGCGGGGACGCGCGTCCGCAGACTTGATGCGATGCGGACTGGTGGGCAACGCGGGAGAGACCCGCGGCAGCCTGAAACCCTGGCTGCTGGCATGTGCTGATGAATCAGCGAACATGCGAGCAGCTTCGTGCGCGGGCCGCGCTGCGTCAGTTGGAAAACGACATCCGACCCAGCCCCGATTGATGCGCGCAGAGAAAAAGAAACCCCGCATCGAGTGCGGGGCTGCCAGGAGGGTGCGTGGGTGCTGGGTCAGTCTGGCTTGTCGCCTAGGACATGCTGCTTCCACAGGTCAAATGCCCGCTCGGGCGCAAGCTCGGCGAGGATGACGATGGGCTGGGCCTGCCGGGCGCGCAGCGAATCGAAGTACGCCTTGCGGTCGGCGATGGCCTTGATCTTGATGCCCTTGATGAACAGCAGTTTGCCGTCCTTGATGAACAGCACCTTGTCGCCGATGTCGCGGTTGAACGCAGCGCGCACCTTGCGGTCCGCGTGCATGGCATCGGCCAGCTCATCGACCAGGAAGTCGAGCGTCATGTCGATGTAGTGAGGGTCTTCACCCTCCTGGCCGAGGTCGAGCGGCGCAGGCGGCAGGCCCTTGGCGAAGGCTTCGGCCTGTGCCAGCAGCGCCGCCTTGCCGTTGAGCGCGTGGAGGAAAGTCGAGCCGCCGTGGCCGTCGTTGCGGGCCTCGGCGATGCGAGTGCCGTCGAACACGACGGTGGCGCTGAAGCACATCGTTTCCTCGCTGGCGAAATCTGCCACCTTGAGGTTCTTCAGCGTGATGCGGTCTTGCTTGGTGATGTTGTCCATGGGAAGTCCTGAAATCGACCGGGTGGCGACATGCCCCTGACGGGACGTGGCGGCCATCCCGTGGGTTGGAGAAATGAGGCATCGATGCCCCGGTGGGCAGCGTTCGCCGGTGAGATGCCGAGGCGAACTGGTGGGTGGCGCGGGTGGAACCCACGTCAGCCTTGACACTCTGGCTGCGGGCTGCTGCCGATACGTCGGCAATGCAGGAGGAAGAATGGCGCGGGCCGCAGGCTGCGTCGCCGATCAATCCGAAGCGGTTGAGCCCGTCTTGTGCAGGCACTGCACCAGCCGCTGGCCCAGCCATGCCATGCAGGGGACGGCCATGGAGTTGCCGATCGACTTGTAGCGCGGAGCATCCGCGGCGGGCTTGCCGCGGTACGGGATGAGCGTGTAGTCGTCGGGCATGCCTTGCAGCCGCTCGCACTCCACCGGCATCAGCCGCCGCACGCGCCAGTGCGACCAGTCGCCAGAGCCGTGGTCGTTCCAGTCGTAGCGGAAATGCGCCTCGAAGTCGGGGGCCAGCACATGGGGCTTGTCCGCGCCGCCGCCGCTGGTGCGCAGTGCGGTCGCTACGCTGCCGCCCAGCTCGGCGGCAAGACCCTGCTCGCGGCCGCGCAGGGATACGCAGGCCACCATCGGCACCCCATAGCCTGGCTTGCCGTTGGACAGCACGGTGCAGGCCACCTGACCATGGCCGGACTCGAAGCGGACTTCACCGCGGTTGTTCTGCGCGAAGGCGATGGCGGGCACGACACCCGCGTTCGCATGGCTGGTGCGATGGCCGCCAGCACGCAGCGTCGGCGTCAGGTCGAGCGTGGCATCCGCGCC
>VFQN01003740.1_pt1 | contig 21143 bp, 19 predicted proteins | sample 3512371 | NCBI WGS metagenome assembly VFQN01 (sample SAMN10412370, study PRJNA504923) | tailings metagenome | isolation source: Replicate 2 from Balatoc abandoned mine | place: Philippines: Itogon, Benguet | collected 2017-08-28
CGGTCTGCACGACGGCGACCTGGAGCGGCGTCGTGGTGTCGATCGTCACCGGACCGGGAACGACGACAGGCAAGGGCGCACTCGTGTCGATCGCAACCGGCGCCCCCAGCGCGACCGGAACCGGCTGCGCGGGCGTGTTGACCACGCGCACGTCCGGGCCGGCCGGCCGACCCTCCTGGGCATGGGCGATCCGCGGCGCCCCGAGCACCAACACACCAACGAGCGCCGCGCAGGCGCCACCGATCGTTCGTCCGGACTTCGAGCTTCGCATCTCTCGTTCCTTTTCGTCGCGGCACACCTCGGGCTGTCCCGGGTCGCTGCCGTGGCGCCCGGGATTCGCGCGTAAGCGCGGCGCCCTCGACCGACTGCACGGTCTGACCTACTGCACGGCCGGCAGGAGCAAGCCGATCAGGATGGCGATGATCGCGATCACCACCAGGCCCGCGCCCATGAACACCTGGTCGCCGACCCTGATGACCACCGCGGTGGTGTCGCCCTCCGTCTGCGCGGCGATCCGGACGGGCAGGCCGACGGATGCCGGGTTCACGGCCTCGGTGACGTGGCCGAACAGGATGAAGCGGTCCTCGTTGCGCACCCGCTCGTGCAGCGTCTCGGTGATGGCGAAGTGGAAGTTCTCCGTCGGGTGTACGGCATCGCTCGCGCTGCCGCCTCCGGTACCGGTCTCCAGGTTCACGCGCAGGTCGAACGAGAGATTCAGCGTGCCGGCCAGACCGGGCAGGGCGCGGTTCCACACGGTGCCGTGACCGTAGAGCGTATCCGGGGCCGGTCGATCGGATTGAGCGGCGAGCGGTGCACCGGCTGCGGCTGCGAGTGCCGCGCCCGTGGTGGCCAGAACGTGGCGGCGGCTATGGACGGAAACGTCGTGTGCGGACATGGGCTCTCCTTCCAGGGACGAGTACACCTCTGTCGGCCGCCCCGGTAGGGACGGCCGTCCGCCAGGCATGTGATGACGGACCGCCGGGACGGCGGTCGCTACCAGTCACCGCCGCGGCGCGAGTGATTCGGATGTGCCCTCATAGGCACTATCGAAATCCGGGGAACGAACCCGACACGGATGGCCGCCGAAACGCGGTGGTAGAATCCGCGCGCACGGCGTGACGACACCCACCAACGAGCCGCTGGCCGATCTCGTGACGCGCGCCGAGACCGGCGACGCGACGGCCAGGGACGCCCTGTTCGCGGCGCTCTACGACGAGTTGCACCGGCTGGCGCAGTCGCACATCCGGCGTGGCGGCGGCACCATCACGCTCGGCGCGACGACGCTGCTCCACGAGGCCTACCTCGACATCGCTCGCCGCGACGCGCTGGCGTTTCCCGATCGCAGCCGGTTCCTGGGGTACGCGTCGCGCGCGATGCGTGGGCTGGTCATCGACTACGTGCGCCAGCGGCACGCGCACAAGCGTGGGGGCGACCTCACCTTCACCGCGCTCGACGAGGGCGTCAACGCAGCCGTCGAGGTCGATCGCGAGATCGAGGCGCTCGGCACGGCGCTCGATCAGCTGGCCGCCCTCGACCCCGCGCTGGCCCAGCTCGTGGACCTGAAGTTCTTCTGCGGATTCACGTTTGCCGAGATCGCGAACCTGCGCGAGGTGACCGAACGCACCGTGCAACGCGACTGGGCCAAGGCCCGCGTGCTGCTGCACCGCTTCATCGGCGCAGATCCGCTCGCCGGGTGAGCCCCGCGTCTCGCGACGCCGCCCGCGACGTCAGTCGGGAGCGAGCCGCCGCGCGAGTGCGAGGTCGGGGTCGGCGGCATCCACCTTCATCGCCTCCAGATGCTGCAGTGCGTGGCCGGCAGCCAGGCGGGCAGCGTCGCGCTCGCCCAGATGGGCGCGAACACGCGCGATCACCGCCCAGGCCTGCCCGGTGCGCAGCGCGTGCGGGCGACCGGATTGCAGTCGCTCGGCGATCGCCCTCGATGCCTCGGCATCGGACAATGCGCCGGTGGCATCGCCGGCCGCCAGCCGCAGTTCCGCTCGACGTCGCAACGCGAGTGCCAGCGTGCTGTCGCCCCGGGCGAGGTTCGCCGGTTCGCCTGGATCGGGATAGGCGGCAAACACGGGCGCGAGCGCCGCCAGCGCAGCCGCCTCGTCGCCCCGGAGCTGGGCGAGACGCGAGGCCGCCAGTGGCAGCGCATGCGGATCGACGCCGGCGTCGACCGCTGCGGTCAACGTTCGCGCCTCCTCGAGCAATCGCACCGCTTCGTCGAGACGATGCTGCTCGGCAACCGCGTGCACCCTCGTGATCAACCCACGGAGGCGCCAGATCGGCGGCAACGACGCCCGCTGCACCAGGGTTTCGGTCTGGCGCGCCTCCCCTTCGGCCTCCTGGAGGCGGCCGAGTGCTGCCAGCGCGCGGGCCCGGTTGGCACGCACGTACACAGGCGGATCGCCGCCGGGCCCCCGCCGGCCACCGATCGCGACGACCTCGTCGAGGGCCTCGAGGGCACGGGCGACATCTCCGGCGCGCCAGCTGGCCACGGCCCAGTTGTTCAGGATGGCCACGATCGACGGGCTCTCGCTCGAGCCGTGCTCACGGTACAGGCGCACGGCGGCGGCGTATTGCTGGTCGGCCTCGGCAATGCGGTCGTTGAGCGCCAGACCGTATCCGAGGTCGCCGTGCAACGACGCTCGCAGCAGCGGCGGCACGCGCCGGGCCGTGGCCAGGCGACGCTCTGCCTGCTGGGCGTGCCTCAGGGCCGCCGCGGCGTCGCCCTGCGTCTGCGCGAGTTGCGCGAGGTACATCTGGCATTGGGTCGCGACCGCCGGATCGAGATCGCCGACGGCGATCCAGCGATCGAGCACGGCACGCGCGTCGGCGGCTCGCCCCAGCTGCCCGACAGAGGAGGCCAGGTTGCATTCGACCATGGCCCTCCACGACCGCTCCGCGTCGGCGGGCAGCGAGGCGACGGCCCTGCGCAAGAGACGTTCGGCCGACACGTTGTCGCCGAGCGACGCGCGATAGCTCCCGAGCGCGTTGAGCACCACCGACGCCGACTCGGCGTTGCCTGCCTGCAGGCGTAGCGCCAGGGCTTCGCTGCGGGTGAGGAACTCGTCGCGCGAGATGCGTTCGTCGGCCCCCCAGGTGCCGTAGATCATCTGGTCCACGAACTGCACGGCCGCGTCGGCCCGATCGGCCAGCGCCAGCGCGCGGTCACGTTCGCGTGCTGCCGTCACGGCCTGCCAGGCCGTCGTCGCCGTTCCGACCAGGACGGCGACCAGGACCAGCGCACTGGCCAGGACCGCCGTTCGGTGACGCCGCATGAACTTGCCGGCGCGGTATGCCCATCGGTCAGCGCGGGCCTGCACCGGTTCGTGACGCTGGTATCGGCGCAGGTCGTCGGCCAGCGCGCGGGCGTCGGGATAGCGATCGGCCGGCGCCTTCTTCAGGGCCCGGGCCACGATGTTGTCGAGATCGCCACGCAACGTCGCCCGCAGGCGTGCCACCGTCGTGGATCGCCGGGCCGCCCTCTCGTCCGGTGAGTGGCCCTCGCCGTCGCCAGGCAGCGCGGCGGCGTCGGACAGTCGCGGCGCCTCATCCTCCAGGATGGCCCGCACCAGGTGCACGGGTGACGTCCGGGCCGCACCCGCGGGGTGGCGGCCGGTAAGCAGCAGGTACGACAGCACACCCAACGCATACACGTCGGTAGCCGTGGTGACGGTGCCACCTCCCGCCTGTTCTGGCGCCGCGTACTCGGGCGTCAGCGGACCAGGGCCCGTGGTCGTGAGTCCTCCTTCCGCCCCATCGTCGAGCAACGTGGCAATGCCGAAGTCGAGCAGCTTGACCTGCCCGGAGCCGTCCACGAGGACGTTCGAGGGCTTGAGGTCGCGGTGCACCACGAGGTTCACGTGCGCATGCGCAACGGCGTCGGCGACCTGCACCAGGAGCGCAATCCGCTCGTGCACCGACAGACGCCGGTCGTCGGCCACGCGGTCGATGCGAGCACCGTCGACGTACTCGAGCACCAGGTACGGTTGGCCGGAGTCGGCGATACCGGCGTCCAGCAACCGCGCGATGTTGGGATGCGACAGCCGCGCCAGCAACGTGCCCTCGCGACGGAATCGCGCCTCGCCGACGCGGTCGAGGACCGCCAGCTTCAGCAGCTTCACCGCGACGTGCCCCTGGAAGCGACCGTCGCTGCGGCTGGCCAGCCACACTGCGCCCATGCCACCGGCCCCGAGCGGGCGCTCCAGCGTGTAGGCGCCGACGTGCTGCCCTGCCAGTGCCGCGAGCCCTGCGACCTCGGCGTGAACCGAATCGTCGAGGAAGCCCGACGCCAGCACGCGCTCGTGATCGGCGAGCAACGCCGCGAGAGCGTCGGCGAGTTCCCGCGACTGCAGACGCACGGCGGCGACGAATGCGGCGCGCGCGTCGGGCGCCAGGTCGAGTGCCTCGTCGAGCAACGGGCTGAGCGAACGCCACAGTGCGGAATCCATGCCGGTGGACCTCCGGAACCCAGGGCACCTCGAGGAGTGACGAGGGGCCTAACGGTAGATCGGAATCCGGGTCTCGGGCACGACGAGGCCAGCCACGTGGCGTGGAGTGGGTATCTCGTCGACTGGGGCTATCGGTAGAGTCGGACGAGGCCGCGCGAGGCCATGCGCTCGAAGTCGGCGTCGAGCGACCACACGAGGGCGCCGATGTCGTGCGCGAGGCCGGCAATCAGCAGGTCGGCGACGGCAAACCGGTCGCCCGCGTTGGCTGCGGGTTCAATCCACCCCTCGATCGCCTGCCAGGTGTCCTCGGTGGGCCTGACGACCGGCAGCGCCGACAGCGCTCGCCGGAGCGCCGCCCGGTCTTTCCGGGCCACGCCGGCCATCAACTCCATGCGCACAGGCAGCGCCAGCGCGACCTCGTCGGCGTCGATGAGCGTGCGCAGCGTCGCGGCCACGTCGCCGGCAGGCGCGCGCGTCGCCGCCACCCACACGGAGGTGTCGACGACGATCACGCGCGGCGCCGGTCCTTCTTCCGAAGCTCGCCAGGGTCGAACTCGAACTGCACGGTTCCAATCAGGGCCTTGAGTTCGTCGGCGCGGCTTCGCCGCACCACCTCACGCAGCGCGTAGACGACCGTATCCGTCTTCGACGTGAAGCCGAGGGCTGCACGCGCCTCTTCGAGCAACGCCGGGGGCAGAACGAGGGTCGTACGCATACGAATCACCGTCTCATGTATGCCTTGCATATGTCAAGACTGCGGCTCTTGATGCGATTCCGGTATGCCTCCATGGCACCCTCCAATCAACTCCCTTCGAACTGCCACGCCTCACCCAGACGCACGAACGACAGCTTCCGTGTCGCCGTCGAGGCGACCGACGGGCCGTCGCGACGCGACGCCTGCTCGAACACCACGAGGTGCAACTCGGCACGGGCTCCATCGATCGCCAGGACGCTGCCCGCCTCGAGTCCGCGACGGATCGCGTCGGTCGACAACGGGAGGTCCGCGGCGGTCCCGTTGCCCTGCCCCGCGGCCGTGCTCGCACTGGCCTCGACCAGAGCCCGACCGACGGGGTGCGCGGCGATGGCCGCCCCTTCGATCCACTCCGTCGGGGTGCCTCCGGGTGACGCGATGTCGGGCACGAGCAACCGCCCCAGCATCCGCTCGATTGCGCCGACGACAGGCGAGGGTCCCGCGTCGTCTGGAACTCGCGCCCCACGGCTCACCAGCAGGGCCACCATCTGTGCGCTGCGCACCCGGCGCGCCATGGCCAGCGGTGTGTCCCGCTCGGAATCGACCGCATTCACGTCGGCGCCGGCGTCGAGCAACCGCCGCGCGCACGGCTCGCAGCCGTTGGACGCGCTGTGCACGAGGGCGTCGGCGACACCCTGGCTGCGGATGTCGAGCCCCTTGCGCAGGAGCAGGTCGATGCCGTCAGGGCTCCACCGTCGCGCCGCCAGTTCCACCGGATACGACGAGGGGCGCCGCGAGCGGTTGCGGGCCACGCCGTGACTGACCTCCATGTTCACGACGCGCGCCACGCCGTCGGGCGCACCGGGTGCAACCTCCCTGGCCCGCACCTGCAATACCTGCTCGACGATGCGCGTGGTGCGCGGGTCCGACGGCGACAACTCGAGGAGCGACAGCGCCCAGGCGCCGTTCTGTTCGTCAAGGCTGTGGCCGAGGCTCGCGCCCGACGCAAGCAGGCGGCGCACGCCGTCTTCGTCGTGCGCCTTGATCGCCCGCTGCAGATCGGTCTCGCCGACGCTCTGGATGGTGTCGCTCACGCGGCAGGCACCGAAGCCCGCGACGAGCGCACCGACCAGGACGAGACGCCGGACGGCACGCATCGCGAGTGACGCCTCGCGCGTGACAGGAGTGGAGATGTTGGGCAAGGCGACGCATTGTGCCACGCGACCGCCCGCGCGCCGGGGCGACGGAGCGTCCCTGTGGCCGAGATTCGCTTGCCGCCGCGTCAGGACTTCGGCGCCGGTCCCGTCAGGCCCTGCTTGCGCATCTCCTTCGCGGCCTCCTTGACCAGGTCGGCCAGCAGCTTGCGCGCATCCTTCGGGTTCTTCGTCTCGCTCACGCCGGCCCACAGCAGCAGGTTCTTCGGCACGCTGAACACCAGCGTCTCGATCTCGACGACGGTGTCCTCGCGGATGTAGCCCGGGTCGTACATGGCGCCCCAGCCATAGCCGTAGTAGCCCCACAGCGAGCTGTAGTACGGCGACGCCCACGACGTGCCCGGCACGTACGTCTGGCGCCTGTCGCGGCCCATGAGCCGCATCACCACGATGCCCTCGACGCCGCGCCGCTCGAACCAGCCCCGTGCCTTCTCCGGGTCGGTCAGCTCCTCCTTCGGCACGATCTTGTAGGCCGCCACCGCATCGAGCCCGCGCGCAGCGAGTTCGGCCACCAGGCCCTCTTCACCCGACACGCGCAGGCTCTCGTCGGCGCTCATCACCAGCGCGGCCACCTTCCTGCCCGCGAAGCTGACGCCCTTCGCTTCGGGCGCGACCTTGGTGGCCGTGAACTTCGTGTCGGCCAGCAGCGCGGCCGTGAGCACGGGCGCAACGAGAACGGCGACGAACAACGGCGAGTGGCGCATGTGGTCTCCTTGCTGAGCGGCCGGACGTCGGGCCGTCCTGCGCATTCCTAGAGCGGCGTGGTCCGGCAGCGCGCGGCGAGCAATCCCGTGGCGCGCGAGAGATCGAGGTCGGCCAGCAGCACGCCAGGCTGGCCGTATGGCTGCCACGCCACGACGACACCCTCGGGGTCCACGACAGCCGACGTGGTCGGCGACCCGTCGCTGGCGTAGTTGACCGTCGCGAAGTAGCACGTGTTCTCGGCCGCACGGCAGAGCGCGGCCTTTTCATGGAACGAATTGGCCGGATCGGCAAACGTCGTGGGCTGGTAGCTGCCGGGCCCGGCTTCGTGAAAGGCCGGATGGAACACCACCTGTGCACCTCGACGCGCCGCCCAGCGCACCGTCTCGGGATAGCGCCACCCCTCGTGACAGATCACCACCCCGAACGTGAGCGCGCCGATCGTGAACACCCGGCGTTCCCGGCCCGCCACGTACGTGGCCTCCTCGGAGGGGTCGAGCTGCACCTTGTCCTGGAAGCCCAGCGCCGTGCCATCGGGCCCGATGACGAGGGCGGTGATGACGGGTCGGGCGTCGACCAGGCGCTCGGTACCCAGGACGACAGCCACTCCCGTGCGTCCAGCCGCCTGCGCGACACGTTGCCACGCACGCTCCAGCGCCCCGCCGTCAGTTGGAGCGACATCACGCCCGGGGACTCGATACCCCGGCACGTAGCACTCCGGCAGGCAGAGGACCGCGACACCAGCCTCGGCCGCTCCGTCAATCGCGCCCACGGCCCGCGTCGTCGCATCGTCGATCGACGCCGGATACGGCAGGTTTGCCAGGCCGATCCGTACCATGCCCATGCGGGTCAGTATCGCCCACCGCCTCAGAAGCAGACGCCGATGCCGACCAAGGGCCCGGCAGTCCGCTGTTTCATCGCGCAGCGGGTGGCCCGGGGTTCGAGTGCGGACGCACGCTCGACCTGCGGCACGGCCCGCACGAGGGCGGTGCACCGGATCTCACATCACGCCGAGGCTGCGCGCCAACTGGACCAAGGCAGGGTCACCCGGGGCCAGTGACAGGAGGCGGCGAACGTACTCGCGGGCGCGACGCTGGTCGCCCACCTTCTGGGCCATGGCGAGGCCGGCATCGAGCAGGTCGCGATCGTCGGGATGGCGCGACAGCGCGCCGTCCACGACGGCGAGCGCCTCGGGCACCTGGCCCTGGGCCTCGAGCGCCAGGGCGTGGGCCAGCGGATAGCGGGGCACGTCGGGCGCGAGACGTGCTGCCCGGGCCAGGACGGCGGTCGCTTCGGTGCCGCGCTGCTGCCGATAGAGCGCCAGGCCGAGCGCATAGAGCAGGTTGGGTTCGTCGGGGGCAATCTGCAGGGCACGCCGCAGCGTCTGCTCCGCTCCGGTCTCGTCTCCGGTCCGGCGAAGCACGTCGGCGAGGTTGACGTACGCCGGAACGAACCAGGGCGCATACCGCGTGGCGGCCTCGTACTCCTGTCGGGCTCGCGTCAGGTCACCCTCGCGTTCGGCCTGCAGGGCGAGGTTCACGAACGACTCGGGTCTATCCCCGTTGAACAGGTCAGACGCCCGGGCATCGTCGAGGCTGCGGGCCAGGGCGGCCCTCTGCGACTCGGGCAGCCACGATGCCGCCTCGCCCGCAATGGCCGTCGCTGCATCCACACGCACCACGCGCAACGGATCCATCAGCAATCGCCCCCCGACGCGCGCGCGCGACGCCGGGTCGAGACGCGGCAGCGCCTGCGCGACAGCCAGGCGCACGAGGGGATCGGCATCGACGGCCAGCCGTTCGAGGGTGGCGTCGAGGCCCGGCACGGGCACCTGCTGCAACAGCTCGATGGCCGAGCCGCGGACGATGCCGGGCTGCTGCGGATCGGACGCCACTTGGAGCAGCGCTGGTCCAGACGAGGCCCGTCCCTGTCGAGCGGCGGCAAACGTCGGCCCGTAGAACGGCCGCTGTCGCCACCTGGGCGTGAACCATCGATCGAGGGCCGCGGCAGCCCACGCGGGTGCCTTGCCTTCGTGGCACGTCGTGCAGGTGTCCGGGGCGCCCGTCGTGGCAGACAGGTCGGGCCGCGGCACGCGGAAGCCGTGATCGTGCCGGCGGTCCACGCCCATGTAGACCTCGGTGGGCATGTGGCACCCCGCGCACGATGCGCCGGGCGACGCCGGCGCGTGACCGTGGTGGGCCTTCACGTCGAACACGCTGGGCAGGTGGCACTGCGCGCACACGGCGTTGCCCTCGGCGCGCAGCTTCAGGCTGTGCGGATCGTGGCAGTCGGAACAGGTGACACCCGCCGCGTGCATGCGGCTCTGCAGGAACGAACCGTAGTTGTACACCTCGTCCTGCATCTGCCCGTCGGCGCGATAGAGACCGTCCGACAACAGGCTGGGTCGGTAGCTGTCGAGCAACGCCTGGCCAGGCACGTGCCCGTCGAACCGTTCGGCCCGCCGCGCGTGGCACGGTGCGCAGACGTCCACCTCCGCCCGCGTCGCGCCGGCGGCCGGCGTGCGCGCTGCGATGCCACGTGCCACGTCCATGGTCCACCGCACGCCGCGCCTGTCGCGGAGCGAGGTGGTGAGGCCCATCTGCGACGGCGAGAGGTCGGGCGTCGGCGCGGCACCGGCCGGACGTGCCTCTGCCCACGCGACGTGTGCCGAGGCCGGGCCGTGGCACTGCTCGCACGACACGTCGATCTCCGACCAGGTGGTCTTGTACGTATTGGTCGAGCGGTCGTAGGCCTTGCGCAGGTTCGTCGAGTGGCACGACGCACACTGCGCGTTCCAGTTCTGGCTGAACTGCGTCCAGTGCAGCACGTCGCCGTGCGTCACCCGCTCGTCGGGATACAGGTGGAACCAGCGCTGTCCGCCTTGCGCCTTCGGACGACTGTCCCAGGCGATGCTCAGGGCCTGGTAGCGACCATCCGGAAAGCCGATCAGGTACTGCTGCAGCGGATACACGCCAAAGACGTAGGCCACCTCGAAGTCCTGGAGTCGACCGTCGGGCCCGTCGGTGCGCACGACGAATCGCCCGTCGCGCCGACTGAACCGCGAGGTGACGCCGGCGTAGGTGAAGGAGGCGTTGTCGAAGTTGCCGAGCACGGACGCCGGCGTCGCCTCCTGCATGGCGAGGTCGTGGTGCGAGCCGCGCCAGAGTGCCTCTTGATCCTCGTGGCACGTGACGCACGCCGGGCGGCCGACGTACGTCGCCGGCGAAGCGGCCGCCGCGGGTGTCGTCTGCGAGCCGTTCTCCCCAGGTCGGGGTCGGCCATCCTCGCGACAGCCGATCGCCGTGGCGAACAACACGACAGCCAGGCCGCACGCAACCGTGGAGACGCCGTGGCGCATCTGGCGCATCTAGCGTCCACCCAGGGCGTGCTGACGCACAGGGCCCGTCAGCGTGTCGGCACCGAGCGACACGAAGAGGTCGTTGTCGCTCATCGCGAGACTGAACGCCAGCCGGCGATCGAGGCGCGACGCCAGCGCGTCGATCAGCGAGCCGTCGATCGCACGCACGGCGATGGCGTCGGCCCGATGCACCCGCGCGCCCTCGAGCCGTCGCAGCCACTGCGTGACGTCCTTGTGCGGATAGACCGCCACGCGACGAGCGGCCTTGGCTGCCCGGTGCAGCCGATCGGCGTCGGGCCAGCCGATCTCGATCCACGCGTCGAGGGCACCGGTCAGGTCGCGCAGGACGATGGCCGGTTCGTCGGGCGAGGACAGACCGCCGGCGGAAAACGCAATACCTTCGGCGTACTCGAGGGCATAGGCGAGCACGCGCGTGACCAGGTACTCGTCGGATTCCGACGGATGGCGCGCGACGCGCAGCGGCAGGGACTCGTAGACCCCGCGGTCGTGATCGGCGAGGTCGATGTCCAGCGTATAGAGCGTCGCGGTGAGGGCCACGCGGGGATCGTACCGGGAAATGCCGCGACGGCCGATCACCGGCGCGGTCGGAGACCGCGCCCTACCTCTGACGCGTCGGCGTTCGGCGCCATGCGTTATGCGTCATGCGCCATGCGTTCTGCGCTATCCTGCGCTCACACCCGTCATGGCGACGCCGCCTTCCTCGTTCACGGTCACGCTCGACCCGTCGGGGCGCCTGCTGCGCCTCGAAGTGATTGGCGAGATCGGCGCGCCCGGCGGCGGGCTGCGCGACACGCTCGTCGAGGTGGGCCTCGGCGACAGCAACACGCCGGTGATCGTCGACATGCGGCGGGCGGTGCTCTCCGAGGCGCCCGACGCCCAGGCCACGCTGCGCGACCGCCTCACGCGGTGGGCAACCAGCCTCCCCCAGCGTCGCATCGCGCTCGTGGGCATCCCCGGCGCGTCCTACGACCTTGCGCGCACCGTCGCCGCGGTGCTCGAGTCGCACGGCTTCCCCTCGCAGGTGTTCGCCGACGACGCGGCGGCGCGTGACTGGGTCACGACACTGCCGTCATGACGCGACGGAGACGCGCCTCGCGTGTCCTCGCCCCTGGCGTCGCCGTATCGAGAGCGGCGCTGATTCAAGACCTCGAAGTCCACCACATCGCGCCAGGGTTCCCCCGACTCCAGTTGAGCCTGCTGCTCGCCATCGCGGGCCTCGCAGGATTCCTCACCGCCGTGAGTCTGCTGCGCGCGGGAGTCGAGGCCATGTGGGTGCGCTATCCACTCGCCGTGCTCGGCGCGTACGTGGGGTTGCTCGCGCTGCTCCGGCTCTGGATTGCGTGGCATCGCGGGTGGACGCCAGACGCCGACCTTCCCTCCGGCGGCCACGACCACTCGGCCGAGGTTGGCCGTGAGGCCGCATTCGGCGGAGGCCGGAGCGGCGGGGGCGGCGGCGGGGCGACGTGGGGCGAGGGCGGCCCGACGCAGGCCGTCGCCGCGGCGCCGCGCCGGTCGGGCGGCACGATCGGCGACCTCAGCCTCGACGCCGACGATGGCTGGTGGTTGATCGTGGCGGGTGTGCTCGTGCTGGGTGGCGCCCTGGCGGTGCTGTACGTCGTCTACATCGCGCCAATCCTGCTGGCCGAGGTGGCGCTCGATGCCGCGCTCGTGACCGCCGTCTATCGTCGCCTTCGTCCGCACGACGCCCAGCACTGGGCGGTCGGGGTCGTCCGGCAGACGTGGATTCCGGCGACCGTGCTGGCGCTGTGCCTGTCAGGGGCGGGGTTCGCACTGCAGCAGGTGGCACCGGGGGCCCGCTCGATCGGCGGTGTGGTGGCTCACTTGCGGCGCTGACTGGAGTAGGATGGCGCACTACCATCCCTGCTCCGGAGGAGAGTGTCGATGATGCGAGGCCTCGTCCCGTTCGCTGCCGTCCTGCTGTGCAGCACGTTGCTCACCGCCGCCGGCCAGCCGGCGCAGCCCCCTGCCGGCGCGCCGCAGGGTGGCCCCGGCGATCCCAACTGGCTCCCGCCAGAGCCGAAGAACCTGAAGCTCCTGCCGAAGGACATCGACCGGAAAGAGTTGCTGAACATCATGCGCGGCTTCAACGCGGCGATGGGCGTGCGGTGCGTCTACTGCCACGTGGCGGGCTCCGATCCGCAGGACTGGTCGGCCTACAACTTCGCCAGCGATCGCAAGGAGCACAAGGAAACGACGCGCGCGATGATGAAGTACACCGACGCGGTCAACCAGAGCTTCCCCAAGGAAGTGGGCGACGAGCCCGCGGCCGGGGAACAGCGCGTCACCTGCTACACGTGCCACCAGGGGCAGCGGCACCCGCCGACCAAGCGCCCCGAGCAGAAGCCGGGCGCGCAGCCGCAGGGTCAGGCGCCGAAGCCTCCAGCGGGTCTGTAGCGCGTTTTCCCCGTATCGGCCGGCTGGGACAGCCGGCCCTACCTCCTGTGCGGCAGCCTCCTCTCGGCCGGCTGGGAACAGCCGACCCTACCCGGCAAAAGGTGTTGACAATGGGTGTTTAAACATCTATTGTCATCACATGCAGCCGACACTGCAGGACGAACTCAAGCAGACGCGCCCCTTCCGATCGCTCCTCGAGGAAGCCTTCGTCGGCCTGCAGCGCACGGCCGCCGTGCTCGAGCACGCCCTCGAAACCGCCCTCAAGCCTTCGGGGATCACGGCGACGCAATACAACGTCCTCCGCATCCTGCGCGGCGCCGGCCCTCACGGGCTCTGCCGGAGCGAGATTGGCGAACGGATGGTGCGCCGGGTGCCCGACGTGACCCGGCTGCTCGACAGGCTCGAAGACACCGGCTTCATCGGCCGGACGCGTGGCGACGACGACCGTCGCTACGTGACGACGCGCATCACCCAGAAGGGCCTCGACGCCCTCACCGAGCTCGACACCGTGACGGCCGACTTCCTGCAGGCCCGGCTCGGACACCTGGCACCCGGGCACGTCCAGGTGCTGATTGACGTGCTGTCGGAACTGCGGGCAGCCCCGGTGGGCTCTCCCGCCGCAACCGACGCCTCGGCGACCACGACTCATCACTGAACCGACACGATAGAGGAACCCATGACGACCCTGACCGACATCACGACGCAGACCTACGACATCGACGCCGCGCACTCGGAGGCCAACTTCCAGGTGCGGCACCTGATCACCAAGGTGCGCGGGAGCTTCAGCGAGTTCGCCGGCACGGTGCACTTCGCCGCCGAGGCGCCGGAGCGCTCGAGCGTGAGCTTCACGATCCAGGCGGCCAGCATCGACACCAACCAGAAGGACCGCGACGCCCACCTGCGCTCGGCCGACTTCTTCGAGACCGACCGCTACCCCACCATCACCTTCACGAGCACGCGCATCGAGCGGCGGGGCGACGACACGTTCGACGTGACGGGACTGTTCACCATCCGCGACGTCACCCGCGAGATCACGCTCCCGGTGACCTACCTCGGCACCGCGAAGGACCCGTGGGGCAACGACCGCATCGCCTTCGAGGCCGAGACGACGATCAACCGCAAGGACTACGGCCTCACGTGGAACGCGGCGCTCGAGACCGGTGGCTTCCTCGTCGGCGACGAGGTGAAGATCAGCCTCTCGGTCCAGGCGCTCCCGAAGAAGTAAGTCGTCGCTCACTCATCGCGCCCACGGGATGGTCCACTCCACGAGGCCGTCCCGGGGCGCCCCGCCTGCCGGCAGGTCGGCCGACGACTCCAGGTCGGTCCAGCGGAGCCGGCCGTGCACGCCCCAGGGCAGCACGCGCACACGCCCCTGAGACGGCTCCACCCGCACCTCCACGAAACTCTGGTAGAACGGGGCCTCGTTCGAATCGAACAGGGCCGACAGCCATTCGGCCGAGAAGGGCCACGCGCCGAGTTCCCGCGTCCACCACCAGGCAGGCCGCTTCCAGAACGGTGTCGCCGCATCGATCTTGGCGTACACGTCGCGCCGCGACGGGTAGTGCGCCCATGTGCTCGTTGCCGGTTGCGCCGGCCACGCGAGGGCGGTGCCGAAGCTGAGGTAGGCGCCGCCCCCGCCGTTCACCCAGTGGTGCAGCGGAGGCCCGTCGGGCCGCGTCTCGCGGTAGTACTCGAGGTCGTGGGTGTCGCCGGCCATGGCCATCGACACCTGGTGGGTCCGCAACAGGTGGTGCAGGTCGTCGAGGCCCCTGGGGTGGGGTTCGACCAGCACGGCGGGACCGACCGGCCCCTCGTCGGGAGTCGCCTGAAGCGAACCTCCCGCGTAGAAGGGGTGTCCGAGCACGACCATGACGAACTTGCCGCGGGCGGCCCCGAGTGCCTCGACGAGCCAGGACCACTGGGCCTCGTCCACGCGCCGCGCCACACCCGTATCCACGGCAATCAGCGCGAAGTCGTCGGTCTGGACCTGGAAGAACGGGGCGCGCTGGCCGGCGACGGGCACACCGTACTCACGTCCGAGCCTGGCGGCCGTGGCGATGAGCCGCTCCACGTCGGCATCGGTCGTGCTCGACAGTTGCTGGTCGGCCTCGATGCGGGCGCGCATCGCCGCCCGGGCGGCACGCGGTTCGAGGAACGTCGCGGCGAACCCTTCGAGCGCGTCGTACCAGTCGTGGTTGCCCGGGATGGCATACACGGGCACGCGCACCCCCATGAACGGCAGCCAGAAGTTGTGCTCGTAGTGCCGCATCGATCCGGTCGGGTACACGACGTCGGAGGACAGCACCACGAACCGAACGCCAGGCTGCGCCGCGGCCCGCAGGAGGGCATCGCGCAGCACGTGCTGCGAGGCGTCGCCCTCGCCGGTGTCTCCAATCACGAGGAAGGCGAAGTCGCCCGACGTCGGAAGCCCCGGCGGCGCGACAGCGAAGGCGCTGGCCCCCGTCCCCACGGGCATCGCCGCCGACACGGCGTGGACCATCGCCTCGCGCCAGGTGTCGGTCCGGGCCTCGGCCCAGGAGTTCCACATCCCGGCCGCCCAGTTCTCGGTGTCGAAGTACCAGCTCATGCCCCAGACCGGCACCGTCGCGGCAATCACGGCCGAGGCCGGCAGGCCGATACGTAGCCCCCGGCGCAGCGCCGTCGGTGCGGAGTAGCGCGCCAGCCTGAGCCGCACCGCGAAGCGGAGTCGCGCCTCGAGCCAGAACCGCGCCACCCGTCGCGCGATCCGTGTCGCCTGGCCAGGTGACGTGCCGAGGGCCAGCGACCACGCGTACCGCTCCACCGGGCGTGTGACCTTGCGCACGCCGAGTCGCACGGGCACCACGACGAGGGCGGCGAGAAGCACGGCTATCAGGAAGTCGCCGGCGACCGCCACCGCGGGCGACAACACGCCCAGCACGGATCGGTCCAGTCCCATACGCGCCAGGTGCAACGCGAAGAGCGTGGCGGTGAAGCCGGCAATCCACTCGTAGTCGAAGCGGCCGCGGGCGACCTCTTCTTCCTCCATCCGGTCGACCAGGCCGACGAGTTCAGGATGCTCGTGGAGGCCGAGATCGAGGAGGGCGCTGTCGCCGGCGTCGGTGTGCGCCAGCACGGGTGACGCGAGCACGTTCCAGGCGGCGCCCAGAATGTGCTGGGCGGCCGTCACGGCGACCGCCAGCGGGAGCACGCGCTCGCGCAGCGTCAGCAGGAGTGCCGCCGCGATCAGGTTGCCGGTGGCAGGCAGCGCCCAGGTGCGCGGGTCGAGGGGCACCCCGGCCCGCCACGCGCGGATGCCCCGCGCGCCGTGCCGCACGCCGTCGAACAGGAACCAGCCGAACAGGAGAAGGACGAACGCCCCCGGCGCGAACGTCGTGGCATTGAGGACGAGCACGCCGGTCAGCAGCGTGATGACGGCGTTCTGCCAGGCCGCGCGCGCATCGGCGAGCCGCGAGCGGCGGAAGCCGTCGTAGCCCTCGAGCACGCCAGCCGCGACCAGGAGGAGCCCGACGCGGCCGATGGCCTGCTCACTGGCGATCGGCGTGAGGAGCGCAATCGCCGCGAGCAGGAACAGGGTGAGACCGACGCCGCGCACGTGGCGGCGGGCCGCGGGCTCGCCACCACTCTCAAGGCTCAAGGCTCAGGGCTCAAGGCTTAGGGCTCAGGGCTCAGGGCTTCAGCTCACGCACCCAGATGTTCCGGAAGCTGATCGGCTCGCTCGGGTCGCCGTGCGCCTGCAGCTTGATCGGCGAAGCCCCATGCGCTTTGTACCGCGGCGCGCCGATGTAGAGCGTCTCGCCCGTCAGCTCGACGTCGTGCTGGATTAGCACGCCGTTGTGGAACGCCGTGAGGCGGGCCGGCGACTTCAGCGAACCGTCGGGCCCGAAGGTCGGTGCCGTCCAGACGACGTCGTAGGTGTTCCACTCGCCGGGCTTGCGCATGGCGTTGACGAGCGGCATCGCCTGCTTGTAGAGGCTGCCGGCCTGCCCGTTCGAGTACGTCCGGTTCTCGTACGAGTCGAGAATCTGCAGTTCGTACCCGTTGTCGCCACCACCCGTGGACGCGAGGAACAGGCCGCTGTTGCCGCGGCCCTGATCCTTGCCCGTGATGTTGGCCGGGATACGCCACTCGATGTGCAGCTGGTAGTCGGTGAACGACCGTTTCGTCTGGATGTTGCCCGACGGCTTGTGGACGGTCATCACCCCGTCGGCGACGGTCCAGGTGGCAGGGCCACCGCCCTTGACGTTGACCCACTCGGCCAGGTCCTTGCCGTCGAAAAGCACGACGGCATCGGACGGCGGTGCCGCGTCGGTCGCACCAGGCGTCACGACCGCGGGCTCCGGCTCCCAGACTTCCGTGTCCTTCGGGCTGGGCCTGGGCGCCTGCGTCTGGTGCGCCGCCAGTGGAGCGAGGAGCAGCGACGCCAGCAGGCACGCCGCAGAAGCTTCGCGAGTGGTGATCATGGCTCGGGCGGAACTATATCAAGGCTCAAGGCTCAAGGCTCCAGGCTCAAGGCTCAGGGCTCACGTGACACCGAGCGGAGGGTCACGGCAAACGAGAGGGCATCGGCGGCACTGCCGAACGCGACCGCCAGGTCGTGTCCGGTGGACTGCGACTCGGATGGCCACGTCGTGCTCGTCGGCAGGCCGAGCTCGGCCTGGTCGCCGGCCGCACGCAGGCCGTTGAGGACTCGCCCGCCCAGCATGTTGGCCAGCTCCTGCAGCGTCGCCGTGGCATCGACTGCGGTCACGTCCGTGGCCTGCAGCATGCGACGCGCCATCGCTTGGGTGCTCGCCCGGGAAGCCGAGAGGCACACCTCGAGGTCACAGGGACTGTCGGCAAGGGTGATGGGGATGGATGCGACGTCGTGGCCCGGCACGACGGGCGCGGCGCTCGGCTCGGCGAAGACCTCGAGCCCGAGCATCATGCCGAAGACCTGCTCGGTGGCCGAGATGAGCTGGGTCCGCAGGGCGGGCCGCTGCCGCAGGACCCTGGCCTCCGGCGAGTCGCCCGCGAGGAGGCGCTCGAACTGGCGGCTGAAGTTCTCGGGAATGAACGTCCGATCGATCACCGCGTCGAGACCGGCCAGGGGCGCGTCGGCGCGCCCGCTGACGGCGCCGATCACCGGAACGCCCGCGATGCCGGGCAAACCACGCAGCTTCTGCAGGAACGTCGTCGCCGTGAGCGCTCCGAGATCACGGCCCAGCAGGATGGCCGCCGGTTGCTGCTCGATGGCCATGCGAAGGCCCTGTGCCCCACTCGCCGCCTGCGAGACCAGGTACTGATGGCCCAGCGTGCTCTTCACGAAATGTCGGAAATCGCGGTCGCCGTCGACGACGAGCAGCCGGGCACCCGGCTGCAGGCCGGCCACCGATCGTTCGGCGTGCCGACCGGCCACCCCGCCACCCAGCGTCGACACGAATCGCACCAGCCGTTCCGACACGTCGGCCGGGCGCAGCGGCTTGGTCATGTACGTGCTGATGCCGAGCCCGATGGCCTCGCGCACGCGTCTCTCCTCGCGAACGGTCGAGAGGACCATGACCGGCAGGTGCTGCAGGTCGGGGTCGGCGCGAATCGCCTCGAGCGTCTCGAAGCCGCTCATCACCGGCATCAGCAGGTCGAGCAGCATGAAGTCGTACCGCTGCCGCGACAACAGGTCGAGCGCCTCGACGCCGTTGCGCGCCTCACTGGCCACACAGTCGAAGTCGCGCGCCAGGATCCGCGACAGCAGCAGACACACGGTCGGCTCGTCGTCCACGATCAGCGCACGCATCAGCGTCCCTCTCCGACCTGCTCGAGGCCGGCCAGCCGACACAACGCCGGCATGCCGGCCTCCACCGTCGTCACCAGAGGGCGACGCGCTCGGCGCGCTCGGCCTCATGACAGGCGCGCTCCAACCGGCTGGCCATCGCAGCCGCACGCGACCACCCGACGTTGCCGAGCAGCGTCGTGAGGCCGTGCGCCACGTCGGCGACACGCCGCCGGTCGTCGCGATCCACGGCCTCGACCAGGTCGCCGATCCGGCACGGGGCGTCGGACACGACGCGGCGCGCCATCTCGGTCAGCACGCCCAGCCGCGCAAGCTCGGTGACCGCATCGCCGTCGAGGAGCGGAGGCGCAGGCTCCGCAGCCGGCGTCGCGGGTCCGTGGTGCAGCGACTGTGGCGCCTGCGGCGCCTCCGCGCTGGCGAGCCACCGACGCAGCATGTCGACGATGCTCGAGGGCCGGGCCGGTTTGGCGAGGAAGTCCGTCATCCCGGCGTCGAGGCAGGCGTGACGCGTGCCCGGCAACGCCGAGGCCGTCAGCCCGATGATGGGGACCGCCGCGCCGCCAGTCGTCCGTCGGATTGCCCGCGTCGCGTCGAGGCCGTCCATCCCGGGCATGCGGCAGTCCATGAACACGAGGTCGTATCGGGTGCGTGCCACGGCGTCCCGCGCCGCCTCACCCGAGGCCACCACGTCGGCCTGCACACCGGCGGCGGCGAGCACGCGGCCCATCAAGTCCTGGCTCGCGAGGTCGTCCTCCGCAACGAGGATGCGCCACGTTCCTTCGGGGACGCCGCTGACCCCCGAGCGGGCCACGAGGCGCTCATGCGGACGCAGCGTCGTGAGGACGTGCGCGAGTGCGGCGAGGCGGACCGGAGCCCTGACGTGCAGGCCGGCCGGCCCGGACAGCGGCGTCGCGTGCGAGTCGAGCACGTCCACGACCGCCACACCGGCGGCGCGCGCCATCGCCCGGGCCGCTCCCTCATCGGGCCAGCGGCTGTCGAGCAGCATGGCCAGGGGCAGGCCCGACAGCAGGCGACGCAGGGCCGTGGGGGTTTCGGCGATGCGCAGTCGCAGACGGAGGCGCGCGGCCTGGGCCTGCAGTGCCTCGACCAGCACCGGGTCGTGCGTGGCCATCACGACGTGCTGTCCGAACCCGCTGCGCAAGGCCAGCACGTCGCGCCGGCCGCGCCCGAGGGCGACCGTGAACCCGAACCGGCTGCCGACGCCGGGCGTGCTCTCCACGTCGATCCGACTGCCCATCGCGCTCACGATCCCTGCGGCAATGGACAGGCCGAGACCGGTGCCGCCATAGCCGCGGCCGGTCGCATCGCCTGCCTGCACGAACGGTTCGAACAGGTGCGGCAGCAGCGCCTCGTCGATGCCGATGCCCGAGTCCTCCACGTCCACGCGACACATGACCGTCTCGCGATCACCGCCGGCCGCCGAGACGCGGAGGCGAACGAACCCGTCGGCCGTGAACTTGATCGCGTTGGACAGCAGGTTCGTGAGCACCTGCCGGAGCCGGCGCGCGTCGCCGCGCACCTGGTCGGGAAGCTCGGGATCGAGCACGGCGCCCACCGAGAGTCCCTTGGCACGCGAGGTCGCCGCAGCCATCTCGATGGCTTCCTCGACGACGTCACGCAGCACGAAATCCACCTGCTCGAGCACGAGGCGACCGGCGTCGATGCGCGTCACGTCGAGCAGGTCGTCCACGAGCGCCAGCAGGTGCTCGCCGCTCATGTGGATGGTCTCCACCAGGCTGGCCGCCTCGCACGGCAGGGCCATCTGGCGCAACAGCTCGGTCATGCCGATGACGGCATTGAGCGGCGTACGCACCTCGTGGGTGACAGTCGTGAGGAACTCCGCCGGCGTGCTGGGAGTGAGGCGTGGCGCAGGGGGAAGGGGCACCGCCGAGGTCATCGGCAGTGGCGCCCTCCGGCTTGAGCGACAGCGAGCGGCGCCCGTGCTGCGGGCAGGATGGACTGAGGCGTGGGTCACCGGAATGCTCACGAGGTGCATCAACGTGAGCCCGAGTCCGATGGCCAACAGCTGCGTGCCCATCACCACTTGCTCTAACCATCGATAGGGCGCAAGCGTACCAACAGGATCGCCCTACCTTTGGGCTAATTGCGGCGTTCCCGCAAACCCCCTATCGTTGACGTCGCTCGACCGTCATCTGATGCCGATCCCTCTCGCCGCCCGAGTCGCACTCGTCGACGACGACCCCTCCATCCGCAGGGGCGTGGCACGCATGCTCGAGCTCAGTGGACTCACGGTCACGACGTTCGAGTCGGCCGAAGCGCTGATCGCGCACAAACCCGACTCGCCGTTCGACTGTCTGGTGCTCGACATCCACCTCCCCGGGATGAGCGGCCCCGACGCCTACGTCGACCTCCTGGAGCGCGGTGACGCGCCGCCTGCCGTCTTCATCACGGCGCACGACGCCGTCGAAACGCAGGAAGCGCTGCAGCGTATCGGACCCGTGCGATGCCTGCGCAAGCCGTTCCGTGGACGGGA
>VFQN01003741.1_pt1 | contig 21136 bp, 29 predicted proteins | sample 3512371 | NCBI WGS metagenome assembly VFQN01 (sample SAMN10412370, study PRJNA504923) | tailings metagenome | isolation source: Replicate 2 from Balatoc abandoned mine | place: Philippines: Itogon, Benguet | collected 2017-08-28
TGTCGATCGAGTTGGTCACCGTCACGCTGCGGAACAGCGGCCGGATGACCTGATCCTGCTCCTGCCCTGTTCCTGCCGTGCCCGGGCGGCCGCTGCTGCGCTGCCGCTGCTCCGGAACAGCCCCGCCAGGCCCAGGTGCGCGGGCAGGTCCGACAGGTCCATGCGGCACATGTACAGGCCGCGGTGGTTGGACAGCTGCGCATTGCGATCGGCCTCCTGCGGGCGAGGGAAGGCAAGGCCAGAAGAGACGCAAGACGGCGTGGAGAAACACCGGTAGATCAACAGCAAGGCGATTTGCCGCGCCTCGCTGCTTAGCAGTCGAACCAGACGGCGTACCACCCAGCTAGGGGACGGTGTCCGGCACACCGCAGGCGTATCCAACAATGCCAGCCCTCCCTCCGGCCCGCGCTCCCTCCGGCCCACGCTCCCTCCGGCCCACCTGCTTCTTCTTGAATTCCTCCCACTGCTTGCGCAGCTCCTCGCGGCTCTTGAGCTTGAAGCCCACCTCGAAGCCTGGGGGAGCAGATGGAGGAGGCCGGGTGAGGGAGATTAACTGACAGGAGGATTAGGGTGTTATCTAAAAGTCCATGTGCACTTGAGACGTTAGGGGCAGTGAAGGGCGGGGGAGGGAGAGCGGGGCGGAGCCCGGTGGCATCGGGCTGCCAGCGGATGACGGGCAGACGGGTGCAGAGGCCAGAGTGCTGCTGCACAGATGGCAGGGCCAGAGGGGGCAGCAGTAGCGGTAGCTGCAGGAGGTCGTGGAAGACGAGAGGGGTTGTGTCCTGTAACGCCTGCAGCCATGCGGCGCGGCTCGCACCCCAGGCGGCGCTCAGCCCCGACTGCCCCACCTGCCGCCAGGCCGGTGCCGCCGTACACATCGTACACCTTCCGCCTGTTGGGGTCGGACAGCACCTCGTAGGCCCCCTGCGGGGCGGGGTGTACCGCGCAGCGGGTGAGCCTCTGCCTCCGGGCCCGGGGTCAGAGAAGTGGGCCCCCCTGCAGCACCAGGTAGGAGGGCATGGACTTGCCTGTAGCTTAGCAAACGCCTCCTTTGCCTGCTCCTTCAGTGACTCATCCGTGTGCTTATCAGGGTGAAAGACCTGCGCCAGGTTGCGGTAGGCTCTCCTCACATCAATCGTCAGATGCATCGCGCGGGATATTTAGGATGGCATAGTAAGATAGCTGATTCTCAGCCGCATAATCGCTGGCTTCGTTTTGGGCCATGCTTGTCAGGGCAGAGCTCAGCCAGTGTTATTGTTCTAGACGACGTCGTTGGTCTTGGCGGGACAAGTATTGCAGGAAAGGCATTCGCTAAGTTAGGTCGCAAAGAACAGAGGTATTGTGACGTCTAGCTACCATAAGGTGATGCGTGCTACCCAGGCGTGGAAAGTCCGTGCCGTCATGGCAACGGTGGCAACGGTCGGCCTGTCTGCAGCTCTTTGCGTTGACGCGCTTACTGCCTTCCGTGCTCTCGACAGACCAGCTCAATGATCTGCTGAGCACGGTTAGTACTCGGGATTAACGGCAAAGAGTTCGACCCAGTCGTCCCAAGCGTTGTGCTCTGTACCGCAGCTTGCGCCCCAATTACACCACCTTCTACCAATAGATGTTGCTGCTAGCGGTGGGGAAAAGGGCAGCATCGACATCGTCAGCCTGCGCTCGAGGCGCTGCGCAACGTACACGCATGACTACACCCAGCGAGACCTCATGCTCTACGCCCTGGGTCTGGGGTGCTCAGCAGGTTGGCCAAGCGTGCAAATGGACACACGCACACACATCCCGAGGTTCTGTAGCTATAATAGTGCTCTGACCAGCACGCCATACCAAAGCGAGAGCAGGTTGCAGTTATGGGGCACTTTCCCAAGATGGGACGCACCGCCCGCTGGCCCGTGTTATTGGTGAGTGCACTTGGACGATACTCTCAACCAGGCCATGCTGCTCCCTCTCTACGGTTTGTTCAACACACCGGGGTCTGGCCCACCCTACCTCCTGCTGCCGTTATACCGCCTCCTTCCTATCGGCCCGCAGGCTGTCGACGCCCACCCCGCCCGTTCCTCCCCGTCGGCCCTGAGCGCCTTCCTGAAGCATCATGACAGCCGCGGAGTCTTCCGCCTGTCACAGGACTGCCACAGCAGCGGCGGCAGCGGCAACGGTGTCATCGTCGCTCTAGACCTAGAGGGCCTGCGCTTCGCCGCCTCCCGGGGCTTGGCGGAGGCAGTGGCGGCTGCGTGGCCAGGGGAGGGCCCCCTGCCGCGCCTGCGCAGGACGGCGGCGGAGCTGCTGGCAGGTGCCGCCGCCGGCCCTACGGGGGACAACAGCATGAGCGGGACGGCCCTTTGCAACGCGCTGAGCCGCCGGCTAGGGGAAGGCTTCAAGGAGGCGGTCGGAAACGTGCAAGGCAAGCAGCTGCTGATGGCCCTGGCGGATGGCGGCGATGAGCCGAGGCTCATCACGTTCGACGTGCAGGCGGTGAGCGGTGGGGACGTCGGATGCGCCGTGGGCGAATGATGGCCATGTGTGGGCAAGGCACTGACCGCTGCGGTGACCCGGCAATGGTGCGGATTCTATGTGGAGTGCTTGGGGATTGTTGGGCTCCCTGTGGCCTCCAGTGCTTACTGCCGCGCGTGTGCCTCCCTGAACGTTACCTCCGTGCGGGTGCCCATATCATTAGTGGTATTTCCGACGCTTCTTGTTTGGCTGCCTTCGCACGCCACGCCTGCCGGTCTGGATACCCACGGACATTGCTATATCTACACATGCCTGATAGGCTCTAACATGACCCTACGCGCGACGTCGGGTGTCAAACACCATGATAAGCAGGTTGCTGCTTCCGCACGTGTTCCGCGCCTCCCCTCCACACCCCTGCTCCTACCCCTTGCAACAGGCCCCACAAGGCGTGGCTAAGCTGCGGCTGGACGCGCTGCTGCGCGGCTGGCCGCGCCCCGCTGCCGCGGTCGGTGGTGGCAGGGCCGGCAACGCAGGGGCCAACGCCGGCGCTGCCGCGGTGGACGTCCCAGGAGCGGCCGACGCGCATGCTGCCGCAGAGGGGCTGCGCTTGCAGCTATCGCCACCGCCACCACCACCGCCACCAACACAAGCGCAACAGGGTCATGCAGCTTCAGCGTCAGGCTCCGGCCCCGTCGCGGAGCCCTTGCGCCGCTTCGTGGACACGGCAGGCCCCAGCCTCAGCAGCAGCACCAACACCAGCACCACCCGCTTCCCTGGCGCCGCCGCAGTCAACACCACTGCCGGACGCACAGCAGAAGGGACGGGCCTGGATGGCTGTGTGCAGCGGATGCCCCTCAGGCTGCTGCCGCTGTGGGCCTTCCCGGTCACTGCGCCGGGTCAGGTGCTGCGGCGGGGCTGCGCGGACCGGCTGGTGGTGGCGCAGGGGGGGCAGCCAGGGCCGCTTTCCCTCGGCGTGCTGATGCACTTATATGGAAAGAATCCGGTGAGCCAGGGTTATGCACGCTTCCGGGGTCTCCGAGCATTGTCTTCGTTTCTGCCAAGGCGACATCGTACGTGGAGTGGAGGGGAAGCAGTCTATGTAAATAAATAGAACGGTGCGCTGTCGGGTTTCATCGGGTCTTCTCTGTGAACGTGCCGGTACCCGCGCCGTCTGAAACCCCTGGTGCATGCATGGTGGATGGTCTACATGGCCGCGCGCTGTATGGCCGCAACTCGTGCCGCTGTACCATTGGCCTGGAGAACAAAACTCGGCGCAGGGAGACTCCGCCGGGGTGTTGGTGGTGGACGAGCTGCAGGGGTTAAGATGACTAGGGGGTTTGGTGGCCTTGCGAGTGCACGTGCTCTGGCCATGCGCAGAAGGCTGCACACGGTGCCCATGAGGCTGGGTGCTCGAGATACTTAGGCCGAAGGCCGGAAGCTAGCGCCATCGGCCCATGGCCTGTGCAGGGGCCCTGTGGGCCAGCTGCATGAGGCACGTGGCACGTTTCGACGCAGGGTTCCACACGGCGCCTGATGCCGTCTAGGCCCATGTCTTCCCGATGGCCCGTTACTGATCCACACAATAACTGCCTACGCCCGCACCGCCCTGACCAGGTGCTCTGGACTAGGCTGCGGCGGGGGGTTCTGCTGCAGGCCTGGCCACAGCATGGTGCAGCAGCAGCACCTGCATCGCTGCGGGGACCCGAGGCAGCCGACACACAGGGCACCACGGTCACAGCCTTGGCCACTCGAGGCATACCCATGGCAAGAGGTGCCCATGGTCCAGCCCCGAGTCCCCCTGCTCCCGGCCCAGCGCTGGAAGGGCGGCAACAGCAGGAACGAGCTGATGCGGGAAGCGCAGGACCCGGACCCATTCAGGAGCCGTCCGTTGGCACCCTTCACGACGCCAGCGCCAGCACCAGCAGCAGCACCGCGCAAGCTGCAACTACACCCCTCCAGCAGCAGCTCCAGCAGCACCCAGAGCAGCAGCACGATCCCCTCCGCCAACACCCCACCCAGCACAGCCACCACCCCTACCTACACCAGCTGCTTCTGCCCCCACACCTGGTGCAGTCCCTGCCCGACCCCACCACCGTGTTCGTGGACTCGACCGGTGCACGGCAGGTCACCGGCTACTTCCCCGACCCCTTCTCTGGGTCCTCCTCCGTACACACCCACACCCCTGCCCCGGGGCCTAGACCCTGCCCACAGCAGCTGGCGAGACGCCCTATCGCAGCTGCTAACACACAGCCGAGCTGCCACGCAGGTGGGCATGGCGATGGTGCAAATGGCTGGTGCCCCTGCCCTGGTGGCGCTGTACGTGCCACCGGCGGCAGCACCAGCTGCTTCTGCACCTGTCGAAGGTGTCTTAGCAACAGGCCAAGCTGAAGAGGCGGGTGCGGGCGCAGCCGCAGTGGAGGCTGGTGTGGGCTCGAGGGTGCTTGGGGCCACCGTCTATGTGATCGACATGGCAGTGCCGCACCCCGACTCGGCGGAGGCAGCAGCGGCGGAAGCGGCGGCGGAGGCAGAAGCAGCGGCGGCAGGTGGCTCGGGGCACATGGAGGGGCGGGCGGGCGGCGGGCCGGCGGCGTACACGTGTGCGGTGGTCGAGGCGCTGCGTGGTGTGCTGGAGGACGGGCGCATGGCCAAGGTGGTGCACAGGGCGCAGCAGGTGGGCAGGGCAGGGCGGAGGTGGGGAGCTCAAGGGTAGAAGGTAGCGATGCTGTGCCTCAGCTCAGCACAGAATTTGCGCGGGAATGCAGTACCGGTAGGGTTGCGGCGATCATGGGTGCGGTTGCGTTCTCGCAGTATTCCCGCATACCGGAGATCAGACTAAGCGGGTTGGACGGCAGTGGCGTTGCATCCTCCTACACGAAACAGATGCACGTACGAGCAGCAACGGCTCCCTAGGCGGTTGCGCCAAGCCCGTCCGCTCCGCCCTGCGTGCCGAAACCCTCGCGCTCTTCAGGCAACGCGCCGTTGCCTCATATCGCCCAACCCTTGACTCCCCGCACGTCCAGCCATACCCACGCAGGTCGACTCGCTGGAGGCCGCCTGCGGCGCCCTGCGCTCCGAGCCGCTGCTGGACACCCGGCAGGTGCTGGAGGCCATGCTGCTGGCCCCCTTCTTCCAGCACCTGCCACCGCCGCCGCGGCCGCCCCCCGCCGCTCCGCACGCGCACCCGCACGCCCAACTCGCTGCCCAACACGCGGATGGCCGAGGTCCTCTACACCTCCCGCCTGCGTGCGCACCTGGAGGGGCTACGGGGGGCGCTCGGCGGCACGGGGCTGTGGGCTGACAGGCCGCATCTGCTGGAGCTGCTGGCGGCGAGGCAGCTGGCGGCGCTGGGCGATGAGCATGACGCAGCCGCGGGCAAGGAAAGGTGAGGAGAAAGGCGTGGGGGTTACGGGTGTTGGATGGTAGAAAAATATGGAGACTTAAAAGTGGGGGGTGGCCAAGGAGGCGCGTGCCTGCAGGGGACACGAGCCTTGACCTGCTGCGCGCGTGCCAAGCGCTAGCGGGAGGCTCGCTGCGTGCCCTGCTACCGTGCCGGCCTGGGGCGAGGAGTCGTTACCATTCCGGCCTGGGCCAAGGGGTCAGTGCCGACTGCGCCGTTCCTGCGTTCATACCGCGCCGCCAAGGTGCGCCGTCACCAGTGCCGCTCCCTCGGCCCATGGGACTGCACGCTAGCCGACTGCAGTTGCGTACTGGTGTCTGCCAAGCCAGAACCCCGACCACCACCATGCCGTACGCTGGCATGCTTACGCGCTCGGCCCCGGGCCCTGCCCTGCCTTCCCTCTGCAGGGTGTGGGAGGCGCGGCCCCTCTCTCACGACCGTGTATTAAGCGCGGCTCAGCGGGCTGCACACCTCACGGAGCTGTGGGCGGCCCGAACACAAGAGGCGCTGCCCTGGGCCGCCATGCACGCGGCGGCGCAGGCGGCAGAGCGGCGGAGGGCGGAGCGGGCGGCGGCGGTGGCGGCGGCAGTCGCGGCGGTGGCGGATGCGTCGGAGATGGCGCCATGAGCAGCACGTTGGGGTGCTGGGATGGGGTAGAGGTCTGGGGTGTGCTGGTGGTCGGGAGGGCAGGTGGGGTTGGCACGAAGAGGTGGCAATATTGTACATTACCAAAACAGCGAAGGACAGATATATGCTTCTCAATAACCGGTGGGCGATAGACTGTGCATGGGATGAGTGTTGTAGGTTCTGCGGTGGCTTGCGTAGATCACATACACTCCTTGTGGAGCCTTGTGTTTGGAATGTGGCGTGCGGGCAGGAAATGCACCCTGGAATACGGGCAAGTTCCTGCTGGAAGTAGTACGCGCACTCCGCATATGCCAACTTGAGCTTGGCTGCAACCGTGCCTTGGCCATGTTCGCGTGCTTCGCTACTACGAGTGCTACGAGGGCTGTGCTGGTGGCCTAAGATATCGCCAGTGCAAGTGCGTGAATTCTAAAGCATTTTGATGTGCAAGGTAGTTTGGGGTTTTTGGCACCACGTCTGGCTCAAGCCATGGCAATAATCGTGTTGACTCGCCCGCCTACGGCTCTTAGCGGTACACGTGTTCCTCCTGTTGCTCAGCTGGCGCCAAGGTCTGCTTGGTACTGCGCTGCTGTAGCAAGCTGAACTGTGGCCTTGGCCATGCAGGGCCCCGAAAGGCATGACCGCGTGACGTCAGGACGAGCTGCGGGTGCCGTCAGCGGCTGGGCTGTAGCGTGTTGTTGCTTCAGGTCTCTAACCCACGCAGCCTGCGCGGGTTGGAGGCCTTAGCCACATGGTATTGCAAGTGTGGTGGGCTTAAGTCACTGTTAGTGTTCGGCGTTCAGGCAGGTGTTTGTGCCCTTCACGCCCCCTTTCCAGACGGTCTTCTGGACCATGCTCCCTTGGGCACCTGCCCGTTCGCCACCCGCCTGCTCCCGCGCCTAGTAGCGCCATAGTACCTCATGCAATGACGACCCTGCAGATGCTCAAAGGCGACAAGGCTCCTGCGCGTGGTGGCGCCACAGGACCTCAACCACACCGTCCTGCACATGCCTGACAGGCGCTCAGCACAGTTGCCCCTGGTTGCGTGCCCTAGTGAAGGCACAAGAACGAGCGTAGGCGGCTAAACACGCATCCGAGCATAAGCTGGCTCAGACACGAGAGGCTCCCCAGGTGGCATTCCAAGTTAGGTACGGCGTGCGTACTTTGACCGCATGATCCTGATCACTGATCACATTGCCCGCACTCGTGCCCGCATTGTAACCGGGACGGGCGCTCGACATGGAAGGCTTACGCCAGAAGCTATGCAGATTACCGTAGTGATGTACCATGATATGGTTAGGGCAGTGTGCTTTCAATGAGCAGGCGCGGAAAGGGAGGGCATCTCCCGAGGCCGAGCTTCCTAGGCCAGGGCACGGTTGCTGCCATGGCAGCACCAGCTGTCCCTGTATCGGAAGCAGAACAGGCCGATGCGGAACAGTTCTGCAGCAAAAATAATGATGCAACCGATGCCATCAACGCTGCGTGGCCCGGCGACGAGCCGCTCGCGCACTTTCGCCGGGCGGTTGCGGGCCTGCTGCTGCGGTCGCAGCGGAAGTGTCAGCGACCGCATACCATGACAAACGTAAGTATACCACGATACTTACGCTTTTCAAGCACGCACGGACTGTAACGACGATTTGTCCTGCCGGTCGTCCCCTGAGGGCCACCCATCTTGGTCCCAGGGGACATGCACCAAGATACAGCCCGCAAGCCTCAACGAACAAATCACTACAATAACATATCCACGTGTTGTGTTCCCGTTCCTCCAGACTGAACTGGGTGAGGAGGTGCGTGACCGGCACCAACACATGGTGGCGGAACTCCTGCCAAACGGTGGCAAACTCAAGTTCAGCAAGCTGCTTCCGTGGCAGCCGGACGAGGCCGGGGCGGGCACGACACCCGTTCGTAATGGAGCCGGTTGGGGGCGCGCCCGGGGTGCGGCTGGATGTACAGCAGCTGCGGGAGCAGTGTGACGACGACAGCACCGGGGCACAAACAGCACGGCGGCGGGTGGCGACCAGGATGCGCATGCCTCTGGCATTAGCATTCTCGCCGCTGCCGTCGAGCAGGATGCCGTCGCTGTTCAGCCGACTGCTGCTGACGCTTCTGTCCAAGCAGCAGCTGACGCGACACGGGGTGCCATCAGCCTTGAACTCATGGCCATGGACACCGAACCTCATGTCAGCCTCGTCGACACCCTAAGGGTCCGAGTCCGCCACCCTCTAGCGAGAACACACATGCAGCAGGGGGGCCAGTGCAAGGGAGTGGCAGCAGCGGCGCAGGAAGCGTTGGCACGGTCTCCCCTGTGCAAGGCCCGCTGGACGCCTCTGTGACAGAGGAGCAGCTGGCGGCTGCTGCTGCCTGGCCAGGGGAGGGCCCCCAGGCGCAGCTGCGGCGGACGGCGGCGGCGTTGCTGCTGCAGCGAGCGACGTGGGGCCCGCAGGGGCCGCACAGCCTGCAACAGGTGGGTGGTATGGGGGCAGGGCGCCCGGGCAGGGGCCGACGGGCGCCAGGGCAGGAGTGTCGCCCGCCCATTGACCGCTTCTTGCCATGGGTGGGTGGCCCCTGTCCCCCGTGGGCCTGCCTGTGACGTCCCGCCTGCCGTGCGCTACCGCGCCTGGCACCCTTGCTTTTCCGCCGACCCGCACGTCTAGCACTAGCCCTTGCACGTGTTGGCACCCCTGGTGAGGACTAGCCTGCCTGCCCCGGTTGCCTGCTCCACGGACGGGAGCTGCCAGCCGCTGTCTACCGCCCCTTCACGTCCCTTCGCCCCCGCCCCGCAGGCCGCACTGCGCAAGGAGCTGTGCCAGCGCCACCCTGCCCTGGTGGAGGCACTGGCGGCCCCAGGGGCCAAGCTGCGGCTGCAGGATGTGCTGCTGCACCAAGCGGCCAACCCCGACGACCGCGACCCCGACCCCCACCCTGACCCGTGGAGTGCCCAGGGGCAGGGCGGTAACGCAGACGAGGACAGGTGGGAGCAGCTCTACGCGGAGGACAGCAGCGGCAGTGGGGGGAGCGAGGCATCAGCGGCTGGGGCTGAGGCGCGGGATGGCTGGGGAGCGGGACAGGAGGCAGGCGGGGCGGAGGATGCGTGCCGCTTGCTTCCGGAGTTCTTTGTGCTGCGCAACACGGCCAAGGGAGAGCCCGTGGAACGGCAACTGCTGCCAACCGCCCCTAGCCCCCGCTGCCCGTGTGTCCAGCGACCCCGTCTGACATGCGGTACGTGTACGAGGGCAGTACGGCGTTCGCTCCGCTGCCCACGTATGGCATCGTGGCTGCGCACCCCGCCCTGGATCGTGTGCCGCTGGGGGCCTACCTGCCGGGGGGGCTGGACAGGGTGAGCTGGTGCGTGTGGTTCGGGCAGCTGGAGCGGTAAGCACCTGCTGGTGTGTGTTAGATGTGTGCGTGAGCTTGTGAGCATGGGCAGGTGCTTGGGGAAGGCTGGTCGGGAAGCACCTGCTACTATCCACGACTGTAGGGCACAGAGCATCGTGCGTTCTGCCGTGAGAGGTATGACAGGGCGACCATGCAGCAGTGTGTGTTTAGGGTAAGGATACTCTACCTGCCGGGGCCCCTGGACAGAGCGGGGTCCAACCGGCCTACTACAACTGCGCGTCGCCACGTGATACATCCGTGTGCAACGTGTGCGCCATGTTCCGTGTGCCTAGGCTTACAGGCCCCCTACCCATCCATGCGACCAGCACGTGCCGCACGTGCCACATGCCACGTGTCGGACATACACGTGCGTGCGTTGCGCCCTCCACCGCAGGCCGCTACGCTGCACGGCGAGCAGTACCTGGAGCTGAGGGCTCCCCTGCCGCCCTCTGGCCGCCTCGTGAGCCGCCCTGAGCTGGTGGACATTCAGGGCAAGGGTGCGTGCGGGCATGGGCGGGGTGGTGGGTGACCGCATATCTGGGTTGCGGGAGGCATTGTGTTGCACGGCGCTGTATTGTGGGTCAGTTTTCCGGCGGGAATTCATGGGCAGGTGTTCATCCACGGCAAAGCATTGTAGACACAGTAGCTCGAGTTCTGTTTGCCATGCCGCTGGAGCCGAAGCCGGACATGTCAACAACTCCGCCAAGACCAAGTCCCGCTCTACAACTTCGCGGCATTGTGTTTAGCCTGGTTAATGTAGACACATGGCCACAAGACACGGCAAGGGTGCCTGCGTGTGTTGATAACGGATTGTGTGCACTGGGTAGGGGCGTCAGCAGGTTCGTTTGAGGGCGAACGTGGACGGCAACTAAGGATAGCAGCGTAATGACGAGAATCGAAGGGCGCGCGTCACAGGCAGGCTGGCGCAAGGCCAAGCACACGGCAAGACACTACACGCCCGTAACCCAGTATAAGCCGTTACCCACGCCCCAACCCTTGCCACCGCCCCAGAGGCAACGGCTGCGTGGTGGTGCTGCGCACCGTCACCACCGACGAGGCCAGCGGCAGGGAGGTGGCGGTCAACGAGTTTACTACCTTCATCCTGGGGAAGGGTGAGGGCGCGCGTGGGGGCAGCAAGGAAGCCAGGGCCTGGGCCTGGGATGTTGTAGTACGGAGGGTGGAGGATGGGGGAGGTAATCCTGCTGCGGATCGCGGCCTACTGCCCCTGCAGCTGGCATCGCGTCGTCTCAGTTGGAGTCCCGGGGCACAGGCCAAAGCCTTGAGGCCCACGCCCGCAACGCATCTTGGCGCGGGAATCCTGCGTTGCACTTCCTTGCACGCCGCTTGGCCTTAGGCTCCCTAAGAATCATTATCACAGCTTCGGCGCACCGGGCCATGCTGCGTCGGGCCATCCTACGTAGCCAGCAAAGTAGAAACCGCCACTGCTAACGCACTCGCTCCGTACCGCACGCGGATCGCAATACCATAACTCCCCCGCAGGCGGCATCAAGACACCCTGGCCGCCCGCCCCCCGCCCGCCCGCCGCCGTGGCCCCCAACGACCCGCCCGCCTGCGGCCGCCCGCCGGACGCCGTGCTGTCATACGCCACGACGCCCGACCAGGCAGCGCTGTACCGCCTCGGTGGGGACTACAACCCGCTGCACATCGACCCCGAGGTAGGCCCTGGCATGGGGCGGTGGGTTGGAGCCGGCCGCTGCGGGTAAGGCTGTGAGGCTGTAGTGGGTGTAAGAGGCCCCGGAGCCGTGCTCAGTGCATAGCAGCCCCAGCCTCCATACTCACCTTGCATTTGGGCGGCAGATGCGGGTGTTGTCGGTGCCCTCATGTTGCTTTGGCCGGCGGACAGCCACAGCGTTTTATGCGCCAACTCCGTGCCCGCCGCATGCCACGTGCTTACGTGCCCATGCGTCCCCCTGCTCCCCACCACAGGTCAGCGGGCGGCTGGGCTTCCCGCACCCCATCCTGCACGGCCTGTGCACGGCGGCCATCAGCTTGCGGCTCCTGCTGAGGGAGTTCGGGACGACCCGGCGCGCCTCAAGAGCGTCAAGGTGCGTGGGAGGTAGGGGGTGCTGGTTGCTACTTGGGAGGACGGGTTTGCGTGTGCTGCGGTAAGGGGAGAGGCGCCTGTGCGGCTGTGTCTGTGCTTGGGTCGGATGACTTTGGGCTGTGGAACTGTTTGGGCGTCGCTCTTTGCTGCAGATCGGGGCCCCATCAAGCGATATGGGCTGCAACATGCTGCAAGGGTTGCGCTCGTTCACGTGCATGCGCCTGGGACGTACTGAGGAGTAGTGTGCCGCCGCGTGCCAGCAGAGCCATGTGCATCCTGCAGCTGGGGGTGGAAGGGGCAGAACTGGAAGCTGAGCCCCATCCTTTTTGTGGATTTGTGTTACACTCTAGGACGCATCACATTGGTGTTGCCCACACCCGCTTGCCCTGCAGGTCCGTTTCTTCAAGCACGTGTTCCCAGGGGAGACCCTCAAGGTGGAGGCGTGGAAGGTGGACGACAGCACCAGCAGGGTCAGCAGCCCCCCAGGCTGCACCAAGGTGGTGTTCCGAACGTGGGTGGTGCAGCGGGGCGTGCTGGCCGTCACCAACGCCGCCATAGAGCTGCTGCCGCCCGCGCAGCCCGCGGCCCAGATGTAGGGTCAGGTGTAGACAGAGGAGCAGGAGCCCGCCCCCAGGATAATGGCATGCTAGGCGGTGCGTGTTGTACGACCATGTCCCTGTCCATGTCGCCGTGGTAGGGGGGTGTCGTATAGCGTGAAAGAAGCAGTCGGGGAGGTGCGGCGGCCGCGGCCCCACCTTGTCCGTGCGGCCAACGCTGTCGCAAGTACCCGCTGAGCTAAGCAGGTTCCTGTGTGGTGGGCGCTGCACGTCATCGACATGGCTGATTGTGTACTTTATGCCATGCGCTGCAGCCGAATTTTTGGGGTATACGGCACCAATTGTAGCTGAACGACAGGGGATGTTGCCCTGGCACGCATGTTGCCTAAAAGGCAAGAGCTTGGCGTCCTGCACTGTGGCCGGGCGCGCTGGCCAGCTCCAGGGCGCGCAGGCGGCGGGTTGTTGTCCTGCTGGCATGGGTGCGTACATAATTCAGGGGTTTGGTGGAGGTCAGTCCCGAGCGCGTACAGGCCCATTCTTTGGCGCAGGATTGCTTGTTGCTAAGGGCCTAAGGAGAGTTGCAGGTGGGCAGGTAGCTTTGCGGCGAGGCTAGTAGGTGTGCGGTGGTAGCGCTGCAAGTGAGGTACTGTACCATGCCATGTGTCTTAACCAGGTGTTAACATACATATGCGAGGCTTTCTTCCACTGTGTTGCTGGTCACAGTCATGTCATGTACACGGTTGGCAAGTGGCGCGTTCGGTGGGCTTGGGTGGGCCAGAGGGCGGAATTGGCTGGATGGATGGGTGGCTGGCTCAGACGAGACAAGTAAGGAACGTCCCCTAATAAAGGGTGTGTTGCCAGCCATAGGTAATGGGTAATAATGCTGTCGTGGATAGCTGCAAAGCTAGCTGACTGCTGCACACCAGCGACCAGGCCGGTAGGAGACACGTGGCACAGTGAAGGCCAGGCGAGTTAGCTGTTGAGCTTGGGGCCGGTGCTAGCTCCCAGTACAGGGAGCGAGGGAGGCAATGAAGAGCATTTTGGAGCGGGGTACGGGGAGGGGTGCAATGGGGGTGCCGTTCCGGCATAGCGTGGTAAGCTGTAGGCCGTTGTGCTCAAGCCGACAGTGCAGGACGGGGGTTGCGCTGGGAGGATTGGTGCAGGGTGCTTGGCGAACCTTGGTGCTGGGACGCGCGTTGCGCAATGGCTGGGGCGCTGCTTGCGCTTGCATGGCGCCATGGTCCAGCATAGGGCATAACGAGCGAGCGCATTTGTGCATGCAGGGCTTAAGTGTTGCGGCCCATGGCGCCTAGCTCCTGTGCGCTGCAACCGGTAGCGCCATCCGCACCCCCACAGTGTCATCGTGGTGCTAGCACTACAGTGGCTTCTGCGGATTTGGACAAGGCGTGATGGCTACAGTAATGGCTGCATTTAAGGATAACTGGCGCAAGTAATGGTTAGGTCCACACAAACAACGTCCTGTGCCTGGAGTGTGGCAAAGGGTTCACACTCCCAATACCGTAGGCTGTTGGGTGTCAGGCCTCAGCAGTCGTGTACACACCAAGCATTGCACAAGACACATGTATCAGCCCAGACCAGCCGTCCTGTACAGCTGAATGCTCTTTACATGCTGCTTGAGCGACTTAAGCAGCACAGCCCTGGGCCACTGCGTCAGTCAAGCGCTTCTCATGTTGCTACGCATACCCCATGATGTGCAACACACACCCTAAGCTTCCAAAAACCCCGTCAGCACCACTTGCAACAGTCACGCATTGTTGTGCCCCTCTGCCCCCACAGCTGATCCACTCAATCCCCGAATGCTACACCCCCACGAGGGACTGCAGGCTGCTTGCTGCAAACTGCAAGCACTTACAGCGAGAAACCACTGCGCGCATGCGTACAACGCACAGTACAAAACGTACAAGGGCAGGCACTGGGCGCTTGGGACAAGACAGCCGCGCGCTCCCGAACGCCCACAAAGGGTAACCAACTAATACACACGCCGGACACTGGCAAGCATCAAGCTACGCTTAGCAAGTCGCTGGCCAGTATCGATCAGAACTCAAGCTGTCATTCCACCAGCTCCACCCATACAGCTGTCATTCGCGGCGTCAAACCGGCCGGGCTGGCATGCCCCAGCGTACTTTTACGGGACCTTACGAGGTGGGTACATCAGGTGAGTTCGCGGGTGTAGTCGCACGAGCTCTGTTTGCTATGCTGCTGGAGCCGAAGCCGGACATGTCAACAACTCCGCCAAGACCACGTTCCGCTCTACAACTCCACGGCTTTGTGTTTAGCCAGGTTAATACAGCTGTCATATTAAGGTTGCAGCACGCAGCACTAACTGTATGCGGCCCACGACATTAGATTCAGCCTCCATGCATATGGCACAGTACACGCATGCACGAATGCCAGCTCGCACACGCCCACACTACAGCAGGTAAACGAAACAGAAAAGCGTCCAGGAATGCACCTTGTTATCATGCTCGTGCATCCAGCTGAAAGTACCAATGCCCGTCCAAGCTCCCCAGGTTCCCCTCCGTACATGACGCGCACGCGCCCAGGCCCAACAGCCACATCAGTAGAAGGTGATGCTCCCCGTAATCTTGCCCTCGTGCACCCAATCCGACCAGCGCATCAGCTCCCCCGCAACCTTAGCCTCCAGCTTTGCAGCGGCCAGCAACGACGCGCCCCTGTCGTTGCTGCCTCCGCCCAGTTCCCCGTCACCCTCGGCGCCGCCGTCACTCCCGCCGCCGTCACTCCCGCCGCCGCCGCCGCCGTCGCCGCCGCCGCCAGCAGCACCTCCTTCCCGCACCGCAGGCCGCAGCCGCAGTGCGTTGGTCCAGCCAACGCACTCAGTCGGAACCTCTCCCCTGCTCTCGGTCGTCGCGACCATCCGGTTCCACCCCTCTGTCCGGTTCCCCTCCTCCCACTTGAACACCTTCAGGCCCACGTGCGCTGCACCCAGGGCTGCCACCTGGCCCAGCGCCCAGGGGACACTGCGCTCGACGTACACGCCGGCGACCGACGCGCGCCCTTGTGGCTGACCCACGGGTCGTTCCTCCGGTGGGTTGGGGTCCACGCTAATGGTCCACAGGAACCCGCCGGACAGCACCCGCGTGCCAGGGGCGCTGCCATATCCCTCGTCTTCCACCGCCGCTGCATCTGTTCCAAACGAGGCGCACACCCACGTGTCCTCATCCCCCCGCAGCACCCGCTTCAGCCCCTGCTCCAGCTGCTCGGTGCTGATGCTCCACTCCACGGTGCGGCCTTGCCGCGGCACCACCTGCCTCCGTGGGGGAGAGCAGTACCAAGCAGACTCCCGCCGGCCATCTTCCATCTCCAGCAGCTGCTCCCTGATCCTCCCCCTAGCCCCCGCATACCTCAGCAGGAAACCCAGCTCTACTGGGTCCAAGCCCAGGGGCCGGAATGCCGGCAGCACAAAGTGCAGATAGGCGGGGCTGAGGAGGTGCAGCCTGAGCTGGTCGCGCAGCATGCACTGGTCGCACAGCATGCACGTTTCGAACGGCAGTTCATACTCCTCGTCCGTGTTTGCCTCGTGCCAGCAGGCCAGCAGCAGGAACACGCTGTCCTCGCTGTCCGTGCCGAAGTCGTCAGCTGCCAGCAGCTCCCTCACCGCCACCGCGGGCAGCTGCAGCAGCTGCCGGTACAGGTCCGGCCGGGTGAGGGCTGCCACGGCGTCCCCAAAGTGCGACACCAGCTGCTTGGCCAGGGCGGAGCGCACGGGCTGGAAGCTGGCGGCGTCAGGGGAGGTGCCCGGCTCCGGGAACAGGGCGTGGCAGGCGTAGGCCTGCACCACGCACGACCCAACGGCGGGAAAGCCCAAGCTTTGCCCTGTCTCGTGCTGTTGCTGCTGCTGCTGCTGCTGCTCTGCTGTCAGCAAAGCGAGCATGGCCTGGTCGCAGGCCTGCGGGCAGTACTTCACGCCCAGGTAGCACGCCTGCTGCCGCACCCGCAGCAGCGCCTCAAAGCCCAGCCCCGCGCTCAGCCGCCCGGTGTACATGTACCGCACGGCCTCCTGAGCGTACGACAGCTCCTCCTCCGTGTTCAGCGGCACCAGCACCTCTGGCAGCGCACCCCACGCACCTCCCTCCCTCCCAGGGCCCGTCGCGTTCTCCTCCAGCTGCCCGCTCCCCTGCTGTTCCTCTGCATCCCGCCCGTCGCTCTGGTGCGGCCCTCCCTCGCCTGCAGACCCCACTACCTCTCCCTCCTGCTGCTTCCCATCCCCGTCATGCCCAACAACTACCATCCGCCTGCCCGCCGCCCTGCTCGCCGGTACTGTTGCCCCCCTGCCCGCCGCCCTGCTCGCCGGTACTGTTGCCCCCCTGCCCGGCTGCTTCCAGCTCCCTACCCTCCTCCTCCGCGACCGGACTCACACAGGGTGCAGGCAGCGGCTCAGCTGCTGTTCGCCCTTCTGCACCTTGGCCACTGTCCTGCCTGCTATCGGCTTGCTCGGGGACTGCCTTGGTCTCCGCTGCTGCTGCGATTGCGTCTACCGTTGCTGCTGCAGCCGCGCCTTGCCAGCAAGAATGTTCCAGTCTGGCTTTGAAGAAGGATGACCCAAGGGTTAACACGAGCCTATGTGCGGGAAGAGGATCGCCCACGTAGCGCACGGATGCAGCGCATGGTGCATCGCTTCCGTCACCTTGTCGCCGCCGCCACTGCTGCTGCTGTTGTTCGAGAGGGCACTCGATAGTAAAGCGAATGACGACGTCGGCAAAAGTGCCTGCTTGTAACTGCGCGCCCAAGCCGGCGCGAACGCTGTCGCTCATTTCAGAGACCGAGTGGGTTTTGGTTTTATATGTTAGAGCATGCTGAAATTGTCATTGTATATGCATGCGTGCGCTATATGAAGAGCGTGATGAGGCTTCAGAGCCCAGGGCCACGTATGGGGCAAAGCAAGGGAGGTCCCCTCCCGCCGAATGCCCAGCCATGGGTAGACGTGTGGCCTGGCCCCGAACAGCCTTGCAAGCGCAACATATTCAAAGGAGGCGTCCTGCAGCACGACACAACCATTCCTGAACAGGTCTCCACAGGTCTCCGCCTTCTACAAGTCCCCCAAATGGAGAGAACACGTGGAGGAACAGCGCAGAGGTTACAGCACGTCCAGGCAAGGCCCAACACCCCTTGGTCAAAATTGCATTGCATCGTAAGGAGAGTGCTACGTATGCCCAGGTGTGCTCGGTAAGTCATCCGGTACGGTACACACGTTCGTCCGTCGGTCCGCCTCTCTCCTTTTGCAGCCAATGGCATGACCCGCCCCACTTGCAAGCACTACAACGAACGCTGCGGACCCATGTAGGCACCTGCAGACCTGCAGGCGGACGCCTCGCATAGCCACGGCGTTGCAGTCATGGGCACGTTGCCATACACCTTGCGTGCATTACGCACCAACCAACACCAAAAAAACCACCTGACCAGTCTCCGCTGCCCGTTGACCCCTTGCCAAGCAGCTGCCCCAGTCCTCACGCTCCCACGCTTTCAGGCCGAATGCGTACGATACAAATACCAAAAATGCACACCCTCAGTTGTACCGACTGCCCAAACCCAAGTGCAGGGCACCTGGAACGCCCCGTCCGTCCCCCACAGTCCTCCCCGTACCCCCTCCCCCCCCTCTCCTGTCCCTTCCTCCCGCCTCCACAAGTCTACGCGCTGCCGCTGCCCTCGCCGCCCTCCGCCGCCGCCGCCTCGCTCGCCGCCTTGGCCGCCGCCGCCGCGTCCTCCGCCGCCACGCCCGACCACTCGAAGGGGATGCCGTACACCTCCTTCCAGACGCCCTTCCACCAGTACACGCCGGCCAGGGCGATGACGTCGGCGGTGAAGATGAAGGCGAAGGACTTCCACACGAATGGCAGCGCCACGTTCATGAGGGGCACCAGCAGGAACAGGATGTTGAGCGCGTCCTTCTCCTTGGCGGTGCACTCCTTGGCGCGCAGGGAGGGGATGGTGAACATCCAGATGGACCACATGCTGAGGGGAAGGAGGTGGGTAGGAAGGAGGGGAAACAAAGTACTAGTAAGGGTTGTGGTATTGTGCATTAAGTAGCAGTAAGGTAAGGGGGAGGAAAGGGAGAAGGAGGGAGGGGAGCAGGGAGGGTTTGATGGTAGCTAGGCAGGGGCAAGCAGGTGGAGGAAAGGGACTTGCAACCGTGCTGAGTGGTGGACGTGGGACAGGGGATGTTCATTATCCGGATGGAACACAGGATGCGGCGCATAAGGCAGGTATGGGTCAGAGCGGAGTCAGGTGGGCGTCTTGACAAGGTGTGGAAGCGTGCTGCCAGAGGAAGGCAAGTTTGGGGTGTCAGATGCAACTGTGTGGAGTACTGACATACATGAAAAGATGGTAGCAATGAAACCCCAATGCATTTGCGCAGCTGTTCCCGTGGCGTGGTGCCTGACCGCATGCTGGAGTGAGTGCAGGCGTCGGCGTGCTGGCGTGGGCTAGTGTGCGGGTCCTTGGGCTGTGTGAGGGGCAGTTGATAGGCCCGAACCCCCACTGCACTATGAGTACCCCGGACAAGCCATTGGGCTCTCCGACAGCCTCAGCAGACATGTGGCCGCCACTTTCCAGGGGGTCAAACACAGGCTGCCGCGTAGGCCACGCGAGGCTCACCCTAGCAGGCGGGCGATGCTAGGCTCATCTGTGGGCCAGATAATGTTGAACGATAGCAGTCCACCGGCGACCAGAGCAATCCATGATTGGTACTCGAAAACGTTGTACAGAACGCTCCCCTTGACGGCTGGGTTCTTCTGCTTAGTCGACGAGCGCGGGGCAAATGTCCCGGCTGCCTGGCGGGTGAACCGGGTCACCTCCTTCTCCAAATCCACCTCCTTTGTCGCTGAGGTAGATTGCTTCTCTTCTGCGTGTCGTGCAAAGATCCCCGTACAGGGGGCAGACAGGCAAGCAATAAGCGAGGGCAACCACCCGTTCGCGGTTGTGCAAGCCCAAATCAACTGGCCCGAAACACTTCAAGCTCATCGTACTGTCGTGCTGATACCACTAAAGCTACTTGTACTGGGAGCGACATGTAAACAGTCGGCACCCGTGGCAGTCCGGGAACCCTCACCAGCGCGCACGATACAGCGCCGCGCTGGCCGCGCGTTCAGCACATACGCTCTGCTCCGTGCTGCAAGCTTTCCTTGAAGAGACTGAGCTCGCACCAGCTGCTGCATCTTTCGGCGAGCCTAGTTTCCTGTACCTATTCTCAGAATATCTATGGCAGAGAAGGACAGGGAAGGAGCAAGTATCTAGAATTGCACATTAAAGGTGATGAAGTAAAGAAGTCGTGAGTAACGAGGCATTGAGCTCCGGCACCAGCACTACCTGTGGTTCCGGAGCAAGTCAGGTCGCTTAGTCACCAAGGGCATGCGGAGGTCCAAGGGCACGCGGGCGTAGCACGGGAGCTGTACGCTTTTCACTCGCAGGAAACGTGTACGTGTACTGCTGTTGCCAGCTGCTTTGGGGGGAGGCATCCGTGCCCGGTCTCGTGTACGGGGCCAAGCTGGGCAGAGCAAGGAAGGTCCTGGGACGTGGGAGGTCCCATGAGCTCAGGGGACCCCTGCCTGAGCTGGATGAGCCAGCCTTGTGTGGCCATGCGTAGCGCCGTAGCCTCGCCAAGCGATGAACCGAAGAAGGTGAAAGTTCTTGCACAGTGGTAAGAGCGGATGACGAACACTTGCAGGACACCAAACAGTGGCATCCAGCGGCAACATGGTTGGGGGTTGGACCCCCGCTGGCCTGTCCCTTCCCGTCTCCTTACCTGTAAACCTTTCCACAGATAAAAACCATACCGTATAACAGGACAAGGCAGGTAATTCTGCCTTCCGTCTTTGCTCTTTGCCTGAGAGGTCAGAAGCTCAGAACAGTCCCTGCAGGGGAACTCCCCTGTCCCCTAGGTCCCCACCCTACGTCCCACGTTCAAGGAAGAGCACGTTGGTGAACAGCGCAACGGTTGCAGAAAGTCCGGGGTCAGGTCTTGTGCTCCCTGTAAGGTTGGTGCGAGTGGCAAGCAGGGACAAGGAAATGTGCTTTATGCTCCTACCGAGGTCCTTTCAACTCACAGTAGAACACATGTCTGTCCGTCTCTTTGCTCAATGACCGTGGCCAAGTGGTCCCTTGCTGTGGCCAGTGGCAAAATCAAGAGACCTTGCGCATCTGCAACAGGTATTTGTGGCCAGTGTAGGCACCTGCGCAACCCACAGGAAACGATTCCCACGAGTTTCATGCGTACCCCAACAAAAATGTTCCACGGGAACAGCGTTGGAAATCAGTTGCACATCTACTGCCTACACTTCCATGTGCGTGCGTCCCAAGACGCAGTCCCTGAGCAGTCTCCGCTGCTTGTCAGGCAAGGAATTTGGGCGTTAGGTATTTGGGTAAGGAATTTGGGCGTTAGGTATTTGGGGTTAGGTATTTGGGCGTTAGGTATTTGGGTAAGGTAAGGAATTTGGGCGTTAGAATTGGCTTAGTCCCGATTCTCCCGGGAATCCGACCCGGGTTCGATTCCTACCTCGGGCGAGATTCTAGTCCTCGTCCGCCTGTGTGGTCTGCCCGGACCCACAGGGAAGGCGTGCCGGTGGCAGGTGCCTGCCAGTGGATGATGAACCGTCGGGCATCAGCTGGTGGATGACTCCCATTCCCCTGTTCAGG
>VFQN01003742.1_pt1 | contig 21134 bp, 36 predicted proteins | sample 3512371 | NCBI WGS metagenome assembly VFQN01 (sample SAMN10412370, study PRJNA504923) | tailings metagenome | isolation source: Replicate 2 from Balatoc abandoned mine | place: Philippines: Itogon, Benguet | collected 2017-08-28
GGGGGGGGGGGGGGGGGGGGGGGGGGGGGGGGGGGGGGGGGGGGAGGGGAGGGGGAAAGGGAGAGGCGCGGAGGGGGCAGGGCGTCCTACGGGGGAGGAGGCGGAAGTAGGTGACGAGAAGGGGGAAGGGAGAGACAGGTAGGGGTGAGGCAACGGGGAAATGATGCTGGTGGGGCTCTAGGTGCTTGTGGGCGGGAAGGCGGGAAAGCGGGTGGGGAGGTGGTGTGGCAAGCATAAAGGCATCGGGGTGAAGCGGGCAGGGAGGGTTCAGGGCCGCGAGAGGCGGGCGATGTGTACTTAGCTGGTGCGTTGGGCCAGGAGCAGGCGAGCAGTGGCGCCAGGCCGGTGCAGTGGCACGTTGCAGTGCGTGCGGGTGAGGATGAGACAGGTGGCAAGCAACGGGCAGCGAGGGCTATGGGACCCAGGAGGCAGCGCTTGCACAGCGGGGCACGTGCGCTGGCATGAGCCCTTAGGGGCCGTTCGTGCTGCCCTGCTGCTGCCGGCTTGTGCTGATTGGCCGGGACCAGCAAGGGTGGGTGTCCACGCACCCCACCTGCCGCACCTGGAATGTAAGACGCAACTGCGAGGTACGTATTCATGAAGTGCTGGGCAGTAGCAGGCCCATCCGTCATTCTGGAGTTCTGGAGTTTTGGAGTGCTGGACAGTAGCAGGCCCATCATGCTCCGCTGCGGCAGGGTTCCGGCTTCACAGGACTTCCCTGCCGCGCTGTCCCCCGAGGCAGGGGAGGTGGTCGTCGTGGGTGGGGTGGCTTGCACGGACGGTCCCCGAGGAAGGAGGGGGGAAGCGGGGAACAGAAGCGGAGGGGGGAAGAGGAGTTGCGGTTGCTGGGCGTCTAGGTGTTATACGCTTGTGGCCCTGCGAGGGCTGTTCATACCAACGTCACGTGCTCACGTCACCCAGACATTTTACAGTTAAACTTTCCAGGCGTCCGTACTTCCGGTCTCCACTTGGCTTCCTGGTTAAGGAGACCACAAGGGTAGCCAGCACGCAGCACGGCGTGCCCCGAACTAGCCTCATGGCGAAGCGACGCCTTGTGAAGGAACGACACCCCGCTACCGGTACTCGGGGGAGGTGCACAGCCCTTGACCTCGCGGACACCAACATACCGGTAACCGGCAATGGCTTCCTCCAACCGGCCCTGATGGGGCCACGGAGGAGGTTATCGGTACCCTTTCAGGGTTTGCTCAAGGCTCAAGACGTCAAGAGCTACACCTTACCCCGTCACGTGCATGCAAGCCTGTCATGCACTGCACTGTGCTGCAGGTGTCACGCAATCGTCATGCCGCCCGTCGCCCTCTTGTCCAGAACAACACCGCTGCCTTAATGTGATGCACGCTTCGTTATACACCTACCACATCTTACTAACGTACGCTCAGTCGCCATGTGCACAGTACACACGCCCACCCTGGCACCTGAATGCGCGCCAGCACGCCGCAACCTTTACTGAGAGCACGTCTCGCTCGCTCGCCGGCTCGCGTACAGGCTACAAGGCCACACTCTCACCCTAGCTCATCATGCACATGCAGCTTCCTGATGCCTACCGTGCAAGCTGCGCCACGCTACAACATAGCTACAATATACCACGAACCTTGCTATCGCACGCAGCCTGCTGTACACAGTCAACTGTACCGGCAGTCCCCTTCCCCTGTTCTGCTACCGCCATGCCTAATCACCTTGCCTGCGCCAATGCTACTTCCGGCAGGGCCTACCTAGACCACCACGTTGCCCCACCCCTCCGCCTGCTCCCTTGGCCCCTGCCGTAAGCCTTACGCAGCCCCACGGCAGTCTCCGCTTCGTGCAGCTTTGGCGCGCCTGGCATCCACAGTATAACTCGTCCAAGCCAAAGCGGCCTCCCCCTCCCCATCCACTAAACGAGCAGCACCCCGTGCGAGGTGCCAGGCTAGTTGCCAACCCACACCTGAAAACCAACGGACATCTCACCGCCTGGCGCCAAGGCCGCCCCCTGAAGCCCCGCCGGCCGCCCCTGCCCCCACCCCTGCCCCTGCCCCTCCCTGCTGCGACACGGGCAAGCCCAGCTTCTCCAGCTCCCGCAGCCGTGCAGCCACCTCGCCTCGGACCTGCGGCGTGGCACATGGAGGCATGGCATTAGTCCATACAGGTACTACTTTAAGTGGCACGGACGTGCGTGCATGGCTGCGTCGCCGCCATCGTTCTGCGACAGCCTTGCCAGCTCAGGGTGCTCGTAAGTGGCACCTCCGTGATTCACAGTGAGACGGTGTCCCACGACACATGCCTGCGGCCTTCCACTTGCACCCTTACCCCCCATGTATACCGAGGAGCCCGATCCCTACCAGCAGTTCGGCGCGGGCCCCATGCCGTGCCCCACCCATGCCTCGTACTGCCCCGCCCCGGGAGGCAGCGCATGTACGGTACCGTGTGCGCATGACCCCATCATTGCCACCATCTCGTATGTGCGACTACTCCATTTCCGCCTTTACCCCCGCCGGGCGTCCACCACCACACCCTTGCCCCCTGCCCCTGCCCCCACCTGAGGCTCAATACTGCCGGGCCCTCCCCACCCTTGCCCCCACCCGCCCCCACCCATACACCCCCGTGCCCACAAGTCATGTTCAGCCCCCGTCCCCACCTGCGCCTGGTACTGCCCCGCCTTGCCCCTGCCCCCGTCTGCCCCTGCCCCCGGTTTCCTCGCGTTTTCCGTGTGGCCCTACCTGCGCCTGGTACTGCCCCGCCTTGCCCCTGCCCCCGTCTGCCCCTGCCCCCGGTTTCCTCGCGTTTTCCGTGTGGCCCTACCTGCGCCTGGTACTGCCCCGCCTTGCCCCTGCCCCCGTCTGCCCCTGCCCCCGGTTTCCTCGCGTTTTCCGTGTGGCCCCACCTGCGCCTCGTACTGCCCCGCCTTGCCCAGTGCCTTCATGGACTCCAGGAAGTTGATCCGCTCACGGACCTCCTCCACTATCTGTGGGGGAAATGGGGAAAGGGGGCCAACGGGAAGGGGAAGAGGACAAGTGGTTGGGCGGTTGGATAGGTAGCTGGTTGCAGGTGAGTGCGGAAACAAGCTGTAGATTGCGGAGCAATGGGCACGGACCTCCTCCACACTAGTTGGGAAGTGAGGAAGGAATGGGCAGGTCGCAACGGGGAGTTGACGGCTGGGCGCACAACCAATATGTGGATAAGGTGCAGGGGATGCCCCGTCCCTTAGGCTGCCATGTGTACGGCGCCCGTACGCACCATGCCCAATAATAATATCTTATCCGCCCACCTGGTCTATGAGGTCCTCCTTGACGTCCACCCGCTTGGCCCGCTCCGCGCGCGCCAGTGCGTCCCGCTTCATGGCCGCCATCCTGGCCTCCATCTCCTTGGCGCCCTTGCTGCCGTACTCCATCTGGGGTGTGGGGATGTACGGCATGGGTGTGTTTCGTAATGTTTGGCAGGCGTGCAGGTGAAGCGTACTCCACGCCCCGTACACTGCTGAGCAAGCGTTAAATGCTGGCAAAGTTACGGAACAGCGCAACACAACACACAGGTGTCCCGGCGGCGCAAGAAAGCAAGCCACCTTGCACCGCTGCCACCCATGCGGCCAGCAGTGCACTGCAGTTCGCAGCCTGCTCCTGCACGCCAACGGGAGCCTCGGCTCTGCGACGCTCCCGGTGTGGCCCATGAGTGGGTCGACTCGCTGGTACGAAGGCAACCTTTCCCCTACAGCAGCTCACCCCTTCTTTTCCCTCGCTCCCGGCCTACCACTCTGCAGAGCCTGTCCTTTTCCGCCTCCTGGTCTACGGTGTGACTAGTTGGGACTGATAGTTGGTTATTCTATAACATGAAGCAAGATTGCACCTTTTGTTCGCCCTGCTCACCACTCTGCTCAGCCTTTCCTTCTCCGCCTCCTGGACTACGGTGTCACTGATATTGGGTTACACTATGAAGCAATACAACACCTTTTCCCCGCCCCGCTCACCACTTTGCTGAGCCTGTCCTTCTCCGCCTCCCTGTCCACGGTGGGCCCCCCGCCCACCCACATGTCCCGCTCGGGGGGCGTGTCGCGCAGGATCTCGTGAGCCAGCTTCTTGCCGCTGAACCTGCACGCACGCACGTCAACAATCAGCCGCAACGGTGCGCACACACGGTTGCACAGGAACAGGGTCGACAACGGCGTCAGCGACCTGTGGAGGCACTGGCTGACAAGGGTACCATTGACGACGCTGTGGGCGGGGTCGTGCATTCGAAGGTTTGCATCGCCCTCGCCACGATCTTATGCACCGTTAGCGCTATGCACCATCGTGACACCTGCCCAGCAGTGGCCGCGCCAGCCGGCCGCCAGCCCCCCAAGCCTGGCATGCCGTGCAGGTCAGACACCGTGCGCCTCCAGGCACCGTAGGAGCCTCCCTGTCATGCCCTCAGCCCGTGCTTCCCCCCCACCCTTTTCGCTTGGCGCATGCAAGGCCATGGGTAGACAGCTGACCCTCCACACCGAGTGCCTTTCTCCCATGCAACATTTGATAGTGATTCATGTGCAACATGTGACAATTTACATAACACACACGCACCTTCCCGGCAGCGGCGGCGCCAGCTGGCCGCCCGCCCCCGTCCCCACTTTGGGCGCCCGGACCAGGGTGGAGGTCTTGCTGCGTGGCGCCTGGAAGGAGGCGGTGCCGGTGCTCAGGTGGCTAACCCACGCCGCGTCGCCGCCTGCGGGCCGTTGGTGTGGGGTGGGGGCGTGGGGTAGGGGCGCGCACTCCCGGTCAGCTGGATTGTTCATTGTTGCAAATGCAAAATTTGCAACAAGCACCGGATGATACAACGTCTGTACCGCGCCTGTGGCTTTGGGTCTTGCGGAAGGACAGCACATGGTCCTGACCCCACAATTTGGGGGTAGGGTAGGGTGGGGCGTTGGTGCAGGTTCTGAGGAGCTGGGGGAGTTCCCGGTGGGGAGGTGGTGTCACTGTTCATATGGTTTATCCACGCCGCATCGCCGCCTGCTGGCGGGTGGGAAATGCGCAGATTGAACGTACGGTAGAGGTGGTTGTATGGGGTCGCCTGTGGGCGGGGACCCATGGCGAAGGGTGCGGATGCACCGTACGGCACAGGTGAAATGACGGCGCAAGGCGAGCGGTTCGGGCAACCCAGGCAAGGGTTGCCCGAACCGCTCGCCTTGCGCCGTCATTCTATACTGGTGCACGATCTTGCGCATCTTGCGCCCGTCCACATCTGTACCGCATCGGTATGCGCAACAACGGTATGCGCAACCTGGTGCTGCTAACGCACAACGCTTGGATACCCACCGTAAAACTCAACGTTGTGCTATTATGCTAACACACACACGCGCATGCTTACTCGCGCTGCGTGCTGCTGGCCACGTCCTGCAGCGCCCCAGGCCCATCCAACGTGCAACTGAACACCCCTGTGCTAATACACGCTAAGACACACTAAGACACACCACTCACGCTGCACGCTGCTGGCCACGTCCTGCAGGGCGCGCTGCGACAGGCCCCGGTCCTTCATCACGCCTGGGGGGCATTAGGTGGGATTTGGGCAGTGGGGGAACACATGTAACAGACGGATTTTGTGGAAGTGTAGGGCGTGGGGAGCGGCACCGCTGTTCGGCGAGGTGTAAGAGGGGTTGTGCAATGGTCCTGGTTGTTGGCAGAACACCTTCTCTTAGGAAGCATTGGTTGGTTGGGTTAAGGTGCCGATAACAGGACGAGGTGGTGAGGGGGGGAGGGAAGAGGGAGGTGGCTGACTCGGCAGCAGGGACTGTGGCACGCACGTAAGGGGAGATGCAGGGGCGGCTGATGGCCGGTGGGGAAGGTGGGGGGAGCGGAATGCAATCGGGGAATCGACAGCTCCGCAGGACGACAGGACCACCACCCCAATATGAAGCGGTGCGGCTCCCGCGTGCGTTGGATGCCCTTCGCAGGACCCTGCCGGACGCGCTCTCAGCTCCCCGCCACAACCCAGCTTAGGTTGTGCCGCAAGCCTACCTTGCAGCAGCTGCTGTGTCTGCGGGGTGAGCGAGCTGAGCGGGTCATTCTTCTTGTTCGGGGCCGCGCCCCAGGACATGGTCCGCCGGGCTCCAAGCCCTCGGGACACCCGTGGGGAAGGAGGGGAGCTGTTCCTTGGGCTGGGGCTGTTGGGTGTGAAGGGGCGCGGCGCCGGGCCTTGGGCAGTCCAGCGACAGCTGGCCAGAGGTTGCAGTCCAGCACCTAGTCTACAGAGGCATCTTTCATAGGTTATAGATTATATATTTTGAGCTGCGCCCTTATGCAAGGGAGAACCAGAGAGGCAGGTGGTGAAATGGAAGCTTTTGTTCTTTGAGTTGTCGGGTTGGATTGAGCTTTTACCACGTACGTTGATATGTGTTGTGTGTGATAGTTATACAGAAAGGTATGCGGGTGCATTTGCGCAGGGTTTCCTTCGCTGTGCATGGGCCCCCGTCCTTCGTCCGTGGAACCTTCACCGGCCAGGGACAGCTCCCTCCGTCGCATGTGCCCATACTGCATCCTTATTGTTCGACGTAGGATTACGGAATGCGCCTAGCTTCTAGCCCCGTTTGCGTCACTGCACCCTTTTCCGCTCGGCACCCTGCAACACTCCCGCGCATCTCCAGTCGCGCCGCTCCCCGCAGTAAGTAGCGAAATATCTCACAGCTGCGTCTTTCAATTACACGGTTGCGCCTGTCACATCCTCGGCGTCAAGCGGAGGTGCAGCGCAAGCCGCGATCCTCTCGCGCATAACGCCAGCAGCCGCAGACCCCCTAACCAAACCAGCACCAGTCGGCCTGACTAGAGTCGCTACCACATCTCCTGGTGCCTTGCAGTTTCTGTGCCGAAGCAGCGGAGCTCAGTCGCCGCGATGTCGTCGCTTTCGGAGCTGCAGGCCACCCCTGGGGTGTGCGCCAGCCCGGACCCCTCCACCCAGGGCTTCATCTTCCAGCAGGTGACTGAGGCCCAGGGGCCGGAGCGCGGCCTCAAGCAGCATTACAAGCTGCTGATCCCTGTGGGGTGGTCGACTTGCATATGCAGAATAGCTGGTAGGGAGCACGTGCGTGCAAAGATGGGCGTGGTTGAGCACTCACGCACGTACCTGCTTGCATGCATGCGAACCCCAGCCGTCAACGAAGCCCGCCACAGCCGCATTCAGCCATGCCACCCCTTGGCCCCTGAGTGGCCAGCCTGATTGCCGCCAGGCCATGTCGTACAGACTGGGCCCTTGTACCGAGGCGGCCCACACGCACACACGCACTCACGGCAGGCAGGCACCAACCAACTTCCACACCAACAACCAACCGCACACCTGCGTGCTGCTAGCATTGGCTGCCGCACACCAAGTTTGGCATTAGCGGTTAGGAAAGGCAGACACATCACATCATCGTGGTCTCCTCTCCAGGTGGGTCGCGGGTCCTGCCTTTGTCGTCGGGTCGGGAGCACGCACGCCGGGACTAGCGTAACGCCGTTTCTCTTCTCACCACCCCACCCCTACACACCTATACCACTATCGATACACTACCGCTAGCCGTTATCAGCTTGGCAGCCCTACACGCCGGACCAGCACTCGCAGCATCGGAGCAGCAGCGACAACTCGTCCGCGGCGGTCTGGTAATGGGTTGGGCTGGGTTTATCTTATACGCTCATCATCGACTTCGTCGATCTGCAGACTTCGTCTGTCGTCCAACCGCCTAACCCCCCGCTGTGCTCCTTACCTGCAGGCCGAGCTGCAGATGGCGCTGTCCAACTACACGCCCAAGGCCGTCATCGACGCAGGCACCCCCGCCGACAAGATCCTGGCCATGATGACGGACCTGCTGGACGGATCGCCGCCATCCATACAGGTGGGCGCGGTGTGGGTCACGGCATGTCCGTTTCGCATGGTTCCTCGAGTGCACGTGGGGTGCTTTGGGGAAGGACGGGGAAGACGGATGGGGTTTCTGAGCCGGGGCATGCGCGTGCGGATGGGCCGGACTGCGGGCCACAGCAGCATGCCGTTCAGTGGTGCGTTGACTACTGGGCACCCCTGACTCTGGCCCGCCCACAAACTCACTTTGGATTGCCAACCGCCAAACGCCCACTCCCTTTCCCACAGGACATCCTGTTCGTGCAGTCTGCCATCCTGGAGGCGCACGACGTGTACCAGCCCGTCAACCTGGGCAAGCAGCTGCTGCAGAGCAGCATGCTGGACGTGAGTGGGCGGGGGAGGCAGGAGTTGTTGGGAGGAAACGGAAGCTAAAAGGGGAGGTGGTGGGCAAAAACTGCCACAGAGCGGTATGCTGGATGTGAGCCAAAACAGGGACGTGCACGCAACGCTGTCAGTACTATGGTCCTGCCTAAACGGAAGGCGCGCCGCTGTCAGTACAATAAAGCCCCCAGCATGCGGGGTTGGACGCGCTATGGGCACGGGTAGCCATGACTGCACGCGTCTCGGGCTAAACCCACGTGCGCTTTTACTCCACAACCCCCTCGCCTCCGGCAGAACGCCACGACCGTGCGTTGCGCTCACACCTCAACGCACTATCATATACCATTCCATAATAGCACTGCCACACTCTTTCGTTGCTGCTACCCCTGTGCTACCCCAACCACCGCAGAACGACGTCGGCATGGCGCTGCTGCAGCAGCTGGGCAGCCATAGCGACGCACAGGCCATGAACCAGCAGCAGCAACAAAAGCAACAAGGCGCGCAGCCGCCCACAGCCAACCCCACCACCATTACCATCAAAGCGTGCGACTCCCTGGACGAGGTGGCGTGCGGCGGCATCGATGGCGGCAGGAGCAGCGGGCCCCACGGCCGCGGCGGGGCCAGGGGTTTTGCGGCGGCGGCGCTTGGCGGTGGCTGCGGTGACGAGGACGGCGGTTACTGCCTGAACCCCTGGGCAAGCCTGGAGAGCTCCATCCTGGCGGTCATACAGGCGGACTCGGCAGACACGGTCGGGGGCGCGCCAGGTGCGGGGTGGATGCGCGGGGTGTCGCAGCTGTGGGGCGGGGGTCGGCGTGGTACGGATGGGTAGGAGACGTACCGTACCGTGACTAATGACCGTAGCAAGCGCCTGGCGGTAATGGCGCCCCTCGGCCGTCTGCTCCCATGCTCCACGCGTATACCTCCCATCCCGACATGCCTCGCGCCGCCTCGCACACCTCTCTCCGTACGCCCTACCCTTGCTAACTCTCTCATTTACCCTCATACCGGTACTCTCCCGCCGACCCCTTGACCCCGTTCACCCGTTCCCCCGCAGACCCCGGCATGCCCCGCGCCGCCTCCCGCAGCCTCATGGCCCGGGTCCGCGCCCGCGCCGTCGGCCAGGGCCTGGTGCACCACGGCTCCGGCAGCGGACTGGACTCCCCCACCTCGCCGTACGCCGCCATGCACCACAGCGCCAGCAGCAGCGGCCTGGGGCCCGGACCCAACGGCGCCAGTGCCTCCGGCCCGCACACCGCGCTGTCCCCACTCAGGTACTGGAAGTGGGCCGGGTCCGTTCTCCCATCTGGTGAAGTAGCATTGTTTTGCTGATTAGCACACCCAGAGCACGATTCAGTCGGCCACGAACGACTCAAGCACGAGAGTGGCCGTGACCACCAAAACGTTGAGGTCTGTCACTTGGCTAAGCTAGTAACGGACGCGGTCAACCTCAGGGCCGGCGGCGGCCGCTGCCTGGAGCGCACCAACACCGGCACCAGCTCCCCGGTCACGGAGGTGGAGCTGGATGAGTTCCCGGAGCAGCCCATCTTCTCCGAGGTGCGTGTGTATTAGCGTACGCCGCTGTGCTGCGTTGACCCACTGGCCCCTTGTCACAAAGTCGCTACGTAGCCTCGTGGCGTGCTTGCGAGCATCCGGCTTGCAGAGCACATGCTTCAGTGCCGTTGCGCAGGCGCACAGTAGGTATGACACACCCACACCCATCCCGCTGACAGGTGGAGCGCGTGTTGGCCTCGTCCAACAACTGGCAGTGGGACGCCTTCAAGTTGGCGGACGCGACGCAGGTGTGTTCCGGTAACTGTGCACGTTTTCTATATCAGATTGCCATCAGGGCGTATGCGTTGCCTTCAACATGGGAACGCCAAAAGGGCGTGCATGAGTGCGGACGGACGCGGTTCAGGCGTTTGCCCGACGGTGTGCACTGCCGGTGAATGCACGTACGCTAAGCGGGAACAAGCTAGCCCTTTTGTGTTGTCCTCGCAGTGTGGGGAAGCAACCTCGCACATGTACGCTTACACTCTCTCCCCTGGCCCCCGCCGCCCCCGCGCAGGACCACGCGCTGTCCACGCTGGCCTTCTACCTGTTCCACCAGGCCGACCTCATACGCAAGTTCGACATCAAGCCGCACCTGCTGGCCAGGTGGGTGTCAGGGGCGCAGCGGGGGAGCATATGCGGGGAGTAAAAGGGGAAGTACCGCATTCACCGGGTGCGTGAATGGGGGGAGGGATACGGTTGCATTCTTTGCCTTCCTCGGCTACAAGCACCACGGCTTCGCGCACCTGTGCTGTGCGCCGCCCACCTGCCCTCCCCATGTCCCCTCACTGCCTGCCCCTGAACCTCTGCTCCCCTCCAGGTTCTTCCGGCGCGTGGAGGAGGGCTACCGGCCCAATCCCTACCACTCCAAGACGCACGCGGCGGACGTGATGCAGTCCTTCCACGTCATCATTCACAGGGGCGGACTGGCGCCGGGTGAGGAAGGGACAGCCGCAGGAAAGGGCTGGATGGGTTGGAGTTGCCAAGTGTGTTGGCGGGCGGATGGGACGGCAGACGAGCCACCTTGCAGTACTTCTACAGAACGCTTCTGTTGCGCTCGGGTGCGGCACGTGTACCCTCCGAACACGCCTTTGTCCCGGGCCCTAGCTGGCCCACTCGGACCCGCAGATATTGACGACCTGTCACTGCCCCACGCCACCGGCCCCCTGCCTCCCTGAGTGCCTCCCTTACCCCTGCTCCCCACCCGCCTCTCCCCACCCAGGCTACGTGGACCCCCTCACGCTGCTGTCGTGCTACCTGGCGGCCGTGGTGCACGACTACGAGCACGGCGGGCTCACCAACGACTTCCTCATCAACACAAGCGACCTGCTGGCAGTCAGGTGGGGCATGGGCGGTGGAGTGTACTATACTCCATTGCAATAGACCGGCGCTGGCGGGGCGAATCGCCTAGACCTGAGCCAAACCATTTGCCAGGTGCGGATGGAGGTAGGGGCAGAGGCGGGGGGCTCTGAATCTTCTTATCATACAAACTTACACCCTTATACACACGCGCGCAGGTACAACGACCGCGCCCCCCTGGAGAACCACCACCTGGCCGCCGCCTTCACGCTGCTGCGCCGCCCCGAATACGCCTTCCTGTCGCACCTGCCCAAGGCCGACACCGACCGCATGCGCAAGATGGTAGGCGGGGGCGGGGGCAGGGGCGGGGACAGGGCAAGAAAAGTTTGGGGAGAGACGATTTGAGCAAAGAGTTGTGGGGAGCGACACGCCGGACACGGACTGCATCAGCGAGATGGCGCGAAGTGCTTTGGAGGATATTGGGGCGCGGGGAGGCTGCGGCGTCGCAAAGCTGTTGCTGATGATATGTCGCTGCTGTTTGGCCTTTCCTCCGCAGGTCATCGAGATGGTGCTGGCCACCGACATGAAGCAGCACTTTGCGCTCATGTCGCACTTCACCACCGTGCACCGCCTGGGCGTGGGCACGGCCGCCAACACAGGCGCCACGCCCTCGCTGGTCAGCGGCGCGGAGCGCAGGAGGTGGGCGGGCCGCGGGCAGGCTGGCGGGAACCGGGCATGTGGTTCAGCTGCGTGGGGTGGGGGAGGGGCCCTCTGTGCCGGTAGCCTAATGCTCTCATATCCAAGGTCTCTTACGTAACCAATAGTTCAAGGAGTGCCGAATTGTGGTCGTCCCGTCCCTGCGCCCAGGTCCTCCTCCAACTCGTCGCTCAACTCCCTGACGGGCGTGTCCGCCAACGGCACCGGCAACGGCGAGCTGTCGTGCGACAAGATCTTCATCCCGCTGGACGAGAACGAGCGCATCCTGTCGCTGCAGATGGCGCTCAAGTGCTCCGACCTGGGACACGTGGGTGCACCTGGGAGGGAGGGCAAGGGGCGGGCATTCAGAGTTTGGCGGCAGGGCGAGACGCCGGTTTATGCGTCTAGATGGAGGGCCAGCCGGGGCCCTGAAGGGACGTTTGCGTACGCTTTGTTGCACCTCTGCCGCGCTGCTGCTGGACTTCCCCTCTGGAGGCCGCTTTCCGCTATGGCATTGACGTGCATGTGGCCGCAGCGCCAATCATGCTCTCTGTGCCCCATGCGCTCCGTGTGGTGCCCCGCAGGTGTCCGCCTCGCTGCCAGTGCACTGCCGCTGGGTGGCGGGCCTGGAGGAGGAGTTCTTCCGGCAGGGCGACCAGGAGCGGCAGCACGGCCTGCCCATCAGCCCGCTCTTCGACCGCAGCAAGCCGGGAGTCACCAAGAGCCAGGTGCGTGGTGCATAGGGAGAGCGGGCTGGAGGCTTCGGGTTGGCCTGCTCGTCTTGACACCTCCGCAGAACGGCTTCTCGCACAATGGGCTGCCAGCATTGCTCCCGCACGCGCACCCTCCTGTAAAGTGGTAGAACACAGCCGTGACCTACCCCGTGTAGCTGGTGCTCCAAACCTTGCAGTTGGGCTTTCTGGACATCGTGGTAATCCCGCTGCTCAACCCACATGCACAGCACACTTGCGGAACGGGCACAGTGCCATATCATGTCCACCTGTAACTGGTGTGTTCTCTGTCCCCGCCCGCTCCGCTGCAGGTGGGCTTCCTGGATATTGTGGTCATTCCGCTGCTCAACAACTTCTCCCGCGTCTTCACCTCCACCAAGCCGCTGTTCACCTACGCCATGCGCAACTACAAGTACTGGTCGGAGCAGCACAAGTCGGAGCAGCGCGCCTTGGGGGCGGGCAAGTGAGGCACGGGTGGGTGGGTTGATGGGCCGTGCGGTGGCAGTGCGGTCGGGGAGGGGAGCCTATTTATGACCGGCAGGTCCGATGCGAAGTGTGGCGAGGGAGCAGCGAGCAGTGGGGGCAGTGGTGGGAGGTAGGCTGGGGGGCGCGGGGCCACAAGGGGGCGCTCGGCTTGCGGGCTTGTGCGGCCGAGCGGGGAAAGGCGGGGCGACCGAGGGATTCGCATAACAGTGGTAGGGCATGAGCCACATGGCCGAGGTGCTGTTTTGGCAGCAGCTGCACGGAGGGCAGGGTGGCGCAGGCGTGTTGCTTCCTAGGGCCATACCGTCCTGGAGGCAACTGTACCCATGACAAGGCGTGATAGGGTATAACGGGTGATGCTGCTTTGGCATGTCAACTGCTCACCGCACCTGCGCTGGACCTGGTACCGAGGCGGGTGGACGTGCTTGGAACTGTCCTCCTGGTCGCGCGGGCTTGCTCGCATGCGCTTGCGCTGATGGATGCACGGGTAGGGCGCGCCATTGCGGCGCGGGCACAGGGGGTTGCTTTCGTGGCTTTCGTGCCGACTATCACCGGCTGTAGTGTGGTCCAATGACGCGCCAGTGTGCTGCTCTGTGCGGCTGGGAGGTGTTCATTGTGTATTGCGCAGGTGAAGATGTTTTTCTGAGCGGAAGCGTGCGGACGCTGTGAGCATGAATGCATGTGCGAGCGCGATTCTTGCATGGTTATGCGGGCGTGGGAGCTACGGTGAAGTGCTCCTCCCGAATAACATGTTCTGTCGACGTGCCGCTCACGCCAGGCTTTGGGGCGGGTTGTATGAGCAAATCTGTAGCGGGGCTTTGAAAGGCACGGGGTCAGGCGCAATTGGATGGTAACTCGAAGGCTCTCAATGGTGTATCATTAATGGGTTTTCGGCATTCGGGGGGTAATTTGGGACGCAATCCAGCGAGCTCAGTGGAAGCCGGGCGCTGCCCATGCATGAAGGCACTTGAGTATGATCAGTATCTCCAGAACTGCCTGCTTACCACGGCACCGACGGCTGTTGCATTTGCTGCTTTTTTTGTTGTGCCACGCGGGGCGCTGTTGCTCTCCGGTGTTGTGAACTGCGGCTGGCATGGTTGGCGCTGGGCCTTGCATTGTTGCCATGCGGTGTAGGATGCGTGCATGGCTTTGCCCTGGGAGGGTGCTTACAGCAGCCGCGATGCAGCAAAAGCGGAGCAGCCGGGTGGGCTGCGATGCTTGTCTGCAAGCGCCGTACGCACTGCTTTTGTGATCGTGCATTTCCACACCGCACAATGCATGCATGCACTGTGCTGATCGCTGGTCATTTGGGACAGAACCGCTGCTGGACTGACGGCTGGCCGAGAGAACCGGTGTGCTCCCCGCCTTTGCTAGGTGATTCAATTGAATTTTTGCGTACGGTGGCTTCGGCCTGAGTTGCAGGTCGTGATGCGTACGGGCGGGGCCCTGCGCTTTTACAACACATGCTTGTGCGAGTGGTGGCTTGTGCGTGAACTTATGCTGGAGGTGACGCGCGCGGCAAACGTGGCTCTACCGTGTCGAGGTGCGGATCCCAGGAGGGCTTACAGGTGTGGGAGGGGGATGCCGCCACGTTTGCAGAGGCCGCCGTGAAGGCGGTGAATGCCAACGTGCGTCGTTGTGTGCAGCTGTGCTCGAGTGTGTGGAGTGGGCAGGGGGCTACTTGTGCTGCTTGTGGAATGTGAGAGAACCCTAATTCCAAGCATTGTACCCGCCCTGGCTATGCGGTTTACGAGTGATTAGTAGGTCATCACCCGAAATAGGCTCCACGGTGGGCCTGTAGCCTTATTTCCTAGCACAAGCCGGTGCCAAGCCTGCCTGGCATTGACACCACGGCGCCGTGAGCTTGCACAGTTATGCGTGGGCAGGCGTTGGCTGAATCACTGGAGGGCACGGCAGGTGAGCGTTAGTGTGCTACTAACTTCACATGCCTGTTAGGCTTGAGGCAGGCGAGGACGTCCCTTGTGTACCGTATTAAGGGTCGGTGGGCTGTTTCTGTCGGGCTGCGGCAGCCTTGATGACGGGGTAACGGGTACTGCACTAACCGCTTTCGGTTTGCCGTCCTGATGCTGGCGTGCGTGGCCAGCTGTCTCGAGTTGCCGGCTGGTGATCCGTTCGCGCCGCTTTGCGGTAAAAGGCAAGACTTTATGTCCATGACGTGACGTGTGGGCGGCGTGGGTTATTTGCTTCGCTAGTACGATGGTCCTTGCACTGCAGCGCGCGTTTCATGGCTTTTGGCATGAGGACGCATGCACCCAATGGTAGTTTATGATACATGTGTGTGTGGGTTTGAGGTGTGCAAGCTTGCCAGCCCAGTGCAGCCAGGCGCACGGCACGGTGATCAATTCACGTCGTGACTCACTTGTAAAACACTGCGAGCTTACACATCATTCGCGTTCACCATGTGCGTGCACCTGCTTCCGCGCTGAATGGCATTGGTCTTGGTGTGCCACGGGGTCTCACGATACCACGATGCTGGCAACGGCACGCCCAAAATGCTTGTGAAGGAAACGGGGCGTGGCCGCTGCGCAGGCACCACATGTGTGGCGAGGCAGGGGGTCTAAGGGGCCAAAGTTTGGCCAAGGAGCATCCTAAAGCAGCTTTGTGCGAGTCGTTCTTGTGCGTGCTGAGTCGGGATTCGCACGTGTTGGGGCCAGTTGGAGGCTTGGAGCACGGACAATGGCAGAGAGCAGGAGGAGCAACCCAGGACGACCAGTCAAACACTCAACGCACAACAAGGTCGTCCTCATAAACGGCCAGCAATGGGACCGCGCGACGACAACACGCTGAATGCGGCAGCGTTGGTGGACGCACAGCAACGCAGCAAGGTGGCAGAGGCAGCCGCGAACAGGTAGGGCCAGGGGGCGCCTCCCCTCCTGGGCCAGGGCAGCGGGGCCAACGAGGTGGCCGACGGCCGACCTACAGCAGAGGAGGTTGGGGCGCACCCGCCGGCCGTCAAGGACGGAGGTGGCTGTAGGCGGCGGCGGCGGAGGGGGTCTAGGCTCCATGGCCGGGGGCAGCGGAGGTGGAGGAGAGGGGTACGCGTAAAACGGGGAGAGGAGAGGGGAGTGGATGCGGCGACAGACAGGGGCGGCGGCAGGAAACGTGGTGGGCCTATAGCTGTCGGCTGAGGGGCTTAGCTCCATGTGGGTTAGCGGTAGAGCCAAGGCTCCTATCTTATTTCATTTTTCGAAAAACGTCCGTTGGTGGCTGGGCTCATCTCACGATGGGGAGGGCGTTTGGGGACGGGAGATGCACCAGCAGGTGCAGCACAATGAGAGCAGCACATTGCACACACTTACACCACCAGATGATTTAACTAGGGGCCTGGCCAAGGCGGTCAAAGTTGCTCTAAACGAAAAATATGAGATTTTCCCCAAGAAGATAGGAGCCTTGAGCGGTACCGCTTGCCAGAGTTGGTGGAGCTTGGGGCACTGGAAGCCGCTGGGAACCGCTGCCCACACGCGTTGCGCAGCAGGGGGTGCAGGACGAGCTGGCAGACGTGAGGAACGGGGGGAAAGAAGTTACTAGAACAGCGGGGGGAGGCAGAGGAGCATGGGATTGGGGCGGCGTGACCAGTGGGGCGCGGTGGTGGGGCGGCTGGGTGGGCGTGAGGAGCTATGGAGCATGGTTGGAGGCGAGGGTGTTGCACTTCTCCTGTGATGCAGCCCCGCCACGCCACCCGAAATTGTAGAGTAGATGAAGGCTGATAGTAAAGCATATCTTATGCTATGCTGGTGCTGCTGCTCCTAGCTCTTTCGTTCGGACTCAGCTGTCTCTGTTCATCTGACAACCTGTTCATCTGACAACCTTCGGTGCCTTACAGAATCAGGTGCTGTATGTTTAGCTAACGCACCAGACAATAATTGAGTTACGTGGGCATTAGGCACAGGGTGGAGCCGTTTCGTCGACGCTTAACGCTCACTTTCCTCTCGAACGGCTCGACGGAACGACGAATCTTGATATTCATGTCCAAGGGCAAGGCTGATCATGCTGGAGGGGCACCTGCGCTTCAGGGCGCACGCTAACTTCCGTCGCAGACTTCGCCCCGGCCTGCCCTCCATCCGCGCTCAAGCAGTCGTCTGCGAAGCTTCTAGTCCACAAACGGAACATAGGCAAATGTCATTTGCCCCCATCCCAATGTCTGCAAGCCCTGACATGGCTTGGGGCGTCGAAGGGGACGTCTTGCTGGCCGTTCTCGGCCATGCCGAGCCAGCCTCGGCAAGCCTCCTGGTGCAGCACGCTCTGCAACCACCACAGCCTGCGGCCCTCGGGGTAGTGTTTGCAGGTGAGGTTGTACAACCGTAAGGGGACCTCCACACAAGGAGGGGGCCACGTACCACCCGCCCTGGCCCCCGTTACGACCTTCCCGGCGCAGTCCCACCAGTGCTGTGCTGGATAGCTCCTTAGTCACCCACCTGTCCACTGATACCTATGTCTAATGTCTCCCTACACGCAGAACATCTGGATGATGCTCCCGCGATGCACGCATCCCCTGCGTCCGCTCCGGTACCGCACGGCCCGCCGCGTGACGAGTCATCTCTTGCCCACCAACACCAGCCGGACGCAGCACAGCAGCAACAACCGTCACCGTGTGGACCAACAGCACAGCAGCCGGAAGCCCAGACGGGGCCTGCTGTCACGGCCGCGGCTATCAACTCCTTGGCGCGTGTCTTAGACGCGCTGGCCTCATCGCCCAACCCGCGCCTCAGATGCGTGCCGCTGCTACCTGCAGCCGGCTGGACCCTGGGTGGGTATCCGTGGGGGCAGGGGCAAGCGCACCTACCGATACTGTATAGCAGGGCGGCTATCTATCCGCAAAGGGCAGAACGCATTTGGGGGCTTGCTGCGCTCCCTGCAGTCGCTGCGGTGCTAAGACACACGCGAGGTGCATACCGGTACTCCTCACCTCGGGCTGTCCGCCGCTGGGGACATAACAGCTACAACCTGTTCATGGCACAACACACCTCTAATCAACGGTACTGGACAGTATCCCACACGGGCTGGTGCGCCTTGGCTGCCCCTCCAATTCTGGAACCTTTCCCCACCCCCCGCAGTGCACGTGGCAGCCTATCCCCGGACCTGCGAGCTGCTGCTGGTCCCATGCGACCACAGCCCCCTCGCTTCCTCCAGCCCCCCTGACGCTGACGGCAACGGCGTGGGCAGCAGCAGCCCGCACCACCTGGCCGCTGCATCCACAGCAACAACAGCAGCAGCATCCACAAGTGGAGTGGCAGTACCAGCGCTGCAGGTGGCTGTTGCCCTGGACGCCCTCCGTCCGCCCTCCCTGCCCCCTCTACGCCGGCGCCAGGTCACCCCCGCCCCCGCCGGTCAGCCCCAACACGCACAGCCACACCACCTGAACCCACAGCCCCAGCACGATGGGCGCACGCCGCAGCTCTCGGTGGCGGCCTCGCCCCAAGCCTCCGCCTCCACCCCGGACGGATCCGCGCAGCCCGCAGCTGCACCTCCCGTGTCCCCCATGGCCTGCATGCGGCCAAGCTACCACACGCAGGCAGGTTATATCTTGGACGCCCAAGTTGTCGTTATGGCAATGCTCGGGGTTGGGGCTGTCACTGTGTACCGTAATCCCCCACACTCCAAGATTGTTGCGCTGTGTAGCGATACGTACCAGTGGCACGGTCCCTGCCACAGCACAGGCCAGAGGGCGTGCTTGCATATCGGTACTGATGCGGATGCCGAGCCAGCCCCAAGACACAACCCGAGAACGCTTATCCACATACTGCACCTGACGGCCTCTTGTCTCATTTCAGTCCGGAGTCGCTAACACGCGTGCCCCCAAACGCCAAACCCTGCCCTGCAACCTTCACCCTGCATCATGCCCCCCACAGGTGGACGGCCGCCCCGCGCCCCCCGGCCTGCCCCTCTCCTTCCGCCGTGTGGCGGTGGGCGGCACCTTCGACCGCCTGCACGCGGGGCACGAGCTGCTGCTGGCGGCCACGGCCCTGGTGGCACAGCAGGGGGGATACGTGTTCGTGGGCGTCACAGGTGGGTCCTTGGATGTGCAGGGGACAACGTGGTTTCTATGCGAAGGGCACACCTTCGGGGTCTTTGCTGTTGTGGGGCCTCTGTCTGGCGCTCGTGGGGGTCGTGCGGAGGAGGGTAGCGTGCGGAGTGGCGGTGCAGGGGCGTTGTGGGACTGCAGGGTCACGAGGTGATGCTTGAAGGCACAGCACTGGTGGAGCAGCACGGGACGCCACGTGTTCGTGGGCGTAACAGTCGGGCCCTGGATCTGCAGGCGCTGCCACGGGGGCATTTGTGGTCGTGGCGGTTGTCGTGTACTTGTGAGGAGGGGCAGCACTGCTGGGGGGTACATACGTGGACTGAAAGCTGGGAGTGAGGCGTTTGGGCGTCCGTTCGACTTCTCTCATGCGCTCGACCTGTGCTGTTGCACTCGCTAGCTCCGGGAGCCGCAGCCGGCATGCGCTGCAGTGAGCAACGCATGCGAGGTGAATGACGACGTCTTAGTTGGATGCCTCTGATCCCCACCCCTGCAGCTGACGCGCTGCTTGCCAGCAAGTCGCACCGCGCGCTGCTGCAGCCGTACGACGTACGGGCGGCGACGGCGGTGTCGTACCTGCAGGCGGTGCGGCCCAACCTGCGGGTGAGGAGGGACGGGGGAAGTTGGGAGGGTGGCAAAGCACGAAGCCATGGCCGGACTCATGGGATCGGGCGATGGCGATGGCGGGGGCGGGGGCCCGGAGGATAAGGGATGGATGATTGGGACAGGGCGCTGGAAAGGGCAGGGGTGGGTACCCCAAGCGGGAGACCATAATGTTGACTCCACAATCTGTCACCACGTGATCCTGCACAGCGTTGCGGGTCCTCCGGCCAGTGTCGCGCGCACTTGTGCCTTGGCCTCCCGTACCGGCCCGCGCCCCCGCTCGCTCCTCACATGCATTTTGGACCAGCCTAAGAAAAAGCTGTGCCCTTGTGTCAATTTGGTCTTGGTGGAGTTGTCAACATGTCCTCACGTGCATGAACCGGCACCAGCATTCCCGAATACGGTAAGACACACGCAATCTTAATCTGCTCGCTGGCATGTGACGTCCACCCGCCGTGCACCCGCCGCAGGTGGAGGTGGGCCCCCTCTCCGACCCCAAGGTGAGACCGTGTGCTTGCCGCTGGGCTTCCAGATGCCAGTGCAGTGCAGGCTGGCGGACCTGCCTTTACACCGCAGCCCCTGCCTTGCAGCAGTGGCAAGATTGGCATGCCTGGCGGGCGCGCGCATGCCAGCGCGATCCACCGATAGCCGCATGCCATTCCCTGGCAACAGGAACGGCGGCTTTACCAGCTCGGTGCCCGTCCCAGCTCAAATGACCTGCGTTTGGTGCATCAGAAGCGCTGCACCCAAGGGTCGGAGCCATGCCTGCATGCGTTTCTGACTTTCCTAAAATGTGTACCACGCTGCTTTCGGCGCGCCTCGCCCGCATCATGAAGCATCGCTTCCCTTCACGCGAACGCACTTGCTTGCGCGTTGTAGAGCTGCTCACCTCCTCCACCTTCCCCCCAGGCCCCAACGGCGGCTGAGCTGGACCCCTCGATGGAGGCCCTGGTGGTCAGTGTGGAGACCATGCCCGGGGCGGCAGCAATCAACGCGGGGCGGGCGGCACGTGGCTTCGCCCCACTAGTCATCGTCACGGTGCCCGTCATCGGGATGCGGCCAGTGGCGGCGGCGACGGCGGCGGCGGCGGGAGGGCCGGCGGCGGCGACGGCGGCGGCGGCGTGCGAGAAGCTGAGCTCGTCGGGGCTGAGGGCGGAGGAGGCGGCGGCAGCGGCGGCGGCGGGGCGGAAATGAAGCGGTGGTGTGCGGGGCTGAATCAAGGGGTTGTTGGGATGCGTGGGGTTTGGGGGCGCGGCGGGGGGAAGGGCGATGGAGGGGCTGGGCAGCATGGGCTGTGGAGTAACATGTGCAGGAGGGGCTCAGGAGGGTGCACCGCAGGACATGCATTTGGTGCGGAATGTGGCTGTTAGGCAGGGTGCCGTGCTTTCTTCATGGGGTAGGAACGCGTGAGGAGGAAGCGCGAGGGCAGGGGCTTCCTTACGCGTGGGCGTGTGGGGCATCGTTCGCTCCTAGGTTGTTGCTGCGTGGGCGCCCACCACACGCGGTCTAACACTAACATAGGCATGGGGGTGCGACCCCATCGCGACCCCTACGGTACGGCACTG
>VFQN01003743.1_pt1 | contig 21133 bp, 22 predicted proteins | sample 3512371 | NCBI WGS metagenome assembly VFQN01 (sample SAMN10412370, study PRJNA504923) | tailings metagenome | isolation source: Replicate 2 from Balatoc abandoned mine | place: Philippines: Itogon, Benguet | collected 2017-08-28
TGAAGGATCACAAGGATGTCGCCTCGGTCGAGGTGACGCCGCATCATCTCACGCTGGAGGCGCCGGATTGCTACGACCGCCTCGGCACCCGCGCGCAGATGAATCCGCCGGTGCGCGACGCGTCGCACAAGGCTGGCATCTGGGAAGGGTTGCACCAGGGCGTTGTCGATGTGCTGGGCTCTGATCACGCGCCGCATACGCTTGAGGAAAAATCGAAATCCTATCCGGCAACGCCCTCGGGCATGACCGGCGTGCAGACGCTGGTTCCGCTGATGCTGGATCACGTCAATGCCGGGCGCCTGTCGCTCTTGCGCTTCGTCGATCTGACGAGCGCGGGACCCGCTCGGCTGTTCGGCATGGCCCGCAAGGGGCGTATCGCGGCGGGATACGATGCGGATCTTACGATCGTCGATCTGAAGCGGCGCGAAACCATCACCAACGAATGGGTCGCCTCGAAAGCCGGCTGGACGCCCTATCACGGCGTTGCCGTGACGGGTTGGCCTATCGGCACCGTGGTTCGCGGCCAGCGCGTGATGTGGGACGGGCAGCTCGTGACGCCGTCGCAAGGCGAGCGCGTGCGCTTTCTCGAGACGCTGTCGGCGTAAGCTTTTTAAACATGGAATGAAGGCAATGAAGCGCGTTCTGATCAAATGCGGCTGGCTGGTCACGCTCGACCCGAAGATCGGCGATTTCAGGGGCGGCGAGATATTGTTCTCCGGCAATCGCATCGAAGCGGTTGGTAGGAGTCTCAACGCCACCGCTGACGAGACCATAGACGCGACCGACAAGATCGTGATGCCGGGTCTCGTCAACGCGCATATGCATACCTGGGAAACCGCCTTGCGCGGCATCGGCGCGGAATGGATGACGCCGGACTATCTGCGCCACATGCATCTCAATCTCGCCACCCGCTATAACGCCGAGGATAATTATCTTGGCAATCTCGTCGGCGCTCTGGCGCAGATCGACGGCGGTGTCACGACGCTGGTTGACTGGTGCCACAACATCACCAGTCTCGAGATGGCGGAGCGTGCGGTCGATGGACTTGCCGATAGCGGCATCCGCGCGTGTTCGCGCATGGCACTGCGAAGCCGCCGACGAAAGAAGGCGCGGTACCGTTCACGCATATCCCGCATCCGCGCGACCGGATCGAGGCGTTGCGCAAGGGCCGGCTCGCGAGCGACGATGGCCGCGTCACCCTCGCCATGGCAATCCTCGGGCCGGACTGGGGCGCGTGGGAGGTGGTTGAGCACGACATCCGCATGGCGCGGGAATTCGGGCTCGTTTCGTCTTCGCATACCCGATCACGCGAAAACTGCGTTGTGCCGGATGGCTATGCGCGGATGGCGAAGGAGGGGCTGCTCGGTCCCGACCACAACCTCGTTCACGGCACGACCTACACCCACGCTGATCTCAAGCTGATCGTGGATGCCGGCGCGTCGCTGACGTCGACGGTGCTGGTCGAACTGCATCATCATATCGGCGATGCGCAGATTGCCGCGTTTCGCGAAGCGGGCGGTCTGCCGTCGATGGGGATCGACGTCGAGCCCTTCTGTTCGGGACAGATGTTCCGGGAGATGCAGGCGGCGTTGTTGTTTGCGCGTGGCAAGGAAATCCGGAACAATGCGTTGCGCGGCAATTCCGCTTTCAAGGCAATGCCGGTGCGCTCCCGCGAGGCGCTCGAATGGGCGACGATTGGCGGCGCACGCGCCTTCCTGATGGAAGACCAGATCGGCACGCTCACGCCCGGCAAGAAAGCCGATATCGTCATGCTGCGGGCGAACGACATCAACATGACGCCGGTCTACGATCCGATCTACTCGATCGTGGAAATCGCCGGCCCCGGCAACGTCGATACCGTCATCATTGACGGGGTCACGCGCAAGAAGGACGGCAAGCTGACGTTCCCTCCGGATGTTCTGAACCGTCGTCTCGCAGAACTCGCAGCCTCCGGGGAGCGCATCCTCAAGGAGGCTGGCTATCGCGTCGAGACCGCGCCAAACTGACGACGTCGAACGTCTGGAGACTGGAATGACCTCAGGGATCACCCGCCGTGCCGCACTCGCCGGTCTGTCCGCGCTGGCCGCAGCGCCCTCCTTTGCGCAAGGCGGCGGCAGCGCCATCACCATGATGCACGGCTTCACGCCGGGCGCGAATGTGGACATCGTGGCGCGCCTGATCGCCGACAACCTCAGCAAGCGGCTCAACCGCCAGATCGTGGTCGAGCCGCGGCCAGGAGCAGGGGGAACCACTTCAGCGGCGGCAGTCGCACGCGCCGAGCCGGACGGCACCACGCTCACCATCCTGCCGGGTGGCCACGCGGTGTCGGCAGCGATCTACAAGCAGCTCCCGTACAACGCGGTCGACAGCTTCTCCTTCATCAGCATGCTGACGGACTTCCCCTTTATCCTCGTGACCTATCCCGACCACCCCGCGAAAAGCGTGCAGGATGTTGTCAAATCGGCGCAGGCCGATCCCGGCAAGCTGACCTGCGCGACCGCAGGTAACGGCACGGGAATGCACCTCGCCTTTGAACTCTTCGTGGCGATGGCGAAAGCAAAGATCCAGCATATTCCCTATCGCGGTTCGCCGCAGGGCATCACCGATCTGCTCGCGAAGCGAGTCGATTTCCAGGTCGATACGCCGGCCGTCCTTATGCCGTTCATCTCGGACGGGCGTCTGCGGCCGATAGCCGTGACCGGACCGAAGGAATTCTTCCTGTTGCCCGGCGTGCCGACGATCGCGGCGGGTGGCGTTCCCGGCTACAGCGTGACGTCATGGCTCGGCGTCGCGGGTCCCGCAGGCCTGCCGCCGGCGTTCGTGACCAAGGTCAATGAGGAGATCAAGGCCATCCTCGCGGAGCCTGCCGTCATGGAGCGTCTGCGGGCGCTCGGTAACGATATTGTCCCGACCACGCCGCAAGGCTTCCGCGACCGCGTGGCCGACGACGTCGCGAAATGGACGAAGGTCGTGGCGGACGCGAATATCCCGCGGGTCTAGCGGCGCTTTCGGGCCAGGCGCGGGCCTTTTCGCTGTTCGAGCTAAAAGACCGGCGTTATTGCCGGGAGATCTCCGCGGAAAACTCGCCGTTCCGTATACGAGCGGGGAGGCCTTCCGCGAAGGCGGATGCGGCATCCTCGCCATAGGTCGACACGAACTCGATTAGCGCCGCGAACAGGCAGGCCTGCGCCATGCAGTCGCCGTCGACGCCGTCCATCCGCGCCTCTGCCCAGGCCTCGTGAACGTAACTGAGCGCGACCTGCTTCTGCTCGTGGTCTGCGATCGGCTCACGAGCCGAGTACATGCGCGTCAATGTTGTCATTGAAAACCGACTTCCCGGACGCCGCGGCGCCCACCCCAAGGAAGCGGCACGTTAACACGCGTGACCTGCGTGAAAACCCCTGTCTTTAGGAAAGGTTAACGGCAGTGGCGCGGAGGTATTAACGATCCGATAATGCCCTGAAACAGCGGCGCAGAAGACCGCAGGCGCGGTACTCACGTACTCAGTTGGTATATCGGGCGGTGATTTCACGGGCGATCTTGGCGCCCTCGTCGAGATAGCGGCGAACAGCCAGGTCCGCTGCGGGGGTGCAGCTGCGATAGGTCTGCTGGAAGCCGTTATACCCGCGGTTGAAACTCGCCATGAGCTTCACCCGGCGATCGGGTGCCTGCGCCTCAGCGTCGAGCAGAGCCCGCATCTCGTTGCGCCATTTGGGGCCCTCGGTGGCACCGCAAAGGGGCCGCAGGTAGTGCAGGGCCCCCAGAATCTCCGACAGCCGCTCCAGCTCGGTCTCGAACAGGGCGCCGCTGTCGATCGCGCGCGCGGGGGCGGCGAGCGGCAGGCAAAGGACCGTGCACAGAAGCAGGCTTCGGATCATGGCGCGGCTGATATGCGCCCGCCCTGCGGCGAGGGCAAGGCAGTCTGCGGCGGATATCCCGCCTTTGATGATCCTAAAGCTTGGCCATCGCGTCGGTTATGATTTCGCGAAGGCCCTCGGTGGTTTTCAGCCCGTCAAGCTCCTCGGGACGCCGCCAGGCCGCTTCGGCAATTTCGGTCAGATCCGGAACCGGCTCGCCCGCGATCCAGCGTGCCGCGAAGCACACGATCACGAAATGCCGCGAGGTCTTGCCGGCCTCGTCGCGCATCATCATTTCGCGATATCCCGCAAGCGCGACGGGCTCGATGGTGACCTGTGTTTCTTCCAGCACCTCGCGCGCCACGGCATCGGTCAGCGTTTCTCCCAACTCCACCACGCCGCCCGGAAGCGTATAGATGCCGCGTCCGAATGTACCGCCGCGGCGCACGATGAGGACGCGCCCATCGCGGATCACCGCCGCACTTGCCGCCAGAAACGGCCGGGTTGGGTAGGCGCGCTCATCCACGGCGTGACATCCTCACTTGTCCCCAGTCATCGCGATGGCGGCTTTTCCCGGCCAAACCACGCATTATGTTGCATCCATGTGTGGACGCTATGCCATCACCACCGCGCCGGAAGCGATGCGGCAGATCTTCAAGTACAAGGAGATGCCGGATTTTCCGCCGCGCTACAATGTGGCCCCGAGCCAGCCGGTCCCGGTGGTGCGGCTGTGGGAAGGTGAGCGGCAATTCGCGCTGATGCGCTGGGGCCTGATCCCCGCCTTCGTGAAAGACCCGAAGACGATCTCGCTGCTGTTCAATGCCCGCGGCGAGACCGTCAACGAGCGGCCGGCCTTCAAGAACGCGATGAAGCGGCGGCGTTGCCTCATTCCCGCGAACGGCTTCTACGAATGGAAGCGCGATGGCTCGTCGAACCGTCCATATTTCATCCAGCGCAAGGACGGCGGTCCGCTTGCATTTGCCGGATTATGGGAGACGTGGGTCGGACCAAACGGCGAGGAACTCGATACCGCGGCGATTGTCACGACCGACGCAAGCCCGCTTATCCGGGCGATCCACCATCGCATGCCCGTGATCCTTCCGCCTGATGCGTGGGACATGTGGCTCGATACCGCGCGCGTGGATGAGCGCATGGCGCAGGCGCTGATCGCGCCGCATGTCGACGATGCACTTGAAGTTTACGAAGTGTCGCCCGCGGTCAATCGTGCGATCCATGACGGACCTGAACTGACGGCGCGCTATACGGCGCCACCGGACGCCGATGTGCCGCCCCCCGCGAAGCCGGCGCGCAAGCCGAAAAAGGACGACCGGCAGCCGACGTTGTTCTGATCTCGCTGCCCCAGGCGTTGCCTCGGACGACAGCGGCCGGCGGGTCATATCGGAAAAAAAGGCGCTCTGTCTCAAAATGGCAGGAGCCGGACCTCGGATTTTTCTATAGCGGAGCGCCCAGCAGGCGGTGGTCGCGAGAATGTGACGGCTCTGGGATCGCATTGGCGCATCAATCGGGCCGGTCTGCTTTCCGCGAGATGTAGGATTGTGGGGTTCGTCGGATCGGCATGCGCACAGGACAAATGACGTGATGGGGAGTCGAATGATGCTGACCAAACGCGATCTCTTGCGCACTGCCGCCGGTTTTGCGGCGACGGCGAGTGTGGCGAAGCCGTATGTGGCGCTTGCCCAAAGCGAGCGTCCCCGCTTTCTCGAGGCAAAGGACATTGCCGAGCGAGGCTTCATCTACGGTCTGCCGCTCGTGATGAATTACGGTGTGATGTACGAATTTGTCATCGACAAGAGTTCATCGCAGTACAAGGCGCCGTTCAACACGATTAAGAACGAGTCGAACGTATTCACCTACAAGGACACAGCGGTCCCGACCCCCAACAGCGATACGCCCTATTCGATGCTGTGGCTGGACCTGCGCGCCGAACCGATGGTGATCTCGGTGCCCGCGATTGATCCGAAGCGTTATTACTCGGTTCAGCTATGCGACGGCAGCACCAACAATTACGGCTATATTGGCAGCCGTGCGACCGGCAGTGCTGCCGGCGATTATCTGGTGGTGGGCCCAGACTGGAAAGGGGCGATGCCCGCCGGCATCAAGCAGATGTTCCGGTCCGGCACGCAGATGTCGCTCGCCATCTTCCGTACCCAGCTGTTCAATCCGGCCGATATCGACAACGTCCGCAAGGTACAGGCCGGCTATCATGCCCAGCCGCTTTCGGCTTATCTGAAGCAGCCGGCGCTCGCATCGGCGGGCGCGATTGATTTTCCGAAATTCAGTCAGGAACTGGCGAAGACGGATTTCTTTCGCTTTCTGGACTTCGCGCTGCAATTCGCACCGCCGCAGGAAAACGAAAAGGCGATCCGCGCCGAGCTTGCGAGGATCGGAGTTGGTCCCGGCAAGACTTTCGATTTCAAGGATCTCTCGCTTGAGGACAAGCTCGAGATCGGGATCGGCCTGAAGCAGGGCGATCGCAAGGTCGAGGAGGCCGTTGCCAAGGCGGGCGCTGCGATCAACGGCTGGCGCGTGAGCGGTCTGCCGGGCGATGCAGCCCATTATAACGGCGACTGGTTGATACGCGCTGTCGCGGCCAAGGCCGGGATTTACGGAAACTCACCTGAAGAGGCCATGTATCCGTTCACCCGCGAAGACATGGACGGGCAGACCCTGGACGGGAGCAAGCACAATTATGTGCTGACGTTCCCGGCGGGCCAGTTGCCGCCGGTGAATTCGTTCTGGTCGCTGACCATGTATGACGGCAAGACGCAGCTTCTCATCAACAATCCGATCAACCGCTATCTCATCAACTCGCCGATGATGCCGGACATGAAGACCAACCCGGACGGCTCGCTGTCGATCTACATCCAGAACAAGTCACCTGGCGCAGACAAGGAAGCCAATTGGCTGCCGGCGCCGGACGGCCCGATCTATATGGTCATGCGGCTCTACTGGCCGAAGACGTCGGCGCCGTCGATCCTGCCTGCCGGCTCAGGCACCTGGCAGCCGCCCGGCATCAAGCGCATGGCGTAAGGGCTAGCCGTATCCGGTCAGCCGGCGCAGCAATGCGCCGGCGTCTGATGGGATGGAATTGCCGCGCCAGGCCACGTGCTGGTCCGGCCGGATCAGGACAAGGTCGCGGCCATAGAGCGCGCGAATATCGTCATCGGCAATGTCGAGCTGCGTGAACGGCATCTCTAATTCTTTTGCCCCCGCCACGAACGCGCTGGTCTCCGGCGCAGCGCTGCCAAGCCGCAGCAGTGTGAAGCCGCGCCCGAGCCGGTCGTACAGAGAGTCGCCGATGCCACGTCCCGTCCCAAGCCACGCATGCGGTGCCCGCCCGCCCGGCACCGCGCTTGGCGTATAGGCCGCGAATTGGTCCGGCGGCGGTGCGTCGTCGCCCACGACGATCTGTGAGCCGTCATAACGCGCGCCAAGCTGCACGCCCATGGACGCAAATTCCTCGCCGAAGGTCGAGAGGAACGCCCCGAGTTCACGCCGCGCTGAGGCGCCGGGTTGCGTGTCCGCTTCGAGGTCGGCTGATACGCGGATATCGCCGATGCTTTTCGCCAGCATACGGGCCGCACCGGTATTGCGGATTGCAATCGGCAGCCGCTCCGCCTCATAGGTGTCGAGCAGGCGCGGGCCACCCCAACCTTGCAGCACCGCGGCAAGCTTCCACGCCAGATTGGCGGCGTCGTCGATCCCGGTATTCATGCCGAAGCCACCGGTGGGCGTGAACAGATGAACCGCGTCGCCGGCGAGCAGCACACGGCGATCCGCGAAGCGCTCCGCAACGAGCGCGACCCCTGCGGTCCACGGCGCGTGCGCCAGCGGCTCAACCGGAATCTCCATTCCGCAACAGGCGGCGACCGCGCGGCGCACCACATCGTCTTGCGGCTCGGCCTCCGGATCCTTCGGCCGCATCCAGAACAGAAATTCGTCCTTGCCGTTAAGCGCAATGATGGTGGTGCGGATGTCGGGATTGATCGCCCAGTGCTGGAAGCAGGCGCGATCCTTCAACACATCACGATACAGCGTCGGCGCACGCAGATAGCTCGCAAACATGCGCCCGCCGAAATAGGCCTGTTGCAAAGTGTCTTCGCCGGCATAGCGGATGCCGATCGCGCGACGCACGGAGGAGCGGCCGCCGTCGCAGCCGATCAGATAATCGGCGCGCCACGTTTCCGCTGCTGTGCCATCGACTGCCTGTGCGTCGAGCGTGACTCCGTCGGCATCCTGCGCGAAGTCTTTCACCTCCCAGCCGAAGCGCAGCGTGATGCATTCGCGCCGGCGCGCCTCCTCGAGCAGGAAGGCTTCGACATACATCTGGTTCGCACGCAGCAGGGGTTCGGGAAACTGGTCGAGCGTCCCGGATGTTGCGACCGCGTGTGCTTTCTCCGCACCTGACGGCATCCGCAGGCGCGCGAGTTCGTAGGCGTTGAACCGCGTAAAATAGGCGACGTCACCGGAATGTTCGGGTGGCAGGCCGAACTTGCGCATTTCATGCGCCAAGCCGAGACGGCGGTAATGCTCCATGGTCCGCGCGTTCTGCGTCGAACCCTTCGGATGCCAGCGTGTGTCCTTCTCGATATTGAACACAACAGAGCGGACGCCGTGGTGATCGAGCATCAGCGCAAGCGCGAGGCCTACGGGACCGCCGCCAACGATGGCGACCGGGATACGCATCAAGTCTGTCATGGCAGGGGTCAGGCCGCGCGCTCTGAACGGCGAGCGAGTTTGGCAGCGAGATTGAAGCCGACGCCGGGACGGCTCCAGGGACAGACGGAGACGCAAATCGCGCAACCGAAGGTCTGGTTGAAGAATGGAAGGCAGCGGTCGAAATCGACGTACCATTTCTCGATGCCGCGGACGAGCTGCTTGTCCGGGCTGATCGCCTCCGGCGGGCAGGCATTCTCGCAGACGCGGCACGAGGAACAGAACGAATCCACCTGGAAGCTGCGCTTCGACGTCGGCAAGAACGGTGCGTCGGTCAGCACGGCGGACAGCCGGAAAGACGACCCGAACTCCTGATTGATGATCGAGCCATGCTTGCCGAGTTCGCCGAAACCGCAGGCGATCGCCGGCGGGATCATCATCACCTTGGTTGTCATCGGCCCGGTGAGAGGGTCGGCGTCCCAGCCTTGCAGCCGCAGCCACCCTGCGACGCGTTTTGCGGTCTGCATCGCGCGGCCATATTGCTTGACGACTTCGGCGCCGGCTTCCGGCTCGGGCGCCATCGCGATCTCGTCATAGTCATGCGCGAAACCGAGCATGATGATGCGGCTTTGCGTGACGGTCTGCCCCTCATAAACCCACATCGGGTCCATCTCGGCGACGCCCCACATGTCGAACAGCCCATCGCGACCGTAGTCATCGAGCGCCGCATTCCAGTCCTCGGGGGAGCGCTCGACCGGGCTGCCGGTCACCTCCGGCATCGTCTCGGACGTCATCTGCGCGCGCTGTTCGCGGGCGCGGACCAGGGCGGGGTGGTCCGGATTGACCTTGTAGAACCAGCGCTGCATTTGCCCATGCGGGATGGCGTCGGGATCGGGCGACCAATACACCATGCGTGGACGGCGCGGGGTTTCCTCGCCAAGTCCGTTGATGGCGTTGCCCGAGATCTCGGGCTTGAGCGCAATCTGGGCGGGGTCTGGAGTGAACGGGCGGTAGCTGTTCGGTTTCGGCATGGTGGCTGGCATTATTGCCGACGTGCAGCGTCTCCGCCAGTCACCGTGACGCGGTCGGGCCTGCAGTGCGGGCGTGGCTTCTTTGCGCCAGCACAATCGCAATTCCGCCCAGCATGGCGACCGACGCAACCACGAGCCGCAGCGTCACCGGTTCGGCTAGGAAGATCACGCCGCCGATCGCGGCGATCGCGGGAACCGAAAGCTGGACGGTCGCGGCGCGTGTCGCGGGCAGTCCTGCAAGTGCGAAATACCAGATCACGTAGCCGAGCCCGGATGCCAGCGCGCCGGAGGCGATGGCGAAGGCGAGTCCTCCTGCCGATGCGTGCGCTTGACTGGAAAAGACTAGATTGAGCGCCAGCACCGGCACCAGACAGCCGAGAAAGTTCGTGGCGTTGTTGCTGACCGGGTCGCGCGCACCGCGGGCGAACAGCGAAAACAGGCCCCAGCATAGTCCGGACCCAGCCATCAGCATTGCGCCGGTAGGATCAGGCGCTGTGGCGCCAGGCAAGACCAGCCAGACCAGTCCGGCGATCGCGATTGCAAGTCCGGCCCAGGCCAGCGGCGGGAAGGGCTCGCGCTCACGCAAGGCAATGCCGAACATCGTCAGTTGCACGGAACCGAACAGGATCAACGCCCCGGATCCTGCATCAAGACGCACATAGGCGAACGAGAACAGGACGATATAGCCGAACAGAGCCGCGATCGAGCTTGCCTTCGCATCCTGCAGACGGGGCAGGCGCCGGCTCTTGAGCCAGACCACAACGATCAGCATGGCGCAGGCGGAGACGACGCGCACGCTCGTGAAGCTTGCCGGATCGATGAGGCCCGGGGCCAGCGCCAGCCGACACAGGAGTGAATTGGCGGCGAAGCACAGCATGGCCACGCAGGTGAGCAGGAGTGTGCGGGATGTCATCGCATTCTGTTTACGGCGCTATCCCGCCGATGCAACCCGCGGCGCGCCCGAAGCGGACGCGTGGCCTTGGTCCGGTTTGATCTGCCTCAAGGTGAGCGGACGACACATGCGAAATATTGAAAGTGTTTACCATTGCCGGAGGCGCTTCAATGCTCTCGCTCACCGCAAGGTCCTGGTCACCATACGTGGCCGGTGTCGTGATCGGCCTGTTACAGATACCGGCTTTCCTCCTGATCGAAACCGCGCTCGGGGCGTCTTCGTCGTATGTGACCGTCGGCGGTCTGATCATGTCCTTTGCTGATCCCGCCATCCTGAAGATCGACTATGTGGCGCGTCATGTCGCGACCACCGGCAAGAACTGGTGGCAAGTCGCCCTCGTTGTTGGGGTGGCAATCGGCGCCTTCATCTCAATGAGATTGTCAGGGGCGAAGCGCGAACCGATCTCGCCGATCTGGGCGCGCGCGCTTGGTTCCAACTCGCCCTCGCGCCGTTACGCGATCGCGTTCATCGCCGGCTTCCTGATGCTGTTCGGTGCGCGGGTTGCGGATGGCTGCACCAGCGGTCACGGCCTGTCGGGGACGGCACAACTCGCTGTCGGCTCCATGATCGCGGTGGCCGCCATGTTCGCCGGCGGCATTGTCACCGCCATGCTGGCGCTGCGGCGTATCTGAAGACAATCGGAAGGAGACACGTCATGACAATCGTCACCGCGGTCCTGGTCGGACTTCTGATGGGTATTGTTTTCGGCTTCGCGCTGGAAAAATCCCGCGTCTTCGAGCCGGGCATCATTGTCGGTCAGATGCAGCTTCGCAACTTTATTATGCTGAAAGTTTTCCTCACCGCTGTCGCGACCGGCGCGGTTGTGCTTGCGGTGCTGAACGGCTTCGGCTTCGTCAAGCTTGCTCCAAAGGCGACGCTGTACGGCGCCGACATTGTGGGAGGTCTGATCCTCGGCATGGGCATCGCGTTGGCGGGGGCCTGTCCTGGCACCGTGATGGCGCAGATAGGGGCGGGCTATCGCGATGCAGTGGTGACGCTGATCGGCGGTCTCGTCGGCGCAATGGTCTATTCCTACGCGGAGCCGGCCTTGTCGAAAACCATGTTGGGCACATCGAGCGGGAAGCTCGTGCTCAGCACCGTGCTTGGCATCCCGTACTGGGCCGGCGCGCTCGGGCTCGCCGCGATCTGCGTCGCTATCCTGGTTGTGCTTGAGCGTTATGCCCCATCGGATCGCGAACTCGGTCCGAATGTCGACGGCGATCTGGCCCCGACCGGACCACGCCATCCTCCGGCGCGGGCGGTCCCGGCGGAATAGAGGCGGGTCCCGCAGCGGCGCTGGCCGTTAAAGGCAAGCGCAAGTCGCGCGGCCATGGTATAGGACCGCCATCGTTTCCGCAGGTGTGCCGCCCTATGCGTGTTGTCGTGACCCTTTCTGCTCTGCTGTTCAGTGCGTATGCCGCGAATGCACAATATTGCGCGTCCTATTACGATGGGACCAAGGATTGCGGCATCGCGACCTTGCAGGCGTGCGAACAATCGGTCCGCGGTGTCGGCGGTACCTGCATTGCAGACGATACGGCGCAACTCGGCGCACCGATTCCCGGGATTTTCCAGCGCATGCTGCCGCTGGAGCGCAAGATTGAGGACGCCGAGGACTCGCAGGATTATCAGCGGCCGCATTCTCCCGCGCTCGATGACGTGCCGCCCCCGCCGCTGAACTGAAGCTGACAGGCGGAGCGACAGGCCGAACTGCGCGTCGCTCAGCGGCATCGCTTGGAGACCGGGCCTATTTGCGCCTGAAAATGCCGAGGCCTTCGCCGTTCAGATACTCGATCGTGAGCTCGCTGGCGCGGCCCTTGACCGGTGCGTTGAAGCTCGCGCGCGAAATCGAGCCTGCATTCGCGTTCTCGCCGGACGGGGTGAAGGTGAAAGTGTTCCCGTCCCAATGCGCGAGCGGATAGGTGTTTCCCGTCGGTCCGAGCCTGAGCACCAGAGCGTCGCCCTGACGCACCACTTGCGCCGGTCCGTAATAATCGTTGGCGTAGGTGCCCGCATAGGCCGCGAGTGCTGCAGCCGGCGCCGGGTTCTGGGGACGAGGCTTGCCGACGAGATCGCCGGACGGCGCGTTCATCGGCTCCAGTATCGAATTATAAGCAACATACCAGTCGCGCTCGATCTTGCCGAACTGCACGAGATCCATGAACGAGGCGGTCAGCGCTTCGGCGGCTCCCGTCGGCCGCGCATTGGTCAGCGCAATGATGCCGACGCCGGCAGAGGGGAGGATCACAACGTTCGTGCCGGCCCCCATTGAAAATGCGCCGGAATGGCTGAAGCTCATGCGTCCGCCTGCGGTCACTCCGACATTGAAGCCATAGCCGTAAAAGCCCGGACGCGCCGTGAACGTCGAGGCGGGGCTGGCGAAGGACTGCGCCGACATCGCAGGGAGAAGGTGCTTCTTGTCGATGAAAACGCGGCCATCGCTCATGCCGCCCTGGGTGACCATCGAGAGCCAGCGCGCGAGATCGTTGACCGACGAGCTCACGCCGCCGGCCGGAGCCTGCGCATCCGGCTCGCGCTGAACCTTGTGCTCAAACCTGTCGCCGACCTTCACGTGACCGAGCGCACGGTTCGTCCGCTTCTCAAAATCCGCATAGCGCGCGCTGGTCGATGTCATGCCGAGCGGCTTGAACAGCGCATCCTCCGCCAACGTCGCCCAGTCCTTGCCCGATGCGACGGCGACCGCCTCCGCGCCCGCCGTGTATCCGTAATTGCTATAGGCATAGCTGATGCGAAACGGTTCCAGCGGGAGCAGCCGAAGCCGCTCCAGAACCTGACGCCGGTTGAACCCGATATCCTCCAGCAGGTCTCCGCCGTGATCCGGCAAGCCGGAGCGATGGCTGAGCATGTCGCCGATGGTGGCATGCGAGGTGACCCAAGGCTCCTTCAGCTTGAACCAGGGCAGGTGTTTGACCACCGGGGTGTCCCAGCCGACCACACCCGCCTGAACCTGGCGCGCGACAATCGTCGCTGTGACCGGCTTCGACACCGAGGCGATCTGGAACACGGTATCTGCGTTGACCTGCGCCGGATCGCCGACCTTGCGGACGCCAAATCCCTTCACATAAACCGCGCGGCCATCGCGAACGACCGCGACCGCCATGCCGGGCACTCCGCTGCGCTGCATGAAAGACGCGACGAGGCGATCGAGTTCGCCGATCGCACTCTCGATCTGCCCGTCCGGAATCGGGATCGCTGAAAATTCGGGAGGGGGAACGTCCTGCGCGCTCGCATTGGCGGGCCAGAGCAGCAAGGTCGCCGCAACGGCTACGATCGCTGCCATGCTTGGCGCGGTGTCAGGACTGTTTGGCAAGGCGGCGGTATTCCTTCTGGATGATGTCCTTGCCGTAGATGCGCTCAAGCCGTCGCACTGTAAAGTGCCCGCGCGCGATGTCCTGGAAGTGCTCGAGGAAGGCGTAGTTCACCGCCGCACCGCCGAGCGCTCCAATGACCGGCAGACTTTGAGCCGCGACCTTTTGCGTTACGACGACACCGAAACGCGCTGCGACCTGTGTAAGGAATCGCACCAGCACGGGAGCGCCTTCCGTCGCGACCCCGCGCTGCGCGACAAACCTCGCGGCTTCGCTTACAGATTTTGCCAGCAGACCCCGCAGCGCAAAATATCCGCTCTCCGATGCGTCGTCCGAACCGGTGCGGCCGCCCAGCGCGAACACCTGCACGCAAGACAATGCCGCTTCGGGATCCGAAAGATCCTCGCCCTCGCTGCGTGCGATGTCGGCAATCGAGCGCAGCATGATGATGGTCGAGACCGGAAGTTCGATCGGCAGCGTAGCAAAACCGAAGGCGCCGCCTGCAGCGCCGGATGCGCTGACGAGCGCGCGATGCAGCAGTTGCGATCCACTCTGCGAGTCTTGGCGCATGGTCTTCAGTGCCACCTTCAGCGCCATCTCGAGCGCCTTCGAGGTTGCCGCCGAAATCGCGTTAGAGGCCGGCGCGGGAAGCGCGTACCCGATCAGCTCGATCGGCTTGCCGACCATGTTAGTCAGCCGCGCGGCCAGGCTCGGATTCTCCAGAGCCTCGACCGCGCGTTGCAGCGCGTCAAAATCTTCGGGGCTGAGAGGGACAATCTCGGGGTCGCGAGCGGGTGCGGTCATCTCAATCCAATCACGGCGCTTGTATACGCAAGGCTGGATGGCGCCGCCACTGGCGGCCGGATGCGCCTCGTGCGTTAATTGTGGTTCGCGCAAATGCGTTTCAAGGCCTGCCATTCCGCAGGGTCGAGCAACGGCGCGCCGGCTTCGCCGGCCGGCGCCATGGCATTGATCCGCGCCAATCGCTCCGGTACCGACGGATGACCGAGGAATATGGACATGCCGCCGTCGTGCGGTCGCGTCGCGACGCGTTCCAGAAAGACTGCAAGCGCGCGAGGATTGGCGTTCAGTTCCTGCAACGTCCGCACGGCGAAATCGTCGGCGGCGGCCTCTTGCGCGCGCGAATATCGCGCCTTGAACAGTGACTGGGCCGCAACCACCACCGCCGCGCCGCCGACGAAGTCGCCGAGCATCATCCCGAAGATCAGCGAAATCCCCGCGGACTGAAGGATGCTCCGGGTTCCGTCGCGATGGGCGACGTGGCCGAGTTCGTGCGCGATGATGGCCGAGACCTCGTCCACGTCGTTGGCTGTATCCAGCAGTCCCTTGAGAACATAAACGTGGCCACCGGCCAGCGCGAAGGCATTTGGCTCGTCGCGGCGCACCACGGTTGCCCGGATCGGAGTTGCAAGCCCCGCGCCCTTCGCGACTTTGCCGATTAGCTTGTCGAAGGCGGCTTTCCCCGCGATCTCGTCCGGGCCGTCGCCGCATTCGAACGGCCGGCCCGCAGGCCCGAGATCGAACGCCGCGCGAAACCGCAGGTCGCCGGCGCGGCCGAGATGCTGTTCGATCTGATACGGCATGGCCCGCGCCAGCTGGTCGGCAATCTGCGGCAAACCGTAGAACGCAACGAGCAGAAGCGACGCAATTGCTGCGAGGCTCCAGCCGACCGCACCGCGCCGCTCGGCCCGGCCTACAGCATCGGTCCGATCGATGTCAGGGCAGGCGAGATCGATGGCCTGCGCAAGATCGTTATCGTCGATCTCCAGCCGCTCCAGCCTGTCGCTGTTGCGCACGCCGAGGCGGAGGAGGTGGTCGGGTGCATTGCGATGCGTGAGTCGCTCATACGGCCATACCGCTATGGGGTTGCCGCCTCGGTCCGAAATTGCGATTCCGGACGGCGCGCACGTCGCGGTAACCAGGTGGCGCGCCGATGTCACCCCGTCGAAATAGGCGGCCGGGGCGGAGCGCGCGGTCGATTCAGCCATGGGTGACCCGCGGACCGGGGAATTGAGCAATTGGGCCATTGAGCATATCTCAAACGCGCGCGATACGGTGCAGAACGTATATCTGGCGCGGCGGTTGTCGTGGGAACGGAACTGAGATGGAACGCCGGCTAGCCGCAATCTTCGCCGCTGACGTTGCCGGCTATTCGCGCCTGATCGGGGCCGACGAGGAGGGCACGATCGTGCGGTTCCAGGCACATCGGCGGGAGCTGTTCGATCCCAAGATTGCGGAACACCAGGGTCGCATCGTCAAGACCACGGGCGATGGATTTCTCGTCGAATTCGCGAGTCCCGTGAGAGCCGTGCGCTGCGCGATCGAAGTGCAGCAGGGGATGGCTGACCGCAACGCCGACGTGCCGGAAGACCGACGCATCGAATTCCGCATCGGTATCAACCTCGGCGACATCGTGGTGGAGGATGGCGACATCTACGGCGACTGCGTGAATGTGGCGGCCCGGCTGGAGGGGATCGCCGAGCCCGGTACCGTGTATATCTCGCGCGCAGTCCGCGAATTCATTCAGGAGCGCGCCGAAATCGTCCCCGAAGATCTCGGTGAAAAGATCTTGAAGAACATTACGGCGCCGGTGCGTGTGTATCGGATCGCTCCGCTCGGTCTTCCATGGCGCGCCGCAGCCGCCGAGCCGCCGGCCGTTCCTGCCAAGCCCTCGATCGCTGTGCTGCCATTCATGAACATGAGCAGCGACGTCGAACAGGAATTCTTCTCGGACGGCATCACCGAAGACCTGATCACAGACCTGTCGAAAGTGTCGGGGCTGTTCGTGATCGCGCGCAACTCGTCGTTCGCCTACAAGGGGCGCTCGGTCAGGGTGCAGGATATCGCCCGCGATCTCGGCGTGCGCTTTGTGCTGGAAGGGAGCATCCGCAAGGCGGGAAACCGCGTGCGCATCACGGCGCAATTGATCAACGCGATCGACGGCGGGCATCTTTGGGCAGAGCGGTTCGATCGCGACGTCACCGATATCTTTGAGACCCAGGACGAAGTGGTGGAGAAGATCGTCGCCGCGCTGTCGGTTACGCTGACGAAGCGGGAGGAGGAGCGGATCTCGCGCCGCGGAACATCCAGTCTCAAGGCGTACGAATTCTGGCTGCGTGCGCGCGAAGCCATGTCACGCACCACCCGCGAGTCGGTGGCAGAGGCAAGAGCGCTACACGGCAAAGCGATCGAAGAAGATCCGCGTTTTGCCGCGGCCCATGCCGGGCTCGCACTGGCGGGCATATCGGACTATGCGAGCGGCTGGAGCACCGATCCGGGCCGGACACTGGACGAGGCGGAACGCTGGGCGCGGCGTGCGCTCGAACTGGATAGCCAGGAGCCAGTCAGTTGCATGGCGCTCGGCAACGTATTGCTGTGGCGCCGCCAACATGACGCGGCTCTCGCCCAATTTAACCAGATGATCGCGATTGATCCGAATTTCGCGCAGGGTCACATGGCAAAGGGGCTGGGTCTGATGTATGCGGGGCAACCCGCGGAGGCGCTGGAGTCGTTCGCCTATGCCATGCGGCTTGATCCGCATTATCCCGCCATTGTCTTGCACTTCGTTGCGCAGGCCCATTTCGCACTTGGCGATTACGCGGCCGCGAGCAAGCTGCTGCGCGACCGCATCGTCAGAAATCCGGGAACGGACTCGAGCCGGATGCTGCTCGCCGCCTGTTACGGCCATCTCGACCGCCCGGACGACGCGCGCGCGACGTGGGCCGAGATGCTCGAGATCAACCCTGATTTTTCTCTCGCGCAGCGCGAGCGGGTGCTGCCCTACAAGGACGCGCGGGATTTCCAGCGCATCGTCGATGGACTTGCGAAAGTCGGGCTTGCGTAGCAGGGGCTAGGCGAGCCCGCGCTCGCCCAGCCATTGCCGTGTTATCGCCAGCGCCTCCGCCAGCTTGTCCGGCTGACCGGCATAATAGTGGGTAGCGCCCTTGATCACATGCATGGTCTTGTCGGCGCTGCCGGCTGCCTGGAAGATTGCGGTGGTGTGCGGCTGCGGGACGGCGTCGTCCGCTGAATTCTCGATGGCGAGCAGCGGGACCGAGATCTGCGCCGCGCATGCCACGCCGTCAGCCTTGCTGTCGTCGATCGACCATTGCGACAGCCAGGAGCGCAGCGTCGAGAAGCGCGCGAGCCCGACCGGTCCGGTATTCGCGGTCTCGGGATTGCCGAGATAGCACCAGTTGGGCTTGCGATCGTTCGGATCAAGCGACGGATCGAGGAAGCGCGGCTCGGCCAGCGTGCGGTGCGTCACAAACCCGCGCTCCAGTTCGGGCGTATTGCGCGATTTCAGACGCGCCAGCGTATCCTTGACCCACGCCGTGATCCTGCGCATGCGCGCGAGCTGTTCCGCGCGATAGTCCGCGATGAAGTCCGCGGAATAGGGTGGGCGGTTCGGGTTGTTCGGGTCGTAGATATCGAGCGCGCTCTTGCGAGTGTCGGGGTCGCGTTCGTCCGTCACCGAAGGATCGATCATGTCGCGCAACATGGTGGCGCGCGAGATATGTGCGGCCTGCACGATGATCGCATCCGCAGGGATCAGTCCTGCGTTGACGATCCCGACAGGATCGCCGGCTGGTGTCAGCGTGATGCTCGGCCGCTCGGCCTGAGACTGGTAGAACAGCGCAAGCGATCCGCCGCCGCTCCACCCGACAATGACGATTTTCTTGTAACCCCATTGCTCCTTCGCGTGCCGGATGTAAGCGCCGAGATCGAGCAGCACCTTTTCCAGGATCAGCGCGGTGTCGTTCTTGGCGTAGCGGCTCGCGGCGCACAGAACGTGCCAGCCGGCTTTCACGGTCGCCTGCGGCACGGGAAGAAGCTGCAGCGTCGAGGCAGGGTGCATGAAGATCAGGAGCGTCGAGGACGGCACGCCCTTCGGCGTCATCAGCAGGCCTTCGAGATTGACCGCGCCCTGGTTGCCGGAGAAGCCGTATGTTTCGACGAACGCTGCATCTTCCTTGTACTGGACATGCACCCAGCGGTGCTCGATGTCGTAGGCAGGGCGGGTCATGAATCCCCCATCGTGTGACTGCGAGCGCTGGATACAACACCGCGACGAACAGGGGAACAGGTCCATCGCGTGCCGTGGTCGGGCGATGGACAATTCCGTCAGCGAGGACGTGGGTCTGCCATCCTGACGGCGTGAATCTCATCGCCTCTGCAATTGCGGACCCGAATTGAACAGGCGCGGCGATGTTCGGGAAGCAGATGAGCGGTACGATCAAGCGCCCGCAATCGTGCCTCCTGTATAGCGGCGGCATCGCTGCAAAACTCAATGGCGAGCGTCTCGGTCTCGCCGCTTTCGAAGTCGAAATAGTAAACGGCCATAGTGTCACAAATGAGAAGGCCGCTCAGGGTTGCATGCGTCAAAAGAATCACTGCGCCTGATGCGTATTTGCGCAAATATTGCGTCATTCTACATTGCGAATGCGGTCCAGGTGCTTATCATTCAAGGATCGCTGGCTCATCGTATCCGAGGCTGGCGACTGAGAGACCGTTTGTGCTCCCACTGCACCCAGGAGGAGCATCATGCCGTCGAGCAAATCGTTTTTCTTCCCTGATTCACCGATCGTCGCTCCGGTTGTGTGTTCGGTTTGCGGCAAAAACGCTCCCTGCGTCAGGCGTCAGGCCAATGGCGCCGCGGAGTTGCAAACGTTCCTGTGCGAGTGCGGGAACACCGAGGTCCTGTTAAGGGGTTCTGACGTCAGCGACGCGGCGATCCAGACCGATATCGAGCGCCGTATCCAGGGCGGAAAAGTTTAGCTGCCTGTAGGGATCGGACGATCGACGTGGAGCTGCGTTGCGCAGCCTGGAAGCCTGAAGGTGTTCACCGTCGAATCGCGCTGAACAGCTCACGCGTCCTGTGCGTTCGTTGTCGCATGATGCGCGGAGTCAGCTTTGTCCCTTGAGCGACATCGAGACGATCTCGCCAATGCCGCGCAGCTTGTCGCTGCCAAGTGCTCCGGTGACCGCGACCGCCAGCGGGCCGTCGCCAAACGTCATGGCCGTCAGGTCGTCGCGCGCCAGTAATTCCGGACGTCCGGGCATGTGCTTGCCGTTCTGCGCGAGCACCACGGTCAACCGACGGCCGTCGCTGCCTTCGTACATGAACAAGGCGGCGGGCTTGCCGCCGTCGGCGAGGAGACGTCCTCCCATCAACGAAAAACCGGCAGCCGATAGGTCGGGAGCGGCAATCGGCTGCTGAACGCGTCGCGAAAGCCATGCATTCAGGTGGCTCTGTTCGCTGGCCGGGACCTCAATCGGATGACGCAGGTCGGCCGCGTAAACGATATGCGCGTCCATTGCGCGGCTTGCGATTGACGGAGCCGCGAGCCGGCCTGCATCGCGCGTCGAATAACCATGAGCCAGCCATCCGCCGATCGCGCCGACACCGAGAAGCAACGATGCGGCAATCGCGTTCCAGACCATGTGGCGACGCACCGGTCGGGATCGTGAAGATGCGAGGCCCAGAGCGGCGTCTCTGAGGCGGGGCGGCACCGGCTCCGTAGCGAGCGGAGCCAGCACGCCGCGCAGGGCCTCGTCGTTTCGTTGCCAGGCCGCGAGTCGTGCCTGTTGCGCAGGATGTGCCGCGAGCCACGCCTCGACGTCGGCCGTGCGCACGGGATCGAGTTCCCCATCGAAAAATGCCTGGAGAGTGACGTCGTCGATCATGTCCTTTTCTGTCATTTGACCCTCCGCAGCTGGCCGCGCGACGGGCTCTCCAGCCGAAGCCGTAATTGTTCGCGTGCGCGCGACAGGCGCGACATGACGGTCCCGATCGGCATCGCAATGACGTCGGCCGTTTCCTGGTAGCTCAATCCCTCGACCGCGACGAGCAGCAGCACTTCGCGATGCTCGACCGCCAGCGTGTCGATCGCCTCAAGCACCTGGCGCGCCAGCAGGGTGTCGTATTGCGTTCCAGGCGCGGTGTGAGACGACGTCGACCAGTCGAGCGATGCGTCCGATACGACCGGTCTCATGCGTTCATCGCGGATCCTGTTCAGAAACAGATTGCGTAGGATGGTGAACAGCCACGCGCGAAGATTCGTCGACGGTTCGAACAGACGTTCGTTCGCCAATGCGCGCGTCAGGCAGTCCTGAACGAGATCGTCGGCCTTGTTGCGGTCGCGCGCCAGCCCGTAGGCGAAGCGGCGCAACGCCGGAATATGCTCCATAAGCTGGTCACGCATTGACGTTGCCCTGCAGTGCCGGCGGCGCATGACGCGCCGCTGGCTGGCACCTTATTGCTTC
>VFQN01003744.1_pt1 | contig 21113 bp, 16 predicted proteins | sample 3512371 | NCBI WGS metagenome assembly VFQN01 (sample SAMN10412370, study PRJNA504923) | tailings metagenome | isolation source: Replicate 2 from Balatoc abandoned mine | place: Philippines: Itogon, Benguet | collected 2017-08-28
CGCGAAACCTGAACATCGTCTGTCACAGGTGCTTAGTCAGTGTCGCGCGTGGAATTACGATGACTTCCGCCACCGCCTGCAGACCTTCAGCAGTCCGGTCAACTGGTTCGGCAAACCCGACTTTTTATCGCCTATTGAGTGTGCACTGCATGGTTGGTGCAATGTTGACGTCAACACCATCCACTGCTTCCATTGTAAGGAGAGTGTGAAGCACTCGTCAGACAGTCTTCAGATGGACCTCGAGCTGCCCAGAAGTTTGTTGACGGACTCACATGCTCTTCACTGTGGCTGGCGGAAGTCATGCTGTCGTCGCTTTTTCGCTAATGTGCCGAACTTCGACTTCCCTGACAAAGCATTCATAGACACGTCACTCGACTTCCTCGACCTCCTCGCCGCCACTGCAAAGATTGACTTCCGGACGATTGAGTCTCGGTTAGTGGAGGAGCCCGCTCTTCACACCATAGAAGAGCCTGTGAGAGAAGGTGGTGAGGTAGTGGCGGATGTGCTGTCAGAGGAGGTGCTGAGGTCAGCGGAGAGTGAGTTGCAGGGGGAGAGAAAGGAAGTGGAAGCAGTTGTCAGAGACATCGTAGATAGTGTAGGTGCGACGTCAGAGCCGTCTGATCCTATTACCACGTCAGAGGAGTCAGCGGCGAAAGCGAATCTTCATTTAGATAACACCTCCACAGCAGTGGCGACAGCGGTGGCAGGAGAGAGGACGACAGCTGTTGATCTCACTCCTTTTACATCCTCTAACGACTGCGACCTTCCTTTCCTCCATCATCTCCTCCCTTCTCCTGCGACACAATCGTCACACCTCTCACTGCAAGAACAGCCTCTAAGCTTCCTCCTCTCTCGCCTCGACACTGTGTCATCACTCCCACAGAGAGAGGTCGTCACTGTCCACCTCATCGACCTCCTCGTCAAATTCTTCGAGGCTTTTCCAGCGACTGACGCCATTGATCTGCCTCGACTGCTCTTCCTCGCTGTGGTGTGTGGATGGAAACATACTTCAGGACGGAGTGAGGCCACGTCACCGAGCGCTATTCCTGCCACGTCATCCATAGCCTCCTCGTCAGATGCTGGCCGCCTCGTGCTGCATTGCTCACTGTGTTGTCAGAGGTTCGACATCCTCGACCTCTGTGTGCAGGGGAAGAAGCTCAATCTTCTGACACAGCACCGCTACTACTGCCCCTTCGTCAGCCGTCAGTTCTTCTACGATGACATCACTGACATCACTGGGAAAGACAAGCGAGACGATGAGAAGGTGGTGGTTGGCTGGGAGTGTCGCTTACAGGCGATCAATCACTTCTTCGAGGGAAAGATCGGCACCTCTTTAACCCCTGCCTCTGGGAAGAGGAAGAGAGTGTTTGCGGATATTAGTCAGGGAGGAGGTGTGGAAAAGAAAGATGAAGAACAATTGCCACCGCCTGCTGCGTCGGTGCACTTATCGCCTGAGAATGTTTACAAGAAGATTCGATCAGTGCTCTATGACGCACTCAATTGAGATAAAGTTAAAGAATGACAGAGCATAAATACAATCGCGATCGAAATAACAACGACAACACATCATAACACACACAGACCATACGAGGCAAAATAAAAAGAACGAGCAACAGATGTAATGTATAATTCAAATAAAAGGGCTAAGTCAGGTTAGGTTAGGATTAGAAGTTAGCGGCGATTAGGTGAGCTCGGTCCCCTCTGAGGTGCATTCGACATCTTTAAAGCCTCTTCTCGACTGTGATGGGCGTCGGGCCTCTTCATACATGACTCATCTACAACAGTACGTCAGTTAGATGGGGATGGTAATTGCAGTATTCTTATCATATCGTACTTACATAATGGGATGGAGAACTTTATCTGTTGCAAAGCCTTTGGTCCTCCGTGCTCTTCCAACAACTCGAGGGTCTTCCTCACCTCCTCTCCGATGTCATTTCCTCTCCTCTGCCCGTAGTCGATCCGATCGCCAGTGTTCTTGTTCTCGTCCATGAAGAAAGACATCGGCGCGAGGAATTGCTTCGCATATGAGAGAAGTTTCTCGCCAACACCTTCGTTACATGTGATGAGTTGTTGGAGGATCTTCAGCACCGCTAGAAGAATCTCCGGGTCGAACTTAGACAGCGCATTTCGCAGAGGCCTCACAAGAGAAGGAATGACGGGGATGATTCGCTCGGGATGTCCTTTAGACGCGTACAACAAGTCCTCGACTCCTTGTCTCGCGATGAAGCCAACGATGACGTCATTGCACTGTAGGCCGTCGAAGAAGATCGGCAGGTAATACTCGTAGTCCAGATTCTCAAGAGGACAGGCCCAGGAGAGATATTTGCCGTTCGATCCGCCGTGTTCTATAGTGCAAGGTAGTTCCCCTCGCACATAGCGGTTAGGAAGCATCGACTCAGGCACCTTGATCCTGGGCGCTTTCTTCTCTCTCTTCATCGACTTGAGTTCCTTCTCTCGCTTCTCTTGGATTTTTCTCTCAACAGTATGCCTGGCAGTGGTGTGAAGTTGGAACTGCTGTCTGATGTGGAGGATTCTCTCGTTCGTCACTGGAATCGCCTGCTGTGTCTGATGTATATTGGGCAGAGACTCCCTGCCTGGCGCCTTAACAGATCTAGGAGACAAGCGGAACTCTGACACAGTCCTTCCGATGGAAGTGAGTCGACTATCTTCGGGGTTTGCCAGGGAAGGATTTCTATGTGTTTTCTTGTGTAAAATATCGCCTAAGCGATCTATTTTATTGTCTGTCAGCTTCAATTGCTCCTCTAAAAGCTTTTTCTGGAGCTTTAGCTGGACGATGTCTCGAACCCCCGCTGACATTGTGTCTTGTTGTTGACTGTTATCGTTGTTATATCAGATATTAGTGGAGTAATGTGTTGTGTTTTCTTTGTTGTTGTTTTGTGATCTTTTCGATCGAAACGGTTTTGGTGGGGAAACAGTGCACTTCGGCGCAATTAGACACAGTTAGGTGCCCAGCGCACGGTCTCATTCATCTCTTATTTATTATATGATGTATTATTATTATTCATCTCGAGTAGCTCGTCAACAGCTGCTTCTCACTCTTCTACTCTCATATTTATGTGCTTCCATAATATCTTCTCCTCTCACCAATCCACTCACCTCTGACGGAGAGATCGGTCGAGTGATTCCAGATCACTTTGAAAGTCGCAAGACAAAGGCTTTCCATGCCCTTGCTCCGAACAAGAGTTTCGATACCACGGAAATAAGCCTCGATCAGATTCCATCGTGTAGTATAGATCTCGCCTTGCAGTGGTCAGAGAATGTCGGTCGTCCTGTGCTCGCCACGCCAGTGATTTCCCCAGGCACCATCCACCTGCAGAACAAGAACATCTTCCTGTCCTCCCTGCAAGAGAACATCGAGTTGTTCGAGGGTGATGGCAGTCGTCCACCTGGTTGGCCGATTCGCTTTCCTAAGGCTTCCTTCCACGCGAGTCCCATCGTCTTCGACATCGACGGTGACGGATTCACTGACGTCGGCGTGTGTGACGAGGCCGCCAACCTCTACTGGATCCGTGTCAGCGATTATGGACAGTACCTGGAGGACTATCACATCCAGATTCCGAAGCTGCGAGTGCGTCGTAATTGGATGGAGCTGATGCAGAGCAAGGATGACGTCAGCGTCTATGTGTCGCTGTCGCGCTTTCCACCTCATTCAAGACAAAGCGCTCTTAACAGCACAAAAAGTGCTCGACTAGACCCCCTCACAGCTTCCTTGTCGACCCTGACGCGTCGGGTGAAGAGAGACGTCACTCCCTCTGACGCGACGAGGAGGAGGTTAGAGGAGGAGGTGACGTCATCTTCGCACGAAGAGGAGGAAGAAGGAGAACTGACAAGGTTAGAGGATTTGCCTGACGAGATTTCTTCTGAGGATCTTCACAGGTGACGTCATTCTCTGCTCATACGAGCCAATGTGCTGACGTCATCCTCTCTATAGGTTCGAGTTCGAGGAAGGCATCGGTGAGAACAGTGCAGAAGGAGAGGGTCCTGAGGGTTTCTATGGCTACGCTGAGTCAGTGAACTTCGTGCGCAACGGAGCGACGGATGACGCATTCACCTACTACATGATGCACAGGTACTCGGAAGAGCCCACGTCAGACCACTCGGACGACAAGTTCGTAGCCGTGGATCCGCACCTCCTCGCCACCCCCGCGATGGCTGACATTAATGGAGATGGACACATGGAGGTGAGTGACGTCACTCCTTTCTCTCACCGCCACTCTGACGTCACTTAGATCGTGTTCCCGGTGTCCTACTACTTCGATGAGGACGCCGATCCTCTGCATCAGATGAAGAGTGCCGACACTACCTTTAGACCGGAGCAGTACGTGGCGTCTGGTGTGGTGTGCTGGGACATGATGCAGCAGGAGTGGCTCTGGACTGTACACCTCGACCTCACCACCGCTGCTGCCAAGTTCCCTGCCGTCATCTACAGCTCTCCGACCATCGCTGACCTCGACGGTGACGATCGTCTGGAAATCATTGTCGGGACGTCTGTGGGCATGTTGTACGTGTTGGACGGTCAGTCGGGTCTCACTCGTCGCTTCTTCCCCATCCAGTTCCACTCCATACACGCGCAGGTCGCAGTCGCTGACGTGGTCGGTGGCGCGCACCTAGAGCTCATAGTGGCGGACATGGCGGGCACTCTGGCAGTGCTGACGTCAGAAGGAGAAATCTTATGGGACAAGTCATTGTCGGGTGCTCTGCCCTTCACGCCCACAGTGGCTGACGTCGACCAAGACGGACAGCTAGACGTCATCGTCGCTACGGTGGATGAGTCAGAGAGGAGTCAGCTCTTCGTCCTGCGAGGAGACAACGGCCAGCTGCTCGAAGGCTTTCCAATCGCTCTGCCGAACGGCGCAGTGACGTCAGGACCTGTGTTGGTGGCGAATCTCGACCTTCGCTCAGAATTCGAGGATCCCATCGCCACGTCACCTGCCTCCTCTCCTGACATCGACTCCTTCATCGGACTCGATGATCTGACGTCAGCGGGCACTGTCTATCTCGCAGATCTGAAGAGAAAGAAACGGCAGAAGAACGAGACCACGTCAGCGACCACCGGATCTTTGTCCACGCCGCACCTCCTCGTCACTACCTTGGAGGGAAAGATTTATTTCCTGCAGGTGAAGAAGCGTGGAGTGACGTCAGAGCAGGCGCTGACGTGTGTGCAGAGAATCGATCTAGGCAGCCCCATGGTCGCCACTCCCTTGCTTGATGACGTCACGAATGACGGCTATCTCGACCTAGTGGTGGCGACGACGTCAGGCGAGGTGTCGGTTTATGACACGTCAGTTCCCTTCCACCCAGCGAATGCGTGGAACTCCTTCCCCAGAGACCACGGCCGCTCCTTCGTCTTCGGTGACATTTCGGTGGCCGTGGCCGCGAGAGACAAGAGACACCTGCAGCGCCTTGATTTGAATCACGGTCAGAACCTGTCCATCGACTTCTCCATCGTCGATCGTCGTTGCGCACAGAAGCCATGCTCGCGTGACGAGTATCGAGTACAAGTGACGAGGGGCAGTGATCGTCAGAGCATCTTGTGGGAAGGAACCTTCACTGAGCCAGGCGACTACAAGGCCGTGCTTCGACTCAACGGTCCCGAGAGCGCTGTCTACGCGTTCACTATGGAGACGAAGTCTGGCAAGTATACCGAGGACTTCGTGGAGGTTGACGTCAGCACTAGGTTCTACGTCTGGTTGAAGTACCTCATCGTCGGTCCCTTGGTGCTCTTCTCCTTCCTGTCCTTCCTCAAGGTCTCTCACTACCTCTAACACCTCTTAGCGTAGAAACCCCTGTAACTAAAGCACCCTGTCTAAGGAGGAGATCTGGGAGAGATCGGTAGTATCGTGTTAGTAATGTTAGTGTGAGATGCTTATATTACAAGAAGTGGGGATGATGTACTATGATGACGTCACTGTCAACTCTCTCTGTCGAAACTGAAAAGGATTGAGAAAGGTCTGCGGACTACTCTATCTGTCCTAAGTAAGACTCCTTGAGAGAGCCTATGGCGCTGATGTTGCCTGCATCGATCGCGAGGCCGATGATCCTCAGCCGAACAATGGATCCCTCGCAGATCTCCACCTTGCCGTCCTCGCTGATCCACCGATCGCCACGAATTTCATCGAATGTGATGTCATCAGGCAGACAATGCCTGCTGATAAAGATCTGCAGTGGTCCCACGGAGGCGAAGAAGCCGTTGAGGTCAGAGGCCATCGTGACGACAGCGTCCAGTACTTCGTTCTTGAAAGGTCGCAGGAGAATCACAGAGTAATAGACTGTAATGTTCACAGCCCCGCTATCATTATCAACAATGCCTGGCACTATATCACGGTTCGCTATGTCTAACACCGCAACAACATAGCCGTGCTTGCCGAGACATTGTCCCTCTAGCTCTTGATTTAGCTTGCTCTTCACATGGTCTAAAAGCCTAGATCCAAGGTATTTGGGCTCGAGAAGCACATCTTTTCTCAGTTTCTTGATGAAGAACATGTCTTGTTATTAGTAATAGTAGTAGGGGGTTATTATGTTTATAATGGAATGTTATCTTATACTAAGTAAATGTGTTAATCAAACGAGACAAGAGAACGGCCTCTGATACGGCCTACCGGTAGTGCAATAGAGAGAGAAGTCTGCTGCATCGAGCGAGAGTCTCTCTCTTTTTACAGTAGCAAGATATTCTTCTCTGATGACTTATGACCAACTTTAAGAGCGCTGAGAAGCTCAATGAGGAAGTGACTGCTCTCCTCAGTCAGGAAGGAAACGGACGTTGTGTTGACTGTTCCGATGTGGCCCCTCGCTGGATATCGTTGAGTTTCGGTATCTTTATCTGCCTGAACTGCGCTGGTCATCATCGCTCTCTCGGAACTCACATCACAAGCGTGAGGTCGATTGAGTTGGACGAGTTCCAGCAGTCGTATGTGCAGGTGTTGCGAGCAGGTGGCAATCGATTGTTCTCTGATTACTTGCAGTCGCTCGCTCAGAGGAGCGACTGCCTTGACAAGGATGACTCCCTCCTCCCGTCCCCTGCATCCTCTCCGCCTCCTTCACCTAGTATGAATAAGATAAGTGTCAGATCCAGTGAGATATTGCTATCAAAGATTAAGAAGTACGGAGTGCCTGAAGTGCTGTATTACAGGTACTATAGTCTATCGATGTTTTGTCTGATTTGATTGTCGACCTCTTCCCTAGTGAGATCTTAAAAGCAAGGGTGGAAGGTCGTGAGCCTATTCCTTTCGTCGCTGATACCTGGATGGCTCTTATCAAATCACCCGACTCCTCATTGAGTGCGAAATCCGTCGCTGTTTGGGTTCCCGATCACTCAAATGACAAGTGCATGCTGTGCAGGTCAAGCTTCACGCTGCTGAATCGAAGACATCACTGTCGGAGGTGTGGAAAGCTGGTATGTGGAGAGTGTGCACCGGCAAATAATTCACGACCAATTTTAGAATGGGGTCTTCGAGAAGCAGTGCGGCACTGTAAGGACTGTTATCGCTCACCTGCAATCGATTGGTTGTCCAAATCCAAACCCTAGCCATTCTCGATATCCAATACTCTTAGACGACGTCACTTGTAAATAACTATCCTGTTTCCCTCATCGCTTATTCGGGTGGAAATATCCGAGAGGTGGTTTGAGCGCGCTGCCTCTAATAGTTGTTGAGTTGACAGAAAGATTCAACGAGTCAAAGATTTCAATCCAGGCCACAACACTAGCATCCTTCGGCTTCGAGAGGTTCTGCAGCCATGGTTTATTGCGGCCAGTGAAGTGGTAGAAGAAGTCCATGGGACTCCGCCCACGTTTTCCCTGCAGAGGACAGAGAGGATCGACTACTTCCTGTAAACCGCGAGAAATCACTCGCTTGGTATAAGAGGCGTCGAATTCGATGACATCTTTGACATCAAACAACTGCATCCTTCCTTCATGTAAGGCGAAGTAGTGCGTGAAGAGACCTTGGTCGAGACTAGCGCCATTGAAGTCCCATTTCTTCACGTTTCTCTGCTGTCCTCGATACAGAAGATCTGAGGGCACGGGCGAGCCCCAGCCTCGCACCTCATTCCACTTCCTCACGAAGCGCAACACAGAGAGCGAGAGAAGTCGCTGGAAGTCAGAGGTATTGGTGATTGCGAGGAACCAGCCGGAGTTTAGAGTAGATGCAGTGCCCGTATTAAAAGAATTTCTGTTGAGTTGGAAGAGACAATCCATGTTCTCTTTGGGCAAGACATCCCCGTCCATATACTGCAGCTTCTCGTAGTCGCCGAAACTCCACGGTGTGATCTTCAACAGCGCCATCTCCAAGAAGTTGACCTTCTGCTTCTCAAACCTCTGTGAAAGAGAATTGAGCATTGTTGACGTAAACAATTGAGAATCATCAACAGGCAGCCCTGATAACTTCAGAGAGTCGAAGGCAGTCTGGAGAGAGGAGAAAGAGTGCAGGCGAGGGAGAAAGAAGACTCTGACGTCATAGCGCTCCAATAACTGTAAATCCCTTCGAATCAATTCACTAACACTATTGTTTCTACTGAGCTGATTCGGATAGGAGAACCCAACCATGACAATGAAATCCATCCTCGAACCAAGACGACGCAAAGCCTCTCTCATGATGATGCAGTTATAGAGGTAACCGCGATAAGCGAAGGTTTCATCGATTCCATGCAACAACGTCACATACGCAAATCTACTTTTGCTTTTCTCTCTCTTCATCTTGATCACGTCTTGATTAGTCTCTTCTCTTTGCACATTGACAGGTGATGTGACGAAAGTCGTCTCACTGGCATTGCCTCTACCGGTGTCATTGATTGACTTATGGTGGAAGAAAACTTCTATCGGGTCAGGGATCCTCAAGATCGTTGGAGTCACGGGTATGAAGAGCAGATAGGAGGTGACGATGGCACAGATGATGAGCAGCCAGAGGAGGGTCAGTCTTATGATCACAGCGAGTCGAAGTCCTCCGCATATAGACGAGGAGATTGGATGATGCTGCTGCGATGCTCGAGATTTCATGATCCTCGTTAAAGATATCAAAAGACAGCGAACTAAAAAATGAAAATGAAAAAGAAATAGTAAAGGAATTCACTAATTTGATAAGCAATTGTCTTAACGGAGTAACGGTATTTCTACGTCAATCAGAGAGAGTAGAATATATTCTATCATCTAATACAACCCACCTCAACCTCCACAACGAATGAAAGGCCTATCCTTCTTTAGCTCCATTACAGAGGGAGTCACTCGCCTGACCTCAGAGGCTACCAAAGCCAAGGACAAATTTTTAGAAGGTCAAACACAGGCGGAGCAAATTTCCTTCACATCTCTGTGGGAGGCCCCAGAGCCCGTCGAATACTGTCGCGAATGTGCAGTAAAGTTTCAACTCATCAAACATCACTGTAGATCGTGTGCTGGCGTGTTCTGTGACGACTGCTGTCCTCAGACCGTTCCCAACTCATATGAGCGCTCTCTCATTCCACCCTCCCTCAATCTCGGATCCACCGAAGCTGTGCGAATCTGTCGTGGATGTCGTAGAGGCGAGTGTCCTAGTCGAGTGCTCAAGGAGAAAGTCCGTCACATGCTGGACGAGGAGGCAGGAGTGACGTCTAGTGCTCGTTCGAACCGCGTCGGAAAGTTTCAGGCGAGAGTTGGAGCGAAGTTAGAGGAGGCCGTGAACCAACTTGGAGATGTTGGCGAATCTACAGCCTCCAACAGACGTGGTAGCAGTCTGTTCTCATCCAAGGCCCAGGTGTCAGATCCATTGACGTTGCTTGCTTCGCTGCCTCTCAAGAGAGGCAGTTACTACGGCGAGAACCATATGATGAAGAAGGCTGGATCTAAACCTTTAGCAGTTAGCGGATACTTTGAGATCTTTAACAAGAGCAGGGAGATCTTCGCTCTCAAAGTGCTGAGGAATGACGAGTGTAACTCGAAGTTCGAGATTCCTCGTCCGTCATTCCTCGCCATTCCTCCTAACGAGGCGGTCTATGGCTTCTTCGACCCTGAGAAGGACCGTTTAGCCATAGTGGTGTTGTTTAAAAACCCGAATAAGATCCCATCAGATAAAGCCGTTGTCTATGACACCAGGGCTCCAGGCACTAATCCTAGTCGTATTAGCGGTTGTGCGAGGATCGATCAGATGGAGCAGGTGCAAGTATACATGGCAGACAGTGTGGGTAAAAATGTGTTGTTGAAGTACAAGGGCAGTGGAATCGTGCAGGTGAGGGAAGGCACGTCAGCAGATCGGGTTGGCTTCTTTGGATATCTGCAAGGAAGGAGGTTTAACGAGGGAATGCTAGACTTCCAGACAAATATCGATCGCCTCCACGTGAGCTACTCTATCCACTAACCAACACTGTCATACTTCTTTAGCCTCGTTCTCGTCCTTTTTCTTTGTTTGTTATAATTGTTTGACATATCGTGTAATGGTGAGATAATATATGAGAGGTACTTCATATGGAGTATTGTGTAGGGATTGGATTGTACATATAATAGAGTCAGACTAAAACCTTCTAATTTTGCGCTACTTCTCTTCTCTGTCTTCTTCGGTTTGCATATCATATACTGCTAAGATATGCACTAAACTATTAAGCATCAAGATGGGAGTGATATGGAAAGATTTTCTCGCTTTCTATCGTTACAGCGACAACAAAACAAAACAGAAAAATACATATGTCAGCCTATCATTTATCTTCTAAAGACTGTCCAGTGTAACAATGTCGAAGGAATCCAATAATATGATAATCCAAAGATATCAGACTCCTTCCTATAAGACGTCAACATCATTAACATCTCAACCTCCAAACAAAGCAAAATGATGTACGACGTCATTCCCATAAATATCTCCCTCTTCTCCTCACTGCCTTCTTTCTTGCTCTATAGGCAGAGAGATCGCTGCATTAAATCACCAAAACTGTGAATACCAGTTCCACTTCGCGGCATTGCTCTCTGAAGCGCGCGGGGCTGAGATTGAGGCTGAAGTCGCAGGAGACTGGGCGAGGCCGACTGAGGAGTCAGTGGTTTTGGCTCTATGGCGGAACATAGGATTTACCTCATACTCGCCGGAGAGATACGAGCCAGCGGAGTTATAGCTGCCAACGGAGTCGAGGCGGTAGAGAACTTCTAAATAATCTTTATTAGTCGTCGGATCGATGGATCGCTCTCTGGACAGATGACGGAGTGACTTCAGAAGACCGGGTGGACTTTGGGACATGTATTGCAGTGCTGATTGCTGCGCTCGCGTAAGAGACTGCACAGAGGTGCCCGTGCTATCTACGTCAGGATAGCTGCTGCCTGCAGTTGGTAATGAGCGTGGTGCTGACGAAGAGTAGCGGCTGCTGCCTGTCTGCATCACTGAGGGGAGGCTGGAGCTGACATCAGTGGAGTTCACGCTCTCCTCGTCATAAAGATAGGAGTCATCATCATCAGACTGACTGTTTCCTGCACCTCCTCGACGGGACTTTCTCTTCTGAGAGGAAGAGAGGCGGGTGATGGGGATGGGCTTGGAGATGTTGAAAGAGGCTCTAACGGACTCTCGCTGCAGGGAGGATCGTCGATCCTCAGGTTTAGGTTCACTCACACTTACGTTGAGAGTATAAGAATCGTCAGTGTTTCTTTCTAATGGGTCAATGGGTACTTCCTCCTCTTCATTCTTGTCCTCAGTGTTCCAGTCGTTGGCATGTGCTTTTAGCACTTCTGCTAGAGGAGCTACACCACCGCCCTCAAGATCAACTGAGCTAGATAAATCCTCAGCTCGCTCCTCTTGCAGCGTTGACAATGTCACTCGATCTGATGTCAGCGGATTGCTATTGCGCTTGAAGTTGGAGGGAATCCTTCCCGATGACCTTGATGACGCCCTCGCTGACGCCACTCGTCGAGAGTTCCGCTCATCGCCCTCTTCCGAAGTTCCTCCTTGTCCTCGTCCTTGAGATTGAGGTCGCGAGCCTGGCTCACTGCTATATCGACAGAGACCACGATCACGTAAAGTGAATAGAATTACGTTCACTTACTTGTTGGCTGATAATGCCAGGGCAGCGAGAGTGGCGCGATCAACTGTGAGGAAGAGGGAGAATGTGTCAGCGAGCTCGCTGTGGCGAATGACGACTGTGTCTCTCACGGGGTTGGAATGGCTGCCGTTGGTGCGGCCAGAGGCGGAAGAACCAAGACCCTGGCTCGTATCGCTGTCTCCCCCGCTCCTCCTCACACTACTGCTAACGAAGCGGAGAGCGCTATTGCGAAAGATATTGATCTTCACCCAACGCATTGCTCGTCGAAGCACTGAGTTGGGTGGAGAGATGCCCAGCGCAATTGCGAGGTTGGGCAAGCTCTCAGGAAACTGGTAATAGAAAAGAGGGTAGAGAACGTCACCCACCTCAACATCATACCCACTTCCGTGTGCCAATCTAGCAACCAATGATATCAGAAATAGATCGCATAAGAATTCGTCACTTACTCCTCAGCTGCGGGCTTATAGACGAAGGCAAAAGATCTGATAAAGAAGAAGACGAAAACGATGAGAGATACGTTGAGCAACGTCTTCAAAACGTCACGCTGTAGCTGTAGTCCCAATGCGCTCTCTGACGGGGAGAAGAACAGTTGATAGAGTCTATAGAGATCAGAGCAGCCACAGCCTTCTAACAGGCGACATAGACTTCCAGACTGCCTCTGATGGACACGCGATTGTGTGGCGAGATTGCTGCTCGTTGTCTGGAATACAGGCATGAGCTCTTTGTGGAGCATAAGCGATGTGCGCACTCCTATCGTAAGAGTGATGACGGCCTCCGCCGAGCAAAGAAAGGAGATCATGATGAGGTTGACCGAGTACCAGGTCTCGTCTCTCGCTGCACAGGAACCGAGGATGAAACACCATGTGCATACGTTGACGAAGATTGCCACGCGCAGTCGAAGCTTTTGTTTCCTCTCAGCCTCCGCTCGGATGCTAACCTCATCCACCACTTTCCCCTGCACTGCTGACGTCGCCTGAGTTTTCTTGTTCTTCAGAGGATTTCGATTCAACGCGCGGCTAGAAGTCTGCACTGTGGTCTTCGCACTCTTTTCCTCGTCGGAGGCGTCAAGTATGGCGTCGTCGGGGTCTGGTAAGGGCGTGGGAGCATCAAGGTGGCGATGACTCAACGCATAGGTGATCTGAGTGATCTGCAACGCTCGCAACCACATCAACATCAATACAGTAATCGCAGTGAACTGCAAGAGCATGGCCATCCTATTGAAGAGGATGGCGTACATCGTGCTTCGATAATCATTGTAGAGGAAGAACCAGATGCATCGGAAGGCAGTGTCAGCGAATAAGAGGAGCAGGATGAGGTTCTGAGGGAACTTCTCTCTTAGCTGGTGCTCGTAGTACAGGTAAGCGAATAAGAGGAGCTGAAAGATCCAGATGAAACCTGAAACGAAGTTCACGACATAGACGTATCCAACCACTTCTTCCATAGCTACAATGAAAGTCTCTCAGCCTCCTGTGACGACAGCTGTTGAGGTTGAGGGTTGAAGTTCAGTGACAGTGAAGGTTGTAGATCTAGAGATGGTATCTTCTTTGTCTTGTGTTGTGAAAACTCCCAAGATCTTTCTCTCTGGCTATTGTCACTCAATTTGAAGGGCAAATAGGGAAAACTCGATATTTGCAAAACTCATAAATGCTAGTAAAAACTTAGAAAAGTCGACTTTTATCGCTGTTTTTGCTCAACATGTACAGTCACATGTACAATCGTGAATCCTCCCCTTCCCCTGACCTTATCTGATCTTAAATTATCTTACATATTCAATCACTCTGTTGTTGCGATCAATACTCTAGAGCAATGACCCAATCATCGATAACCCTCGCTTGAGGTTTCTTGATTGTGAGGATCTGGTCTCTGGCATCATATGAGAAAGATAGCTCTGTCGTCACTCCCGACGACTCCTTTAACACCACCTTCTTAGGAGCCTTCGTCTGCCCAGCGATCACAACTCTCTCGACAACATTGCTTACAGTGAAGGTGGGAGAGGCGACAACGTTGGCTCCCTTGTTATGTGAGAAGAAGACTTTAGTGCCTGACATGGCCTGTAACTCGCTGCCTGTGAAGACGAAGCGCCTCACTGCGAACTGTCCCAACTCCTCATGAGCGAAGGAAGACTCGTCGTCTAAGTAGAGAGTGCCCTCTGCCCGCCCACAAGCCCCGGGGGCGATGACGAGTGTGTAGGGGTCGTACTGCATGAGCTTCGATGAGCGACGTAAGCGCATCTTGCGAGGAATGACGGAGCCTGGTCTGATGAAGACAGGGATGGTGCTGAGGTCGACGGGGTAGTTAACAGAGGACGATGACGTCGTCACAGCCTTCAGAGTCTCGAACTCGTACCATGGCAATGACGTTGCGCCATTGCAGGAGTCTTCAATACGAGGGAGGAGGACGTTGACGGACTTGGCGCCTGCGTCAGTGACGGGTTTGACGAGGAGTGAGGACCCTACGAGCCACTCGTCGTCCACGGCGAAGACGTCAGGGCTCTGCGGGAACTCGATGAAGAGAGCGCGCATCACTGGCACGCCTGACTCATACGCTTGGAAGAATGACGTGTACCAGTAAGGGAGGAGGCTGTAGCGCGTCATCGCAGCCTTTCTGTGGATGGAGGTGTGAGGCTCTCCGTAGACCCATGGCTCCTATCAGACGTCAGACAAGTACGATAAGACATGTAACATAGAATGACGTCAGAGTATCTTCTTACCTTTCTCTTGGTGTCGTGGTGTGCGTGTCCTCTGAAGAAGGGAGTGAAGGCGCCTGCCTGGTACCATCTAGTGAACAGCTCAGCGTCAGTGTCTCCGAAAAAGCCACCTACGTCAGCGCCAGAGAAGGAGAGACCAGCCAAGCTGATCGAGAGAATCATAGGCGCGGTGATCTTTAGGTGCGCCCAGTCTGCCTTGTTATCGCCATTCCACATCGCGCCATAGCGCTGACTGCCCGCCCAGAAGGCCCTCGTCAGTACGAAGGGTCTGAGCTTCTTGTAGGCGTCAGAGGTCTGACAGCGCGCTATCTGTCCCTCACCAGTCGCCATCTGCATGTAGATGCCGTAGAGGTTGTGCCACTCCCTGTGCTCCACGCCAGCGAGATTCCTCGCATCCTTCGACATCGACACCTCAGGTCCGTTGAAGACAGACGGCTCGTTCATGTCATTCCACGTGTACAAGTCTAAGGAAGATCCTGCATATTTGTCCAATGAGAACTGCTCTGCCCACCATCGCCGCACCTCTGAGGAGGTGAAGTCGAGGTAGGAGGAGGAGCCCGGCCAGCACCAGCCGTCGAAGTCCTTGCCTGTCTTGTCTTTGATGTACAGACCACGTGACGTGGCTTCGTGGTGGATGTGGTAGTTGTCGTCTCTCTTGATGTGCGGGTCGACGATCGTGACCATCTTCCTGCCCAGTGCTGTGAGGTTTCTCTGCATGTCTAGCGGATGAGGGAAGAGCTGCTGATCCCACTACAATACATGACGTCAGTTCATACTATATCATATCCCTCAAAGCAATGAAAACTCACCGTGAAGTAGCGCTTGCCATTGGTGTGCTCGATGTCCAGCCAGATGACGTCATACGGATAGTCCAGCGCCTCAAACTGCGCGTTAACTTGCGCCACGTCACGCTCATCGCGATAGTTCCAGCGGCACTGATGGTATCCCAGCGAGAAGAGAGGTGGCAGTTGCTGAGTGCCCACGACAGAGGCGAACTGCTGTATGAGAGCTTTGGGCGAAGAGCCGGGCAAGACGAAGACGTCGATCTCGCCTGACTCAGACATCCAGTGACTCTCTCTGAAGGTCGATGACGACGACAGCAGAGAGCTCAGAGGACCGCTCTTACTGCCTCCCTCTGACACGTCCACGAAGCTCTCTGAGGGATTGAACCAGAAGACACCTGCTGACATGTGTTTGGAGCCAGCGGAGGCCGAACAGCGGCCGTGTCCCCACAGCAGAGGGATGTTGCCGTAGAGAGCCATCGTCTCCTGCAACTCGAACTCGAAGACGTCGAGGTTGTAGAGGCGGTATGGTTGGGAGTGTTGCGGAGAACGCTCAGCGCTGCCTGCAATGGTGGTGGGCAGTGAAAGGGGTGTGGTGTGTTCTGGGATGCCGTAGAGGTGTGAGGCGCAGGGGAAGGAGAAGTCAATGCCCACTGACATGGGACCATTGGGCACAGTGTCTGTGTGGCCCTGGAAGGTCTCCACATGAGACTCTCCATGGTTGCTGTCGTGAGAGGCGTGGTTGGCCTCAGCGCGCTCTTCTCTGCTGCCGTCAGCATATATGGCGAGACCATCCTCACCGTAGTCAATCACCTCCTTGCCCTTGTGACGGTCCTCGTGAGACAGCTCATGATGCTGTGCGATGTGCTCAGAGCGAGAGGAGGCCGCCGAGCGTTGCTCGTAGTGCATCAGGTTTCTCTCGTTTATCGCGAGCACTAAGACGTTCTCTCGATATACCTCCAGCTTGAGAGGCGAGTGCTGCAGCACCACCACAGTGTCTTCCTCTGAGGATAGGTCTTGAGAGGAATGCGAGGCGCGGTAGCGATAGGCTGAGAAGGCTGTGGCTTCCTTGTTCTTCCACTGCGGCGGCAGATCCTTCGCCTCAACGCGATTGAACTGCGTCACAGTCAGACCCTGCGACACTAACAAGTCTGTGGGCTGCCAACGAGGAGGACCAGCTGTGGGCTTCTCAGTGACTCTGAAGCGGAGGTTCCCGCTAGAGAGGAAGGAGAGCTCAAGTTGCAGTGGCGATGCGTTGTCAGGGGCTAGGACGTCAGCTGTGACCTTACCCTCCAGCTCTCTCAGCGATCCTCGATCCACGCGAAACTAGGATAATAGATGGTGAGATGAACCATCAGAGAGAAGGTGGCAGGTCTCTTACCCATTGTTGCTCGTTGTTTGAAGGAGAGAAGTTTCGATAAGTTCTGCAGAATCTTGTATCCTGACAGGTGCGAAACTTCGAACGATCAACGGCAGCAATGATCGATAGAACACAAATTACAACAACCAAGCATAGGATGATTGGTCTGTGCAGCATGTTGCTGGTTCTTTACAGTGTTCTGGAAGTAGAAAGAGCAAAAAAACAAAATAACAGCATATAAATATCGAGATTTTGATAACTCGAGAAACTACAAAGTCTCAACTTTCTCTCGATTGAATAGACTGCTCTTGACATTAGAGACGGTACTCGGTATTCAGTAGAGTATCTATAGACTAAGAATTTTAGGAGAATTAGAATAGATGAAAGGGAGGTAAGAATAAGAGTGAAGTCGTGATTATTACAATAAAAAGATAATAAATAAAAAGAAAAGCATATTAAGACACACTACTACTAAAGAGAAGAGATCTGCTCTATCGAAAGCCAGCCTCGTCCACCTCATCTGGAAGAACGTCGAAGATCATGGCAGCGCCGTCATTGCCACCACTAGTCACCACTGTATCACCTCCTCGAAGGAACTTCACATTCGTGACGTGTGAGGAGTGTCCGCCATATTCCTTCGCCGGCGCGTTCTTCACGATACAAGGGTAGTTGAACAGTCGGACGAGACCTGCGTCATCGTTGCCCGTCACCACTAATCCCTTCTCTGCACTGACGTCGATGGAGTTAATGTCAGTGCCATCAGAGTAAGGCGGCCAGATGCCCATGACGTGGAAGCCCAGCACACAGTGATGAGTGCGCCACTTGACGTCAGCGGCGTTGACAGCGGTGTTCAAACGACCTGTGTCGACGTCCCAGCACCTATTAAAGAGATCGCAGTGACATGAGATGAGAAGTGACGTCAGAGGAGGAGGAGGTGTCTTACAGTAGTTCGTACGCCTGACACGTCGATCTGAGTAGCTTGCTGTCGTAAGACCAGTCGATGTGAGTGATGGTGGACGAGTGACCTCTCAGACGATGCAGTGCTCGCAACACACAACTGCCTGACGTCGTCATCTTCCTGCCCTCGCCTGACGTGTTGAGGGAGAGGTCGCAGGAGTAGAGGTAGATGCAGTCGTCATGAGCTCCCAGTGCGATCTTATCGTTCGAGGGACTGAACTTCACCTCCGTCACCTCTGACTTGCCGTCTTTCCGATACGCCACCTCATCAATGCGGTAGTAGTTGCCGCCCTTCTCCATGAAGTCAGTGAGGAAGTAGATCGTCAGAGAGCCCGCGTTGCTGCCCACTGCGAGGAAGGAGTTCGTCTTGTCGAGGTGACAGCAGCGTGACGGGTTCTTCAGCGTTGCCTTGCCTATGAGCACGCGGTCCTTCGAGTCCCACACCATCAGCTTCTTGTCGTCGCCCACTGTGGCGAAGAGACGCTGACTCGACGACACGTCAGCGGCCAGGCCGTAGACAGGGCCTGTGTGGAAGAAGAACAGGTCACTACCTCGGTAGTCGCTCACTGCTCCTCCTGCACTACTGGGAGCGTTGCGCAGTGACGTCACCTCAGTGCCTGCAGCAGCTGCTGACGTCAGATCTACCCTCACCACCTTGCCCGTGCCCAGACTGACGATGAGGTAGCTGCCCTGAGAGGAGTGCCTACCCATGCCCCCGACGATCGCGATGCCCGTGACCAGACGAGCCCCACTGTCCAGCTCCTCCGAGGCAGTGTTGTCCACGTCAGACGAGTCTCTCGCTCGAGTGCTGAGACCAGCTGCATGAGAAGGCGGCGCCTTGGACTTCATCGCCGTCACCACCCCTGCAGTGCCAGGTCGTCTAGAGGATGGCGTGGCAGAAGCCGAACGAGGCCGTCCAGCGGAGGCCGAGCCAGGCCGGTTGTTGTTCTTGTTAGAGAGGGTGGCGCTGACTCCGAGGAGGTTGAAGGCTCGTACTGCAGCGAGGGTTCTCGCATCCAACACCTTGAGCTGTCCCCCGACACCTCCCACGTAGAGGCGGTCGTTGCCCAGGACCATGACTTGTATTCGGCCTCTGAACACCTGTGAGAAGAGCGTTGGGACGCCACGTCGCCAGAGATAGACCACGCCGTTGCTGCCGCCTGCGACAAAATCATACGTCTTATCCTCGCAGTAGACGAAGACACAGCAAGTGAAGACCTTGGCAGGTGACACGCCCAGCTTGCCCATCGTGCACCCCTTATAGGCCAGCGCCGCCACCTCACCCACACCTCCTCCTGCACTGCCTCTGACAGGTCGTCGGAAGGACCAGATGCGAATATGATGGTCGCCAGCAGTGGCGAAGAGGTCGCAGAGACCTGCGTGTTCTCTAGTGACGTATTCCGTGTGCTGCTGACCTGGACAGTACGTCAGCCAGCGAATCTGAGGAGGAATGCCATGAGTGCAGCTGACGTCAATCACCTTATTGCCAGATGAGACCTCGAAGATCGTCATCGTGTGAGTGTCGTCGCAGCCTATGCCTACGATGTATCTGTTGTCCCAGCTGAACTCCACCGCACAGACGCCGCGGTCAAACGGCCCCGGCCCAATCGTGCGAATCAGGTCCTGCGCCGGGTCGCTGGAGAGGTTCGTGCGCCAGATGTGGATGACGGCAGCCTTGCCCACACAGCCAGTGGCCGCGAGAGAGCCGTCTGACGACAGCGCGACACAAGTGACGTCATCGGTATGGCGGTCGAAGAATATCTGGGAGTTGGTGGAGAGGTTGTGCACCACGCCTAGGGCGGCGCTGGTGTAGAGCACGACGGCGTTGTCGATGAAGTCAGGGTTGTTGCGAGGCGTCGTAGGGTGTTGGCTTGACAGCGCGCCTCTGCGATTGCGTAAATCCTGGAAGGCGTCAGGGATGTAAGGGAGGACGTGGAGGGTGTTGCCCGAATAGTGGGTGGTGGACAGGCCGAAGACGTGTTTTCTGACGAGGTGATGGCTAGGCAGTGAGTTGGAGCGAGGAATGGCTGTCGTCGGGTCGAAATCAGACGGCACAGTCAGTGCCGTGCGACTCTTCCGACTGACGAAGCGTAGGGGCACTGCGAGGATGTCCTGTGCTTTCTCTGCCTTGGCGTCAGTGGGGTTCGTCACGCGCAAAGGTCCGGCGCCCACTTTCCTCCTGCCCGCCTCCATCTTATCCACGAATGACGTCAGAGGCAGACCCTCGGCATCGGTGACATCAGTCTTGTCCAGTCTTACAGCATGTCGTTGACGCTGCACCTCCTCGCGTCGGGTGAGGTGTTGTCCGAAGATGAGGTCTATGAAGTGGTGTGCGTCAGCGACAGGTCTGCCCTCCTCGTTCAGCACAGGCCCTGCACTCGTGTGAGAGCACAGGTCGAAGAGGAAGTGGATGGTCTCAGGGCGGATGGGCGAGGTGCCGGGGAAGGAGAAGGATCGCAAGACTCGAGAGAAGTCAGGGAACTCCACCCCCTCTTCTCTACCTCTAGCTCTGCCGTCATTGGCGCCTGTGAAGGGCTGGAAGAGCTTCATCAGAAGGTCACGGGCAACCTTCTCTTGCAGTTCCTCGAGCTTCATCGTGACGGGCATCTTGACCTTGCCCTTGAAGCGCAGGTCGTGCGCTCTCTGCACGAGGTAGTGACGTAGGCGCTGGATGAAGACCTTCGCTCGATACTCCAGCTCTCTCGGGTTTGAAGAGTCCAGCGCTGACCTCACCTCTGAGCGTGTCATGTCAGACCGTGCCTCCTCTTCCTCCTCCTCGTACCTCCTCTCTCGCTGTGGCGCTGACGTCACGCGACGCCTGTCCGCACCTCCTCGCTGAGGTGCTCGCAGCGTGTTCTGATGGTATTCATACTGGTGCGATCGAGCAGAGGAGGGTTGAGAGGATCTGTCGTCGTAGTAGTCCTCTGACTCCTCCGCCACCTCCTCACCGTAGAGGTCGCGGTAGTCATCGTCGACCATTCTCTGAAGCCTCGGCGCTGCTGCAGTCTTTTTATTAATCTGTCGACTACTCGCACTTTGTCTTCCTCCACTCCTCGCATCATCTCGGTCATCGTCGTAGTTGTCGTCAGCGCTGATCGCAGTGCGATTCTGAAGAAAATGCAGAAACTCCTCGTAAGAGATCTTTCCATCGCCATTTAGGTCGTACTGCTGCACAAGTTCACGAACTTGAGACTCCTTTACTCCGTTCAGAAACATCTGCACGCCTTGTGTGAGTTCTGCGAGGTCTAAGAGACCGTTGTTGTCGAGGTCGAACTGACTGAAAGCACGCTTCACATCTCGGATATTC
>VFQN01003745.1_pt1 | contig 21110 bp, 36 predicted proteins | sample 3512371 | NCBI WGS metagenome assembly VFQN01 (sample SAMN10412370, study PRJNA504923) | tailings metagenome | isolation source: Replicate 2 from Balatoc abandoned mine | place: Philippines: Itogon, Benguet | collected 2017-08-28
TCCATATATGGCCCGCTAAAGTCCCCCCTTCACCCCCCCCTGCCCCCACCCCCCCCCCCCCCCCCCCCCGCCCTCCCTTCCCCCGCAGGGCAAGCCCTCCCCGCTGCTGTCCTCCTTCAAGCTGACCTACTACACCATGCTCAACATGCTGCGCCGCCTGGAGGGCAGCGACAGCGGCACCATGGAGTTCGTCATACGCAACAGCTTCCAGCAGTTCCAGCAGGAGAACCAGCTGCCGCAGGTGGGGGCAGGGGGCAGGGGCGGATTGGCACGTGCTTAAGGGGTCAGCGTGGCTCTTTTCGGTACACACTGCACAGCCGTGTGCGCTCTGCGCTCTGTTGGCACCATGAGCTGGCTTGCGCACGCGCTTCACACGTGCCTAGCACGAGTACACGAACAGGAGCTGCCTGCGAGTCTGTGCGCGGTAGTGCCGGCCACATGGCTGCCTGACACCCCTCTCTTCCTTTCTTCCCCCTTTCCGTCTGCCACCCGTTAGCTCATCATTTGATACACGTTCGCTACTATCTTAACACGCTTGCGAACCCTCCTTCCACGGCTGCAGCTTGAGAAGGAGCTGGCGGCCATTGAAGCGGAGGTGGCGGCGCTGGGCAGGGAGGGCGAGGAGGCCATGGCGGCGTACCAGCGGCTGAGGTGGGGCTGGGGGGTGGGGGCGATCTGAAGGAAGCCAACCACTTCATGTTCCTGGTTCTCCCGCCCGATCGGGCCGCTCCCTGCACGCATGCCATCTTCGACTCGCGCTCTTGTGCTCCAGCCATCCGAGCGACTGCGATTGGTACCTCGACATTGCGCCACCGGCTGGAGTGTACCGTTCACCACCTTCCGCTGCCCTTGCTCAGGACGGAGCTGGCCGAGGCGGGCGCCTCCCTCGCGGCGCTGGTGACCCGGCCGTCGCACTGCCTGCCCTTCCTGCGGCCGGGGAGGCTGGTGCGGGTGGTCAGCGGCGGCACGGACTGGGGCACGGGGGTGGTGGTGGCGGTGGCGCGGAGGCCGGACGCGCCGCAGCCAGGGCCGGACGGGGAGGTGGGCGGGGGCCGGGGGGGGGGGGGGACCAGGGGTTCTGAGGTGAGAGTTGATCTACGGTGGGCTGGGGCTCAAGCCATGGCCTCGTACAGCCCTCGCGCATAGCCCCAGCCAGGGCCAGACGGGGAGGTGCGGGTTCGAGAGGGGTCTAGGGGGAATCAGAGTGGAAGTGAACAGGGCCAGGGTTGAAGCCGCGTACCCTATAACATGCCTGCCTGCTGGAGTACGCCTGTTTGAGCTTGCATTGGTGTCAACATGAGGCAGCTGCCAGTGCAGAAGGCAACATCACCCACGGCACACCTTGACGGAACCCTGCCCCCCATCGCGCCCCCAGGACGACCGCGAGGCCTACCTGGTGGACGTGCTGCTGTCCCTGGACGCCAACACGCTGCCGCCGCAGGACGGGGACGGCAGCGCGGCAGCAGCAGCAGCGGGTCCCCCCGCCCCCGCGCCGCCCGGCTCGCCCGAGGCTGTGGGCGAGGTTGTGCCCGTGACGCTGTCCTGCCTGGCGCAGCTGCACTCGCTGCGCATCAGCGTGCCGGAGGACCTTCGGCCGGCGGAGGCGCGGAGACAGGTGGTGGTGCAGGTGGGTGTGGGTCTGTGTGTTGGGGTGGGCGGGTGGGGACGTGGGTGAGGAAAGCAAAAGAAGCTCGGTGTTTGTATTGTCCCGCCTGGGGCCATCGTTGATTTCCTGGCTTCGACCAAGCTGGCGCGGTGGCGTCTGCAGCCTGGTGGCGGCCTACAGCTCGGGGCGTATTTCCACCCCACGCCCCACGCCCCACGCCCCAGCCCATCCCCGCCCCCTGCCTTCCTCGCTGCTTGTGACATGGCCCCCCTCCGCCCCCAGGTGGGCGAGCTGCTGCGGCGCCACGGCTCCGCGGGCCTGCCCCGCCTGGACCCCCTGGAGGACATGGACATACGCGACCCGCAGCTGCCAGAGGTGAGGGCGGGCGGGTGCACGTGTGGTTTAGGAGGTGTGTGTCTTGACGAGATGGAGGACACGGACATGCGCGACGCGCAGCTGCCAGAGGCAGGAGGGTAGTAGTGGCATGCGTAGGAAAGGCTGCATGCCAAGCAATGCGTTGCACGACTGGTTTGCAGCCCCCGCCTGTCGCCTGCCCCGCCATTGCATTGCCTCCGGCCCCCAACCGCTCCAGTGAAACCCCCGTCGTCCGCCCCGTCCCCCTCCCCCCCACGTCCAGATTGTGTCCCGCATCGAGTCCCTGGAGGCGCAGCTGTCCCGCAACGCCGTGTTCCGCGCAGAGAAGGACCAGGCCAAGTTCGCGCCCTTCCTGCGCCGCGCCGCGCTGGCCGCCCGCGCGGACGCCATCCGCGACGCCATGCGCACCAGCCAGCTGGCGCGCTTCAAGGAGGAGGCGGCGCAGCGCACGGCGGTGCTGCGGAGGCTGGGCCACATCGACGAGGAGGGTGGGTGGGGCTTGGAGGCATCGCATGGAGCCAACGCAGTGGTACGAGTATCATGGCAACGCGTAGCGGGTTGGCCGGCTGCCTTTTGGTTGAAGCGGGGGGCTGCGGCAGAGCAATGACCGTTAGTGCACACCTAACCCAGCCCGTACCCGTACCCTGCCGCACCATCCATACACACCTCTCAGTATGCTTCTATGTCCCCGCAGCTGCATCGCTACACGCCTCCCGCCTCCGTCGCCCTGTCCCCTCCCCCTGCAGGCGTGGTGACGCTCAAGGGCCGCGCCGCCTGCGAGATCGACACCGCCGACGAGCTGCTGGCGGCCGAGCTGCTGCTCAACGGCACCTTCGGGGGGCTGGAGCCGGCGGCGCTGGTGGCGCTGGCGTCGTGCCTGGTGCCGGTAGAGAAGAGCACAGAGGCCATCAAGCTCACGGCGGCAATGGCGGAGCCGCTGGCGCAGCTGCAGGTGGGGGGCGGGATGTGCCGGGGGTGCAGGGGGTCGGACGGCGCTCCGCCCTCCTCGACCTTCACTCGCTGTGCTCCCAGGTGCCCCCACACCTTCCTGTTCATGTGTTCTGCAAACGCTTGCCGTTTTTGTCATGCCTGCTCACGCTTGCTTGCCTGCTGCGTGCTTGCTAACCTCCCACCCCCCCTCTGCAGGCCGCCGCGCGTCACATCGCCGAGGTGTCCCGCGAGTGCAAGCTGGAGGTGGACCCCGACGAGTACGTGGACAGCTTCCAGCCGGCGCTCATGGACGTCATATACGCCTGGAGCAAGGGGGCCAGCTTCGCGCAGGTGGGGCAGGGGGCACAGGCGGTGGCGCGGTTCCAGGGACCCCGGCCTGCGTTGAAGCCGATGCGACACATACGTTGGCGTTGGGCCAGGCGGGGCACTGTAGTGCGAGCAGCTCAACGGGCGGGAGGATTAGGGATGCTGCAGGGACTGTGGAAGCACGGCAGTGGTTAGCTCGCTACCTGGGCTGCCTGCGGACACAGCCCAAGGCCCCTGCCTCCCCACGCCGTTGCGCCCAACACCTCCTCCCTCCTTGACCTCCGTTCCCTCATCCCAATCGACCCCCACCCCGCACCCATCCCCCAGGTGTGTGACATGACGGACATCTTCGAGGGCAGCCTGGTGCGCGCCACGCGGCGGCTGGACGAGCTGATGGGGCAGCTGGCGGCGGCGGCGGCGGCGGTCGGCGACATGGAGCTGGCGGCTAAGATCAGGGAGGCGGGCGAGACCATACGCAGGGACATCATGTTCGCGGCCTCGCTGTACATCTGAGCATACGGCAGTACGGTGGGGGGAAGGGGTTGCTGTACATCTCAGTGGCAGTTGACTGGTAGGTACCAGGAGTTGAAACGGGGAGGCAGCGGTACGTGCTGGTGCGCAAACGGGGGGTGAGGGAGTAGGCGGTTTGCGGGGGCCTGTGTCGGGGCATTTGAGGCCCTAGCTATGTGGGATCTGAGTTCTTTCTGGCTCTTGTGGAAGGGGCATGCGGGTTTGGCTTTCACGTGGGGGTTTGGGGGTGTTAATGTGGGGCACGGGCTTCCGGAGGGGGGGGTTGGAGGCCAGCTCGGAGGGGTTAAGGGGGGCCATGCGCGGCAAGACAGGACAGCCCAAGGGTCTGTCCTACCATGGAGACTTGGGGGGTATGGATTGTGGGGTGGGGGAGGGCAGGTGGCTTTTCGTTTCTGCGCACCGCTGCTGGGGCCAGCCCTTCGCAGGTTGGGGGCATGTGTGGCACACGTGTCCCCGCCGTGGTCCCTGTCTAGCGCACTGGCATACATGTTTGACCTGCACCGTGGGTCGCGCTATGGCGCGATGATACAGGTATTGACTTGCAGCTTCACTACGTGTGGACTTCTGCCAGATGCAGCTGCTTAGCCCAGAGGAGCCCGGTCCGGAGGGCAAGGAAGGGAAGCGGTCAGTGGCACGCATGGGGACACTGGCACGTGGTATGTCTTCTAACCGCTCTGATGCGGGGAGTTTTGGTGCTGTCCGTTTGTTGCCCGTCGGTGCTGTATTTCATATGAGGTCGTCGGCCGAGGCGTTGGTCTAGGCGGCCTTAGGAAGCGGGGTGTACGGTAGTGTGGACGGGCATTGCCCAGGCAGGGAGATGGCGGGCAATCCGACAGGGCGCATTGATTCACGCTCTTGGTTTAAGTGTTGCAATACTGCGTGTGTCCTCGAAGGGCCTGTCCACACCTGCGTCAGTCGCAACCTGGACCAGCTGTTGACGATAAACGCGGACGATAAAAGCGGAAAGACCCACAACTCCCCGAGTAGACCCAAGACAACGGGATACGCTCTTTATAAGCTTACGCAGCTCACCCACAAGCCAAATCCATATTACGCTTTCGCATTGTTGACCAACTTCAATTGTCCGCTATTCCACCTCCTCCACGCATCAAAAACAATATTGCAGTGGCTGTCGATTGCTGCTGATATCAGTAAAACGGTAGAACTTCCAGACATGCGCTCGTGTTACGAGGGAGCCCGCTAGTTGGCCATGGGCGCGCCGGGCCGGGGCGACGCCGGGCCCGGGAGGCGCTGACAGATGCCCCAGCCGCGGAGCCATGTCAAGATAGCAAAGCCTAGGAAGCGCCTGGGGGCCAAGCCCGGACGCAGCCAGGTCCACGACGAGGACGTGCTGCGATGGGAGCTCAGCGTGCCCGAGGCGGATGCCGTGGCCGTTGCACGGCAGGCGGGGCAGGGCGCACCCGTGCTGCCCGTCACGCATGTGGGTGCGAAGCATGCAAATGGCAGGGTTGATGACCTGGCAAAGGCCACACGGAATGGCAGTTCGCATAGGAGGACGCGTTCCAAGGGCCAGTGTCAAGGGGTTAGCGCAGATTGCATGTGGTGCAGGCCTCTGCACTGCATCTGGGCGGCCTAGCAAGCACTCCTTGCATATGCAGTCGTCCACGTGCCAAGTGTGCTGAGGCCTTAGCCTGCTTGTGATCGAAACGTGTCCCGCGGCGACAGCCCCCAGTCGCCTCCCGCCCGCTCACGCCTCACATTCCACCTCGTAGCACCCGTCCCCTACTCCCCCGCTTCCCCCGCTTTCCCTCCCCCCTTTCCCCCCCCTCCTCCGCCCAGCTGCCCCCCACGCTGTCCCCCGCGCACTGCCGCACCGCCACCGCCTATATCAACGTGCTGCCGGAGGACGTGCGCCACTCGCTGTACAGGCACTGGTGGGTGGCGCACTGCCGTGGGGGGTGCAACACGCTGCAGCCTTGTGCGGGTGGCACCCACTCGCCGGCATGCCCCGCTGGCCACCTGCTGCGCCACGCGCATGGGCGTGGACTTGCGGCCAGGCGCCACCGGCCCCGGATACCGGTGCCACACAGCATAGCACTGCCTTAGTGTACCACCTGCAAGTAGCATGAGCGACATCTGCACCTGGCTGCACGCTGTCGCTGTCGCTGTCGCTGGCTGCACGGCGCGTCGCACCACTGTGCCGCATGACCTACCATCGCATGCTGCCCTGCCCTGCCTGGAGCACACAGTGAGCAGATCTCCCGCAACGAGCGCCTAGTGCTGGAGGGACAGGAGCGGCTCAAGTACGTGCAGGTGGGCGGGTGGGCGGGTGGGCGGATGGGTGGGCGAGCGGTACCCAAGCTTGTGGCACTGGACGGCCAAGTGCGTGGCATGCGAACGACAGCGCCACGTCATGGCTGACTCTCACTCATTACGGTATCGTTATTGCTTCTGGGGCGTTGCGGGGGCAGGCCGGGATCCCAGTGCTCCCACGGCTCCTCGCCTATGTTACCTTGTCCTGACCCCAATGCCCAATCTCGGCCTCTCCACGACGACGCCACTCCCCCTTTGCCCGTGCTCCCCGACGTTCAGGCGTGCGTGCGGGAGATGAAGGCGCGCATGCCCCCGCCGCCCCCGCCGCCGCCGCCCCTGACGCAGATGGCCGCAGCCCGGGGTGAGGTGGCGGGCGTGTTGGGATGGGGATAGGGATTGACAGGGAGGCAGAGGCGCTTTGCGCACACGGGCTAACTGGCATGAACGATTGGCAATTTTCCTGCTGTCCTGCCCTCCAGGATGCAAGAGACTGCGACAACTAACTGTGCCTGTTGGATCTGATGCAGCATGAGCTGTGCAAAACCATGTCCATTTTTGCGCCATGCTACCAGCACTGGACTAGGGGCGGTTACCGCAGTCATCCTCCAGCCTCACACGCATGCTCCCGCCCCCTGCCCTCTCCCCCGCAGGCCCCGTCCCCCAGGTGGAGGTGATACCGGTGGCGCAGCCCTCCTGCTGGGCCTCCTGCTTTGGCCTGGCGGGCCCGCCGCCGGACGCAGCCTTCAGCCACGCACACGGTCAGGCACAGGCGCACGGCGGGCAGCCGCCCATGCAGTACGGGCCACCGCCGCAGGTGGGCGGGCGGGCGGCTGGATCGGCGCAAACGCGAGCGGCCTCCGTACGTGATTTGCAATGCCAAAGCACCAAAGAGATTGCCTGAAGACACGGCTCCGCAGAGGGGTGGGCCTCGTGCTGCTGCGCGTTCACACCCAAAACCATCCGACTTTTCCACTGATCATGGAGTGACTTCATGTCCCCTTTCTTCCCCTTACACCAGCTGGCTGCGGAGCTGGTGCGGCTGGCCCCCGTGGCGGTGCCGCTGCCTCCGCCCCAGGTGTTCACGGAGGCGGCGCTGGCGGGGCTGGAGGCGCGGAGGAGGGCGGCCAGCGCGGGTGAGCGGCAGGGGGTTAACCGCAGAGCGGCAGGGACATTAACGCGAGGAGGGGGTTGTAGTAGTGGTACTGGTAAGTAGGGGGCAGCAGGGGCCGGAAAGGCCTGAACGGCCCGCAAAAGGGTTTTTGCTACGACCATGCAGGCGTTGGAAAGGCTTCATGCAGTTCCACGATGACACGCCGCATCCATACCTTATGACCGTGCCCATCGTGCGCGACTGCCGGAGCCTGGACAACAAGAATGTCATGCGCTGCGCTGTCCGTCCTTGCAGGAGGCGCCATCAGCGTCGGCGGCGCGGGCCGGCGCAGCGTCGGCGGCGCCACCTCCACGCCGCTGCACGCCGTGGGCTCCTCCGTCGGGGGAGCGAGCGATGCGCCGCCGCCCCCGCCGCCACGCACCCCGCCGGAGCCTCTGGCGGGCCAGCAGCAGCTGCACGCGGCCTTCATGCGGCTGGAGGGGCAGGGGCAGGGGGTGCGGGAGGGGGTGCTGCCTGGGGAGGCGGCGAGGAGGACGAGGAGCAGCGGCGGCGGCGACGTAGGCGCACCTGCGGCAGTGTTGGCGCCGCCTGCTGCCGCAGCTGCCGGCGCCAGGGTGGCAGGAGGGGCCGGGCTGCCGCCGTCTCAGTCCCCGCCGCCGCAGCCACCGGCAGCGGCCAGGGCGGTGCGGTTCTCAGGGACGGTGGAGGAGGAAGATTTTGGAGCAGGGGCAAGCGGCGGCGGGGCGGCGGACACGGGTCCTCGGCCCACCGCCATGATGCCCCCGCTGCAGGGCAAGGCGCCCGGCGCGCCGCAGTCCCTGCTGCGGCCCCTGGCGCCCATGCCGGCCAAGAAGCTGCCGGGCCTGGCGCCACTGCCGCAGGCGGGGCTGGGGGCAGGGTCCGCGCCCGGGCAAGCTGGTTCTGTCCTGCCGCCGCCGACACAGCAGCAGCAGCAGCCCTCTTCGCCGTACGACCTGTCTCGCTACCAGAACCCCGAGTCGCTGCGCAAGCTGGCGCACATCCAGGCGACACAGCGGGGCCGCATGGCGCGGAGGGACGTGGCGCTGATGCGGGCGACGCGGGGCGTGAGCTCTGAACAGCAGCAGCAGCAAAAGTCCCCGCCGCCGCACGCGGGTGGCCCTGCCGCTGCCCCGGCCCGGGGTGCTGTTGCTGGTGGGAAGGGCGGAAAAGACGTGCTGAACGACCCCCTATTGGCGGGGCTGGGGGAGTCCCCGGCCATGGACCTCACCTTCGGGACGGTCCTGCAGCAGCAGGCGGGAGGAGGTGGTCGCGCCGTGGAGCAGCGACAGCAGCAGCAGCTGCAGCAGCCGGCCCCGGCCGTGCACCCGTTCATGGACCCGGCACACGGCGGCCAGGGGCCGGGCGCCCCGCCCTTCGACCTGGCTCGGTACCAGGACCCGGCCGTCCTGCGCAAGGTGACCCGCATCCAGGCGGCGGAGAGGGGCAGGAGGGCGCGGAAAGAGGTGGCGCAGATGAAGGCCGCCCGGGGCCCTGCCGCGCAGCAGCAGGCCCAGGCGCAGAGGGGAGGTGTGCAGGGTAGGGACCCGCTGCTGGATGAGTGGGCGGGGCTGGTGGAGGGCCACATGGAGGCCACGGTGGGGTCGGCGGTGGCCGCAGCGGTGCGCGGCGCGGGGCCGGGGGCGGGGGACGAGGACCCAGCGCCGTACCCCACGGCACGGGCAGCGGCGGCGGGGGCGGCGGCGAGCGCTGGGGCCCCGTCAGCCCCCCTGAGCCCGCCGTACGACCTGGCTCGGTACCAGGACCCGGAGACGCTTAGGCAAGTGACTCGGATACAGGCGGCGGAAAGAGGCAGGAGGGCGCGGAGGGAGGTGGCGCAGATGCGGGCTGGAAGGGTCGGCGGGGCCTAGCCTGCACTTATAGCGTACTCAACGGGTCCAACTGGCGTGGTGGCCGGGAGGTCCTAGGTGAGGAGCTGGGACCTGGATGCACTACGGTGCGCAATGCATGCGGACGTGGTGCGGGTGCACCTGGTACGCGGTAAGCTGTACTGTTGAGCGGCTAGTTGCCCGGACACTGTGCTTTGCCGCAACGCCTCACTCGTGCCTGGTGAGATGGAGTGTCCTGTAACGCACCAGATTGACCGGGAGTCCTGCTCAACCCGGATTGGCATGAGAGGCACGGGCGCACGGTCATCGCATGTCGGTACCGGTGTACGGGTAATGTATCGGTGGTGGCTAACCCCGACGAGAGCGGCAATTTGAACTAACAGGGCACCTTTCACACGCGGGGCACCCGGCGGTAGCACTCCCCTGGACGCAAGTGCAGCTACCCGCCCCGCCCAGCACGGCATCAGGCGTTGGAAACACGCTGGGGTCGCGAAGTTGTTTAACTGCCAACGCCAATGACGGAGCGAAATTGTTCATTGGGCCCGACAGCTCGTGTCCGCAGTTCGACCGTTGCAAGTTGGTGCAGTGAAGCTATTGCAGAGCGGCACAAAGCAGCCCACCTTGTCCAGACACACACTAGTAACTTCATTTGTGAAGTATTACCGTAGGCAATATGCTCCTGGTCGCGAGGCCACGCGCTGGCCATTCCCAACGGAGTCGCCTGCGAGGCCGACGTGCTCCGCTATACTTTATCCTAATCATCTTTTTTTTTGGGGTTCAAGACTTAGCAGCAAATCCTAACAATGTCATGGTGAGCCGGTCGTAAAGCGGGTCCGAATCGAGGATGGCAGTAGCTGCATGCTGAGCTCCATATGTTCACGCGACTACAACACACTACAACACAGCCTACTTAAGGATACTCATATGCCAACTGAACAATGTATCACAATTTGCGCAGACCCGCGACGAGGGCCTAGACAGGTCGTCCCGGCGTGTGCTGCAGGCTGGGCCAGGGGCAGGGCCCTCCCCCTTGCAGCCCGCCCCGCCCGATACCGCTGTGGACCCCGGCTACCCTGACGCACCCCTCACGCCCCTCACGCCGCCGCCCTCGCCTCCCGCGCCCCCACCCTCTCCGCCACTGCCGCCCGTGTTCGCCGCCGCAAGCTGCAAGTCCACCTTCGTGGTTGACCAGGAGTTTACCAGTTGCGACACCGTGGGTAAGCTACTGCTGGGCAACAGGGGGCTGCGTCAGGGACAAGACAGCGTCTGTTGGCATAGGTGTGCAAGCGCTCAACACCTTTCCATGCAAAAAGGTTTGTCTTTCCAACAGCTGCGTCGGGCTGTGAACTGATGCAGGCGTGGGTCATTGCATGTGGACCTTGATTTAGTGGATCTGGGTGGATGCCTTAGCCCAGAGTCCTCGCCGATCGCTCTGCCACTCTTTGCTCGCCACTCTCAACTGTCCGCTTTTGCTACGCACCTGCTGCCCTTCCCTTCCACCCTCCTACATGTCTTCCCCCGCAGTGCAGCGCATGGGGCTGCGCAACACCTTCGTGCTGTCCGACGTGCTCAACCCCCAGCTCAGCCTGGACTGCGCCACGGGGGCCGCCCTGCCGGTGAGCCGCGATGCCCGGTATGCATCAAAGGCCGGAGAGCAAGGTGCACCCGCGTGGCCAGATAGCAGATGGGCGGTCGCTGACCGTGCTGGTGGGTTCGGACACACGTGCGCCTGCTGTCTACACGCTACCTGCACATCCACTTCTTGCCTTTGCTATCATATACCATTAATGCGTTCGGTACCATTACGCCCTCCTCTCGCTCCCTCCGCAGCTGGGCCTGGAGCTGTGCGTGCACATCTTCCGGCAGTGGGCGCTGCCGCCCGGCTGCCCCGTCCTGCACCGTCTGGCCGACGGCGACACGTGTCTGGGCCTGCTGGCGGCGTACGGCAGCGGCCTGCCGGGCGGGCTGCAGCAGCTGTACGACCTGAACACAGGTGGGCCAAGGGCGGCGTGGGCCTCGGTCAAAGCACGCGCGCTCTCCACTTCCCGACCACGGCTGCACATGAACATCGTCCCCTTCTTGGATTGGGTATCTGCATCCCTGTCCAGGTGCTTCCGGTCCCGCTTCTGCTTCATGTCCGCGTGACTAGCCCCACCTGCACGGCCGCAGGTCTAGCATGCGACAACTTATACCGCGGAGCCCTGGTATGCGTGGCGGCCCTGCCCTACGCGCCGCCACCGCCGACCCCTGTGTACGGCTCCCCCCGCCCCTCCTACTCCGGGCCCACCCCCGCCCCTCCGCCTTCGTACGCCCCCTCCTACGGCCCCAGCCTCGCCCCCTCCTACGGCCCCACCCCCTCCCCCCGCCCCAGCTGCGGAGGCCACGGCCAGCGGCCCTGCGCGCCCGGCCTGCAGCCCCCGCCCCCGCCCTACTACGCCATCAAGCTCCAACCCAGCACCCCCTCGCCCTTCCCGCCCCCGCCCCCGCCGCCTCCCCCGCCTCCTCCGCCCCCGCCCCCGCCGCCCCTGCTGCCCCCTCCCGCGCCCCCAGCGCCCCCGCCCGCGCCGCCCTCTCCCCCCGCGCCGCCTCCCTCCCCCCCCAGCCCCCCCGCTTACAACGAAGCAAAGTGCCTCGACTGGGGCGCCTTCTGGTCCTTCCAGACGTGTGAGGAGGTGGTGTCGTCGTACGAGCTGGGCAGCGTGTCGTACATGATCCAAATCAATTGGGACGTCAAGATCATGGGCTACTGGGCCAGGTGCCCCAGGCCGCGGGTAGGTGGCCAGGGCCAGTAGAGCGGCGGCACAGGGTATGGGACTGGATGGGGTGCAGTTGCCACTAGTTGCGGAGAGGGGCGGGGAAGCCGCCGTGTGCTGAAAGATTGTCCACCCAAGAGAGGCATACAGTCGGAGGGGCCTTTGTGCTGGCCAGCAGTTGAGAGCACGGTTGGGTGGCTGGCCGTGATGTGTTGGGAGTCCTTCTGTTGGGAGTTGCGTACAGCCAGCAAGAGCCAGTGCGAAAGCTCCCCGGCATTGACACATCTCATGCTCTGCAACGCCTGGCAGCAGCTCCGAGCAGTATCTGTACATCCGCCAAACCGGACCTGACTGTGCTGACTTTGCTTGCTGTGTCACGTGCAGCGGTCGTTCGACCTGTGCGTGCACCAGATCCGGGACCGTATCTGGCCGCTGCCGGACGGCTGCACACGGCATGTGGTCAGGGCGTACGACACGTGCCTGACCATCGCGGCAAAGTACGACGTACCGCTGCAGGAGTTGTACGACTGGAATGCAGGTGAGTCCAGGTGTTTTTGCATGGCTATCCGCACGCTTGGTGTGGCAAAGCAGCACGAGAGGTCAGCTTCTTCTTGCAGCGCCTCCCCTGCTCTAACAACGCAACCAAGTCCTCACCTTGCTGATTTCGTAGCGACCACGGCCTTCACAAGCTCACCAACCTGCCTGCCCCAAAGCCTGCCTGCTTAAGAATTTCACCAACGGCAAGCGATGTACGGCCCCACAGGCCTGGACTGCGCCGAGCTGCTGTACGGCCAGGTGCTGTGCGTGGGCCGCACGCCGCTGCAGCCCCCGGCGCCCCTGGAGCCGTCGCCGCCGCCCGCACCCTAGGCACAAGGCGCACAGCCTGGCAGAGCGGAGTGGCAGTGTAGCGACAAGAGAGGCGGGTTCGGGGGCTGACTTGGACTGACGCATTGCAGCCGAACTAGGTCTTAAAAGAAGGGAAGCTTGTGGCACTGACCTCAAACGGGTCGGATGGAGAGGCGCCAGGAAGCCACTGCTCCCAGCGCGTGTGTCCAGCTGTATGCAGGCTCAGAGGCCGCAGTATGTGAGAGTGGTTTAGTGGCGTCAGTATTTGATCATGGTTGGTCGCTGTTAGTGGCACAGTCGCATTGCTGTAGTGCTGTAGACGGGCCACACAATGTTGGCCGCAAGTTGTCACGAGTTGTCCTGGCTGTATCTGCACATGTGTCCCTAGCACTACACGACCCGTGGCATAGGTCGCTCAGATGGTTCGGAACCGAGGACAAGCGGGCCTGCAAGTACAGGCATTGATCTGCCCCCTGCACGTATCTGCCGAATCCACGTCACAGGTCCTCCCGTCGCAGCCGGGCCTGTAGCCGTGTTGGCTCTCCTCAGGAACCCCTAGCAATGCCAGCGGTGCGGCGCCCCCAGTCAGTCAGTCAGTCAGTCAGTGTTACACGGCGAGGGCTCTCCCCTCCGCAAGTGCAACGACCCATTCCGAGCCGGGGGCTCAAGGGCCTGCAAGGACAACCAAAAGCTCACGGAATCGCCACCTACCGCACATCCCCCTTTAAGTTAAGATTTGACACCTGCCGCCTGCCGCACATCCCCCTTTTTAAGTGTTGTGTCCCCAGCTGTCCCAGGAGCTTCGAGAACATCCAGCCTTATCCGTCCAACAACGCTGAGTCAGTGGGCCCATGGACTTCCGACGACCACACCCTGACCCTCCTGTAATCCTGGCTTCCTCCCCATGCCTCCCGTGCTCGGCCATGCCGCCACGGTATGGTATCATGTTGCCAACTTGCCATGGGTGTGCCGTGGCGGGGTGCCAGCTGCATTTGGTGTTGGGCTCCAGAATCTGACCGAGAATACATGTTGCCGCCGGTAACTCGGAACTGTTGTGATGGGTTTTTACGCCCCGCTGTTGTACCGGTAAATTGTCGGTAATGGAGCTGTTTCAGGCTGGCCTAGGACGTTGCGCTTGCACCTGCCGTGCAGCTCAGCTCGTATACGGGTCGTTGCACTTGCGGCGGGGAGAACTCTCGCCGTGTAACACTGACTGACTGAGCTCAGGGGCATGCAGGACAGGTACGACTTAGGGCGCAGCGCAGAAGTCTTGGTGTCCACATGTGTATTGTTACAGGTTCGGCATCTTTTGAACACACGCCTCGACGCACAAATTATTGAATCAAATATCGTTTGGTTGGATCGGAATCCCCGGCATGCATCCCCGTGGGGCTCTCTCGTCCTTTCCATGGCAACCGCACTGCGGCGGCCGGCGACCCCGAGCGCCCGGCCCCTCCTTCAGCGCACTGCAAGCGCTCGCAAACACTTTCACCAATCCACCAAGCGGTAACCCTCTCCACAACACGCACAACGAAACCAGACAAACAGGCAATGCGGAACAGGGGACTGAGGGACGGACTTCGACACCCCTGCCACCTCACCAAAATGGTTCCTCCCTGGTCACAGGGGGGGATGATAACAACACATCACAGTATGCGTCGGCAGGCACGGGCGAACCTGATGCCCTCGCTAGGTGCTAGATGTTCATCACATTGCACCCAGCCCACTTGCTGCACACAGTGTGAGGTTATACATCTACCGAAATGTTCGAACGTCTCGGTGTCCCCAGACTGCCAGTCCCACCACCTGCCGCAAGCGGCGCTCTTGCTTGGGCGCCGCAAAGGGTTGGCTGTGAGCAGCAACCAACCCCGGCACCCCAACAAAGATAGCGCCAACACCAACGCGTCGCAACCACGTGTTTCACGATGGGTCTCGCACTCGCTCCTCTCTCGAAAAAGCCCCCACCTCGAATAAAAGCCGTGTGCCCACACGCAACACACCCACGGCGTGGCACAGCCTGCAGTGCACGACTGCCCGGGCGCAGACAGCGCCCCCGTCTCGATGCCCCACCCCACAGAGTTAAACCTCGGCACGGCAGGCCGCCTGGGCGCTGGGCCCTGGCGGGCCGCACGAGGCTCCCAACAAAGCATACTCGTCCACCCCACATGCGTCTCTTTCCGGTCCCTCCAGTTCACCTCGACAAAATGCCAACACGATATAACCAAGCATAAGTGCACCTTCAGTAGGGGCGCGACACTCGTTGTTTGCCGGCGGGGCGCAAACGACGGACGCCCCGCCGGCGCCTTCCCCCCGTGCGTGGATCTCAGCATCAGTGCGTGCTCACCGGCTCTCTCCGACCACCACCAAAACAACGCCGATCCACAACACGTGAAGAAGCCATCCGTTGCTCAGCTCTCGGGTCCACGTACTAGTACGGTAGTAATCTAGAAGAACCAAACTTGTCTCAAACAAAAGCTGCAAGTCGGGCCCCTGCCCCTATCAAGTCGCTCAGTCTGAGGGCCGACTAAGGAAACGCAGCCAATGCCACCGCCCATGACGCACGAGAAACAAGCAACAGCTTGCATCGTATCACGCCACGGCGCCTCCATAGGCGGAAATTGTCCATGGGAAGGTTCGGAGTCCACAACGCACAAGCTGTACTGGAAAATGCATCCACACTCTTATACCCAACGTCATTCATCCGTGCCTGGCCGTTCGGGCGCCGGCCCGTCCGCAGCTTGCAGCCCCGGACCGTTGTATACAGTACACAGCTGAGGGGTTCACAGCATGCACAACGGCAATCAGGCCTTTGCCCATTCTGCGCCCAACCAACGCGACCCCGCCCAGCGGCGGCCGGTATCCAGCGGGGCCGCACAACTCACGGCCCTCACACACACACACACACAAGCGGGCGATTGGATGCGCGAGAATTGACAAAAAAAGAGACGTGAAGATGTACCGTAAGTCTACAAAAGCAGCGCCACGGCGCACCTCGCTAGGAAATGCACACACCCCTGCGCCGCCGCCCTCGCCTCCTGGGGCCAGCTGCAGCCAGCGCAGGGCAACGCTGCGACCACGGCCGCCACTCGTACTACGCTCCTGCCAGTTCCGGGATCCTACCCCTGAACCTGCCCGTCCAGCCTACCTGCTCAAGTCCTTCCGGCTAGCCCGATGCACTGCGCGCGCTGACCAGCTTACCAAACCCCTGCGCCGTGCACCCCGGCCATGCCGGGCCGTTGCAGCCATTCACCGTCACTTTCCCTTACGGTTATGGCAGCAGCTGCTGTCCCGTACGTTTGGCTCCCACGCGCCGCCGTCAAGGCCGCCACGCCAGCCGCATCCGCCGCAGCCCCTTCGCCTCCCAGCCCCTCCCCGTCCTCATGCGTCTTGCACTGGTGACCGGGAGGCAGGAAGCTGCTTTCGGCTCCTGCCGCCGAGCTGCAGCCCCGGGAAGTCTCAGCCCCACGCCTGCTCAAGCCCCTGCTGCAGCGGCCCCGGCCGCCCTCTCCGCAAGCGCCGCCGGGACTCCCCTCCCCGGCTTCCATGCCCGCTACCGCACGCTGAAGTGCAGCGGCGCCGCCACCATGACGTTGACCTTGCCGCCGCCGCCGGGCGCCACGCCGCACGGCCCGGCGCTGGCGGCCGCCGCCTGCAGAGCGCTCTCAATCACCTCTTCCGCGATCAGTCCCGAGCCCTGCCCCGAGGACCCGCCCGACCCCGAGCCCCGCCCGCCAATGGCGTTGATGGCGGTGCTGGGCAGCGGCGAGGCGGACGAGTCGGCGGAGCCCGGGAGCGCCGGCGCGTGGGAAGCCAGCAGCGCCACCTGCTTCATCTGGTGCCGCGACCAGTAGCGCTGCGGGGGAGATGGAGCACAAGGGGACCATTGAGGCGTTGGATGGCAGAGCGCGTTGCAGCATGCTGTACGACACCCTTCAGATGGCCATGCAGTAGCCTGCCCTTTCTGCGCTTCCACCTGCAAATCAGTACGCTTTCCGCCACGCGTGCTCCATCCAGAAACCTTGTCATCCGGGTTCCACGTACCTGCAGCAGCGGGTGCTTGAGCAGGCGCTCCGCGGAGGCCCGGTTGATGGGGTCCAGCTGAAGCGCCTCGGCCAGGAAGGACTGCGCCTCCAGGCTGAGCCCCGGCCGCTCGGTGATGAGGCGCGGCAGGCCGCGCTCGTCGCGCTCCGCCAGCCGCTGCCGCTGCACCTCCGCCATCTCCTCCGCACCGTCCGCCAGGAACGGCTGGCAGCCCGTGAGCGCCTCGTACACCACCACGCCCAGCGACCACACTGCGGAGGGGAAGGAAGGGCGTCAAGCGTGCCACGCCACGAAGCCGCTGGTTTGCCTGCTGCGCACAGCCTCGTCCCGTTTTGCTGTCGCGTGCACGCCGTGCTGTGCTAAAACATTCTTCATGGCCCATCCCTGAGCCAGCACACGCGCGGCAAGTGACTCTGCAGTACCCTTTCCTTCAGCCCCGCCCGCAACGGCCCCAAACCGATGTATGCTGCTGTCCGTACTCCGGCCTCACCCGCTGCAACGCTTCATATACCCTGCAGGCAATGCGAACCCAGTGCTACCTTCCTGCCTCTCCTGTGCTCGGCTCCCCTCCCGCCTCCTTCCCCCTGCCCGCTCACCGTCCGCCTTCTCGTCGTACTGCGGCAGCTCCTCCTCGCTCATGCCGTTGTACAGCACGCGGTGGAACACCTCCTCCGCCGTGGGCTTGTCCAGCACCTCGGGAGCCATGTACTCCAGCGCGCCCGCGCGGTTGTTGAGGCAGCGCTGCGTCTTGTCCACGCACTCTGCAAAGTCCACCAGCGTGACCGCCCCGTGCTCGCGCGTGCACAGCACGTGCTCGGGCTTGATGTGGCGGTGCACCAGGCCGCGGCGGTGCAGGTCGGCCAGCAGCAGCGTCAGCGGGATGAGCACGTCGGGCACGAACACGTGCTCCGGCACGCGGCCGCCGCAGTTGGCCACCATCTCAATCACCGTGCCGCCTGCGGGAGGTGGAGGGCGGGCAGGGCAGGGCAGGGAAGAGTGTGCTCAGGGTCTGAGAGGAGGGGTTGAGGCACGCGAATGGTGGTTCAAGGGCTGTGGTCTGGGTGGGACACAGTGGCCGTGAGCATGGCAACAGCCTGCCCCAAAGAAAGCGTGTTGCAAGGGCAGTGGTACTGGCATCAGCAGCTGAGTGGAATTGAGGTGGTGCGTGTAACTCGAGGGGTTTTCTGAGATGCACGTTTCGCGTGGTAGCCGAACGCCTGCGCGACCCACCTGTGACGCGCTCAAGGACGATGTAGACAGAGTCCTCGTCCTCCGTCTGCGACACCATGTGGACCACGCCCGGCACACCCGCGAGCGCTCGTAGGTGCTTCACTTCGTTCTCTAGCCGAGCACGAAGCGAGCTGCTCATGCGGGCCTTGCTAAACGTTTTCAAGACGACTGAGCGTTTGCTCTGACGGTCTTGCGCTGCCATGATTGTATGTAGCCTGCACATAATACCGGTAAAGTGAGGGTGAGCCACGGTTTGTAGGGTTCGGCGTTGTCATCGAACGCCTCGGAGGGGAGGTAGGACCGCCCCTTACCTGCTCCGATGGATTGCCCGTAGTTGCCGATACTGATGAGTTCTTGTAGAGCCTTGGTCGTTCGCAGAGTCTGCAGCTGAAGATGAGCTGCTGCGCATACTGTGCGAGGTAACCTCGAGGCTCGTTTTGGAGCGGGTGAGGTCGCAACCGGCCCGTCGTGTCCGAACCACCCCGATTCGCGATGGTCCATGTACATCAAACCTGTGATGGCAAGGCAGCAAATGCACCAGGTCAGGCCTGCCGCGCCTGTGGGCCCGTTGCTAGGGCCGCGGTCACGCCCCAGTCGGGTGTGAGGACCATTGTACCCATTGCCCTTTCTCACGTGTCATTATCACTTTTATCTGATGAGTTGCGGTTGTTGCGGCTGTTTGAGCTGGGGCTTGGTTCGGTGAGAGACCGCCGCAGAGGGGGCTGCGAGCTTGTCAGCACCTCCGCCTTTCCCTTGCGGAAGAGGCGGTTCAGGAAGCTCATCTTCTCCAATGAGACCCCCTACAATGTCAGAAGGAAGGTATTATGGTCTGGCCAGCTTGCCCTTCGGGTGCACTTCGCCAGGTCTTTGGTGGGAGGGCGCTCAGGGCACACCTGATCGCCTGCCTTCCTCGCCAGCCTTCCTGCGCCGGCAAGCTGTTGCGCTGTGCTTGCCGCTCCTCGCTTGGAGAGCGCTGGACAGAGTCGTGGGGGCCGTTCGTGGGGATGCGTTGCGGCGTCTGCTGCGCCTCGGACAATTTCAAGAGTAGCAAACGCACATGCTGAACCTGAAGACTAGCTTGAGAGTACGAGGGTCCAGCGCGCTGAACGCGTGTGGAGGAAAGGGTCGGTCGGTCCTGACCTAACACTATTAGGCGGCCTGCTACAATTGTCAAGCAACCAAAACCAGTACTCTTTTGCAGTATTGATGTGCTAGGATGCTGCAGCTGCTCGCGCCACTCCGTTGCACATTTTTGCCCAGGATACGTGGTACGGCATGCCAGGTGATACGAGGTCGGCACTCGGGCACCCGAGTTGTTAACCTGTGATACCTCCCACTTGCGTTGATCTCTGCGCTATCTTGTGTATGTATCCAATACTTCTCAGCTGTGTAGAGAGCAACCAGTCCACTCCCCGTTCAAAACTACTTGTTTGAAAGGGAAAGCCCCTAGACAACAGACTCCAATATAGCGTAACAAAGCTTAGCGTAACAAGCTTCGTGTAGTATATCACGCTCTTTGCTTAGCAGTGTCGCGGCGGCGTTCTCATAGCACCCGGCCTCGTTCCTTTGACAGTCGACAGCCAACATGCCCGGACCTCGCCCGGAGTGGCGGTCAGATGCGGACATACAGGACCGAAAACGCATAACTGATGAGATGTGCGTTAAAGCCTTGTTTGGCGCGCGCGCGGCGACCTGTTGCACTGTTGATCGCATGTTGATTGAGCCAGCTCCTCCCCGCCTGGCGCAGATGCGAAGAAGTGAAAATTTACTTCAACCTTATGAATAAGGTGACGAAGGACGGACCGCTGGCGGTAATGATAGAACGGCTGGAAGAGCAGCTCTACCGCGCAGCGAACACAAAGGCAAGCCTCTGCAACCCGTGTGTGTGCCCAGACGGAGCTGCTCACCCGCTTGGCCACTGCATCTGACCTGCATGCTCACTCACAGGAGGAGTACAAGGACACATCCACGGTCCTGGACCGACTGCTGCCCGCCATCGACTGGCTTGACAAGCAGCCGGGGGGGCTCCTTGACCCTCTGCCCGAGAAGCCATCCCAGCCTCCTGCCCGGTTCATCGCTGGCACGCGTCGGAAGGACAGTTCGGCCGGCCGCAATGCCGCGGTGCGCTCTCAACAGGTACGGCACAGGATAGCGGCCCAGTGATACTGGTTTGCGTCCGAGTTGCTCACTTGACCATCCTTTCTAACCCACGCTCGTCGCTCCTGCTTACACCCAACTGCTTGCGACCTTGACCATCCTGTTAGTGCTGCAGCCACGCATCCCAACATGTACCGTGCCCCCTCCCCCCTTCCCCCCTTCACCCCCCGACACACATCCTTTACCAGTCACCCCAGGAGCTCGTGGACAAGAAGCAGCCACCATGCCGCCTCCAGCACCGCGACGCAGCACCCTGGTCTGCAGAACAGATCCATCAGGCCGAACGCGAACTGCTCAGCGGCACCACAGGACCAGCTTTACAATTTCTACGGCACCAGAAAAAGCTTCATCACCCCGCCCCAGTCAAGGCGCCCAACTCAGAACACTGCCCAGTGCTCGAGGACATGTACATCAAACGGGACGACAAAAGGGCCAGGAGGAAGGGCCTCAAGGCCCTATACAAAGGTGGCCGCTTTGCCCTCCTCCGCGGGCAGGAAGGCGACCGCGCTCTGGCCGACCCCCGGAGCTCATTATCTGTTCTCCTGGACGGCGCGGGCGGCGACCCAATCTTGGTTCAACCGTTCAACCCGGGTGCTTCAAGCGGCGGCGTCAACATCATCTTCCTTCCCAACGGGGTTGCTGCACCCGCGGGCTGGGACGTGTACGACATCAAGGTCAACAACGCCAAACTGATCAAGGCGCTCCGTAACCCTTCCCTCAACCCACTCGATTGCCTGGTGGAAGCATCGCAGCACAAAGTGTTGCAGGACCCTCGGACCCGCAAGTACGGCGTCTGTGGGGCCACCCTACCTGCCAGTGCACAATACCCCCGCGACAAGGGTGCCCCTCCCCCACAAGCCGTTACCTGTTGCTTCAGCGCTCTGATGGCGGCCGCAGCGGCCCTGGCAGGCGTCCCGATTCCTGTCAATCATAAGACGATCTGGGGCTTCAAAACCGACATCAGCCCGGGGGGTTCATGGTTCATACATGGTGAGCGGGGTGGCATGGCTATGATCCCAAAGTACGAGCCGCGGGCGCGGGAGCTCCTTGAAGAGGCTGGC